>Ga0307476_10000066_pt1 | contig 109744 bp, 101 predicted proteins | sample atmos_gasesECM2C_2_FD_203314 | JGI IMG/M metagenome (GOLD analysis project Ga0307476, IMG submission 203314) | Hardwood forest soil microbial communities from Morgan-Monroe State Forest, Indiana, United States - atmos_gasesECM2C_05 | ecosystem: Environmental > Terrestrial > Soil > Temperate... | reverse complement strand
CTGTCCTGCTGCACATTGGCCGAAGTTGCTAGAGCCGCTAGTGGACTCGTGGTGACGGCACGGAAGTTTAGCGGCAGTTGGCCAATGTCCTTACTGCCTTTTGAATCAGCAATCACGCCGTTTTCTGTATTTACGGTCGCTACCGTATCGGAAACCTCTACCGTCTCGGATTGACTCTTGATGTTCATTGTGACGTCTAGTCTTAGAGACTGGCGGGCGGTCAACTCTGCCAAGGGAATCTGAGAGTCGGCAAATCCTGGCGCCTGAACCGAAACGGCATACCTGCCTGCTTTCAGATTTACAAACTGAAATGATCCGCTCTGGTCGGATGTGGTTGAGCGAGTGCTGTTGTCTTCCAAGCTTCGTATTTGAACTGACGCCCCCGGCACAACAGCCTGCGACTTGTCATGCACGACACCTACAATACTTCCGAACGTCGATTGACCTACTGCCGAGCAAACCATCAATACAACTGCGATTGCTGTACCTGCAAACTTCCCACGCATCTTTTCTCCTCCGCTCGAGGTCCGCCTTGTTGTTGGCTTTCGCTGGGACGAATCTCTTCGCAGTAACGACCTTATTTGGTGTTGGGTGAGGCAGGCATGAGGGGTCTATAAAATCTTCGTAAAGCCGGATCGATTCTCTTCACCATTCAACGAGGCGCGTGCGATCCGCGAGTTCGGTCGCGTGGGGGACGGTCTATATTTCGAGCGCGGACGATGCCTGGCAGTCTGTGGGTTCGTTACGCGGACGATGCGGTTGGATCGAACCGATAGATGACCCAGGGCTCAGTCTGAAGGTAGTGCTTCCCATGCCCTTCAGCGTCCAGTTTCTTGCGAAGGGAAATTAACGTTGTTAAGAACCTGGTGTGTCCAAGCTGATTTGTACTCGAACTTCGGGCCAACATGGTTCTTGGCGTAACTAGGCTTCGTGGGTGGCTAGCCAGGAATACGAGGACATTGAATTCTTCTGACGTCAACCGCAACTCGTGATCGCGCAGAGTCACGATTCGTTCGTCGAGATCGATCTTGAAGTCGCCGAATCGGATCCTCCCCGTCAGGGAAGTACATTCTTTCGCTGGGTCCTGCTCCAATGCGTTATCACACGTCTTGGCAAACGGTTGCCGTAGACTCCAGTTCCTATTCATTTGAATTTCTCATTTCGTAATTCGTTGCTGCACATCCCGATCTCAGCAGCCCCATTCAGCCTCGCCCGGCTTCGCAAAATAGCGCCTTGCGTTTTCTCGCTCTTCCGCCATCGAGGTCAAATCCAGCAATGTCAGACGTGCGGCAGCTACCAGACGACTTCTTTCCTGGTGCGGAATCTCTTCCCATGCTTCAGTGTCGGGCTCACTCGCACGGTTGTGATCTGCTCGAAGGGCATGGTCATAGTGGTGGAAGCGCTCTGCTAATTGTTCTGCGGATATTTCTTGGATCGACATCGAATCCCCCTTCTCGATTATTCAATCGCGCACTGCCTTTCACGCAGCGCGAGTCACTGGTCGCTTGCGTTGCCGCAGTTCAGGCATCGACTCTTCGCCGACGCCAAGTCGCACACGCACCCAATACCCAATCCGACGACGATTGCACTCCCTGCACATCGCAACGAAGAATCGCACGTAAAATGAGATACCCGCGGTGCACAGTAGCGTGATTGCCGTCGTCGCGAACATTGCAGCCTCCGAGCTCGAATCTCGATTGCCCAGAAATCACCAGCCACTTCATTGGATACTAGAATTCATGAAGTTCGAATAACGGGTTCATAAATTGTTCATAAAGTCAGGGCAAGTACTTGGCAATTGAGCACATTAGGGCAGATGTATGTAGTCCTGTGGAAGGAGGCTTTTCTTTATTGCATGGCACAACTGCGCCAAGAACGCAATTGGCTCCGGCAAGGCATTGCTTGCAGGGGTGTGTTGCCGCTTAATCCCCAATGCCCTCTGGTTGCTTGAATCGGTACCCGATGTATGGGTCGGTGAGGATGTATTCAGGGCTTGAAGGATCCTCCTCTAGTTTTTGGCGCAGTTGGCGCACGAATGTGCGGAGGTACTCCAATTCGCTTCCATATTCAGTTCCCCAAACGCTCGTGAGCAAGCGCGCGTGAGTCAGTGGTTTGCCCGCATGCGACATGAGGCAAAAGAGCAGATCAAACTCCTTGGGCGTGAGATGGACGATGGCGCCCGACTTTCTCACCAGGCGGCGCTCGCGGTCCAGTACGATATCGCCAATGGTGATCGCGGTTTCGCTTTCGCCCTGAGCTACCTGGGATCGCCGAACCGCAGACCGGACCCGCGCGGTCAACTCGCCGACGTGAAAGGGCTTGGTGATATAGTCATCCGCGCCAGCATCCAGGGCATCGATTTTGTCATCTGCACTATCCCGCACAGTCAACATCAGGATGGGGAGGCCCTCGGCCAGCTGGCGCAGGCTGCGGCACGCTGCGATGCCTCCCATGCCGGGCATGTTGATGTCGAGCAACACTGCATCGTAGCGCTCGGTCCGAACAAACGATACCGCCTGTTCTCCGGAGGACGCTTCCTCGATCTCAAAGCCGAGAGCACTCAGTGTGGTGTGGAGGGCTCGGCGGATCGAAGCATCATCATCAACGATCAGAACTTTACCTTGCAACGGACGCATAGTCCCCCCCGATCACGGGAAGAGACAGAAAAAACGTCGTGCCCGTCACTTCGTCGCTGTTCACCCAGAGACTCCCGTGGTGCGCTTCCGCAGTTTTCCTTGCAACGGAGAGGCCAAGTCCGCTTCCTGGGGCCCGGTGTTTAGTCGCAGGACTACGATAAAAGCGCTCAAAAATGTGCCGCTGCTCGGAGGCATCGATCACGGATCCCTCGTTGTGCACCGAGACGACAACTTTGCCACCTTGCTCCAGGACGGAAATCGTGACGGGGGAATCGACGCTGCCATACTTTGAGGCATTTACAATGAGTTCGGTAATCGTTATGGCAAGTAAAGGCCGGTCGCCGGACACGGTTAGGCCTTCCGCTTCGAGGTGCACCTGAACAGAATGCTTCCCCAATTGATTGCAGCAGTCCGCCGCAATTTCCTCGACGAGGGCAGAGATCTCCACCACATCTGGTCGTAGCTTTATTGCTGCAGATTCCAGCTTAGCCATCCGGAGACAATGGTTGGTTAGCCCACTGAGCTTGGTCGCATGCTGATCGATCAATCCGATCAGTTCTGCCTGTGATTCGGTGAGTTGCCCTGTCTCGATGAGCCCCGATGTCGACGCCAGAATTACAGTGAGCGGGGTCTTGAAAGCATGGGCAAGACCGTCGAGGACCGTGGTGCGAAGCTGCTCACTTTGACGTTCCGCTTCCGCTTGCATTTCCTTCTCGAACGAGCGCGCTCTTTCAAAGGCGACCGCGACGAGCGATGCGATTGCGTCGATCATGAGAGAGGTCAAGGGGTCCCCGGACAGTACCAATGCGCCAAGCGGCTGCGATCCGTTGTGCAACACGCGTTGCCATCTGGAGAAGTTCCGGCAGTCGCTATTTGTGTTTTGAAAATAGGTGCTTCGAGCCAACTCCTCGTCTTCGTGGGTCCAGCTTCCGACGGTATACAGTCGAGGGATGGTCGCATCAAAAATCACGACCCCATCGGCCCTGAAAGTTTTGTGGATCAGGGACGCGATCTGAGCTCCAGGCGGTTCTCTTCGATTCAGCATCAGGATGCTGCGACTGAAATCGTAGAGCCGCGTGGCATTATCGTGAAGCAGAACGGCTCTCCGTTTTTGATTTTGCGCCTGGGTGGAAAGTTGACTGACAATCAACGCGGTCAACTCAAAGACTGCGAGGGCCACCCAATTGTGAGGATCGGCGACATAAAAGCTGAGAATTGGAGGAGCAAAGAAATAGGCCAAGCAACCAACCGCTGCAAAAGACGTAGCGGTAGCTTGCCAGAAGCCGAACCAGAGGGTGACAAAAAGGACGATCAGTATATCGAGGGAGGCGGCTGCGGAAAGATTGAAGTGCAGGCGATAGGCACAAAAGCTCACCAGCAGGACTACGACCGATCCAATGGCCGCCCCGCGGAAGGGTCGAAGCGCTACGCTTACTTTCGCGCTGGTCATCTAGCAGCCTACCGTTCTGTCGCTACCCTCGCTGTCGCCGCTCGCTCAGGCGACGTTAACCCGCACAATCATTCGGGGCGACACACGTATTCCACGATGTTGATTGGAGTTGAAATGAGATGATTCCCGCATAAGGGTTTCATAAATGGTTCGTAAAACCCCCTGTTGATCTCAAGTGAGCTATTGCGCCCTAATCTGAAACGCGACACGGCAGTTCCATGCACACGATGCATTGGACTCTCGTTTTATGAACTCTTTACGGACTCGTCATTCCTTACTCATCGGTGTTCGTGTCCAATGTAAGAAGCGGGGAAGAAAGGGGACGTCGATGTCAATCGAAGAAGTAAGGGCTGAGCGATTCGCACAACTCTTCCATCACTACAATCAAGCACTCGCGGCCCATGGTGACGGTTCCAGTAATCCTCCAACGGAGAGTTGGGATCAAGTACCCCAACAAGAGAAGAGGCGCCTGGTATCGGCGGCTCGCCTGACGCTGTTGGAATTGTCCACGAACGATTCCAAGCAAGGAAGCACGGACTATTTCGCGAAGCCGGGTGAAGCTGACCGAGCAACCGACCGTTGATAAGTTGGCAGTTGTTGGGCTAGGATGATCGCAAATGCCCACTTTCAGCCAGAGACTTCGGACCGTTTAGTTAAACAGAGAGTAGACATTTCTCCCCTAAGTTATTGATTTGGCGTCCCCGGCGGGATTTGAACCCGCGTCTGCGCCGTGAAAGGGGCGCTACAACTCGTAACTAATTGAAAACAGACGGCACCGACAGCCCATTTTGGAGCCGTAAGTAGCACCCAGGAAGCGTTATTGGACCCTAATCGGACCCAGATTTATGTTGCCGCCGCTGCGGGGGCAGCATCCTCCATTACTTCGACCCTGCGAGCTCGTTCTCCGCTCCTGACCGACGCGTTCCACGGCGATTACAGGTGCTTATTTATCCGCGACTGTCGATCAGCATCATCAATCCTCCTCCATTTTGTTCGACGTTGTCATTTTTCCGTTCAGTCTAGCTCGCTGACAAACCGTTTCCCCAGTACCGCCGCCTGTATCGCCGGAATGAGGTCGGTTGAGGCGGCAGACTTCACAACATAGGCATGCCCGCCACTGGCGAGTGCCGCTTCGGCTATTCTCGCCAATTTGTGCTGACTGAGAAAGACGATCCGAGCCTTTGGGGCGACCCGACGAATGCGGGCTGCCGCCTCGATGCCACCAAAGATGGGCATGCTTATGTCGAGCACAACAATGTCTGGTTGAAGTTCTTCAGCATTGCGGACGCCCTCCAAGCCGTTTGCGGCCTCGCATATGACTTTAAATCCTGCATGACTCGTTAAGCGTTCGCAAATCTTCTTTCGAACGCTCTCGTTGTCTTCAACAACCAAAATCGTCAGGGACTTAGGAGTGTCTGCTTTTAACACGGCATTCCCCAGATTCGGCCCATACTTTGTCAGCCGCTCACGGTGGCAAGCGAGAAACGTGCGGACTACAAGTTAACACTCCGCCATAGTGGCTGATGGCCGATTTGAAATGTTGGGAACGGACTAGTCTGCGGCTTTAGAATCGCTGACAACCGCGTACTTTTTAGCTAAAAAGGCCATTCGGATTCGAATGTCCTCCTGATCGTCTTTTATCACGGCCTGCAGGAGGGAAATGAGATGCTGGGCCTTCTCGGGATCCTTCTCATTGACAACCTCTCCGCAGATTTGGCGCACCAGGTCAGTGCTATACATGAAAGCCCCTCCCCAACAGGGCATTCTCTTCCAAGTCGCAGATCGGGAGGTATACAGGAAATTATGTATGGCATCGAACGGAGGTTCTCGAACTGAAAGTGCCAGAAAGCAACATCGGCTTTTCTGACACTACGTCGGCTTGCACCCAAACGCACCCCACTTGTGCTGTCGGGCGTCTGACGCTCTTTTACAATTGTTTAGAGGTAAGGCGCACTTCAATAGACGCGTATGGTGACCACCGCCAAATTCCCTGAGCCACTGGATCGCGATTTTCTGTTTCTCGATCAGGTGGATCATGCGGAGATCTGCCGAATTGTGCACGGCCATTTTCAAAGAGGCTGGTGCCCAAGTCGCGACCGTCAGGTGCTGTCTAATCCAGACAATTCGAAATTCATCGTCATAAATTTTGACAAGGCCCATCGAATATCCGCGATTACCTCGGCGGGGCTAACAGCCCACGAACTTGAGAGGATTCGTGACGACGTCAGACAAAAGTTGGTTGATAACCAGCAGGATGCTGTTGGGCAGACCGTTCTTTTTTGCGGCGGGCGATTCGAGGGGCGTTTTTTGTACAAAGGGGAGTTCCAGATGGCACCGATGCCAGCAAACGCTCCGCAAATGGAGCATGCATTTGGGGCACATCCTTATTTGTTCCAAGTCCGTTACAAGAAGGGGACAGATCAACTTACAAACATACTCCGCATTCGGAAGCGCTCATTCGAATTGATTCCAATCGTCAATGGGCTTAGCAGAACGCGTTTTTGGCTCCCCATGAAGTACACAACTTTTCAGTGGGGAACGTTGCCTTCTAGCCCCGATCCCACGTCCAAGTGGTTCAAGGTCGGCTACGATGCTGGATATTTGGAGATGGAGGACACTGTTCTTGACACGCAGAGCCCGCGCATCGAGCGAGTCTCTAAAGACCTGTATTACAGGGGCTTCCCAAATCCAAGCTTTCCCCTGGTCATGCCGGACAACTTCGAATTCCTTCTGGAAAAGGCTTTCTTGCTGCCTCAGATTGATTTTCAAAGGCTCTACAGAGCTTGCATGTGGTTCGCAATGGCACAGGAGATTTGGCGGACCTCCGCCTCATCGAGTTTTGTCAGCATTGTTTCCGCGCTCGAATCATTAATGGACAAGCCGGAGAAATGCTCCGACTGCGGCCAATCGGTGACGGAAGGACTTGAAATTTGTCCGCAATGCCGGCAACCAAAGTTCAGACTAACGCAAGCATTCAAAGTGTTCCTTGAAGCGCACGTGCCTCGGCTCTCCGAAAAGCCAGAAATCAGGAACATTATTTACCAAGTGAGATCGGGCTTGGCACATGGCTTAGCAGATCCTCTGCGGGCCGATGTGACTCCATGGATGCTTTTTGATCATCCCGAGCAGGCATACCAAGAAATGCTGCAAGTAGAACTATTGGACTGCACTTCAGACGCGATTGTGAATTGGCTGGTGTCTCGCCTTTCGCCGACAGAACAGGGAGTGGTTGCAATACGTTAGGCCGCCTTGGATCTTGAGATCAGGTCTGAAGGGATGGCCAAGGGGAGCACGAGGGGCGCGGCCAGAGCGCCCCTCGAAAATTTTGGGCAAAGAAAATGCCCGGACTGTGCCGGGCATGTTGAGAATCTTTCGTGATTGAGGTCTTAGGTATCGCCCTTCTGCTGTTTGACGAAGGCTTCCAAGAAGCCCTGCGCTCTCAGGTTGGCGTCCCAAGTGCCAGCAAAGGCAATGTGCTCACGCCTTAGCTTGGCGTTGAGGAGTGTTCGCCCGTCCTCTGTAAATGCGGAATACTGCTCGATGCCAGCATAGTCATTCCGCCAGTAAAAGGGCACCAAGTTCATTTGTTCGCCGGACTCCTCTGCTTCAAAGATCATTTCGGGATCGCGCATCAGATCGCCGTTCTGTTCTCCGTAATGAGCAACGGAGATTGCCGGCAGACCGTTCGGCCCACGTTCTTGCGTGTCCTCGATAACCAGAGTCATCCACGGTTCGTTTTCAATCCTGATGTGAAATCCCGCTGTCAGAGGGGCGGCTAGTTCCAAGATCATGGCAACTGTTTTCATTGCTGCACCTCCGCAATCGCCGGGTTGCCTACCGCCTCCTTGGGGCTGATGGCCCCAAGGATGACGGTGGAAGTGCGCTGTACTACTTCCAAGCTCTCTTTCAGCAGGTTGGCATCACCGTGATAAAGCTGGATGTAGTCACTGGAACCTGTTCCGGTCTCAAGTCCCAGAGCATGACAGACCACAAAGGCCACGGCTTCGGCTTCGGTTTCCCGCACAGTCTTGGTTGTCAAAGTGCGGCGCTCGGCTCGGTGCAACATCTCATGCGCCAGTTCGTGCACGAAAGTTGCCAGCGTTTCGGATGGCTCCATGTTCGGCAGAATGCGAATCAAACCGCCGTAAGACATGCCCCTCGCGGGTGCAATCTTGTCGGAGTATTCCAGCTTGATTCCCTGGCCAGTCGTAAACTCGGCTAACTTGTCCAGTTTGTCGCCGACTTCACCCGCAAAGGTGCTACCGAGTTCTGGTAGTTCTGCGCCTTCGGTCTGGCCAACATCGAACACATACACAGCGCGAAAACCGACTAAACGCGGTTGCGGTTTATCCGTTCTGGCGTCGGCCTGCTGGCTTTGGTCGGCTTCGGCGTTGCGCCTGTAGCCAATCATCGGGGCAAAGATCATGATTCCCTTTTCCCCGCGTCTCACTCTCCGGCCCAACTCATTCCATGAACGAATACCTGCAACTCTGGTAGCCGTCGGGCGCTGGCTGGCAATCAAGAGAATGTTCTGAAAACTGTAGTTGTGAAACTGCGACATGGCCGTGAGGTAGGCAGAGAGTGCATCACTGTGTCCGGCTTCCAAAGCCCTTACCAGTGCATCAATGCTGGCCTTAACGAGTTCCTGATTGTTTTTTGTTTTGCTTGCATCCTTCAATAACATTTTTAATCCCCTGTTCCGCCGGGTAGGCTGTTTTTGTCTTTCACTTGAGCGGCAGCGAGACAAAAACAGATACCGGTGGACACGGGGAAAACGCAGCGTAGCGAAGGGTGGCAGGGCGCGAGCGTCGGCGCGGTGAGTGCCAAAACGCTCTTGCTTTTTGTTTTGGCGCGAAAGCGGCGCTTAGACCTCGTGACCGTCCGAGCCGTGGCCGAACGGCGACCACCCGAGCGGAGCGCAGTGAAAGAAAGACGCGAAGCCACCCGCCCGTTTGTGGTGTGAGGCTTTCTCGATTCTTCGTCAGTCCTATTTTGGTATGCTGTGAGCCTTACCCTATTATCATTACCAAGTGACGACAACAGAAGCGACTTTCCGATTGCCGTTTCGTCCTCGCGCTCGGCTCTTGCAGCTGCTTGGCGACCAACTTATTGGCAGTCCGAGACTTGCCGTTTTCGAGCTGGTCAAGAATGCCTACGATGCCGACGCAGAGGACGTGATAGTGACGTTGGCTGGTCTAAGCGGACAGAATCCGACCATCACTGTTCTGGATAATGGTGACGGAATGACGCTCGACATCGTCCGCGACGTATGGCTTGTGCCAGCGCATGATTACCGAGCCCTTCAGCGGCAGGCCGGAACGAGAACCAGGCTAAAGCGACTTCCGTTAGGCGAGAAGGGAGTTGGCCGTTTTGCTGTTCACAAATTGGGCGACAAAATCGAGCTCGTAACCCGTGCGGCAGGCCAACAGGAAGTCGTGGTGGAGATTGATTGGAGGACTTTACTGAAGCAAGCCTTTCTCGCGGAGGCAGAGGTGTCCATCCGAACGAGAACTCCAGAAGTTTTCACAGGACGCACAACAGGTACGAAGATTGTTATTTCCGATCTTCGTGAGAAGGTGTGGTCGAGGGGGGAAGTCAGGCGGCTCTTCCGGCAGATCACTTCCATCTCTTCCCCTTTTTCAAAGCGTTCCGACCGCTTCGAAGCGATTCTCGAAGTGCCTGACCACTCAGAATGGATTCAGGGCATACCCGATGTTCACACGCTAGTGAAAGGTGCGCCGTGGCACTTTCAATTCTCGTTCGACGGGAAGATTAGCTGGGAATATCAATTTCGTGGGATTCCCGGAGTGCGAGTCGAGCCTCGAATGGCGTCGCGTAAGGGAGAGGCACTTCAGATCATTGAGGCGAGGGACACAGATGAGCGCGGCACGGAGCTTGGGCGAAGAAGTGACAAGTTGAAGAAAGTTGTAGCCGACGCGGTTATGTTGGATGGGATCGGTCCGATAAAAGGAGAGATTTATGTCTGGGACCGCGACCGCGAAGTCCTTGCAAAACTGGGAGAAACCTCGCTCATCCAGAATTTCCTTGATGAGAATGGCGGCGTTCGCATCTATCGGGACGGAATTCGGGTTTACAGCTATGGCGAGCCTGCAGATGACTGGCTGGGCTTGGATCTGCGTCGCGTCCAAACGCCTACGCGAAATATCAGTAGAAACATTGTCCTGGGGACGGTTGACTTGTCGCTGGAGAAGAGTATCGGGTTAGTTGAAAAAACGAACCGTGAAGGTTTCGTCGAAACGGATGCATATCGACGCCTGAAGCAGCTCGTGCTCGGTGCGATGAGTTTGCTGGAGGTCGAGCGGAAGATAGACAAAGACAAAATCAGGGCGGTAACTGGTTCACCTGGTGATCCTGAAGCGGAGCGTATTCAAAAACCTCTTGAACAACTCAGGACTGTCGCGAGGGCGCATAAGCTCGAAGCAGAGCTGGAGCCCTCAATCCGAAAGATCGAAATCCAATACAGCGATATGCGCGACGCCATGCTTCGGGCTGGCCTGTCCGGTCTCGGACTCGCGGTAGTTTTTCACGAGATCGAACAAGGGGTCCGGGTCTTATACGAGGCTATTGAAGCGGGCACAGAAGTAAGGCTCGTGCGTGACAGGGCACGCGAACTGGTCCGTATCTTAGATGGCTTTTCTGAGCTATTGCGCAAAGGTGAACAGAAGAAAAACAGTTTGCAACAATTGATCCGGCGAGCCCGCGATATCAATCGCGCACGTTTTCGTGTACATAAGGTTCGGCTTGTCTGTCCCCCGCTGGAAAAGGGTGGACTGGACGCTACGTCAAAGTTCTCATTCGGTCTTGCGCTTGGTGCGCTCAATAATCTGTTGGATAATGCATTTTACTGGCTGAAGGTGCGTTGGCCAGAGAGCACAGAAGATGCCTCACCGAGAGCTATGTATCTCAATATCAATGACAGCGTTCTGGAAGGGCCAGCTATAGTAATTGCCGACAACGGACCCGGATTCCAAGACGATCCGGAGAGGCTCACAAAACCTTTCTTTAGCAGAAGACCAGAAGGGATGGGACTGGGCCTTTACTATGCCAATTTGGTAATGGAGTTAAATGGTGGGCGCCTTGTATTCCCTGATCGCGAAGATATTGGCGTTCCTGCGGAATTTGATGGCGCGGTTCTTGCGCTCGTCTTCCCCCAAGAGTAGGGACTTAATGTTCACTCCGTCACGATTTGTGGTGGTTGACGACAATGAGCGGCATCTTACCGCGATCCTCAGAATATTCCAGCTCATCGGTAGTCCGTGTCTAGGCATCCGGTATGAGGCTGAAACTCCTCTCGACAGCCATCATTTTCGAGGGGTCCGGGTTTTATTTCTCGATCTACACCTTCTTGAAGGTCTGGCAGCGAGCGACGAAGCCAGGCATTACGGTCAGATTACGTCAATATTGGAAGACAACATTGATGCGGTTGGCGGACCGTTTGTTCTGGTAGTTTGGACGCGATACCCTGAACTGTGTAATCAGCTTATCGCTTACTTGGACGACCACATTGATGCCGCCAAACCTCAGGCAAGACCATTGTCAATTATTTGTTTGGACAAAGAAAAGTTTATCAACTTGGTCACCGGGGAAATTCAAAAGCCTGAGGAGTTGCGTGCTGCAGTCGAAGGTGCTGTTTCCAAAAACCCGCAACTGGCGGCCATGCTGTCATGGGAGACGGATGTGCTTTCGGCTGCAGGAGCAACTCTAACCGCTTTGATCGATCTTGTTCCGTCTGCTTCCCGTCAAACAGGCACATATCCTGCCGCGCTGGACACGCAATTGAGTCGATTGGCAGTTGCGGCTGTCGGAGAAAAAAACGTTCCGAATGACAAAAGGGCTGCACTCAACGCGGCACTCACGCCGATATTGGGGGACCGAATTCAGAATCAAACGGTGAGCGCTGCGACGAAGGCCATTTGGGATTCCGCTCTGACGAAAGATCAAGATCCAAACCTTCATAATGGACTCACTAATATCGACGCGGGACGGGTGAACCGGATGCTTCATCTCGCATTGCCGGAGAGCGAGACAATTCGTGCAAAGGACTGGGGGGCTGTGGTCGACTTTCCGGGAGCTTGGAGGACTGATGAGCAGATGAGAGCGAGATATGGCAGCACACTCGGCGAGGTTATCGGGAGTGATTTCAAAGTGAAACCCCAAGATTCAGGCCGTTGCCGCGTGCGACTGGTCCGGGTAGGTGCTGTCTGTGACCACGCCCAAGGTCACACAGGCCCAGTACCTTATTTAATGGGACTGGAAATACCAGTTGACGTGAAGCAGAACACGCCGAGCAAAGCGGAGTGGCATTCTCCTGTCATTGTCTTTGCGGGGAACAATGAACCATTTAAGCTGCATGTAAACAGCCGCCAGTTGGTCACGGTGACCGCTGCGCAGACGGACGAGTGGGCGGTACAGTACCGGCTCCGTGAGCAACTCCTGATGGACCTCATCGACCATGCAGCAGGTTACATTAGTCGTCCGGGAGTCGTTTACATAGTCAAACGATAAGCGCGGGGAACAGAGAGTCTGGGTGCCTACACCGTCATAACGTCGGGTTTGCTCAATTTGAATAGATTCTCTGAGATTGTTTGCACGAAACATCGTTGAGACTGACAGTTTGCACTTAATCGGAGTTTAGTTCTGGCTTGGGAAAGCCCTCAAGTTCGAGTTTTCCTTTTATCTGTATCAACCTCCAGCTCTGCTTCTCGGTCGGAAGCTTTCGCGGAATGGCGGCGGCAACTGCAAGGATTCCGTCTTCGTCAGGACTGGAAATACCTTGCTCCGACGCCCACTTTCGCGCGCGAGTCCAATAGGCAGAGCCCAGTTCCAGAACAAATCGCTGGTTTTCGATCCCGTTGTCCACTCGCTGCTCTTTTTTCGAGCTCTTCTGTAATTCGCGGTCTTCTTCCTCGTCGATCAGAAGAGAACCAAGTATTTTGCGAAGGTCGATTTGAACTTCTGCCTGTGCTGCACGTTTCCAGCAGAGTTCCTTCTTGCACCATTCGGTGACGTTTTGGAACGCGGAGTCAGGGGCTACGATTACTTCGAACATTGCTTTGGCAACGACTTCGAGTACGTGGCGCAATGAACCGGGAACCGATTGCTGTATCCAGAGCTGCCGAAGATCCAGGACTTGAGCGCCGCAGGTTTCTTGGATGGCGCGGGAAAGCTTGGAAACACTGTAAGCAACGACATTTGCGCGATATCCGCCTTGGTACCAAGGCTGTTCGGAAACGATAGCTTCAGTCGTACGGAAAAGGAGAGCTTTTCCAACCAGTCGCTTAAAGTAGTCGTCGCTAAACTGGTCGGCGTTGCGAATCCAATCCTCGGAGGCGGAGCCGCTAAAGGATAAGAAGTTCTTTTGCGCTCCTTGGCTTACGATGTGTGGCAACTGTTTCCAGGTATTTTCAAATTTTGCCAAGTCGGTTTTCGTTATTACCTGTTGTCGTGGGTTGAGCAACACAAACCTTTTGCGCTCGGCTACTGTCAAGTCGCTCTGTTCATTCAAGTACTGTCCTCGGGCCCTCTCATAAAACCAGTGAGTTTCATACTGTGCTCCTCCGGAGGCGGGCGACCATAGGCGGCGTGAAATCTGTTCAATTCGTCTGTGGAACTCGTGATTGGAGAAGAAGTCGGCTTCACTGACTTTGTTCTGGCTGTTCGCGCATCTAGAAATCTCCGGTATGACCTCGCCGCTTTCCTCTGGTGCTACGACGGACAGTTTCATCTGAACAAATACAGACTTGAGACTCGCTCGGTCATTTCGGATGGCACTCGCGAGCGAGGCGGTCGTCTGGCCCCCATTGACGATTTGAAGGTCGGCAGCTTTGATGAGTCGCAGCCCGTCTTTTCCATTAGTGACTTCTACTGAGCTTGCGGTGCAAGCGATGCCGTTATTAAAAGCGAAGAACATATCCGGGCGATTAAGAACGGTGTTTCGGATTCCTTTATTTACCTTTCCTCTTACGGTGAGGAATGAACGGACATTGCCTTCAAGTAATCTGCTGCCATAAGTTTCGTAGATGGTGGCGAGGACATCGCCAGGAATCACGCAAAGGTATGCCTGATATTGTGTTGAATCGACGCTAGCCGCGATGCACTGGAGGCCTCCTGGTAACATGGCTGCGAAATCCACCTGCAGGTCGTCTTTGCCGGTGCGTGACTCGAAGACACGAAAGAATCTGCTTGTGTCCCAAATATGAGATTCTGCGGGTATTTCAGAAACACTTGCTTCGGGGAGGTCACGGATTCGCGTGCTGATGAATGAATCTGTGAGCAGGTAAAACCGCAGGCGAGTAATTCCGGAGCGGGTTTGGTTCAGAAGGCTGGCGAGGCCGAACGCAGGAGCGCTCTCCTCGCTTTCGCGCAAGAGCTTGCCAGAAAAGGCGTCTTCACAAAAAGTCTGTAAGCGGCTGAACCATGCTTTTGCATCGGTGTGGGTGAGACTTCCGGCGTCAGCATCTCCGTTGAAATCGGCAATGAAAAGACGAACAGAGCCGTCCGCTTCGTCGAGTGAATATGCATCCACGCCTGAGTTGCGGTTTTTTGAGCCCGTTCCACGATAGAAACAAGTCTGTACGTCTGCGACTTCGTCTGCATCCTCCAAGAGGCGTAGACAGTGTTCTACAAAGGCGCTATGACGAAACTCTTGGTCAGCTGCGGCGTGAACCGCGACATTTTCGAGGATTTCCTTACGGAACTCTTCAAGATTCATAGCCGAGTACCTGGGACATTGGAATCTCGAACTCGGTGCAGTGATCCAAGTCTAAACAATACGTCGCTGAAGGAATCGCGACGGAAACAGAGGCGGGCGTAAGGCGCGGGAATGAGTCGCGCACATCGAACCCTCGGACGTTCTCCACAATATGAGAGGAATCGCATTCGGGCTGATCTTCGTCGTAACCGGTTTCCGCCAGCTTAAGCTCGAAGCCGGACAAAGCTGGTGATTCAGAAAGCGCCTGTCGAATTCTGAGAACCAGCGCTTTGATCGTAAAAGCGCCAGTGTGATTTGTCGCACAAGTGCCAATCGAGAAAACAAGTAGATTGGTCGGCGCGGCGCCAGTGTGAAGTTGTTCGAGTGAACTGATTATGACGATGTGTGCACCAATGGCACACACCTTGATCTCGAATATTCGGCCACCACTCTGAAAATCTTGGGGAGCTCCGGTCGGTCCCAACCACGATTCAACAGCAGCGGTTGCACCCAATACAGGAATAAGGCGCTCCAAGAAAAGGAGTTCCCCCATCAAGCCTAAGAGCTGTGGTTGTGACAATCCTTTCTTGGTAGTTTCTAGGAGTCTTCGCCATTTTTCGAGCCTGTTGAGTAGGAATAGAGCTTCACTCCCAGGCGATCTTAACTGCCGCAAGCTGTCGATCAGATCTTCGCAAACATAACAAAAGGGATGAAGGAGCTCGTGTGTAGCAAGACTTATCAGAAGTGCAAATTTGCCGTCGTGACGTAGATTTTGCGAAACCTCCAGCGCCCTGAGTCGCGGAAGTTGGTCCGCGGAGGTCGAGGACAGCAGCATTAGCACCGGAACTTCTTGAACATCAATTCCCAAATACAAGTCGTAAGGATGAGCCTCATTCACTCTCCGGAAAATGGGCCGTTCCCGCTGGAGACGCAGATCATTCCAGACTTGTTCAACCGACATCTTCGTTCTCTTCCTGGAGATCATCGTCGATCTCCTGTTCGAGCATCGACCTCCATTCGACAAGATTGACTCTGTAGAGAACACGCTTCGCGACATCGGTGTCGTCGAATCGCGGGAAGCTAAGTCCCAAAGCCACAATTTCTTCAGAATTTGGGATAGGACTCGGCTCATTCGCAGTGAGAAGGTAGATTAGAAGCAGTGGGCGTAATCTCGCCGCTCGGTAATGCCTGTCCGCAATCGTCTTGCCCGGAAATGAAGCTTTGAACTCCTGTTCAATTCTTGTTACTTCTGACAGTTCCAAGCCCTCTTTTTCAATGCCGCGTGATCCGACCCTAGCCTTGGTGCCGGAAACCAAAAGCATTCCATCGCGAGCGATGATGTTCCGTTTTGATGTCGTTACTTGGGCAGGGCCAATATTGAGGGTACTTCCACTGCCGCTTGGCAAGACTACGTCCCACGCTCTAAGGCGTGGTTCCGGAGTGGTGTCTAAGTATTTCGCGAGATCGCCGGTTTGAAGGGTTACGTTAAGAGGATGGACATCGAAATCACGAAGGAACGACGCTATGTGCTCCTTCGGAACTGAGCGCCATATGGGGTTACCCCAAGGAGATTGTTCGGGCTTAATCCGGACTTTGTCGAGTTGATCAATGAATCTATTGAGGGCGCTGCGGTTAGACGCAAGAGAATTCGTGTTGCTTCTAAGACGGGCTGTCTCAAGCGTTTTTTCACTTAACGAAATTACTCTCTCTATCGTTCTGGCCTGGCGCATCTTGTTCTGTGCCGTTACGAGGAGAGCGTCGGGATGTGCTCTAACTTTCAGGCCGAATTGCATCGGGGTTGCGTGCTGTTGCTGCATTCGCTTCACTTCTTCTCGTAGCTCTTCAGTCGCGGATGTGATGTGGGCGTACCACTGAGCCGCTTCATCCGTTATCCACAAGCGACAGAGATCTGCGTATCCATCGCGATAACCAAACCATCGTCCCATTTGGAGCAAGGTGTCATACATTTGTGAGTTGCGGAAAAAATAACTCGTGCTAAGGCCTTCCAGTGTCAAGCCACGCGAGAGGCTGTTCCCGCCCACAGCGATGACTCGAAGGCCCGCGTCTTTTTGGCGCGCATAGTCAAGACTGGCGGCGCCAGTTCGCTGATTCACAGCCTTGACAGTTATTGGAAGGACCGAATTGAGAAGTGAACGTTGCACGTCAGGCCAAGTGAATCCCGCGTCGGTGTACTCCTCGTTCCAGACATCGTGAGCTTTCTGAATTGAAGGGTTCTTGAGTGCCTGTTGGGGTGATAACTGGCTGTAATTTCGTATATCTAGCTGAATTGCAGACAGCCTCTCATGAATAAGCGTGGCTACTTGGTCTTGGACCGCCGTAAAGCGACTGACATTGACCAGCATAGACCGATGCGTTGATCCCTCGCCCCGGAGATCACGTATCGCGTTGGCTAAAAGGAAGCCAAACAAAGCAGATACAAGCGTGTCTGGGAGGGAGTCAACTCTGAGATCGGACTTGTGGCGAAGTGGAAAAACAGCGTATGCGTCTTCGACGGTTCTCAGGAGGTCAAACTGCGGCGGTTCGCCAAAGATAGCGCTCGGCCCTACGTAGTTCGTGGGCGCGTCCAACGTATAAATAAAGTCCCTTGGAAAGAGATCGTCTCCAAGCATCTCGTGCTCTGTATCGGGGTCGATAAAGATGTTTGCGAATGGGGTCGCGGTGAACCCGAGATAACTTGAGCGGGTGAACAGTTTAAGGAGGGCGCGTATCCGTTGATTGATTGCTGTGGGATCGGTACCGGGAGCATTCGTGTTGACTGATGCACTGTCCGCTTCATCGTCGATCAGAAGGAGCGGCGCATCAATTGTGCCCTGCTGATTCGCGTTGAAATCCGACAGCCACTTTTCCAAGTTTTCAAGAATGCGCTTGTTCTTTTTCACTACTACAAGTACTGGGACATTGAAAGCGTCCAAGCGGAAACCGAGGGCATTAAGGAGATTCCTGCTGAAGTCCTTTTCCCGTGATGTGAACACACCAGCTGACCGTCTGGAATCAATTAGGCCGACGCCGACTGCGCGGTTCTTTCTGATTTGTGTGAGTAAGCCTGAGCTGTCTAGCCCAACAAAACCTTCGTCAAGACGTTCCTGAGTTTGGCGGCGAAGAGATTCCAACGTTCCTGTCAACAGAATGACGAGGCGATATCCAGCATCGGCGGCTTTGCAGCAAAGTGCGGTGTATGTTGCGGTTTTGCCGGACTGTACATCTCCGATCACCAGGCCTCTACGTTTCCAAGGGCCTGTTTTGGTCGGATCTTGAAGCAGATCAAGAACCTCATCTGTCACGCGATCGAGAGTGGTGATTACTCGAGGTGGCCACTCGAACCTCTGAAGCAGGTTCCTGAAACGCTGCCAATAAAAAGGGTCGATGGAAGCCTTTTTTGCAAAGAACCACGGAACGTAGGTCTCTGTCGTGAGGGCTATTCCAATATCCATCTGGATGGCAAGCTTGGAATGAAGTCGTTTTATGATTTCCTGATATTCGTCGTCAGCAACCTGAAAGGCCGCGCGCAGACGGGTTGCTAGATCATTGAGTGTCTTTTCATCAGGTGCATGGTCTTCCGGCAACGAGACGAGCACCGAGTTCTCTAGCGCACGGCCGTTGTCACTCAGCATTAAGAAGTTTCCTTTGAATGGAGCTGGTTTCTTCTGGATAAAAGCTAAAGGGTTCGACGGAACCTAGGGATTTAATTAACTGTTTTCCATATTCAGTATCGCGCCCCAAGGCGTCGAGCATTGTCGATGCCAAGGTAAACAGTTCCTCATATTTGCCGGCTTGGCGATCGGGCGACGGGCGTCGTTCTGAAGCCATGTCGGCATAGGCGGCATCGTATGGAAACATTGTTTCGAGCGTGCGTAGGAGTCGCTGTACCAATTGCTGAAAGTGATCATCCGTTATTGCTTCTACTGCCTTGATCAAAGGGTGCTCCCGATTGATCACATACTCGACTCCACTTCGGGTCACCAATCTTTCCCAAGCATGCAGGACAGCATCGTTGGTCGCCTTTCGTCCTCTAAATGTGTAAACGCGACGACTGCCCTCTGCAATTCTTGAAACAATCGTTTTCAGGCGGTCCCGAACAGGCTGCGGAGGATAAGCGGTGGATTTCCGTACGTCGATTGTCCAAAGATGGTCGAGAGTGTTGGGGATATCAACGCGAACTCGTGCGAGTTTTGTAATCTCTTCCTGTCTGATCAATCGAAACCAAGACCCCCAAGTGATGAGTCTGCGGTTTCGGTAGACGTAAAAGCCCTGATTTCTGCGAAGCCCCTCCTCGCCTCCGGCTATTGCGAGATCTGCGACTGAGAGTTTACTGATATGAGGAAGGATAAAGGGGGCAACGTTGACACATTCGCCCTCGATCAAAATCTGCTCTTCCGGCAAGGGCTGCGTACTTCGATGCGAAGTAAGAAATGGATCGAGGGCGGCGACAGGGTTCCCGTTTAACACTATTCGTATCGGGGAATGTGGTTTTTCAGGGCTCAAAAATCGGTGGAAGACGAGCGCGAGATGTTCACGGGCGGTGTCCATTCTTTGGCCCAAAGCGCTTTCGATCGACAATTCTCCGGCAGACAAACGATCAAAGGACTGCCAGAGAACCATCGTGCCGCTACTTGACTGTTGCAATTCGGTAATGTGCGGAAGGGAGCGAATAGCCTCCTGCGTTAAGCCCAACAATATCCAGTCTTCTCTTAGGCCTATAACGTCAAGATCCCAGCGCTTCGCGGTCAGGCTGTTATTCACCTTCGATATGACTGTGAGACGGCGACATTGAGACAGCGATGCTGTTTTCAAACCCAAGCCAAATCGTCCCAGGTCTGAACGAGCGCGCTGGGTTCGAGGATCTGAGCTGCCATGCCGCATGGCGGCAACGAAGTCTTGGGGGAGAATTCCGTGGCCGTCGTCGATTATCGCTACATATGGTTCACCGTACGGTGAAAAACGAATATCAATGTTTTTTGCGCCGGCGGAAATCGAGTTGTCGATGATGTCTGCTAGTGCCGATTGGAATGAATAGCCAATCGCTCGCATTGACTCCAGTAAGACTGGAGCAAATGGAGGAAGCGGGATTTCCTCATTGGGTTGGTCCGACACATGCGTACCGTTAAAAGGTTCAAAATGGGAGAGGTAAGCGGGGTGATTCTACCATGCAGTTGGCTTGGGAAGCGACAGCGCAGTCAGCCTCGTATTTGGCGATTGAGACGGGTAGATAGTCTCTCTAAATCGCGAAGCTCGCATTCCCAAACAACAAATGGTTTCCATCCGCCGCGCTTAAGGGCCGCCATTGCCTTTTTGTCGCGGTCTGCATTGCCTTCTAGCTTCGAAAGCCAAAATTGCCTTCGAGACTTCGGGGTATAAGCAAATCGGCATTTGGGATGCCGGTGCCAGAAACAGCCGTGGACGAAGATAGCGGACCTCCATTGGGCTAGAACGATGTCTGGGCAACCTGGAAGCCGGCGGACATGGAGACGAAACCGCAATCCCATCTGATGCAACAAAGCACGCACTGCGACTTCTGGTTTGGTGTTCTTCCCCTTAATTCGCGACATGTTCCAGCTTCGCCGCTGGGGAGTGAGCCGGTCGGCCATAGTGTTAATAATGCCTTGGAAGGGTGTTTCAAGGAAAGAGCTTCGCGACAACGCGGGCAATTTCCTTCGCTATCAGAGGTGGGACCGCATTCCCAACTTGGTGATATTGGGCAGTTCGAGGACCGGAGAAATAGTAGTTGTCCGGAAAAGTTTGCAGCCGGGCAGCCTCTCGGACGGTCAAGCTGCGGCACTGAGTGGGATCGGGGTGAATGAAGTAATGCCCATCTTTGCTGATGTGAGAAGTGACTGTTGTGGCGGGCCGGTGTGCAACTTGTACGCGAAATCGGTCCGCGAACACAATTTCCTCTGGTTTCTTGCCCTGGAGGTTTTTATGGCGTGGCAATAGGGCAGGAGGAAAGGCTGTGATTGTAGGTGAGTTTCGTATCAGCTTTCCGAAGCATGTGGCAAAGAAATAGCGACGAAGGTCCTCAGCGATGTGACTCCTGGCGGCATGGTTCAAGGCACCGCCCAAACGTGGATCGTAAAACCACTTCGACTTCCACTGCGGCTTGGCTGTCGATTGAACAAACTCCGCTCCGACGTTTCGGCGAGCAGTTAGTTTCGCGGCAAATTTCTGAATCACGCGGCGGATTGCCGGTTCGAGTTGATCGCAAGGTAGTACACGGCAATCGCAGATGCTTTTGATTGCTTGAAGCCATGCCTCAGGCGAGTCCTCTCGATTTGACAGCCGGCTTCTCATTTCAGGTAAATCCTTTATAGCTCGCCACATTGACACGTGCTTTCGTTTTGCCAGCATTTCGATGGGACCCTTGATATCGCTTCTAATGCCCACGAGAATGACCCGGTGACGGGCTTGCGGGATTCCGTGTTCTTCGCAACGGAGTACGTATTTTTCGGGCGACTCACCTCGTGCTTTGGCTGTTTTAGAGCTGCCATAGGCAGCCAGAGGATAGAGGTCATATTGAACTGGGTGGCTGGTTGAGTCGCCCATGAGATCTGGTAGGGCTTTGTGTGGCTCTCGAAGGTCGGAGAGAATTCTGTCGATGATGGGATCTTGTTGGAACTTCGAGGACAACATCCCCTTAACGTTTTCCATGACAAAGACCGGTGGACGGTGCGCGGCAATGATGCGGAGATATTCCCGGTAGAGCAAATGGCGTTTATCCTTGCCGAACTTCTGCGGGTTCTTCTTACGCATCCGTGATCTACCGACGAGTGAGTAGGCTTGACACGGAGGCCCTCCAATTAGAACCCAGTTCCGTGATCCAGCAATCGCGGCTTTGATCTGTTCGTCGATTTCCTTCCAATCGCTCTTTCCCAGATTCGCACAAATCGCTTCCTTCCTTGCTGTTTTGGCTTCCTGCGAATGCTTCTCGAAAAGAGCTTCAATTGCGATTTCTCCTCGTATGCATGCATAGTATTCATCGGGAACCGATCCAGACTGGAATTGGCGAAAGAAGCTCCGGAGAAGGAGCGTCTCGTGAGCAACTGTATCTTTTTCAATCGAGAGTCCGATCTTAAATACCGGACGGTTCTTCGAATCACGCAGGGCGCTGAAGCCTTCTCCTAGACCACCCGGACCCGCAAAAATGTCTATAACGGGAATCATTGGAAACGGCCGCGGTGGTCCTCGCACGTGTTAGCGCCGGAACGCTGTCAAGTCACCCCAGGTGTAGCGCGCTTCATCGGTTCCGACCTCTGCAAGATGCCGAAAATTCGGTGAGATGGACCATCTCGGTGCTCCATCGACATCCGTAGCGCCAATCCGACTCTGGATGTTGGAGGCGCTGGCGTAATTAATAAACATCTGCCCTGATGCTCGTCGGGCAGCGGCGAGTATTCCGGCTGGAGTTCCATCGTGAGGCTCGACAACAGTTCCCAGTCGATTGCCGTCGCGGTCGCGAACTTCACGGACGACAATGTTGGAAAACTTGCGATGTCGTGATCTCGGCAACTTATCGACTCGTTTTACAGTTCGCGCTCGCATGTAGTCTCAACCCGCATCTCGACTGCTGCTACACTCTGCGGCATTGTCGGTTAGATATGAGAGCCAATCAGGTACGAACTCCACTTTCGTAGTGTCTGCCCTATCCTCGAATTGCGCGATCAAATAGCGATCCGCGACGGTGAGCACCATAGCTCTTACTCCTTGATGTCCACTCCGCCCGTCGTCGTACATCAATACAGCGCCCGGCTTGATTCTCTTTGCTTGGTCAACGGTCATCATAATCTCGATCCACTATGTTCGCATCTTGCCTAGAATAGCGCAGCTTGCGCCGAAATGAATTCAGGCACTTCTTGAATGCATCCTGACGTGTCGTTCTCGACATCGTTGACAGATGAACTGACCGGAAATCTCTTCATCCCCGCTGCTTCGAATGGCGTCAAAACATGCCTTAGGCGGCCACATTCCGAAGCTGATGCTCCAAGCCACTCGTGATATTTCTCGGGCCTCAAGATCACCGGCATTCGATCGTGCACGTCTCTGAGAAGTTCGTTTGGTGTCGTCGTGAGAATAGCGCAGCTTTCGACAATTGCACCCTGTCGCGACTTCCATCGATCCCATATGCCCGCGAACGCAAATAGAGAGTCGTCTTTCATTCCGAAATGGAAAGGCTGCTTTGACCTACCATTGTGCTTCCACTCGTAAAAGCCATCTGCCGGAATCAGGCAGCGCCGACGCTCGAAACTCTCCTTGAATACGGGTCTCTCAAGGAGACTTTCACTACGTGCATTGATTTGCGCCATCGATGCGTCTTTTGCCCAATTCGGGATCAGGCCCCAGCGCATCGAGGCGATGACGCGGCTAGAGCCACTGGCTCGCACAACCGGAATGGGTTGAGTCGGAGCGATGTTGTAGCGGGGATGCATTTCCTCCGCAAGCTCGGCATCAAATTTCTCGGCGAGCCTGTCTGCACGCGTAAGTCGGTAACGTCCGCACATTGATTATTCGCCTTATATTCGCCTATGATGGCTTGTGATGTCAAGTCCGCGAGCATGGGTGGTGCAGTGTAACGAATGTGGCTGCATCGTCACTGCACGAGCAGAAGACCCGCAGGCGCACTTGCAAGATCCTGAGCCCCGACCGACTTGTCGGCTGTTAGTGATGTGTTCGTGTTGCTGGACATCCTGGCTCTATCCGCCTGAAGCGATGTTCAACGGATCGCCAGCCCCGTCACCAGAATGCTTCAAGCGAGCGCGACAGTCGGCGAGAACCGAGAATGCGAAGCTTATCGCCGCTGCTGTCATTGCGGCTATTCGTTTGAACCGTGAGGAAATCAAGAACTCGCCAGTCGTTCACGCGAAAATCAGCGACAGTTTGAGGTTGGCAGAGATGATCGTCGCCAAGATGAAGAACTGAATGACTGTTAACGAAAAATCTGATCAACTCGATACGCCCCAACGCTTGCCAGGTAATCGCAGTGCCTGAGTTTGAGAGAGAACGCCGGAAATTCCAGCCGGAGCGCGTAACAACCCTGTTCATCGGGGAATCTCCACCACACGGAGGCACATTCTTCTACAACGAAGACAGCGTGCTGTACCGCGCTATGAAGGAAGCCTTTGGCCATGAAGAGGATTTCCTTGCGGAGTTCAAGGCCAAGGGCTTTTTTCTGGATGATCTGGTTCACGAGCCGGTCAATCAGTTACAAGATAGATTTCGGAACCAGATGCGGCTTAATGCTGTTTGTGAACTTGCAATTAGGATGGCTGAGTATCAGCCGTCAGCGGTGGTGGCCCTAATGTGCGCTATTGAGCCAATGGTCAGCCAAGCCATGTGCAATGCGAACCTGAGCGTACCACTCTACGTGACAGCATTTCCGGGTCGCTATCATCGCAAACGCTTCATCGAGGAAATGTCGGAGATCATTTCCAAACTCCCGCAACTCTAAGCACTTTCGGGATGAGAGCGCGCCACCTGCCTCCAAAAACACTTTTTTGTGTGCTTTTCAGTTACTCTGGTGCAGATATCCGTCAATGTGGTACCAATCTGGGAAAGCAAGCTAATCCGTATTGAGAGAAGGACCCTCCTTGGACAGTGCCGAAAAGACAATCTCCGACAAGGAGCTGGTCTCACGGGTTCGTGTGGGCGATCAGAATGCCATGGGAGCACTTTACGACCGTTATTCCGCGCTTGTGTATGCGGTGGCACTGAGGGTCTTAGCCGATAGTGCGGCAGCGGAGGACGTACTGCAGGAAGTATTCATGCAACTTTGGCGCAATCCGACGAGATTTGATGCGAGTCGCGGGAGTCTGGGAGCGTGGCTAGCGGTAATTGCTCGAAATCGTGCGATTGATGCACTGCGTAAGCGTCGTTACGAATCGGATATTGAAGACGTTGTGGTTTCGGTGGAGCCGGATCTCGCATCACAGGCCGATAGGTCACGAGCGGCGAAGAATGTTCGTGATGTTCTCAACGGGATGCCCCCGGCACAACGACAGGCTCTCGAAATGGCATTTTTTGAAGGACTGACGCACACAGAGATTGCCACCAAAATAGGAGAACCACTGGGAACGATCAAAACCCGCATTCGTGCTGGCCTGCTAGCTTTGCGAAAGGTTTTGAAGCCATGAGTGTACACAGCAGATTCGCCGAAGACCTCGCACTCTATGCCCTGGGAACGCTCGAAGGCGATGAACAGGTCGAACTCGAAAAGCACTTAAAGGATTGTGCTGAATGCCGGCATGAAATGGACCAATTGCGTGGTGATGCGGCCTTACTGGCGCTATCGGCTTCAGGCCCAGCGCCTCCGGAGCGGGCACGTGGGCGGTTGATGAATGCTCTGACGCGTGAACCTCGAATTTCGCTTGAACAACCGAGCATGCGGCGGATTTCTTGGTGGTCTCAGATGGGCTGGGTGACTGCTGCCGCTGTGGTTGTGATCGCCGCTATTCTCTGGAGAACGGATGCCAGCCTGAGCAGGCGGATGGCGAACTTGCAGAAGGAATTCGACGAGCAACAAACTGAGTTGCAGCGGGCGCAAGAAGTGACGGCAACGTTGACTGCTACTGATGCGCTGCGGATCACAATCGTACCGCCAAGGATGACACCTCAGCCGCAAGGTCGGGTTATCTATGTTCCCAGCCGATCGAGTTTGATTTTCCTTGCCAACAACTTGCCTGCGTTGCCAGTGCGACGGGCTTACGAGCTTTGGATTATTCCAAGCAGCGGTTCTCCCATTCCCGCGGGAGTCTTCAAGCCAGACGCGCACGGCGACGTTACAGTAGTGAACTCGCGCTTGCCTGCAGGAGTTGAGACCAAGACGTTCGGCATTACCGTGGAACCGGAGAGCGGATCACAATTTCCGACTTCCACACCGATTATGTTGGGGACTGAGGAGTAGGTAAAACGGATCCCTCTACTGACGATTAATCTGTCTTGAACCCTGTGTTCCACAAGCCGAGTTCATTATTAATCCGCTGGAATCTACACAAAAACAACTTTTAAGTCTGCTCCGGGCCGTCGTTCTGAAGAAGTGAAGTCCCGGAATGAGGCTCGTCTTCCTCGAATTCTTCACCGTACAGCTGCGAGAGGTCCGGCGCGGGAACAGGGAGGAGCTGCGCCTTGGCGAGTTCTGAGTAAAACAGCTGTGGCACGCTTCCGGGAGCCCATTGTTCGCTTAGAGCTTGCGCTCGCGACATGTGGCTGTTGTCCGGTGGCGGCGGCGCACCAGCATAGACTTGTATTCCCGACCCGTACAACGCATTAAAGAGGAGAGTGCTGCGAGCTTGCTTCTCCAATTCTGGTCCCCTCACGACACATTGACAGAGGACGTGCATTGCAAACATTGGATGCGTGAGAACAATTCCTTTGGGGCCTTCCCGTAGTAGATGAACGACCAACTCTGGCCCGGAGTCGTCCGTCTCATGCAATAGACGGTCTATTGCCGCCATTGTTACTTCATCCAATGAGAGAACATGCCAGAAGATTTGCACCAGCACGTGGTCAAAACGCGGAAATGACCTGATGAGATCGAGGAAGGCATCTACTGCTTGTCTGTAGAGGATCTCGTCAACAACTCCTGCTGGGCTGGACCATGAAAAGGAAGAGGGGATCGCTTCATAGTTGGCGTCTTCCTCAATCGGCCCCAGCGAGAGTCGGCGGCGGATTCTTTTTTCGAAGAACTTAACAAAAGTCAGCGGGGCCAGCCGAAAGGTCCGCGCAACGAGTCCCCCGAAAGAGTCACGGTCGAGTTTTTCAACTTCTACCAAATTCGCCAACAAGCGCTCTACCGTTGCTGAATTGAGGAAGTCGGCGGAGAGACCGTAATTGCCGAAGAAGTCGCAATACTCCTTGGCAAGAAGATAATCGTTGTCTACATGGATGTTGGCGTAGAGCTCCAATGCACGTGTGGAATACTCGGGTGCGGGAACGAGGCGCTTAAGCCCAAATAGGACAGGCCCGAGCACCCGGCCTTCTTGCCGCTTTCCGAGAATTGCAAGGATGGCCACATCCTCCGAAATAGGGTTACTGAGAGGGGGCCCGTACGACACAGCCAAAGCAGCACCGTGGGCTAGTATGAAGTTCGATGAAAGAGCGAAAATCGACCCGTACCGCGCATACTCGGACACATCCACATTCCGCCACTCGCTCAGCGGCACCTGGCCAATCGAAGCCAGAATGGAGCTGTCTTGTTTTATTACGAACTCTGTTAAAGCGCGTAGAAACGCTCGGTCGTGGCACAGACGCTGTAGAACCTCACCGAGCCCCTCTAGCTTAATATCAGCATCGACAGCCTGCTTAGCCAATAGCTCGATAGTCTGAACTTGGCCTTCCACATCTGCGAAGGTGCTCTTGAGTTCAGCAAGTGCACGTTCTTCGTGATCACGCCGAGATTGCGGTATCGTCACACCGTTGGCTTCCAAGATGGCGTCTTTATATTCATTAGTGATTAACACATCAAAGAGGTCGAACAGTTTGGGCCGCGGAAGCGTCGTTCGCAGGGATGCCGCACGTTCCTTAACCGCTTCGGTTTGTGCGTCCCGGCGGCCGATATAGCTGAGCAAACGATCGAGTTTCCAAATAAGCTGAAGACATAATCCGCCTGTAGCGATGCGTGCCGCAATCACATCGAGCGCAGCAAGCCGCTCCGCATCTTGCCACCGACGTTCGTCCTCCGTCGGTTCTGCACGAAGTCGCGGGTGGAATTCAGAGATCACCGACGCCAGTGAATCGGCGGCTCTCACCGCAATCCGCGGGGATGCAGAATAAAGAGCACCGTCGATAATCCGAAGAGCTCGCCTGCGAATGTTTTCAATGGCCGTATAGTTCACTGGGAGAAAAGTGAATGAAAATGAGCGGCCCCGCAGGTTAGTGTCCTCAACTTCCCGATCCATCAATTCGTCCATCAAAGAGAGGGGCGTAAAATCGCCGCTGTACGAGGCTTCGTCAGAGGCAAGCTGCTCCACCAGCGTCAGGATTCTCTCGTTGTAGATTGGGTTCTTGTACTTGTGATACCCAATGGCTTGTTTAAGTTCTTTACGCGCGCGGTTGTGAATTTCAGTGGATTTGTGCTGGGCGAGAGTCCAAAGTCGCTGGAAGGCATCTTTGGACACCGCCTCGTGAAAGATCGTGACTCCTAATAAAGCTGGTAACTCAACGAGTACGTCCTCCTGAGTCCGTGTTCGAAAGGCCCACTGCCGTTCTGGCTCGGCAGTTTCGTCCATCGCGATTCCGATAAGCTCTTCCACCCGGTCTGGCTGAAAGACGGCGACATTCTTGACCTCGCTGAGAAAATTGGCGCGTTGCGCCGCACCTTGAGCCCGGAAACGAGCGTCGATTCCGGTCCACATCTTGTTCAGGAGCTGCGAATCAGGGTTGAGTTGAGTGATTCGCCAATCAAGCTCAGCGAAATTCTTGAGCAAATTTGAGAGATGTGATACCTCAAAAGACTGGAACACAACATCAGCGAAACCTGTCGCAGCGCCATGATTATCTATAGAGGCCGACTCCAGCAGAAAGTCACCGAAGAGGTCAGGCGTGATCCTGGCTCCTCCTCTCCCCCGGAGCAGAACTCCGCGATTTTCTAGATCATCCAAGCCCTTCCAAATCTGGTCAGGACGGACAGCCAAGAACACCGCAGCTCTCTCCGCAAATTCGCCATCTTGCTCGATCACAGGCTGGACGGCAGCGATGAGTTGTAGCAACTCTCGTCTTGGTTTTCCACCAGTTGGAAGGTCCCCTTCACATTCTTCTGCGAACTTCTCAAATACTGCATGGCGGAAGTCTTGATCATTGGCCAGGAGTTCTGGCCGGATCTGTTCACGTGCGATGAGACGTCCGCCCACGACGGTGACGAGAGGAGTATCCTTCGAGACTTCCGCCAGTGCTCCGGCGAGATGTTCGAATCTTGTCCCCAAGACCTCTTTAGCAATCTCCAGAGTTGCGGTCAATCCTGGTTCTCGCAGAGTTTCAAAACGCGAGACGAAACTCTCATCCGCCGCACGCGCGATTATCTCGTTGACGAATGACTGCCCACTTGGACGGGTGGCGATAACCAGCTTCAACTTGGCATTCCCCGTTGACCCCGAGACGTAGCTGACCACCTTTTCAAGGTCGGAGTAATGGTGCGCGTCGTCCGCCACCAGAATCGCTTCTGAAGTCGGGATTTCGGCTCCTGACTCATCTGTCCAATTGCCATGCGGATTTACCCAGAGCTGCGCCCAGCCCTGTGCACTATTGGCCCAATCCCGGAGTAGCTTGGTTTTTCCGATTCCGCCTCTACCTGGAAGAATCGCAATCCTCTTTTCTGGATCATTCAAGAATGCATTCAGTTCTTCTAGTCGACGCTTCCGCCCACGGAGACTCTGATTGAAGTCAAAGAGCAGACCCGAAGCGCCACTCGTCGGCTCGGGTGCATAAAACGTTTTTATCCGGCGCTCGGCGATGCGGGTCTCAAGGGCTTCAATGCGGCTCGTATGTTCCTCCAGTGTGTCGTCGACACGCGAAATCCAGGTGCGCAGTTTCATCGCGGCGAGTTGGTCGTCACGCGATAGAGATGTAGCCGTCAGCTCTGCATTCAGCGTGTCAAGGGTCAGGGTTTTTGACCCGCTCTGCGTCAGCAGCTTGATAACGAATCCGAAGAGATTGCGGTAGCTGAGCTTCGCTCTGCCTTTGGAGGCTTCTTGATCTTTGGCCTGAAGTTTGTCGAGAAGCGCGTGTTCGATCGCTTCGTGATTCCCGGACTCTGTAGCCCATTCGAATCCGTTCACAATTGCTTCGAATTCTTTGACGTCAGCGTTCAGGACTTCGCGAAGCGATTGCCAAACGGTCTCTGATAGGTCTTCTGGTTTCGGGCAATCCTTGAGATAAGCACGGAGTTGCTCCAATCTAACTGCTCTTTCGGTCTCTGCCACTGTGTGAGTGCGCAGGTCTTCCCAGAGCGTGATGGCCGGTCCGTCCCCAGTCCACGGGTGCCGTTCTTTGCCCACAGATGACGTGGTGAGGAATCGGAATATCAGCGGTGTCGTCGGATTGGTTTTTCGGTGCTGGCAGTAGTTTGCCAGAGCTTCCAGAGCGTCCGCCGAGCGTAGCGTAATTGAGCGGTTCGTATGTTTGAGTTGCTCTAAAACCCTTTCCTTCTCGCTCTCTTTTGCAGCGAATGTGTCGCGGATCAAGTCAATGTCTTCACCTGCTTCGAGCTCCAGGTGTTCACCAGGCTTAAGATCCAGCCAACGCAGGATCGAGACGTTGACCTGATAGACATATCCGGCGAACGTTGCCCGCGCATCACGTCTTGGATTTGTATTCAGAGTCATTTAGCTAAAGTCAAATGTACTCAAAGCCACCCGCCTCTCATTGATCTCCTTTATTTTCTGATTGTTATGACCCTTATGTCTATATGCACTCAGCGCGGAGAGAAACGTGACAGTCGCGAACAATCCTGTTTTGTGCACATATGCGCGTTTCTCGGTTCACCCCCGGAAAACTGTCCAGCAGAAACGGTTGAGGCGTCAATTGTTTTGCTGTAAAGCTTGACAGCACTTGTGTCAATCACAAGTCGGCAGGACAAAGGCAAAGTTCCTCACTCGCGCTATCAAAACCCTTTACGGTCAGAGTCTCCGCGATCGAGCGGCGTCCTCTAATTCTCGCGATATGGATAAGGAGATCGACTGAATTCCCAATATTGGCCATGATCGCCCGGTGCGGCAGTTCGATGCCGCTTTGCAGAACACAGTCTGAAAAACGGGCGATTGCTTGACGGGCGGAATTGGCGTGAAGAGTGCAGAGACTTCCTGAATGCCCGGTGTTGAGGGCCTGCAGCAGATCGAATGCTTCACCGCCGCGCACCTCGCCCACAATGATCCGGTCCGGCCGGTGACGCAGGGCAGCCTTCAGGAGATCGCGGAGCGTAACTGCTGGTATCCCGGCTTGCTCACGCCTGGTTTCAAAACGAACTAAATTCCTCTTGCGGATGTTCAGCTCAGCCGTATCTTCGATGAGGAGAATTCGTTCCTCATCTGGGATGAAATCGGCGAGGATGTTGAGTAGTGTGGTCTTGCCTGTGCCGGTTCCACCACTGATTAGGATGTTCTGACGGCTGCACACTTTTTCGCGGAGAAACTCGGCGGTCTTGGCGCTCAATGTACTGTTTTCGATCAGATCGGCAATCGTGAAGTGCTTTGTGTTGAATTTCCGGATTGTGAGCGTAATGCCATCAATACTGCAGGGAGGAAGGACCGCTGCCACTCGGCTCCCATCCGGTAGGCGGGAGTCCAAAATGGGCTTTGCTTCAGAGATGTCGTCTCCCAGGCGGCGGGCAATGTTTTTGACTGCCGCGCAGAGGGCCTGTTCGGAGATGGTGATGCCGGGAACGGGCAAAAGCTGACCGTGCTTCTCGATAAATATTCGAGAGTCGGCATTGACCATGATTTCGGAAATATCCGGGTCGAGGATCAGGTGTTCGATCGGCCTGAGAAACGGGAGAATCGTCTCAAACTGCATAACCCACCCTCACAGAAGCCCCTGCGTTACTTGATCGAAATAGGAGATGTTGGGATCGAGATAGAACGGCTTCAAATAGCAGATTGTCGCTGGCCTGGGATTCAGGCCGTCATAGGGAATTACTACGGCCTGGGCATTCGCCAGCTCTGCCAGAAACTTTTGGCTGAACCGGTAGTCCTGTCGTGTGCTGTAACTTTTCGAGGCGCTGATGCTGCCTCGATCCGATACGGTCTTTGCGGTGAACAAACTCAGCTTGGAGTTCTGGCCGGATTCGGAGATGTTGTAGGTCACGAACGGCTTGTCCTCCCGCCCACACAAATCGCTGGCCATGCGAGTAGAGAAATCGTCTGAGAGTGCCAAGAATATCTTGGTGCGGAAGGTCTGGAGGAGCGTTCTGTAGCTGTCACCTGAGAGTGTGGACTTCAGCGAACTGATACTTTGTGTGGCCACGATGGGAATGCATTTTGATTGGCGCGACAAACTGAAGAATTTCTCGTCGCCAATGGGGTCGCTCTCCCCGACGGTGGCAAAGGTTTGGTACTCATCACACATGAAGAAGACCTGGCGGAAGTATTTCTGTTTATTGCGCTCGATTTCGGGAATGCGCACCAAGGCCGCGCGCTGGAAGTCCAGTTTCAACATTGTCCCGAGAATTCGGGCCAGACCAGCATTCAGGGAGATCGGGAAATTCAAGGCGCATATCTTTCCCTGATCGATCAGCCAATTGAATGATGGGAGCGGCCTGCCGTAGGGATATTGGTCGTGCTCGTTCGGCTTGTTGACCGCGGGATCGTAAGTCTGTTTCGGTGGACAGAAAACCCGTTTCACTGCCGGGTTGATATCGAAGAGCGAGAGGAAAATCGACACGCCTTCGACAATCGAACTGCGAAGTTTTCTTTCCAGGCCCATCCAGTCGTCGAAATACCAGCGTTCAACCGCTTCCAATTGCTGGCGCTTCGTGTCATCGAGGTCAGACGGCGGTTCGACCGTAACTCGCTCATATTCGATTCCGGCGTCAGGTTTGTTGAGCAACTCGTCCAGCTTTGGCGATGCCAGCGCTGAATACATGTCCTGTTCCCTGTCGTATACAAAACCGAATTCCGAGAGAGCAGGTCCAATCTTTTCGTTTGCATAGACATCGGGGGCCATGCAGACGTAGTGGCGGGTCACAAATCTGGATTTCCCCTCTTGAATCCGTTTCTCCAGCTTCGGCGGCGAAATGGCGCATTCGTAAACGTCAAAGAAAGTCACGTAGTCATACAGCACTTTATGAAGAAGGATGATGTGCTGAAGCATATTCGTGTATGCCTGCTGCCAGAATGGTTCCTTGCCTCGTCCGTATAAATTGTTCAGGAGTGAGGCCACGCTATACGCCAGGGCTGATGGATCTAAATCGTTGTGAAGAGGGTTGTAGCGGTATTCTGAATCAAGGGCGACTTCCACGTAATCATCCTCGCGCCCATGCTGGCGGGCAATCTCGCGGATTTGATGGCAGAAATCGCCTTTGACCTCCAGGACCAAGCCACCGATCCGTTTGGCCGGCTCACTCGCTTTGTATGCAATCAATTGTTCAGCAAATGGCCGCATACAGCAGCTTGTCTTTCCTGTTCCAATTGCGCCAAAGATCCCGATGCCGGTGAACAATCCCTTCTCTGGAATTGCTAGCCATTGAGGACTGCTGCCGCGAACGATTTTCGTTGGATGATGAAGCTCGCCGACAATCAGAAACAAATCCTCTCTGGAACTCGGATCGGGATAGGGCGCGAGTCGGCTGGTCTTTTGCTTCCGCGTACGGCCAAAACTTAGGACGTACACGCCCGAGAGAGCAGCGGAGTAAATAAAGAACGGAGTCGTGAACAGAAACAGTGTGTAGCTTCGGGCAAAAATCGTGTTGACGAGCGGCTCTTTGAGGGCAATGTATTGCAGGTACAAATTCCCCTGGGGAAACGGATAAACAGAGAACAGAATCAGCCCGGTGACCCCTGCCAAGACAAAGCTCAAGAACGTTCGAGAATTGGTGACTCTTTCCAGCATGACGGCCTCTACTTCTTCGACGCGGTGATTGGTACGGTCTTGTCCAGGATCGGCGATCCGGCAGCGGTCGCCATCTCGTTGGCGATCCGCTTGCGCGGTCCCCGCCGTGGCTGGGCGTCATTTTTGTGGGCGTCATACCAGGGCGTGAATTCGGCATCGCTTTGAAATAGGAACTTCAAAGCGCCGGAGACCACTTGGTCGTTGGTAGCGCCGCTGAAGCGGCAATAAGCCCGCAATCTCTCTTGCAGCTCGGTTTCGATTGCGGCTTTGATTTGGGTCCTGATTTGTTTTCTTTCCACCTGAATAATTGGCATGTGAATCTCCTTTTCAATTCATTTGAGGTACTGCGGGGAGCGACCTCCGAAGCCGGTCACGGAACCTCCGCAAGGTGCGGAGGGTGGGGTCGCTCCCCGCAGTACTCTTGCACTTGCCGTTGTTTGTTTCTTGGCCGTCATGCTGCAGAAGTCCTCTCTCCTAAGCTCCTTGTCCCGGCTGTTGGGGTGCATTCGAGGGTGCGTCCGAAGGTGCAGCCTCTAGCACGACGGACATCGGAGTGCGCACCCAATACGGCGAGATCAAGCAAGTCTCGAAGTCCGGCAGATTGGTTTCTGTCGCGGCGCTGCTTGTTAATTCAGGAAGCGTTCCCGTTTTCTTCCATACTTCATACTGCGACTCGTATTCAGGGGCCGCGTAACGTTTGACTCCCCGCTGCCACTCGATCAGGTCTCGGTGCGCCAGCTCCTTAAACCGCTTTTGCTCCGCCATTTTTCGTAGCCAAAAGAACCGCTTCAATTGCCACATCTGTCTTTGGTGCTGGCCAGGAGAAAACACCTGGCGAAAGAGTTTCTCAGCAGCAGGAAAATTCAACGCCGAGTCAGAAGCAAAGAGGAGCTTGAACCGGCCCTGGCCTGCCTGCAGCAATGGACGATACCGCTGTAAGAAAGAGCCAAAAGTCTGAAGGGAGCGAATCTCATCCTCGATGTAAGTGAACCCAACCGATGAGTTCGGGCTGTTGGAAATAAACATCGGAAATCTTTCTATGAAATTACGCCGGGTCTGTGATCCATTCTTTCCAACAAAGGTATGACCAGGAATTACGTCCAGGCTGATGCCCTCTTGCTTCGTCAGGTACTCGACTTTACCTGCTTCTTCCTCCAAGTAATGTTCATGTGCGTGGGCCAGGACAAAGTCCAGAGTCAATATCCTGATGGAGGGCTTATCGAGTAACCCGTAGCGTCCAACCTTGCGATTTCGGGAATTCTCTTTTCCAATCGCGGCATAGAGGCTGTGTGAAAACAGGTGGTACATCTTCCGCGATCCGTTCTCAGCGCGGTATTCTCGGGCGTGTTCTTTCTGGAGAGTTTTTGTGATCAGATCTGTGATTGGGCCTCTACCATTGATCCCGAGATAGCTCGCAAACTGGCGTTGCACAAAGAATCCAGAGAATGTCGCAACCATGTATAGGAATTCGGCTTCACGTTCTGTATATCCGAACGTGCTGAGGGCATTTATTCGGTCGATGGGAATGTTCATAAAGAAATGACCTCTCCAACCAAGTCTTCTCCGCGCTCGGCAGACCTGCCGCGATAGTCCTGGTTGTAGAGCTTGAAACCTGCCGCGGTCTTGGCGGCGATCTGGCGGGCTTTGTAGTGGCCGGTTACACATTCCAAATCAACTTTGGACTGTTCTTGGTCCCGCGATTCATATTCGACGCGGAGATCTGGAATCTGAATCTTGCGTTCTACGATTTTCAAACCGTGGGCATCGGCGATCTCTTGCCGTCTGCGTTCGTATTCCGCGGGAGAGAGGTTTTGAATCTGCGAGACTTGGCGATTGATACTCTTTTTCAATTCAAAATCGAGTACAACTCGCTTTGGAGTACCGCCTGATTTCGTAATATGCTGCGCTTCCTTCTGGTACAGCTCATAGATGGCGGCGTCATGCCGCAATTCCCGTTTCTTGACGATTCCCGAATAGACCAGCTGGGCCTGATTTGAGCGGAGGTGTGCTTCGGTGACCGCCTTGCCCGTCCGAGTAAGTGAGACGTAGCGGCTTTTTCCTGCCGAATTTGGGTGGATTTCTATGAGGCGTTGGTCTGCGAGATTGCGCAGGTCTTTTCGGAAGTGCTCTTTATCGCCGTGATAAACGTGCTTCTGCAGGGATTCGGCTGTGATTGTGCGGAACGCTCCAACATCGCGCAGCACGGCTGCCTGTGGGGAATTCAAGTGATATTCGCGTCCACGCAGCTCATAGGCAGTCCGAGTATCCTCGGACGCGCGGTCGTGGTGGCTCTGCTGCGGAACTTTGTCTTCGACTTCCCTAGGCTCTCTTTCGGGGCGCAATCCATCGTCATCCAGGGAGCGATCCATTTCTACTCCTCAGACCGCTCACGGATTTCAGCGGAAAGATCGTCCTGCCCGATTCTGAATTGTTTGTCCACGTAGACCAGTTTCTGGCCGGTGTGCTTAAGAAAGAAACGGCGGGCAAGCAGGAAAAAAGTCGCGAACAAATTGCCGAACAGCAGAATCGAATACAGAGCGATTGCCCATCCGTAATTGTGGAAGATCGTTTGTCTATAAGGAATCAAGAATTTCAATCGATCCATCAGGACAAAACAGAAGGCCATAAAGAGAACCAGCGCGAGAAGGAGAGCGTTGCCGATCATTGCTGCACCTCTCGCTACTCAGACGCAGCAATGTGTCTACCGGATTCGGGGGAGTTGAAAGGAAACAATGGTATTGAAATTATTGAATGTCTGACCGGCGAGTCGAGCTGGAAGAGTACAACTCATCTCATGAACACGCCGCCGAAGGGTTGATTGGTTTCGGCGATACCACGCCACTTGCTGGCCCGTGCAGCATCCGGAACAATGGGCGTGAGAGGACTTCGATGACTGATGAACCAGAGAGCCCTGAGTATCGTTATAGGACAACTATCGACCAATGCGATGTCGTTGACAGTGCAGCCTTGGCTTCGTATCGGGTGAAGCGGTACGAATGGCTATCATGGTACGAGCTGCGGAAGGGTGACCCGAATACCATTCAACAGCAGCTATTCTCGATGATGTTTTTGGATCTGGCCTACCGCACCCTTGCCGTGGCACGTCAGGGGACGGATTCAGACTCAATGGTCTCAGCCAAGAGTGGATTGCTGGGACACTTTTTAGATCAAGGCTACGTTGCCACACAGGTCCTTGCCATCCGCAGGCTGCTGGACGGCCGTAAGGACGTTTTCTCGCTTCGCCGCTTACTAGATGACATCACCAAACATCGGCATCTTATTACACGAGAGGTTTACGTCTGCAATGATGGGCTTCCTTATGACTCGGAAGCTTGGCAATCACTTCCTCAAGGAGTCGAGGGAAGACTGTGGGGAATTGAGGCGCCCGGATTTGGGAATTATCTGAGTTCGCGAGTGCGCCATGAAACCTTCGATCGTCTTTCGGGCATTTCGCCAACCGCGCGTCAACGCGAAGACCTTATCAGAGAAGGAGTGTTTCAGGAGCTGAATAATTGGTTGGCGAATAGCGCCGCTGAAAGACTCATTCTTTTAAGTCACAAGTTCTTCGCCCATGCTGCGACTCAGGATTCGCGTGGTTCTCTCGCCTACTCGGGTATTGCTCTCGCTGACGTGGACGAAGTTCAGCGGGCGCTAGTTCGAGTGGAGCGAGCAATTACTGACCTCTTGCTTTTCATCGGAGTCCACCGCGATGTTGTTCCTATGCCTCCCCTCGGTCTGCTGAAGGGATTAGAACACCCGTACGCTTCGGTTGATTCAATCACGAAAATGGACCAGCACTGGGATCAACTGGTCACAGAGCGCAATCAATGGGCTAAGGGAATCGCAGAGGCATTGTAAGGTGTACACGTGCCCGCTTTGAAGTTGATAACGAGATATCCCTTTGGTGGCCAGACGGGAAACGCGTCATTAAATGCTCGTCTTGGTGCGTCAGCAACTCAGCTCAGACGATCAACTTTCCGCTCGATACGGTCGAGCACTTTTCGCAACTCTTTAGCGGAAAGTAATTCCGGCTCAACATACGGAACCTGTCTGTATCGAACAATTCCTCGAAACTTGGCACCCTGCTTGTTGAAGGGTGGTGTCGTGGCGGCAATCAGGACTCCCTCGATTTCATTGAGCAGGCTGCCGATCGTTCCCGAAATGTGTATTGACTTGTCATCCCATCCCGTCAGCTTGCCGCTTTTATTGACGCGCAAAAGTCCAAACCAACTGAAGTACCGCCACCGCTGCGCAAGACCGTCCTTTGTGTGAGTCAGTAATCGGCTGAACAGGCGTGCATTGCCTTGACCAGCCTGACCAACATAAATTGGGTGTCTGCCTTCGTCATAAAGAACATACACACCGATCTGTTCTCGAAAATCAATGATCCTTCGGCTGCGCCGTCCTTGAAGCGCGCCTCTTTGTGTCCAATGGACCGAGTCGCGGCGCCATATTAGCCCATAATTCTTGAGGACCGATTTGATGTTCTGGCTCTTCCGTCTGGCCATTCTTTCACTCGGTGTTCAGCGTTAAATCCTGTTCGCCCGTGATCTTCGCAATCACATCCAATAACGCTTTAATTTGCGCTCCGTGCACTTCAATGATTTCCGGTCGCGCGGAAAACATGCCGCTGCCGCTATCGGGTTGCATCTTCGACCCCGCGGCGACATGGAGAGCGTTTCTTGCCTCAACGATTCTGCCCGCCTTCAGTAGCCACTGTCCGTAGGTCAAATAATTTTCCTGCGCAGAAGTCATTTGGGTGTTCTTAAGATTTGCAGCGAAGAAGCGCACACTCTGTTCGACATCGACGCTATCGTCTGTGCCAGAATCCAAAACTTTCCAATGGCCGGTGGTCTTGTCTTTGAAGGCAATCACTAAGAAACGCACAATAAGCGGCGTTTTTACCTCGCTTACCGCTTTGAGTTCCATGAGGCGCTTATAGCCTTTAATACCTTCGATATCCGTGTCGAACGAACCTTGAAAAAGAGTAGTCGCTTCCGAATAGACCGGTCGCGAGTAGAAATTCTCGCCGTAATCGGCGAGACCAGTTACCCATTGCACATTCCGCAGCATCTGCTTGCCCTCGGGCAGGTCGATCAGCTTTATGCCACGCATAAACGTATCGACAGCAGCTCCCGCAGCTTCCTCGTCCGACTGTGTAGGACCAGACGACTGCTCAACCGTAGGCAACGGTCGCTTACGCTGTCCAGGCGCACTTTTTTGAGCCGCGGAAAAAGGCGCTAGTGCGACGAACGCAACCATGACAGCTATGGCCCATTTCGCCATTCTTCGCCTCCTCGATGACCTTTATTGGCCTCTCGGCCCAAAATGGTTACGGTAAACTCCTGTCGTGACTCTTAGACGGAGCTTCTCATCTTCGCGGCCTTCATCCTGCTCTTTCCCGCGTGAATGAGTCAAATAATGTATTGTCAACACTAGGAACACCGCCCTGCGACGAGGCGGCTTGTGAGGAAGCTTGCTGACGCCCAAGCGGGTTGAGAGATTCTTGTTTCTGCTCTTCCAAACATCTCCCCTGATCCTGGCGACGATCCCTTGATCGTTTCCGAGTAGGCCATCCGAAATCAGGCCAGATGACCCCAGCGACCGTCATCACATGCCGGTGGCAAGTGGGCGGCAGACTCTCCAAAGTTCTTCCATTCCTCATTACTTATCAGAGTTGATCGTACGATTTCCAGGTTCCGACAATCAGCAATGGACCAAAGATTCCTCTTCACATGTGTGCATAATCGCTGATTTAGCCACGGGCTCAGGGTGATTCTGTCGATACAGGAAACGGGAATAGGAATATCAATGCTCTTCACCTTCTCGCGTGATTCGTAAATTATTCGAAACTCCCTCTCATGCTCAAACGGATAACGCTTCCAAAATGGAAGGTCGCGAATAGCCAGTCTCGTGCGCCTCATTGCGGCCAGCGTTAGGTACTTGACGACCCCGCTTCGAATGCCCGTTTGTTTTGCGACTGCATCAAGGAGTTGATCACGCTTAAAAGTGATGCAGACGCCGCTTGACCCATTCGCGAATACTCGCCAGTGGTGGTATGTTTCGCTGGTTCGCGTGAAACAGAGGGCCAAAACGGATTGGAATCCGTTCTTTTCTTGATAGACCTTGAGAAAGTGGGAATCATTCTTGTCATCCCACGTCTCTGGATCTAGAAGTGTGATTCGCTGCTCGCTCAGGAGGCAGATGAGCGCGGGGATATTCGTGTAGCGCCGAAGATAGTTTTTTAACGTAATCAAAGTAGGTTCCCCGCAGAAATGAGATTTATGTCCCGTGCTTCAAAACGTTTCCCTTCCCGTTTAAGTTTCTCTCGCGCTCGGCCCGCTCCAGTTCTACCCTGATCCACTCGGCAAGTTCTGAAGGCCAAAATCTGATTGCTCCCTTGACGTGGAAGCATGGAATCAAGCCAGCCGCTGCCATCTTGTAGATGTGCTGTGGAGTCACACCCAAAATTCTTGCCACCTCAGAAACTTTCAGAGCTTCGTTCCGCTTCTCCAGCATTTCGATGAGTTTCATGGTCGCCAAGCTTTTGAAGAGCCCGTTCGCTCATTGCAAAAGCACCTCCTATACAAAGGTTCCGTTTTGAAGACACTCGTACCTCAATAGAAAGACGAGTATTTAGACACCATTTGAAATTGATAGTCGTGTGGGTGGTCTAGCGGCCCAGGACGGAGTTCCGCGGGCAGACAAATCCAAACCCGGCAGCCTGTAAAGAGTTGCGTTAATGCTCATATAAGTGCCCAACCGGTATCACTCGCAGCTGGATACCTGCTACAGACCTGGGAGTCTGAACTTCGGGCACTTGCTGTTATAGGTACGAAAGAATCGTTCCAGCAGATTGGGTGCCGGAATGACCATCGATTCGAGTTCTACTTCGGGAAGCAAGGTCGGAATTACGACGGTAACCTGCCGAGGTCGCCGGAACTCCGACGGAAATAGGCAGGTTTCCTGATAACGAGAAGGCAAATCCTAGTCTCGCTCACGGCGCGAGCTCCTCTTTGCAATTCCGTCGAGTCCACGAACAACGTCGCTCATGGGAGCTCCGAATGTTCGGCAAATGCGAAGGAGAGTGCGTAGCGTAATAGGTTTTCCCGCCTCGACCTTTTGCCAATATCGAACGGAGTAGCCGTGCGAGAGCATGTCTTCCTGACTATAGTCAGCCTGCTCACGTAATTGTTTAATCCGAACTCCCAAGCCTTTGAAAAACTGGGATTCATCTCGCATACGCCACTGTTTCTAAGGCTTGCGTCCTAAAAAGAACACGTCTTATTTAAGACGTGGTATATTTAGTACGTGATCGAGGGGGTACCGGAATGGCACAGTCGAAGCACAAGCGAGATCGTCGGAAATTCAACCAGGACACTTTTAGCGACGGTATCAAGGGCAAAGTGCTTCAGTCCGTCAGCATTTCCAATGAGTTGGAGTGCCGTTACATTTCCCTCGAATTCCAAGACAAAACGGAACTGACGATCTCGCTGGATACCCGCCTTACAGGAAAACTAGAACTGTTTGACTGGACGGCAGGGGACCAAAAACTCCTCAAGAAAGTAGGGCTCGTTCCTGACGACGCCCCCTTGTGGCGTCCGACATCCTGACAGCGTTTTTAGATGAGGAGGATCACCGTGACCGATTGGAAGTACCCAGGAGATGCAGCCGTGCAGAGGGCCTTCGCCGCCAATGTCCTACGAATCCTTGAGGCCAAGGGGCTCACGCTGGAGGAGCTTGAGCGGCGTGTCGCGGAATCCCAAAAGGGTTTTGATAAGGGCTTTTACGAACGAGCATTCGGGCGAGCCGTCAAGAGACTGCGCCAAGAACGCAGCATGACACGCAGGAACCTCGCTCTGTCAGCTCGTATTCCTGTTCGGGTGTTGACTCAGATTGAGCGCGGCCACGGCGGAGACTGGACTTCAGTGTCGGTAGTTTGCAGGATTGCGGCTGCTCTGAAGCTACGTCCACATGAGTTGATGGCGCATTTCCAGGAGGCAATCAAGCAGGCCGATAGCAGCCGAGTTTGGTGGTAACCATGGAAGCATTTCACAAGTCCGTTGCGCAGAACGCGAGGTGATCCCTGTGGCTAGCAAAAGAAAACCAAGGTATTTGAGCGCTCATCGGGGCTGTCCGGGAGGTCCAAAGTGCCGGCATTGCACTTGGGACAGTGTGCACATTAGCGTCGATGGCCCGCACGCGAAATACATAAAGGGCCATCGCGGACAGTATCGAGGGGATATCGACGGCGCAATTGATGATTTTCTCGCCACTCTGAAGCTTGATGCTCGTCAGCTTTTGCGCGAATGCGCAAAGAAAACGCCGGTTCTCACGCAGTTTCATTTGGAGTTCAGCTAAGCGCACAGCTATTAACCCAACGGGAATGGTAGGAGGTCTGTCGTGCCACAAAGGATTGTCGAAGTTGAAGGAGCAGTTGGTAAAACCGTTCAGAAAATAACAGTCACGAATGAATCGTACTTTCGCGTCATTACTGTCCGGTTTTCCGACCAGACGGCAATTCATTTCACACTTTATCCTCGGATTGAGATAGAACCCGAGCTACTGGACTGGAAAACGGGAGACGGCGAAATCGTACGCGAGTACGACATGATTTATGAGCACGACGAGTAATAACCCAGGAGCGGCCATTTTGGGATACAGAATCGTGAGAGCAAAAGGTGAGGGCACGGAATATCCCGACCTGAGAGGCAAAGTCATCAAGCAGGTGAGATTCGTCAATGACGAAAACTGCACCGCCCTTAATTTGGAATTCGAGGACAACACACTAGCGAGCTTTCGCTTGGATGCCAAGATAGCTTTGTCCCTACCGCCTGAAATCGCCAGATTGAAGGACGGAGACCTCGTTAAATGGAAGATGCTAAAAGCACAACCCGCCACCCTGAAAATCCGTGAGAGGAACGATTAGCGATGCGCGTTGGTCATTTGGTGCCAACCCCTGGCGGAAAAGATTGCGATTTCTGTACGTCTGGTCCTGTTTTCAAGCTCTATGAGTGCTCCAATTTCGTATTCAACAATTTGCCAATCTTCCAGAAAGATTCCGGAGTGTGGGCAGCCTGTGCGAGATGTGCTGAACTGGTTGATTCCGAGAACTGGACGGATTTAACAAAACGGGCCGTCCGCAAGTTCGCAAAGCGGCATGGACCAATTCCGAGGTATGAGGCGGTCCGCCTGCGCGAGCAGCTTCAGCAAGTTCACCAACTCTTCCGAGAACACAGAACGAAGCCGTCAATAAATTAGTCGAAGCATCTCGCCATTAGTTTATGTGTCCGTCTGGCTCAATGGCCGCCTCCTTGGCCGTGAGTTCCTAAATCCCACAGTGGCACTTTCAACACCTTCAATCCTTTTCAACAGCGTGGCATAGAGCCGCATTTCGCCTGCGCGGAAGTATCCATCAGCAGCTTTGTAGCGTCTGACGTGTTTGAAACGCACAGCAACAATGCGCGTTTCGTGGATGTGCAAAATGAAAATGCTTTTCTCACTTGTTCTGTTGCAAAGCGGCAGTAGTCCGTGGGAGTCGGCAGTTCAGCAGCTTCAAACAGCGTTCACGGGAACAATTGCCAAAGGACTGAGCCTGGTTGCGATCGTAGTAGGGGGTCTGATGTTCGCCTTTGGCGAAGGTGGCAATAAACGAGTGTTCGCTGGAATCGTCTTCGGCGTTGGCATGGCAATAGCAGCGGTGAACTTTCTTAGCTGGCTCTTTCCGGGGTCTTAGTGATGCGGAATCGTTATGGAACTCGAACGGAGAATGAATCTCGTTTACAAGGCTCTCAATAAGCCACTGACCATCCTGGGAGCAGAGCGGAAGCTGTTCTTCGTCGCACTGATCATGGGCGCGGCGACGTTCAATCTGTTCGGCAGCCTCCTCGGTGGACTGCTGATCTTCGGCAGTTTGTTCCTAATGGCGCAATGGGCCACGCGCACGGACCCGCAGATTCTGCGAATTCTGCTCAACTCCAGCAAGTTTCGCCGTGAGTACGATCCGGCGAAGTACAGCGAACAGAGCGTCCAGGTGATCGACCATGCTTAAGTTGTCGAAGATCGTCAAGAACTACCGAGAGACGGGCGCTTTCAGTGAGAACGTGAGCGTCTACGGCTTTCTTGATGAGCACGTATTTCTGACCAAGGCTGGCGATCTCGGAGTGGTGCTAAGCGTAGAAGGTGTCGATTACGAATGCCTGGACCACAAGCACACTGACGATTTGGCGAAGCGTTTGGAATCAGCCCTGCGACTGCTTGGGACGCAATTTCGCGTTTATCAATTCCTGTTTAAGTCCAGACACGAACAAATTCCTCACGGCAGCTACAGCAATCCGGTTGTAAAGCAAGCGATTGACGATCGCGCGGCCTACTTCGACAAGAAGTCGGCAGAGCTGTATTCGCTGCGCATTTGTTACGTGATTTTGTGCGAAGGATTCCGCTATCAGGCCAGATTGGGAAGAACCCTCCAGAACCTTGCTTCCGAACCGAAACAGGCGGTCGAGGAGCTTAAAGGGTATCTGAGCAGCAAGAAGCAGACAGTTCTTATCGCGGATGCCATTGAAAAGCAGCATCGCGCGCTGCTCCATCAGATCCGCAGCTTCATTCTGCAGGTCAGCGATTTCGTGAAGATCGCGATGTGTGAGAAGCAGGCCGCGTTCACAGTGCTTAAACAACTGCTGAACTTCTCTCCCGTAAAAACTGAACGTGCGCGGCTGAAGTACGACACGCACGTCGATTACTACCTCGCGGATTCTGCTCTTGAATGCTATCCGGGGCACCTTCTGATTGACGACTACTACGTGAAAGTCCTCACGCTGAAAGAGCCTACCGCCCAAAGCTGGCCGCTGATTCTCCGACAATTGTTTGAGGTCGGGGCTAGCTACCACGTCGTTTCCGAGTGGAAGCCCCAGGACAATACAGCCTCGCGCAAGCGCATCCAGTCGATGCGACGCCACTTTCATAACAGCAAGACCTCGTTGTTCAGCCAGCTCAAGGCGGATAACTCGACGAATCCCGGCGATTTGCTAGTGGACGATTCAAAGGAATCGTTGGTGCGCAACCTTGGTGAGTGCCTGAAGGAGATTGAACTGAAGGGCAACTATTTCGGCGAGTTTTCGCTAACGGTTGTGATCTATGACCGGAACCTCGCAGCGGTGGAGAAAGCCTGCTCTGAGTTCTACAAAGTGTTCTCGATGCACGACGGTCTGCTCTTTGAGGAACGGTACAACCTGCTCAACGCGTTCTTTGCGACCATACCGGGAAACCGGCACTTCAATCTGCGCTATCTCTGGCTGCTGAATACCAACTATGCCGATTATTCATTCCTGTTCACACTGCACACGGGAGAGCGTCGGAACAAGCATCTGAACTCAGAATATTTGGCCGTCCTCGAAACCAATTATGGGACGCCCTACTTTCTCAATCTGCACTATCAGGACACGGCACATTCGATTGTGCTGGGTCGCACAGGATCGGGCAAATCGTTCTTTTTGAACTTCCTCATTACGAATCTGCAGAAGTACTCCCCGTACACATTCATCTTCGATCTGGGTGGAAGTTTTCGGGGTATTACTCAGCTCTTCGGTGGAGCGTATCTCAAGGTGAGTGCCGACCGCTCGGCGTTCACGGTTAATCCGTTCTCGCTGGAACCATCGCGGGAAAACCTGAATTTCCTCTTTGCGCTGGTCAGAGTCCTGGCGGAAGGTCGCGGTCTCAATCCTCTGACTCAGGCTGAAGAAAAAGACCTGTACGCCCAGATTCAAAACCTGTATGAGCTTCCTCCGAATCTGCGCACGTTGAGCGTTCTTGCAAACACGTTGCAGAAATCGACTGCCAATAAGCTGGAAAAGTGGGTCAGCGGCGGCCAATACGGACAAGTCTTCGACAACGAGAAGGACACGCTTACGCTCTCTCGCTTCCAGTGCTTCGACTTTGAAGGCATGGATCGCTACCCCGAATTGATTGAGCCGCTGCTGTTCTACATCCTGCATCGGGCGAATGCGTCGATCTACGACCCGGAAGCGTCCACAACGTTCAAGACTTTCTTTATTGATGAAGCATGGCGCTTCTTCAGCCATCCGACGATTCGCAATTACATCGTCGAAGCATTGAAGACGTGGCGAAAGAAAAATGCCGCCATGATCTTGTCCACGCAGTCTCTCGACGAGTTGGACAAGTCGGACATCGTGAACGTGGTCATCGAAAGCTGTGCGACCAAGATCTTCCTCGCCAACCCCGACATGGATCGCGAGTGGTACAGGAACACTTTCCATCTGAACGACAACGAAATCGAGATGATCTCGACGCTCGTCCCCAAGCGGCAGGCCCTGGTGAAGCGGCCTGATCTGACAAAGGTCGTGAATCTTGAAGTGGATGAAAAGAGCTACTGGCTCTATACAAGCGATCCGAACGACAGCTTCAAGCGGGAGCAGGCATTCCGCGAGCACGGCTTTGACAAAGGTTTGGAAGTCCTGACAAGGAGTTCGCTATGAAAAGAAGATTCGCAATTGTCCTCGTCGCGTTATTGGCGGTGATCTCTGCTACCGCCCAGAATCGCGAAGCTCGCACCGTCAAGTACTCAGCCAAGGACATCGTTTTGATCAACGCGAAGTTGCGTTATACAACCCTGGTCGTCCTTCCTCAGAACGAAAAGATCCTCGATTTCGTCACCGGGGATAAGGATTTCTGGGTCGTCGAAGGCACGCAGAACTTTTGCTACATCAAGCCCGCCAAGCAAGGCAGCAGTACAAACGTGACGCTGATCACGGCGGCGGGAAATGTGTATTCGCTTCTGGTGAGAGAGGTGGGAGAGGCGAATGAGCCTGACTTCAAGGTTTTCATCGAGCCCAAGGACCAATCCATCCTGCAGGCGATGAATGCCCCACCGAAGTTTGTCTCGTCGAGCGAAGTAGAAGGATTGCGGGCGCAGGCCGTGCTGGCAACTTCCCTGGCTGAGAAGGGCAAAGAGTCTTTTCAGGCGGAATACCCGATTAGAAACCTGAAGTTTGACTACGTCTTCGACAAGGACAAGAAGCCGTTCATGGTTTCGGCCATTTATCACGATGACAAGTTCACCTACATCAGGTCGTCTGCCGAGGAAAAGCCGACGCTGTACGAGGTGAAGGATGGATCGCCCAATCTCATCAATTTTGATTTGAAAGACGGCGTCTATGTCGTGCCCAAAATCCTCGACTCAGGATATTTGGTCATCGGCAAACACAGACTGGATTTCAGAAAACAGGGGTGATGTCGTGGCACAAACCAATGAAGTAGAAAACACGGCGCCCAATGTGCAGGACAAGCGGAAGCCTGCGCCCGGCGTGCTGCCCAAGAATGCTCAGTCGTGGGTGGTGATCGGACTTACCGCGGTGATCATGCTTCTGCTATGGGTCTCCGGCCCGGCTCATGGTGCCAAGGCAACGAAGAACTCCGAGGCAGCGAAGACTGAGACGGTCAGCGGCCTCAGCTCTGGCGATATTGCTGCTCGTCTCGATCAGGAGAGGCGAGAACAGCAAACCGCTTCGATGCTTCAGTCTCGTTCTCCGGGCCAGCAACCGGGCCGCGTCGAAGCTGGCTCTCCGGTTGGCGACCAACAAACCGCAGTGCCTGCTGAGCAGGACCCAATAAAACAGGACATGCGGCGGCGGCTGTATACCTCGCTATTTTCGTCCAGCGTTTCGCTGAGCTACCGTCCAAAACAAACGAGCGAAACGGAAACGTCTTTAGCAGATGCTTCACGATTGCCGCTGGACCTGTCTGGGCTGCAAATACCGAACTTCACGGCTGTGGGAACCGCAGGAGCGCCTTCCGCGCAATCGACGCCTGCACAGGCAGAAGTGCCGCATAAAAGAACCAATCCCAATTTCAATCAGGCGATCGGGAAGGACTACGTCGTCTTCGAAGGAACAGTCCTGGAGACTGCGCTCGTCACCCGCCTAAACGGAGAGTTCTCCGGCCCGATTATTTGCATGCTGACCAACAATATTTACTCACATGACGGTCAGCATCTGCTTATCCCCGCCGGCGCGAAGGTGTTGGGTGAAACCAAACGGGTGGAGGGCTTCGGCCAGAGTCGTCTGGCTGTCGTTTTCCATCGGCTCATCATGCCGGACGGCTATTCGCTTGATCTGGACCAGTTCAAGGGCTTGAACCAGATTGGAGAGACTGGCCTAAAGGATCAGATTAATCATCACTACTTCCAAATCTTCGGCGCATCCGTTGCGGTCGGCGCAATTGCGGGATTGGCAGAAGCAGGCACAAATACGAGCAGCGTGGGCTTGCCGCAAACCACCACCGACGCGTACCGGCAAGGCGTGGCCGCTAGTCTTGCGCAGTCTTCAACGCACATTCTGGACAGGTTCTTGAACCTGCTCCCAACCATAACCATTCGAGAGGGCCATCGGGTGAAGGTGTATCTGATGCAGGATTTGCTCGTGCCCGATTACAACCAGCACACGATGCCTTCTGATTTGTGATTAAAGGAGTCCAGGTATGAAGTTCAAATTCGCTCTTGCATTTGTCCTCGTGCTCTTCGCTACGCGATCCAGCTTCGCGCAGTTTGGAGGGGTCGTTTATGACCCGACCAACTACAAAAACGCCGTGCTGCGCTACCTGCAATTGCAAAAGCAATTGCAGCAGCTACAGCAGTCGTACAACGTCCACATGCAGCAGTTCATGTTCATTCAGTCTCAGGCTCGCCAGGTGCAGAACATGGTGGCCCGGTATCGCGCCATTCCTTCCCTCTGGACGAATTTGAGCGCGGCTAACACGCTCGGAAACACTTCTCGTTGGGTGAACGGCATCAATACGGGAAGCTACGGCATCGCTCAGCAAGGCTACGGACAGGTCAATCTGTCGCTGAGTGACCCTACAGGCGTGAATACCTACGACGGACTGAAGCGGGCTTATGGTCTCGAAGAGCTGTCAGATGGTTCCACCATCAACAACATGGCCACGATTGGGCAGTTGAGAAACAACGCCCAGCAGCTTGAGAGTCGGATCAAGCAACTCGAAGACGATTCGCTTTCCTCCGATCCTGATCTCAACACCCAGACTGCCGTGTTGAACAAAATCAATGCGGCAAATGTCCTGCTTGTGCGCAGTATGCAGGACACGAACAAATTGCTGGCTGCGATGCTCGAACAGCAACTCCTGACTACCGAGCGCAACCGAACGTCGAATGTAGGCAGTATCAACACGGAAGTCTATCGCCAGCAGCACTTCTCAGACCTGATGAGTTTCACTAGCTCGATGCCGAACCGTCTGCAAGCACCCGGTTCGAAATGAGGAAATGGGGCATTTCATGTTGGTTCCAGTCACAGATCCGTTCACCTCGCTGGAAGACGGCATTCGCGGTCTGCTGACCTCGCAACTCGACTTGTTCGTCCAGATGGGTCACAACCTGTTTCGCGGTTTTGCCACGATTCTCATTGTCTGGTTCGGCGTACAGGCGGCCCTCTCCAGCGCTGAAGGGGGCGAAGGATTCAGCTTCGCCCGCTTCAGCCGCCTGCTCCTGGTCGTCGCCTTCGGCTTTGCCATGGTGACCTACTACAGCACCCCAATTCCGGGGATGGGCTACAGCTTCTCGGACCTGGTGATTCAAGAAGCCTCTTCACTTTCAAACAGCATCGGTATCGAACAAGGCCGCTTGGTCGAGACGAAGGTCACTGAGGTCGAGCAGGGACTCGAACAACCGAGCTCTGTGAATCTGCACGAGATTCTGACGTTCGTCGTGCTCTACGTCATTCTTGCGGCTGTCCAAGCGGTGATCTTCATGGTGATTGGTTTCGGGCTGATCGCCCAGGCGGTGCTCCTGCTGGTCGGGCCAATCTTTATTCCATTTTTTGTTGTTCCCAAAATGGACTGGCTCTTCTGGGGCTGGTTCAAAGCTTTCCTGCAATATTCGTTCTATCAAGTCGTTGCCAATGCGTTCGTGTTCATCTTCGCCAAGCTGCTGCTGGCGTTCTTTGCGATTGACACGGGCGGAATGACCGTCGATCAGTGGATGACGGCGTTTCCAGCGATGTTCATCTTCCTCCTGATTGCTATTTATGGATTGCTGAAGATTCCGGCCTTAACCAATCACCTCTTCAGTGGTGCGGCGGGGGCTGACTCCGGTTTGGCGGCGGCAATGGTCGCCTACGTCAGTCGAGGTTGATTTATGGTTGCCGAAGCAAAACAGGATGCCACATTCAACGCCGCGAAACAGCTTTATGCGGAGCAGTTTGGGGATGCCATTGTCACGAACACGTACTTGAAAATCGCTTTGTTGGCGATGGCCCTCGTCGCTGCCGGTCTGATCTACACGAACGTCAAGACCGTTCGCATGGTCCAGAACTTTAAGCCGCTGGTGATCCGCATTAGCGACATTGGCCGGGCCGAAGCGGTGTCATACGACACGCTTGGGTATAAGCCTCAAGACGGGGAGATCAAATATTTCCTGAGCGAGTTCTGCCGTCTTTACTACAGCCGCAATCGCTATACGATGCGGGACAATTTCAAAAAATCGTTGCTCTTCATGGAGGCTCAGCTCGGAAACAGCGTTGCTGAGGCATACCGTAAGAATCACACGATAGACGATTACCTGCAGAACTCGACGAGTCGGCCTGACATCGACATCGAGGTTGAGAAGGTCTCAATCGAAGACCTGCGGGCGGCTCCATACAAGGCCACGGTCGATTTCTACGAGATCGCTTATTCGCCGGTCGATCATGCCGAGAGCAAGCGCACGCTCTACACGGCGCACTTCGTCTTCCTCTTCCGCGATTCAGTTCCGAACGAACTGATTCAGGTGAATCCCCTCGGCCTGGCGATCACTTATTTCCGTGAAGATGAGGCATTCAAATGAAGAAACCCAATACCAACCACAACGGGAATCATGTCGATTTCGAGGAGCGGCGACCGCCCACCTCCGCAGTGCGGGCTCAGGCATTCGAGCCTCTCTTGGATAGCGAAGAGGCCGCGGCGCTCTTGAAAATCCATCCAAAGACCTTGCAAAAAATGGCTCGCAATGGGGAGATCACCGGCATTCAGATCGGTCGAGTGTGGCGCTTCCGCGCGTCAGCCCTCAATCGCTGGTTAGAAGAAATCGCGAGCTAAATATTTTTTTTGTGTCTAGGCGAATAAATATCGAAAATACCGCAGAATTGCGGTATTCTGAGCGTGGCTGTCGGTGCCGTCTGAACAAAGGAGGAATCTTGTTCGGACGGACACGATATCAAGAAGGAAGTCTCACATTAGAAGAGCGAAAGAGAGGGCCTGCCGTATGGGTTTACCGATGGTGGCAAAAAGACACCGCCGGAAAACCAGTTCGCCGGAAAGTGCAACTTGGGAATTTGGAAGAGTACCCAAACGAATCAAGAGCACAAGCGGCGGCGGACGCTCTTCGCCTAACCATCAACGAGAAAACCCCTCGTCAGCAGTTGAAAGAGATCAGCATTGCAACTCTCGTTCAACACTATCGCGAACACGAGATGCCGGACATTTTCGCCAAGAAGCGTCCAAGCATCGGGACGGTTTGCGAGCACGAAGAAGGGCGCAAGTCCTATTCGACGCAGGAGACTTACGAGGGCTACCTGAAAAAATGGGTTTTGCCGAGATGGGGATCTTACCGGCTCGGGGATGTCAAAGCAGTCCAGGTGGAACAGTGGCTGAAGACTGTGCCTCTAGCACGGGGCAGCAAGGCGAAGATGAGAAACATCATGAGCGCCTTGTACAGCCATGCCATACGGTGGGAATGGACGGACAAGAATCCAATCACGCAAGTTCGCCAGAGCGCCAAACGCTCGAACATTCCAACCGTTCTATCGGTGGAAGAGATTCAACGGCTCTTCTCCTCGATCAAGGAACCATGCCGGACTGCGGTAATTCTCGATGCGGTAAGCGGTTTGCGCGTGGGAGAACTACTGGGATTGAAGTGGGAGGATGTCAACTTCGAGAAACTCGAATTGAACGTTACCCGCTCCGTTTCTCGGCAGGTTATCACTCCCTGCAAGACGGAAGTTTCGCGCAAGGCGATTCCCATGAACACGGAGATTGCGGACATGCTTTGGAGATGGAGACTCGAAACTCCATATCAACGACCCGTAGATTGGATTTTCGCCAGCCCGCACAAAGCGGGAATCCAACCATATTGGCCTGGGTCGCTGTTCAGAGCGCACATAAAACCGGCGCTACTGAAAGCTGGCATTTCTGCAAAAGTCGGTTGGCACACCCTACGGCACAGCTTTGGAACCTTGATGAAAGCCAATGGCGAAGACCTCAAGACCATCCAAGAGCTGCTGCGCCACGCAACCTTCAAAGTCACAGCAGACACCTACACACAAGCGGTTACGCCGGTGAAGCGGGGCGCTCAAGCAAGAGTCGCGAAGCTGATCATGGCGGACAATCCCGAATCGAAACCCATCGCGCCAACCATCCAATAGCTTATTGGACCCAAACGGACCCTGATTCAAAAGGGCCGATTCCTGTAAATCTTTTGTTTTGTTGGCGTCCCCGACGGGATTTGAACCCGTGTTACCGCCGTGAAAGGGCGATGTCCTAGGCCAGGCTAGACGACGGGGACGGATGTGAGGCAGGGCGCCTGAGGCACCATTGATCGTAACAATCCCCTACCGCCCTGTCAAAACACTGAGGAGCAAATAGCATCCGCTGCAATCGCAAATCGAAAGTTGCAACTCGTAAAGATCTCAAAGAACTAACCATCGATTCCTAGCTGTGAGCTCGGTGAGTACGTCGTCACTTTCCCACAATCTCGGAACAATTTAGAATTTACGGACAGCGGCGCGGAGGTAAGCTGCGTCGGCTATCGAGGCAAATGTGCCTGATCCGCTCTATCTCAGTCTTTGGTTCCCGGGTTTTTCCGGCCCGGAAATGTTGCCGCACGCGTTTGCCATATTGCAGCAGTTCCCTTTCTCGGCTCAACGTCCTGGCATCACCCACTTCGCTCTTCATCCTGTTTCATGGAACGAGGCTACCGTTTTGGAGCGGCGCTTTCCACTGGGAATCGATCCCGGCCAAGCTGCGCTGCTCGCCGCTGAAACGGTTCACGAGGACTACGCGTATGTTTTCGAAGGCTACTGGGACCTGTGGGCGCCCGACCTGACGAAGGAGAGTTGGGTGCTGAAGCCTGCGCTCGTGAAGTTCATTGTTCAGGGGGAAGAATTCGACGACGGAGCTTATCAGCAGACAGGGCACGTCGAGGTGGATTTCGGACCAGACTCTTTTTTCCTGCAACCTGAGACCTCTCTCAGCGAACAGACGAGCGAGAAAATTCGCGAGAATGTCGCGAAGCTGGTGGAGTTCTCGAAGAACGTCCAAAAAAATAGCGGGACCAGCGCGCGATTGCTGTGGTCGGAGTCCGAGGAAAGTCTCGCCCAGAAGTTAATCGCAAGACTGCAGCGCATGCAATAAACTTCTGGGCTTGTTGAGATCGTTATTTCGTTCTTCCGCCCTCGATTTTCAACTTATCCGAAGCTCCAGCTTGCGCTGCCGCTAAGCGCGCTGTCAGCACGCGGAATGGAGAGCAAGAAACGTAATCCATTGCTACCCGATGGCAGAACTCCACGGACGATGGATCGCCGCCGTGCTCGCCGCAGATTCCAATTTCCAGCTTAGGACGTGTCTTTCGCCCGCGTTCGATTCCCATCCGTACCAGCTCGCCGACACCGTCTTGGTCAATCGCGGCAAACGGATCCTGCTTCAGAATTCCTTCCGCAAGATAGGTGGGCAGAATTTTGTTCACGTCGTCGCGGGAAAAACCAAACGTGGTCTGGGTGAGGTCGTTTGTGCCGAATGAGAAAAATTCTGCTTCTTTTGCAATCTCATCCGCGACCAAACACGCTCGCGGCAACTCAATCATTGTGCCGACCAGGTAATGCACGTGCTTTCCCTTCTCTTTGAAAACTTCTTCCGCCACGCGCCGGACAATCGCTCCCTGATTCGCCATTTCTTTCACGGTGCTAATTAACGGAATCATTACTTCGGCGTGGGTCTTGATGCCTTTCTTCTCGACGGCGACTGCCGCCTCAATAATGGCCCGCGCCTGCATCTCCGTAATCTCCGGATAGGTGATGCCCAGGCGGCATCCGCGATGACCAAGCATGGGATTGAATTCATGCAAGTCCTCCACGCGCGCCAACAGACCGGAAAGGATTTTTTTCAAGTCACCGCCCCCCTTCACTCCGTACTCGCGGTATTCCTCGATCAGATCTCTTTTCTGTTTGGTGGTTGCACTGGCCAGGCTGGCGATGTCGACCATCAACTTCTCGCGCTTGGGCAGGAACTCGTGCAGCGGCGGATCGAGCAGGCGAATCGTCACCGGCAGCCCGTCCATAGCTTCGAGCAGACCAATAAAGTCTGCCCGTTGCATCGGCAGCAGCTTCTTGAGCGCCGTGCGCCGGTTTTTTTCGTTGTCGGCGAGAATCATGGCACGCATGTGCGGGATGCGATCGGCGGCAAAAAACATGTGCTCGGTGCGGCAAAGTCCGATGCCTTCAGCGCCAAACGCTTTCGCCTGAATTGCATCTCGCGGAATGTCGGCGTTCGCGCGCACGCCGATTTTGCGGAACGGTTCTGCCCAGCTCAACAGTTTTTGCAAGTCGGCATCATCGGTGGAAGGATCAAGAGTATTCAACTTCCCTTTAATCACGCGGCCGCTGGTACCATCGAGTGAAATCCAGTTTCCTTCCTTGAACACTTGCCCTTTGACCCGCATTTGTTTGGCGCGCTCATCCACTTGAATGTCGCCCGCGCCGGCGACGCAGCACTTTCCCATTCCACGCGTGACGACTGCAGCGTGGCTGGTCATGCCCCCACGCGACGTCAGAATGCCCGCCGCTACTTCCATCCCCTGAATATCTTCGGGAGTAGTTTCCGCGCGCACCAAAATCACGGGATTCTTCTTCGCTCCATGTCCCGCTTTCTTGACAGCTTCCTCCGCCGTAAAGACGATTTGCCCGACCGCAGCACCAGGAGATGCCGGCAATCCCGTCGCCAGCACTTCCACCTTCGTGCTCTTCTCATCCAGCCGCGGCACCAGAAAATCGTAAAGCTGGTTTGGCTCCACGCGGAAGATCGCATCTTCTTTTGTGATCAATCCTTCTTCCACCATCTGGATCGCAACCCGCACCGCGGCCCATCCGGTGCGCTTGCCATTGCGCGTCTGCAACATGTAGAGCTTGCCATTCTGGATGGTGAACTCGAAATCCTGCATATCGCGATAGTGCTTCTCGAGGCGCGTCGTGATATCGCGCAGTTGGTCATAAACCTGCGGCATGATCTTGTGCAGTTCGGAAATATGCACCGGAGTGCGAACGCCCGAGACCACGTCTTCGCCCTGCGCGTTCATCAGAAATTCGCCGTAGAATTCCTTCGCGCCTGTCGCGGGATTGCGCGTAAAGCCCACACCCGTGCCGCTGGTGTCGCCGAGGTTGCCGTACACCATGGCTTGCACATTCACCGCCGTGCCGAGCATGTCGTCGATGTTGTTGATGCGGCGGTAGTGCTTCGCACGATCGTTCTGCCATGAGCGAAACACCGCATCCCGCGCCATAACCAATTGCTCATGCGGATCCTGCGGGAAGTCGCGCTTGGCGTGTTTCTTTACGACCTTCTTGTATTCTTCGATTACTTCTTTCAGCGCTTTGGCATCGAGTTCGGTGTCGAGCCTGGCTTTCTTCTGTTTCTTCTTCGCGTCGAAAACTTCGTCAAATGCAGACTTCGGAATCTCGAGGACGACGTTGCCAAACATCTGGATCAGCCGCCGGTAAGAATCGGCGGCGAACCGTGGATTGTCGCTCCGCTTGGCTAGCGCCTCCACGCTCCTATCATTCAAACCGAGATTCAAAATCGTATCCATCATCCCCGGCATGGAAAACTTCGCGCCGGAGCGGACGCTTACCAGCAGCGGATTCTCACCTGTTCCCAGCTTCTGCAGCTGCAAAGCTTCGAGTTTGGCCAGCGCCTCGTCCATTTGGCGATCGACATCTCTTGACGCAGCACCTTGTCGCATATACTCACGGCAAGCTTCGGTCTGAATGGTGAACCCCGGAGGCACCGGCAGCCCGGCGTTGGTCATCTCGGCCAGGCCGGCACCTTTGCCGCCCAGGGTGTCCTTCATCTTGCCGTCGCCATCGGCTTTGCCGCCGCCGAAAAAATAAACGTACTTGGTTGAGGTCTTCTTGCTTTCCTGCACGCCCGCTTCAGGGAGGGTAATTGTCGCCATTATGATTAGTCCTTTGTGATTCGATTCTCTTTAGTTCTTAGCGCCGGCGTAGGTCGGCAGGCTGTTTATCTAAATTTGCACTTTCGAGAAGTCATGCTGCTCTGCCTTCGGTCACCATCTCGGAAAAGTCTGCGATGGTGGAGAATTCTTTGACCACGGTCCGCAACAGCGCCAAGCGGTTGGCTCGGAGATTATCGTCGTCCACCATGACCATAACGTCGTCGAAAAAGTTGTCGATCAAGGGTCTTAGCTCCGCGATCTCGCGCAACGCCTCATCATAGTCCCGGGCCGCGCGACTCCTCTTAACCGATTTCGCGGTCTGTTCGATCACCCGCGCTAGCTCTTTTTCGGCTCCCAACTGCAATATGGCTGAATCGATACGCTCCGCAATACGTAATTTCTTTTCAGCCGCTTGGTTGAGAATATTCTTCATGCGCCTGAAGGCTGATGAGATAGCTTCAAAATAGACGAATGTGTATTCCGCCGAGTCGCGCACATTGCTCAACGCTTCGATCCGTGCCAGCGCATCCACCACATCCTCAGCGTCCGCTGCCAAAACCGCCTTCACCCCGTCGTACGCATATCCGCACACATCCTTCAGATAAAACTCCAGGCGCTCGCGGAAAAATATTCGCACGGACTCGTTGAACTTCTCGTCATCGACAAACTTCTTCTCCGCTTCCGATCCCTGGTAGCCTGCGCGTGCATCCCGCATCAAGTCACTAAGACGGAACGGCAGCTTGTACTTGTCGATCACTTTCACGATCGCGTTCGCCTGCCGCCGCAACGCAAAAGGATCCTTCGATCCGCTGGGAACAAGGCCGAGAGCAAACATGCCGGCAATCGTATCCGCCTTGTCGCCGACAGAAAGCACCGCACCTTCGATCGACCGCGGTACCTCATCTTCGGTCGACTCCGGTTTGTAGTGATCATAGATCGCATCCGCAATCGCAAATCGCGTCGATTCAGGCAGGCTTGGATCGAGTGGCTGCACGCGCGCATAGAGTCCGCCCACAATTCCCTGCAGTTCGGTGAATTCTTTCACTAACTCGGTGGTCAGGTCGGTTTTCGCCAGGCAAGCCGCTTTGTGAACTACGCCCGCGCGCACGGCGAGGCCGCTTTGTTTGACGATTTCGCACAGCCAACTGCACAAACGCTGCACCCGCCGCGTCTTTTCGTAGTAGCTGCCCAAATCCTTCTGGAAGGTTACATGGCGCAGCGATTCGAACCGCTCCAGTAGCGATTTTTTCTGATCCGTCTGCCAGAAGAATCGGGCGTCGTTGAAGCGCGCCCGCAGCACGCGCTCGTTGCCGTGCCGGATCAGTCCCTGCGGATCGCCATCGGTATTCAGCACCGCCAGAAAGTGCGGCAACAGTTTGCCGCCGCCATTTTCGACCGCAAAATATTTTTGATGATCGCGCATCACAGTGACCAGCACTTCTTCCGGCAGCGCCAGGAACTGAGGATCGAATCCGCCAAGAATCGCGGAAGGAAATTCCGTCAAGTTCACGACGGTTTCGAGCAGAGACTTATCTTCCCGCCACCGCGCTCCGGGAATCGTTCGCGTGGCAGCGTCAAGAGCTTTGCGAATCTGAATTTCGCGCTCCTCACGTCCCAAAACCTTGGCCGCGCGCAGAGCATCCACATAGGCCGAGCCAGCGCGCGGAATTGTCACTGCGCCGTCGGATAAGATTCTGTGCCCGCGCGAAAGCTTCCCCGCGCAAATCCCATCAAACTCCAGTGGAATGGTTTCGTCATCGAGCATCGCCACCAGCCACCGCACGGGACGCACGAAACGCTCATTCGGCTTGCGCCAGTACATATTCTTCGGCCAGTAAATCGAGGAGATTTCCTTGGGCAGGTTTTGCGCGAGAATCTCCGCCGCGCTGCCACCTTTTTTGGTAACTTTCGCGGAAACGCAATCGCCTTTCGGGGTCTTCACAACTTCGAGTTGCGAAACGTCAATGCCAGCCTTCCGGGCAAAACCATGCGCTGCCTGCGTCGGCTTACCATCTTTATACGCAGCATTCACGGAAGGCCCATTGACTTGTTCGGTAATGTCGGGTTGCGCCGCTGAAATTCCAGAAGCCATCATGGTCAATCGCCGTGACGTGCTGAAGCTGGTAATTTCACCCGCATTCAGCCGTTCCCGGCTCAGCACCGCGCTGACGCGTTCGCGCAACCCCGCGGACGCCGCATCGATCATACGCGCGGGAATCTCTTCGCATCCGATCTCAAGTAGAAAATCTGGCATTATCGAACCTTGTCATCCTGAGCGCAGCAGCATGATTCGCGTCGCGAATCGTTCTACGAAGTCGAAGGACCCCGTGTTGCCTTCTCGTGTTACAGACGTCTCAGGGAATTCTTACCGTGCACTTTACGTCTTAGAGAACTCCCTGTTAGGCCTTTGCCGTCATTCAAATTTATAGGGATCCTTCGACTACGCAGGAACCTCACTCCGTGAAGTTCCCGCTCCGCTCAGGATGACAACTCTCTGTGCTACTCAAACCTCTATCGGCGAAGGCTTTTCGTGGACGCTTTTCCTCTCATTTTCAACCGCAGGCCCACCTTCGTCCGACTCTTCCGCACCCTGCGGAGTCTGTTGATCCACCCACGCCTTCGCAATCCCTACAGCCAGCGCACGCACCCGCGCAATCACGCTGACGCGCTCTGTCACGGAAATGGCCCCTCGCGCATCGAGAATGTTGAACAGATGCGAGCACTTCAGGCAGAGGTCATAGGCTGCTAGAATCGGGCGGCGCAGAATCTGCGCCATCGCCTCCCGCCCCCCGTCAGCCATCGCAACAGCCGGCCAGACGGTACCTCCACCAGCCTCCAGCAAGTCGAGATTGACACGAATTCCCTCTAATAGCGCCTTGCACTCAGCTTCGTATAAGCGGAAATGTTCCCAACTTTTCTCCACGTCGGCCAGTTCGAAGTTGTACACTGAAAACTGCAACTCATCCGCGAGCCGCACATCGCCATACGTCGTCGCATCCTCGGTTTTGGGATCGCGCGCCCACACGATATCGTAGATCGAATCCACATCCTGCAAGAAAGCTGCAATGCGCTCCAGTCCGTAGGTCAGCTCGGCGGAAATTGGAAACAGATCCATGCCGCCGCATTGCTGAAAATAAGTGAACTGCGTGATCTCCAGGCCATCGAGCATCACCTGCCAGCCCACACCCCAGGCACTCAGCGTCGGAGCTTCCCAGTTATCTTCCTCGAACTTGATATCGTGTTGTCGAAGGTCGATGCCAATCGCGGCCAGCGACTCCAGATACAACTCCTGCACATTCTCCGGCGGTGGTTTCAAAATCACCTGCAACTGCATGTGCTTGAACAGCCGGTTGGGATTCTCCCCATACCGCCCGTCCGCCGGCCGCCGCGAAGGCTGTACATACGCCACCTTGAAAGGCTTCGGCCCCAGCACGCGCAGAAAAGTCTCCGGCGCCATGGTCCCCGCGCCCACTTCAACGTCGTAGGGCTGCTGCAGGACGCAGCCACGCCCCGCCCAAAACGCCTGCAGACGCAGGATAAGTTCCTGGAACGTGAGCGAATTGGGTTTGGCTGGGGGCACAGTTTATCCGCACGCTGGAACGCTAATCTGTGATTGTAACGGAACAGCACGGCAGCCGTCAGCTAGCGGCTCCGGTCACCTTAAAACCTCTTGCCTTAAATGATCTGATCAACTTTGAGGGGGCACCAGCAGACTACGCCGCGTTACTGAAGTACTCTCGAATCAACGATTAGAGGCCATTGTTCTATTCATTCTTAAGCATAATTAAGACAAATCTTCAGGGCAGAAAGTGACTCGCGATGAAAAATATTGCCGCACAGGTAGTTGTGTCCGTGATGTTCGCCTTGATCTCCGTAGAGGCTCTGCCGGCGCAGAGCGTTGAGCAACCGAAAATAGGTTTTTCCCTGGAAGCGGTAAGAGGAGAGCGCTGGCAAACCGACCTCGACTCCTTTCAAGCCCGCGCGCAGCAACTGGGCGTGAAGACGGTTTGGGCGGATGCCAGGGGGGACGACGATGTTCAATTTCGCCAGGTGACGGAGATGATCAAGGCAGGCATCCAGGTATTGGTCCTGCTGCCGCACGATACGGCGAAAGCCAGCAGGGTTGTGGATGCGGCGAAGGCCGCGCACGTGAAGGTCATCAGCTACGATCGCCTGGTGCTGAACAGCGACGTAGATCTCTACATAAGCTTTGACCCGGTTGAGATCGGCAGGATGCAGGCAGAATATCTAATAACTGTTGCGCCCAGGGGAAATTATGTCCTGATCGAGGGTTCTCCAAATGATGCGAACGCAAAGGTTCTGCACGACGCGCAGATGAGAATATTGCAGCAGTATATCGATCAGGGCAAGATCAAAGTGATCGCCGACGGCTACGCCAAGGATTGGAAGCCCGAAGAAGCATATCTCCACATGCTGGATGCTCTTAATTCTTCCAAAGGGAACATCGCTGCCGTTCTTGCCTCTAGTGATGGGTTGGCAGGAGGCGCGATTCAGGCGCTTCAAGAACATAAGCTCGAGGGCAAGGTACCGGTCTCCGGACAAGATGCGGATCTGCTGGCGATCATACACATCATCGAAGGCAGCCAGAGCATGACGGTTTACAAATCAATCCCGAACCAAGCCGCGCTGGCCGCCGATGAAGCCGTTCGCCTGATGAGGGGCGAAGAGATCCGCAAGGATCGAATGGCCTACAACGGCAAGAAAAACGTTCCTGCCATCATGATGAAAGGCGTGGCGGTGACGAAAGACAATATCAGAACAACGGTGATCAAAGACGGATTCCAGAAGTTAGACGTCATCAATGCGGCGCTGCCTAAGGAAAAGCAACTCGCAAACTAGCCAGGCTTCAGAATCCCCCCTTCTCCAGCATTCCCGCTGTCACCAGCTTTTTTTCGAGATGGCGCTGCAGGATCTGGATCAGGAACTTCCGCAGATCGGCCGCTTGTGCTTTGGGCCATGGCATCGCGGAGAAGCTCTCGACGGGAGCACGAAACATTTGGGCTGCCAACGTCCGCGATTCGCTCGAAATCTCCGACGAAGCCAGGCGCTTATCGTCGACGCACATCAAGCCATCGGCTAGCGCGTGAAAATAGGCGCGGCTGCCGTTCAGACTTCGTCCGCAGGCGACGCACTCCGTCAACTCGGGCAAAAAGCCGACCAGCCGCGTCAGCCACAGTTCAAAATAAGTGACCGGCATCCATACATCGGAACCGGTCATGACGTGCAGCACCGAGAGCGTGAGGCGAAAGATGGTGTCATTGGCTTCGCGGTCGGGCAGCAATTCATCGAGCAACTCTGCCACGTGCGCCAGCGCCACCGCCCGCGCGTAACTGACTTCGGAAGCCAGCGGAGATTCCAGCACTTCGCATGCATCCAACCGGACAAGTTCCTGCCGCTCACGATCTTCATAGAATGCCCGCACGTAAGTCAGCGGCTCGAGTGCGCCGCCAAAGCGCCGCTTCGACTTTTTCGCCGACCGCGCCACTCCGCGCACTTTGCCCTCGGCGCGCGTGAACAGCGTCACCAACAAATCAGCTTCTCGCAGCGGATACGTGCGGATGACGATCGCTTCCGTCTCCTTAAGCGCCATAGAAAACCGACAGGTTCAATCCGAAAAGAATTCGGATGAAACAATGGATGGATTGTAATGGACAGATTGGAATGTCGGAAAAGGCGAACCGGATGCCGAGGTGGGTAAGGAGCAACAAAAAAGGCGATCGTGAGGGTCCGAACGTGCGACCTGCATCGCAACACTAACCCATGATCGCCTTAATCACTAGGAACTTACAAAGTGAGGATAGCTCTTGGTCTCGAATGGCACAATACAGCGGATTCCGTAGGCCGATACGAGGGGACGATGCTAGCCGAATCGAGAGGAACTCAAGATTGCCCTCTGCTTGCGCGAACGGAAAAGGGCGCACGCCATATGGCGTTGCGCCCTTAAAGAAATCGGCCAGCTGCCAAGATGTGTCAGCCGTTTCGCTATCGACCGAAGTATGCCGCGTTCTTTGCAGTAAATTCGTTCCACTTCTCGGGCAGATCGTCGAGCGCGAAAATGGCAGACACCGGGCATACCGGCACGCACGCTCCGCAGTCGATACACTCGACTGGATCGATATAGAGCAAAGGTTCCGCCGCGTGCTTGGGATCGTCTTTCTTCGGATGGATACAATCCACCGGACACGCATCCACGCATGCGGTGTCTTTGGTGTTAATGCAAGGCTCAGCAATCACGTAGGTCATAAGGGTGTGAGTCTCCTAAAATCTATATCAATATTTTACTACGCCGTCGCAGTTCTCTCCCACGAACCGCACATTCTAGCAAGAAATGCGAAGGCGCGATACATGCTAAATTGCCGGGCCCAGATCTAGATCGTTGAGATTGTTACTGCCCGTTGCCGGCAGGTGATCGCGGGGTGGAGGGTCTCGTCAAGAAAGAAAACGGCCAGCAGCTAGTTCGCTGCCGGCTGCCGGCCGTTTCGATTGTGTGACTACAGGGCATGAATCAGAGAATCTTACCGATGTCCGCCCCCGGCGTGTCCACCGCCACCACCACCGTGGAATCCACCGGCGCCGCCGTGGAATCCGCCACCCATCCCACCATGAAATCCACCGCCGTGAAATCCACCGCCGACGTTACCATGGAAGCCGCCAACCGAACCATGTGCAAAGCCGCGCGCACCTACGAAGCCGCGTCCACCGAAGCCGCGTCCACCTACGAAACCGCGACCGTTGAATCCATGGCCCCAACCCCAGCCGCGTCCCCAACCTCCCCAGCCCCACGGGCGTCCCCAGCCATACCACGGACCGGCGCCAATGAATACGCCGCCAGAGAACCAACTAGGTCCGTAGTACCCGTAAGGAGCGCAAGCGTAAGGGTAATATCCGTAGTAACCGTAGTCGCATACCGGCGGCCCGCCAACTCCAATACCCACCGCAACCTGTGCCTGAGAAGGCTGCGCATAAGCCAGCGGCAGCATCAATACCGCGACCAAAGCCAAATATTTCATGTACCGCATGTGATCCCCCTTGTCTCAGATCCGCCATCCCCACCGGATCTGCCGGCCTTCAGATTCTATTTCAATCTAACTGCCTATGTATTTGAACTCGGAAGGCGGAGAAAAGTTGCAAGTGGGAGAGTGGCTGATTTCGGCCAGTTTGCATGAATTCAGCCACTTACGGGACCATTGATGGCAGAGTTTGCCCCGCTTGGTGGCGCAGATATAGCGCGGTAGAATGGTTGTTTCGCAGGGGGATTCTATGGCTACATCGGCTCACCGATCCGAGCATCCGGTATCTCAGGGCAAAAACCTCATCAGCTTCGATGAGGCCATGGAGAAACTTTCACGCGAGGAACGCTTTTGTGCCACGGTCTATTCGATGAATACCCTGCTGGTACAAAAGGGAATTTATTCGCCGGAAGAATTCGAATTCCAGTTCCGGCAGTTTGCCCAGAAGCGCTAACACTACCTCTTGGGTGGCGGGCAGGAAATAATCACCTCAACGAACCCCATCGAAAATGCGTCAGCGCCGCGGCTTCCCTTCGGCGGTTCTCCGATCGGCTTTAACACACCGGCAGCTAGATCGGCTTCCAAAGCGACTCCCGCATCGACCATCGCACTACGAACTGCACCAAGATACACTTGCTTTCCAAAGGCATTCAACCGAATCCTTCCATTGGGAACGGGAAACGATAAGGTATTCGGTCCCATGAACAAGAATCGATCGCCGATGTAGTCCGCGCCCGCCACCATCATCAGCCATTTCCCGTGTGTTTCCCATTTCTAAACTCCGCCCAAGAGAGATAGCCCCATAGTTGGCCACCATTCGAAATAATTCCATCGATCTCGCCGAGCTGATGTTGTACACAATCGCGTAATTCGGCTGCTCCGCTCGTCCGATCTTGAAAGAGTCGCTTCCACGTGGAGTTAGGTAACCCGGGCAAATTAGTCACAAGATCCGCCATGCGATGGGCGGAGTCCACGATTGACCACGCATCAAGCATGGCGGTTGCTCTCTCATCAAACTGAGGTTTTGTATCTGTGAAGGATGCACCGATTCCCTGGAGTTGCCTATCAAGCCTTTCGTACGCTATATGTGCCATCTCTATGGCATAGCGGATTCCATCGAGAATGACCACTTGGCGACGGGAAAGCGATGCTGGCGGACTATGTAAGGGAGATGTGCTCGGAATTAACATTCAAGCTCGAATCTCTGGAGCGTAATCTATACCGCCACGAGCTGGGTACTCGGCTCATACTCCACGATGTACCCAGCCACCGCACTCGCCGCAACCGTGAACGGCGAAGCCAGATACATCTGGCCGGGACCGCTACGGCCGGGGAAGTTGCGATTCTGCGCGCTGATCACCACCTGGTCAGGACGCGTTGAAACCCCCGGCCCGGCATTGATGCAGGCTCCGCAACTCGGCTCAATCACGTGCGCGCCGGCTTTCTGAAACACGTCGAGGTACCCCCTGCGCAGGCAGTACTCGCGCGTCTCCTGCGATCCAAACTGAATGTAGAACTTCACCGAGTCAGCCACACGCTTGCCTCGCTTGAGGGCATCGGCGAGCACTGCGGCGTACATGTCCATGTCTTCGTTCTTGCCAGCCGTGCAAGTGCCGCCGTATGCGATCTCAACCGGCACGGGCGTATTTAATTCGCGAACATATTTTCCATTGCCCGGATCGCCCGGCGTCGCCACCATCGGAGTAATGTCCGCTGCATCGAGCTCAATCACATGCGCGTAGTCCGCATCGGGATCGCTGTACAAGCCTTGAATCATGCTCTCAGCTTTACTACGGTCCATGCCGCGCCGCTCGACCAGGAAATCGACCGCTTTCTTATCCGGAGCGACAATGCCGGTAAACCCGCCAATCTCGGCTGCCATGTTGGTCATGGTGGCACGCTCATCCACGCTGAGTTCTTCAATCGCTTCACCGGCATATTCCATGACCTTCGCCAACGCCTTGCCGCTGCGAACATAGTCGAGGCTGAGAATTTTCAGGATGAAATCTTTAGCGGTAACGTTCTCGTGCTTCTTGCCGCGGATCACAATCTTCACCGACTCCGGCACCTTGACGCGCACGTCTTTTGTGATCCAGCTGTTGAACACATCGGTGGTGCCAATGCCGAAGGCAACGCACCCAATTGCGCCGACGTGCGGCGTGTGCGAGTCGGAGCCAATGTTCAACTGCCCGGGGAGTGCGTAGCTTTCCAAAACAATGGAGTGGCAAATGCCCTCGGAGCCTTTGCGGTCTTTCAATTCTCCGTGCAGTTTGATTCCCTGCTTCGCCGCGAAATCCTGCTGCTTGAGTTTGAGCTGGGTAGCGAGGTCGAGCAGGCCGATTTTTTTCTTTTCTTCCGAGATCACTTCATCGAGGAAAGTCAAATGGTCGCGGAAGAAAATAATGCTGGAAGCCTCGTTCACCTTCGCTTCCTTGCCGACATAGCGCTCGAAGAAAATAGCTGCCATCGGTGTGACGTACTCGTGACTGAAGCGAAGGTCAGCCTTCGCGAAGCCCGTATCTCCCGGCTTCACGCTCTCAACTCCAACTTCGCCCTTGTCGTTGATCATGTGCCGGGCGAAGATTTTCTCCGCCACTGTCATAGGGCGACGCGCCGTCTTAATCGGCGGCAGGAAGACCTTCTTCTGCATTCGCGCCACGTTGAAGGGGAACAATCCGCCGTACTCGATTACCTGACGCGTGATCTCATCTTCGCCCGCAGTGAACTCACTCAGCGCAATCTCTTCTCCGCGGCGAATTTTGTCGATCAGCGAAAAGTCAGTCGAGGTCAGCAGTCCAAGATTCTGGCAATTCTGTTTGTATATACGCTCGATATTTTCCGCGATCACCACCTGAATTCCGGCGCACATCTCGGCGTAAGGCGACTGCTCGCGGCTGGAGCCTTTGCCCCGCCGTTTGCCACTCACCGCGCACACAAATCCGCCTCGCTTCACATCGCCGCGCCCAATCGGTGTTGCGCTCCCGCATTTCAAACCGAGATATGGAATCTCTCCCAGCGTCTCGTCGAAGTAGAAGCAGTAGTGCGCCGGAGTAATTTCGTCAGTCGAAATGTCGTCGCGCAGTTTGGGATTGTTCGCCGGATTTTTCGTATCCCACGGCAAGTCTTCGCCGGCGAGTTGCCGCTTGACCAAGTCTGGATCTCCGGTGAGGAAAAGTATGCGTCCCTGCAGCCGAACACGATCCGGCCGCTTTTCAATTTTGCGTTCCAAGAGAGAGTTGATCACGGTCCGCCTTAAGCGTTTTGAGGAATTTATTTAATAATGGAACGGTCGGAAGCGGGCTAGGCCAGTCCCCAACTATTGTAACCCCGCCGTTGAACAGTGGCCTGACGTTTATAAAGGCGCTCTGCACCGCCCTAGTGATGCGCGTGCGCTGCTTTGTCGAACTTCTCACCCGCAGGGATCGCTACCGTGAGCCGATTTTCCTTCGGTGCCAAAGGACACGTCGCATAGGGCGTGACCGCGCACGGAGGGTTGTAGGCCCGGTTGAAGTCGAGCACTACACTCCCGTTCACCACTGGATCGGTTTCGAGAAAACGTCCGCCCGGGTACGTATCGCTCTTCGCGGTCAGATCATTAAAAACGAAGAAAAGTCCTTTCGATGGATTGCCGCGCAAGTCGGTAAGCCGCACCTCTTGTCCGTTGATCTTGAACACAACAGTGCCAGCAACCGGCGTCGAACTCGTATCGCCCAACACAGTCGGAACATCGATTGTCTTCTTTCCATCGGACGGAACCCATGTCGCCGTCACGCGGTAATCCATGTCCAGTGGATAAAATATCAACCCATGAAAGTTGTGCACGGCCGCGCTGTCGGTGTCCTTCAAGCGAATGCCCACGCGTTCTCCGCGCACGATTGCGTGAAACTGCAGCGTGCCCATCTCAACCACCGACGCATGCGCCGCAGCATCGGAATCCAGCTTCGCGGCCGTTAAAGGTTTCCCGGCGAGCGTCGCGTGCGCTTCCCGAGCCAGCTTAACCGTGACGTCTTTCCCATCCAGGTCGAACTCGCCAGCATGCGCCGGACCTTTGGGAAAAACCACCGCGTTCCCGGGGTCGGTACCGAAAGTGTTCGCCCCCGGCTTAAGCCAGTACAGCCCGGCCAACGGTATCCAATTTTGTTTCAGGTCGTCAATCTGTTCGGTCTTCCACTTCTCAAACGACTCCACGTAAGAAGGATCGGGCGCAGCCGGAGATGACGACGCCGTTCCAGCGCGCAGCACGAGCGGAAAGAGCAGCGCCACACAAAAAGCCACCGAGGTTGCAATGCGATCCTTATGACTCATACTCAAAACCTCACCTCCTGCTCATCGTTCTCGTGATTTAGGACTTCGGAGCTCAATCCGGCCAGGACAAAATTCTACTTCTTCTTATACTCTCGCGGATCCGGCAGGGGCTCCATATTTCGTCCATCAAAGATTTCCTTAAACTCCTGCAGCATTGCGTTGTGGATCAGGGCATTTGACGCCACGGTTTCACGGCTGTTCAGTTCAAATTGCGATCCATCGAACCGCGTTACTTTTCCGCCGGCCTCTTCCACAATTAGAACTCCCGCCGCCGTATCCCATGGATTCAGATTGAACTCCCAGAATCCATCGAAGCGCCCAGAGGCCACATTGCATAGATCGAGCGCCGCCGAACCCGCCCGCCGAACCCCGTGGGTGTGCAAAGTAATCTGATGATAGAAGTAAATATTCGGATTCTTATGGCGCTTCTGGCTGGGAAAGCCGGTAGCCAGCAGACTCTCCTTGAGCGCGGCGGTTCGCGAAACATGGATTGGCTTGCCATTGAGTTGCGCACCTCTTCCCTGCTCGGCGGAAAATAGCTCATCGCGCGTGGGATCGTAAATTACGGCGGCAATGCGGCTTGCTGGTTTTCCGGACACACGCTGGTCCACAGCCTGATGCTCCAAGGCCATCGAAACACAGAAGACGGGAAATCCGTGGGCAAAGTTCGTCGTGCCATCGAGCGGATCGACGTACCAGCGATAGTCACTGCTCTGGTCGTTGAGCCCCTGCTCTTCCCCCAGGACATCATGTGAAGGCCACCGCCGCCGGATACGTTCGCGGATTAACGCCTCGGAGGCACGGTCCGCGGCCGTGACCAAGTCGGCCTCGCCCTTATATTCGATCTTTAAATGTTGGTGAAAGTACTCCATCAGCAGAGCGCCCGCTTCGCGGGCAATCACTGACATAGCAGGGAGGAAGCTCTGGTTGGGATTATCGGGCACTGATGTTAAGGATCTCAGGTCTTAGTTCGTGGGTCTCCGCAAAATCCCGCGCATGCGAAGCGACTACTTCTTCCCATCTTCGGCGATGTACATGATCTCGTGTTTAAAAATAAAAAGATTGGGCGCACCCTGGCGTGTCAGGCGGATCATATGTTTGTCGTAATATTCGATCCAGCCACTCACGGTCTGACCATCCATCAGCTTGACGCTGACTTGCTTCTGCTTCTCCCCCAGAGCTTTGAGAAAGTTGGCTTCCTCGAAGGTCTCTTCTGGGGGTGGCGTCCGGCCACGCTTCGCTGCGTTGGGATTTCCCTGGGCTCGGAAAGGCATAGTGGCATTGTACACAAGCCGCGCAGAGCGTAGCGATGACGCGATTACTTCGGCTAGAAGGTGACACGCAATCCGAATTCAAACTGGCGCGGAGCGCCCAAGGCAAAGGTTCCTGACTGAAAACTGTTGCGGAACGGAGTAAGGCTCGACCCCGGAACCACACCGCCCACCACATTCGGCGCCAACAAACCGTTCTGGCCCGGAAGCAGGGAGGGTCCGGGCAAGTTGCCCGCGGGAAATGCATTCCAGAAATTGAAGACGTTAAACACGGCCGCACTGGGCTCGATGGTCACTTTATCTTTCACGGTGAAGGACCGCGATATCTTCAAGTCCATCGACTTCAGCCACGGAATGCCCACCGCTTGCGGAGCAACGCCACTCAGCGTAGGCATGACCCAGCCGAGCGCACTCAGATCGCCCTGGGTCAAAACCTGCGGGCCATCTATCAAGCCTGGGCATAAGGTGGTGTTCGCCGCTAGGCACGCACCCGCGGGCGTGAGGCCTCCCCCGAAGGTGTGGTTGTAGGTGGTAATAACTTTGCGCAGATTAGTGATGTCGGTGCCCCGCTCGAACTGGCCGATTTGAGTTCCGGGGATAGGCTCGGGTGCCGCTGACGCGCCAAGTCCTGTGCCCAACCAGTCGGTAGCGAAAATTTCGCCGCCATTCGTCAGCTCTGGGAGTTCAAGGTTCTGCGCGGGCGGGCTATAGAAGTGCCCAATCATGCTCAGCTTCACGTCGAACAGCATATCGAAAGTTCCACCAAACGAAATCTGATGCCTGTGATCGAGGCTGTTCGGTCCGGTATATTGAGTTGGCCGGTCGTTGTTGGTCGCTAGATTGATGAAGTCCTGATCCTGCGCCTGGCTTATATATTTCGAGATTGAGTAAGCAACATGGAAGTTCGCTGCATTGATGCCTTGCGCCGGTTTGACGAGCCGCGTCACCAGTTTCATCTGCACGCCGGTGTAGAGCGAGTGGCCATCGGAAAAGAGCATGTCGAGCCCGCCCACCGCACCGCGGTTGCCGCTGATCGAAGTAACGCCTGGGAAAGCGCAATAGGAGCACGGCCCGCCGCCAACCGCCTGAACGTTCGAATCCAATCCTGCCGAGGAATAGGCCACTTGGGCACCGGCCTGGCCCAACGCCTTGATCATGCAAGTAGCTTGATTCAAACCCGGAGCGCAACCGTTGGCTACCTGAGCGGCATCACGCGCAGCCAGCGCATTCGCTTCGTTGAAGCTGCGCGCCGCGCCGCTGTGGTTCACATCTTCGCCAATTAAGGAGTGCTCGCCAACGTCGCGAACGTAATCCAAACTCAGCACGGTTCCGGGGCGAATTTCCTGCTGAAAGCCCAGGTTCATCTGCCACGAGCGCGGAGTGCGGTAGTCCGGATAAAACAATGCGTAATTTGGACTCAAGGCCGTTAGCGCCGTGCCCACAAAGTTAGCATTCGGCTGCGACCGGGAGGCACCAGCCGTCGCTGCCTGAAGAGCGCCGCTTAGTGCCAGGATTTCGGGAGCAACCGTGGAGATCGTTTGCCCGCAGAAAGTCGGCTTCGCCTCCAACCCGGCTGGAGTGTTCACAACTGTCGCCGCTCCCCCAGCGATGGACGTCAGTCCCGCGAGGCTTGTGGGCCAGACGAAGTTATCGGCGATCCCTCCCTGACAAACCGTCGGGGCGTCGTTGAATATTCCTTTACTGAGGCGCGCCGGCGTATCGAACCCAAGGTTGTTCAGGAGCGGATTTTCATAGTACAACCCAGCACCGCCACGGACTACGCTTTTGCCCGTGCCGCTCGCATCCCAGACAAAACCAAACTGAGGCGCGAAATCCAACTTCGGGTCGCGAACCTTATTCCCTAATCCCGCCGTCCACTGATTCAGGTCGGGCAACGGTCCCAGGCCGGTATCCTGCCGACTGCTGTCGTGCAAGTAACGCACGCCATATGTCACATTCAATTTCGGCGTCGCCTTCCAGACATCGCCGACGTAAAACTGCAGTTGATTGTCCGGACCGAGTCCGCCGGCTGGAAAATTAAACGCCGACTGCGCAGTGGAGAAGCCACTCGCATTCCCCAGGCTCACCCAATCCGCCGCGTAGGAAGTTGGATCGGAGGATGTTCCATCTGAAGTTGTGCCTACTTGGGGGAATGCGGAGAAAGCTGCGTAGCGTCCGCCGCTAATGCGATTGAACACCGTCCCATAGCGGATGAGGTGATCATGCAGAATCCGGCTGCCATCGTATTTCGCTTGTTCATTCGATTGAACCGTCCGCTGGGGCGCAAGCCAGCTCGGCCCGCCACAATAATTGCCACCGTTGCTGAACGCGCAATTCCCCGCCGTGGATGCGCCAATGTTGATGCCCAGGCCTGGAATTGGATTGTTCACGCCACTCAAGTCGCTCGTGGCGTCTTCGATCGCGTCGCGCAGCTTGAGATATTCGACGCGAACGCTGTGCGCATAGAGGCCGGTATGGAAATCGATTCCGACAGTATGCGTCTCAGCGTTGATGCCGTTTCCGAATAGCTGCGTGGAGCTGGCCGAGCCATCGGGACGCACATCACTGCTCTGAAAAAAATTGAGCCGGTAGAACGCCCGCTGATTGTCTTTGATGTTCCAGTCCAACCGCACGTCGGTGGCGAATTCGCGATCAGGCTCGGCGACAGTTGTATTCAATCCATCAAAGGGATAGGCAAACGGTTCCTGGTTCGTCACATCCTGTTTCACGCGCTCGGCATCGGCGAAGACGAAAAACTTATCTTTAATAATCGCCCCGCCTGCGCGCCCGCCGAATTGCTCCCGCTGGAAAGAAGAAATGCCGGAACCTGGCAGCGACGCGGCGCCCTGGTCGCCGCGAAACAATCCATACAACTCTCCATGTATCTGGTTGCTGCCAGATCGGGTCGCGATGTTCAATGCGCCGGAGGATGTTAGGCCGGTTGAGAGGTCAGGCAACGAACGCACCATCTGAAATTCCTGGATCGCGCTCGCGGGAAGATTCTGCGTTGGACCGCCAACTATTTCATCGTTGATATCGACTCCATCGACGGCCACTCGCGCCGATCCCCCTAATCGGCTTTGGAATGAAGCCGCGGAGATGCCATTCTTCGTGGCGTCAAATGTGCCTGCATCCTGCACCTGCACCCCAGGCTCAAGCTGACCGAGATCGATGAGATCGCGTCCGTTGACCGGCAAGCTCTCCACTTGATCCCCACGAAGCGAGCCTTGCAACATGCCTTCCTCGGTGTTCGGGATGACTGTGCTTGTTGGCAGGCGCATCACGGGCTTCTCGGTGCCCAGTTGTAGCTTTATTTCGCCATTCGTAATTTTTCCGATCTGAACGACGGCAGTGAAATCCGCCAAGTTAAAGCCCTTGGCTTCTACCTGCACAACGTATTCTCCCGCTTGAATGGGGCCGGACGAGTACAATCCAGCCGACGACGTCGTCACGCGGACCACAGCACCCGTACTCTTGCTCGTGAAGGTCACCTTAGCAGCCGCGACCACCGCTTCCGACGGATCGTTCACCACACCGACGATGCTGCCGGTAGCTACCGTCGATTGTGCCGGCAGAAAAGGCACGGCCAACAAAAGAATCACCACCGCGATCATGCCGATTCGCACGGCCAAAACAGGCGGGGCCATTCGGGCCAACATCGTTAACCTTGGATTCGCAATATTCACTAAGCCTCTCTCACATTCTTTCAGCGTTTTCCAGCAACTCAGTAGTTGGAAAATCCGCGCTTCGACGGGATCGGATGCCGGTTCAACTCATGCCTCGGCAATATCGAGTCACCCGCATATTTCAGGCGGATCACTTGGCGGAACCTAAACCATTCTCCAGGCGCTCGGGGCAATCTCGGAGAATACCAGACATGCGCACTCTCTTTCTTCTTAATCACTCGAAAATCTCATGAGAACCGGCTTTCAGAAATCCGATGGACCTGTATAGTAGCCAGCCCGATGCCGCACATGGTAGGACGGCGCATCCTGCGTTCCGGCAACTTTTACCTGGATACGGCGAAACTGCGAGTTCGAGGTGCGCTGTGATGGATAGTAGGCGAGCAGGTATTGCGTGCGAAGTTCGTCACTGATCTGCCGGAAGGCATCGTCAAGTTGCGCCATCGAGGTCGCATAATAATACTTGCCGCCAGTGTCCTCCGAAAGCTGGATCAGAGCATGCTCGCCACCGGTTTCGCGCCCCGCGCTGTTCTCGATCGGCACAACGATAATGCTATAAACGATGCCCTCGGCCTCTTCGGCGGCGCGCACCGCCTGGTTATAGTCGAATCTGCTGATGGTATCGCCCCCGTCGGTGATCAGCACGATCACCTTGCGTCCCTGGCGATGGTTCAACGAACGTGAAACCAGATAAATCGCATCGAAGAGCGCCGTCGCTGCACCCAGCCGGACATGGTCAATGCCCTCGTCGATACGCTTCAAGTCGGCGGTATAACCGATGGATTGTGCGACGGTTTCGCTGAAACCAAATACCGCCAAACCATCCACCGGCCTCACGATGGTCCGCGCAAAACGTTTCGCTGAGGCTTGCTCCAAAGGTAGGTCATGCCGGGTGCTCAGGCTGGTATCGATGGCGAGCGCAATTGAAAGTGGTAGCGCGGATTCCTTGTCGAAGACCGAGATCGTTTGGTCTTTCCCGTCTTCCTGCAGCGCAAAATTTTCTTTCTTAAGACCCGCCACAGGGTGACCATGAGGATCGGTCACCGTCGCATAGACGTTGACCAGTTTCACATCGACTTTGAGTGTGCTCTCCGGTTCCCGGGTAGAGGGACTGTGGGCCGGAGGCTGCTGCGCCGGCGACACGGCACAAGCCAGCATCAGCACGATCAGCGTGGAACTTTTTCTCATTCGGAAAAAGAAGTATACGTGGGACTGCGCCTTGACGGTCTACCCAGCAGCGCGAGACGCTCGAAGGCTTACGTCCGGGCGGCCACGTCAGTCCGCTCAGTTAGATGCGCCCTCGGCCGATGGGCTGCCTCGGTCTTAGAAACTTCCCCGAGGAATTTCCGCAGGAAACGGTTCACCAGCCGCCCACACCGCGCCATCTTCGAAATACTCCTTCTTCCAGATGGGAACGGTGCGCTTGAGAGTATCAATCAGCCAACAGCAGGCGTCGAATGCGGCGGCGCGGTGGGCCGACGCCACCACGATCAGCACGCTGGTTTCCCCAATCTCCAAGCGTCCCAGCCGGTGGATTATAGCGACCTCGCGCACCTGAAATTGCTTGAGGGCCTGATCGGCCAGCCCCTCCATCTGATCGAGTGCCATCTGCTCGTAAGCCTCGTAGTCGAGATAGAGCGTCTTGCGGCCACGCGTCTGGTTCCGAACCACGCCCTCAAACACCACCGCAGCTCCATCTTCGCCGTGCTTGATGCGCTTCAGCACGCCTTCGGTATCGATAGGCTCGCGAACAATGGATGCTCTTCCCGACCCGCCGCTCACTGGCGGCAGCAGCGCCACCTCGTCATCGGCTTTCAATACAGTTTCCGGCCCGGCATATTGCTGATTTACGGCGACGGCCAGTGATGCCATTGATTCTTTGATCTGCGGAATCTCCGACCGATAATGCGCCAGCGCATCTGCGACCTTCGCTCCGTCGCGCAGTTCAATCCGGTCGCTGGATTTGCCAGCGAGATCTTTTAACACGCCAAAAAAGAGAATACGCACGCGCATAGGAAGATTTTAGCCAGTCGTCAGTTTAACGCGAGTCGCAGCAGGTTTCTTGATACGTGGCTGGCCCGGCAAGAGCACCTAGGTTGTATGAATCCAAAAAAATTGCCGGTCCTCGTGTGAGAACCGGCAACTAGGCTATTCAATGATTACTAATGACCTTCAAGCTCGCGTAGTCAAAACCTTATCGTTCGCTATGTCGGGCACCTTGACCGGCGGAACAGGCGGATACCCCTGCTTCCCGTCGTTCGGCTTCGAAAGCATCTTTGCGGCCGCCGACTCCGCCACCGCCGGCAATGAAATCCGCAACGCCTCGCCAATCGTTTTAACGTAATGAATCTTGAGGTTCTCGAGTTGTTCGGGCGTGAGATCCTCGTTGACGTTCATTTTGTTTTCGGCCGGCAGGATCACGTCGGTCACGCCGGCGCGTTTCGCTGCGAGCACTTTTTCCTTGATGCCGCCAACAGGAAGTACATTTCCGCTTAGAGTAATCTCGCCGGTCATTGCCAACAGAGGCCGAATGCGGTGGCCTGACAACAACGAAACCAGAGTGGTCGCCATGGTCACGCCCGCCGACGGGCCATCTTTCGGGATTGCACCCGCCGGGACGTGCATGTGAATGTCATGGTCGGCGAAAAAGTCCTCGGCGATGCTGTACTGTGCCGCGTTCGAGCGTACCCAGGTAAGGGCCGCCTGCATCGACTCCTGCATCACCTGACCGATCTGGCCGGTCATGGTGAATCCGCCTTTACCCTTCATCGCATTAGCCTCGACAAAGAGCACATCGCCGCCCGATGGAGTCCACGCGAGACCAACAGCCACGCCCGGACGTTCGGTCCGCTCCTCGATTTCACCTTCAACGCGAATCTTGATGCCGCCCAGAAACTCCTGGACAATTTCCTGCGTGACCACAAGCTTTTCGGTCTTGCCTTCGGCGAGCCGCCGCGCTTGTTTACGGCAAATCGTACCGATCGTGCGCTCCAGGCTACGCACTCCCGCTTCGCGCGTGTAGTGACGAATCACATAGCGCAACGCTTCATCCGGAAATTCGATCTGCTCGGTTGTGATTCCGTTTTCTTCCACCTGCCGCGGAACCAGATATCGACGAGCGATGTGCAGCTTTTCTTCCTCGCTGTACCCTTGGAGTTCAATGATTTCCATGCGATCGCGCAACGGCTCGGCAATCGGGTCGAGCATGTTCGCGGTCGTGATGAAGAGCACCTTCGATAAGTCGAACGTGACATCGAGGTAGTTGTCGCGGAACGTCGAGTTCTGTTCAGGATCGAGAGCTTCAAGCAGCGCCGAAGCCGGATCGCCGCGGAAATCGCGGCCAACCTTGTCGATTTCGTCGAGCATGAAGACCGGATCTTTCGTCTCCGCACGCCGAATGCCCTGAATGATCTGGCCCGGCAATGCCCCGATGTAGGTGCGACGATGACCGCGGATTTCGGCCTCGTCGTGAACTCCGCCCAACGATAGCCGTACGAATTTCCGGCCCAGTGCCCGTGCTATCGACTTGCCGAGTGAAGTCTTACCGACGCCCGGAGGGCCAACAAAACACAGAATCGGACCCTTCATGTTCGGCTTCAGTCGCCGAACCGAGAGATAGTCGAGGATGCGATCCTTCACCTTCTCCAAGTCATAGTGATCCGCATCCAGAATTTCTTTGGCCTTGATGATTTCGATTTCCTGGCCAGAAGTTTTGTTCCACGGCAGCACGGCCAGCCACTCGACGTAGTTGCGCGTCAGCGAATAGTCCGCGGCCATGGGAGACATGCGCGAGAGGCGGCCCAATTCCTTGAGCGCTTCTTTCTTTACTTCGTCGGGCATGCCCGCTTCGTCGATCTTCTTCTTTAAATCATCGACGTCGCGTGCGCCTTCATCCTGCTCGCCCAATTCTTTCTGGATCGCCTTCATCTGCTCGCGCAGGTAATACTCGCGTTGCGTCTGCTGCACGCGATCCTGCACTTCGCTCTGGATCTTGTTGCGCAACTGCTGAACTTCGAGCTCCTTGGCAAGATGCTGGTTGATTTTCTCCAGGCGAATACGGATGTCTAAGGTCTCAAGCGTATCTTGTTTATCCGGCGTAGACAGCGACGGCAGGGACGACGCGATAAAGTCCACCAGGCGGCCCGGCTCATCAATGTTCATAGCCACCGTGGAGAGTTCGTCAGAAAGCGTTGGCGAACCAGCGACGATCTGTTGGAACAGAGTCAGCACGTTGCGCTGCAACGCTTCGATTTCGGAACTATCCGGCGGAATCCCCTCCGGAATCGGCGACACGCGCGCGCGCATGAACGGAGTCAACTGCGTGAACTCGCCCAGACGCACCCGCTCCAGCCCTTCGGCGAACACAAAAAGGCTCTGGTTGGGCATCTTGACGACTTTGTGGACGATTGCGGAGGTACCGACTGTATAAAGGTCGCTGGCCTGGGGGCTATCGACGCGAGCTTCGCGCTGCGCCACCACAACGATGGTCTTGTCTTCGCCCAGCGAATTGATTAATTGAACGGAACTCTCACGGCCCACGGTAAGGGGCAGAACGGCGTGCGGAAAAAGAACGGTATCCCGCACAGGAAGCACGGGCAAAGCCCGTACATCGTTTATTTCCCGATGCTTAGGAACTTGCTCGGAAAGCGGTTGCTGGCTCATTGGCTCTCCTTGAGTGTAACTCACTCAAGCTTAGATGATACTCGGCCGGAAAGGTTTCATTCGTGACGGACGGCACACGAATTCTTGTATTCTATCGGTATTTTTCTCAGCCCCACATGATGCCTAAGGTACCGGGGCTAATGCGGCAGTGTGAGAATGGGCAGACCTGCCCCCCGATTCCACGTTTCAGACGGCCCGGTAAATTCCCAATACCTTCACGAACTCAGCGACCTCGCCTAAATGGCGGAGGGCATTACGCGCAGGCTCATCGTCTCCCCGGAGAAAATCGACGTAGAAGACGTATTCCCAGGGGCGTCCGCGCATGGGGCGGGACTCGATCTTGCTCAGGCTGATGTCGCGGAGGGCGAAGACACTGAGCGATTTGAATAGTGCACCGGCCTGATTCTTCAGCTTGTAAGCGATGGAAGTTTTGTTTGCGCCGCTTGGGATAAGGCGCTGGAGTTTTGCGCTCGACTTTCGAATCAGGAAGAAGCGTGTGAAGTTGCGTTTGTCATCTTCGATTCCAGCCTGCAAAATTTTCCCGGAGTATTGCCGAGAGGCGTGACGCCCCGCGATTCCCGCCGCGTCGGGAAGGCGATGCTCCACCACGTGTTTCACGCTGCCTGCCGTGTCGTAGAACGGGACCGGTTCAATCCTGGGATAACTCCGGAAAAAATCTCGGCATTGATCGAGCGCGACCGGATGCGAGAATGCCTTGCGCAAAGAGCTGAACTTCACTCCGGGTGCGGCAATGACATTGTGCACAATGCGCAACAGGAATTCACCCTGGACGAAGACTTCGCGAGTCACCAGAAGGTCCGCATGTTCCGCCACCGTGCCGGCCAGAGAGTTTTCAATGGGAATCACGGCGGCAGCAACCGAACCGCGCTCCAGGCGGTCAAAAACCTCGGCAGACCGGGCGCAGGAAACGACAGTACAACGCTGCAACATGCGCTCTGCGGCTTCGTGGCTGAAGGAACCAAGTTCGCCCTGAATGGCGACGGCAACCTTAACGCGGGTGACTCTGCGGGGTGCGACTTTCATCACACAGGCAAGGTAGCTGGGAAGAGCAGGACAGCGCAAATGGTTTCTTGCGCTGCCCTGAGTTACTACTTCTACCTCACCCGAGATGTTCTCCCAATCCCTACTTCGACAAGGAGCCTCCATTCGCGACCTTGTCCAACGTTTCCTGCGTCAGGCGGGTTTCGTAAGGAAAGAACGGCGTGATCTCAAACGGCATGTTTTCCTTCGCCAAAGCCAAAGGTACTGGGCGAGCCTTCTCCAACTCCACTTGGTCAGTCCAAGGATCGAGCTTGATACGCCCGCCCAGGGGCAGCGCTGCAATCTGATCGATGCGTTGCGGATCCAACTGCGGCGCCGAAAGCAACAGCGCCGACATGCGGATGCGTTTCGGAGCAGCCATCGCATTTCCCATATGAGCGCGAATCAGGTTGGGCAGTTCCGGAGCGCTCTCCTGCAGCGCTCTCAAGAATAGACCGACGCTGGCTAGCTTTTCCTTGTATGGCGAGTTTTTCAGCAACTCCAAGGCCTTCTCATCGGCCGCAGTTTCATCCCGAGGCCGGCTCTTGAAATCGAGCCTCTTGAAGGATTGATCGTCGGGAAAAAACATGCGGTCGTTAAATGCCAGCTTGGTGTCGAAGTGATGCCCCAGCACGATATGGCTGAGTTCGTGCGCCAGCACCATAGCGAGGGACGCTTCGTCGGGCAGTACGTCCAGCAAGCCGCGGCTAACCACAATCGTGTGCCCCACCGCGAACGATTCGAGCGGCGCCGTCAGCAGCACCCGGCAACGCACGTCAGTTTGCAGATCGAGATTATTGGAGGCGATCAGGTTGTTTACCACCGTCTCCAGTACCTTGTCGACATCTCCTGGCGGAGCCAGCAAACCGACATTTTGCAACCGGTCGACCACATTGTCTTCCGCCTGGCGCTCCCACATCCGCTCCGCCACTACTGGGGTCGGATCCGACGCGACCACGCTCTGATCTCTGACTGGCTCTTGCGGATCGACCATAATCTGGGCAAACTCTTCGTTGCGACTCTTCGCCAGCGCGCGCAGATCATATCCCCATAGCCGCGTCTGCGCTTTCAGGTTCACTTTCCCGCCGCCGGTTTCCATCTCAGACTCCTCGCTGTAAATATAGGCCGGCAGCCAAACTCCCGGCCGCAGGTTCAACCTCCAACTGTCAAAATGAAAATAATGCTGGTTAGTTTTCGCCCGCGAGTAGGTACCGTTGAAACGAATGATCGTATAGCTTTGGTCTTCCACCCAGATCCGCCCCTCGAATCGCCCCTGGGGCGCGTCCGGCTTGGGCTGAACGTCAATCGCCAGGCAGCGCACTTCGCCCAGAAATTCGCGCCGCACAAAATTGAATTTGTAATACTTTTTGTAGAATTCCGAGTCGGGAATGATCATCTGGGAGAAGCCCTCGGCATGAAGATGCAGCGAATAAATGTCCCCCTCCAGTCTGGCCATCAACTTTCCCTTGCCAAAGCCCTGCTGCCCGGTAAAGGAAACATCTTGCGGTCCATCGCTCATGTCGAGGCGCCCCAGTAAATACTGATCACTGATCGGAGAAGGTTTGCCGTTGGCCTGCGGTTTCAGATTCTGCACGTAGGTTTCCACCATCGGCCGCATGTTGCGCATCTGCTCTAGCAACTGATGTTCCCGCTCAACGACACGGTCAATCAATTCGTCGAAGGTGCCCGGGGGCGGCGGCGGCAGTGCCGTAATTGGGGAACTGGTATCGCGAACTGGCAAACTGGATGGATCCTGCGCCACGGCGGAAAAATTCAACACCAGCAAAAAAAGCGGTAACAGACAGCCCTGGGTAAACCTCGGCATACACAACTTCCTTTCGGTATCGGAGAGAACGAAATTCCTGGACCATCCTCCGGATAGCTGGCTTGCTGCGCTCTCACTCGCCCAGCAAAAAATCTGCAGCTTGCCGGAGACAGGCAGTGCGCCTTCCAACGAGCATGCAACTCACCATTAGCGAATTAGAAGGCTCTCAAATCGCAGCGGAGAGAGCACGTTTGGTCGTGCCTAAGGCTTGGCTGTTTTTCTTGGCGCTGGAACCTGCTTCAGAATTGCAGTGCGGCGACTTTCTATAGACCGAGGCTTACGAAGCGGCAGCCAGTTCCTTCTGCAGCACCAATGCGTCAACCCCATTGGCGTAGTAACGAGGGAAGGTTCTTATCACGCTGTAGCCGTGGCGCTTGTAAAAAGATAAAGCGGAAATATTATCCACAGCGGTTTCGAGTTCCACCGAATGGCATTCGGCAATTTCTATTCGATCTTCGGCCGCTTTCAACAGCATCGATCCCACCCCGAAACGGCGTGCCGCGGCAACTACATCGATTGTGATGATATGGCCGGACCCTCGATTGCCAGCTTCTGCCACGATGAAGCCAGCCATATCACCGTCTACCAAGGCGATATCCGAACTTTTTTTCATTTTCCCTGAATCGGGACTGAGCCGCGCTTTGCCAGCGACCTTTTCGGCGATTAGTGTGAAACTGCCGCGGCGACGCATGTAGAGCCTGAGTTCGGTTTTCGAATAGGAAATACCGGGAGCAAAGCAGGTTTGATCGATGCGCCAAAGGGCGTCGAAGTCGGCTGGCTGGTAGTCCCGAATCTGGAAGTCGCGAGCATTGGAGGGCACGCCGTCATTGTAATGCGCGACTGAATGGCCGCAGCCTGGAACCAGGCGAGTCCGTTTTGGGATGAGTGAGCCACTTTCCCCAACTTTTCCACAGAGTTTTCCCTAGACTAATCGCATAGGCGAAATGGAGCCAATTGTCCCCTTGCTTCGCCGCAACCTCGGTCGTACCATGAGCATCAGAGGAAGCAGCATCCGAGATAGCGTGTGGGGCGCCTTCTGCTAATTGACGTCGCCGGTTCAGTCGCCGTGCTGGGGCTGTGGTACTTCGTGTTTTCCGCCTACAACCGTAAAAAAGGAGCGGCGGCCTTGCGCTGGGTACAGACCGCCTGTGCCGGCAAAGGACGTATCCTGGAATCGCGCTGGATGGGCAGTTCCCGCCTGCAGGCCCGGCTGCATTTTCCCTCCCGCTGGTTCGAAAATGCGCGCGTGACCATGAGCTTCCGGCCGCGGGCATTGCCGATTCAATGGCTGCTGAGTTGCTGCCAGCGGCAAAAAGAGACGCTCACCTTCGAAGCCGATCTGGGCGGTTCTCCGAGCTTCCATCTTGAAGTGGTGCGGCATCGCTGGAGCGCGCACAACCGCGGAAGTTCGTCCCGCAAGAATGACGAACGCGAGTGGGATTTCTACGAGCCAGGGCCGGTGATCCTGACCACGCGGACACACTGGAAAAAGGATCCTACGGCAGAGCTGAACGCGCTCATGTCAGCGCGGCGGCAAGATATTCTGCAAGTGCGCTTCCGTCCAGAGTCGCCGCAATTCTCCGCTACGGTGCACCTCGAAGCGTTGGCCGATCCGGATACCGCCGAGGGATTTGTCAGCGCTCTGCGTGAGATTGCGGCCGGAGCTTCGGCTCACCGCCAATAGTCATCTTCCTCCACCCACTCTGCAGTTTCTGCAAGCGTTTCAAACCTGCCAAAAATCGCTTTGAGGCCGGTTTGCCTTGTGCTATCGTTCTGCGCCATGACTGACAGTTTCAACAATCCCACGCCGCAGTTTGGCACCGCCGAGTACGTTGGATCGCCGGGAGGCGATCACTGCGAATACTGTCACCAGCCGATCGCTGGGATCTACTACCGGCTGAACGGAGCGATGGCATGTCCCAGTTGCGCTGAGAAAATGCGCGGCGAACTGGCCAAGGATACCCATGCGGCGTTTGTGCGCGCTCTGTTGTTCGGCATCGGCGCAGCTGTTGCCGGCATGATTCTCTATGCCGTCTTCGAAATCGCTACCGGTCTGATCATTGGTTACGTCTCACTGGCCGTCGGTTGGATGGTCGGCACCGCAATGATGAAGGGATCGAACGGCGTGGGCGGAAGACGCTATCAAATCGCCGCCGTTTTATTAACGTACGCCGCGGTCTCGACGGCGGCGATTCCGATCTGGATTCACTATGCCGGCAAACAGAGGCAGTCTCATCAGCAGCAAAGCCAGCGGGAGGTTGGAGAGGGTCAGTCAGATTCGGGACAGCGGAATCCAGAACCAGCGCCAAGACGCACAGCGCCACGCATGAGCTTGGGAGGCTGGCTATTACGCGCCGCGTTGCTCGGACTAGCATCTCCATTCCTTGAGGTGTGGCACGGCGGACTAAGTTTCGGGTGGCTGATCGGTCTGGTCATTCTTTTCGTGGGCATGAGGATCGCCGCAAGAATAACTGCCGGAAAGCCATTGCAGGTCTACGGGCCTTTCAGGGACTCCCCCCAACCTTAGGACGCCTCGCGTAGAATTTAGAGGACATTCTTTCAAAGCCGTGCCCACAACCACTCCAGAACTCATTCGCAATTGCCAGCGCTGCGCCCATCAACTGGCACCCGAATCGCTCGTGTGCGATCAATGCCATGCTCTGGTGCACGCCGAAAAACTCGACCAACTCGCGGCCGAGGCGAAAGCGCTGGAGGCCAAAGGCGATCTGCCGCAAGCACGCGACCGATGGCTGTCGGGACTCGCACTCCTTCCAGGGAATTCGAGGCAGGCGAGCTGGATCAAAGAGCATGCACGCGCGCTGGACGCTGCCGCGAATCGGCTACAGCCGGCTCCGCCCAGCGAAAACAAGTGGGCTCAAAAGCTCGGTCCGGTGGGTCCCATCGCGGTTTTGCTGGCCAAAGGCAAATTCGTTCTGACTGCGCTCTTCAAGTTGAAGTTTCTGCTCAGCTTCGCTGCCTTCATCGGCATTTATTGGGCTGCGTTCGGAATGAGGTTCGGCATCGGCTTCGCCGTGCTGATTCTGCTCCATGAGATGGGTCATTTTATCGATATCAAGCGTCGCGGGTTGCCCGCTGAGATGCCGGTATTTCTGCCGGGCCTTGGAGCGTATGTGCGCTGGCAGGCGCTCGGCGTATCGCTCGAAACACGAGCCGAAGTCAGCCTGGCGGGCCCACTCGCTGGATTCTTCACGGCCCTGGCATGCGCCGCGCTCTGGTGGCAAACGGGCAATCCGCTATGGGCTGCACTGGCACGCGTGGGAGCGGCTCTGAATCTATTGAACTTGATTCCCGTCTGGGTGCTGGACGGCGGACAGGCCGTGCTGGCTTTGAGCAAAACGGAGCGCATCATTCTCCTCACAGCATCTCTCGCCCTGTGGCTTCTTCTGGGAGAAAACATGTTCTTTCTGGTCGCGCTGGGGGCGGGCTATCAAGTGTTTTTCGCCAAGAATCTTCCCGAGCATTCCAGCCGCGCCACGACGGTTTACTTTGTCGCGGTATTGACGGCGCTGGGCGTGATTATCCACCTGATGCCTGGGCAAGGCCTCGGCATGCGCTAAACCGCCTTCGGCGGGTGTAGGATAGCGGCGACCGAACCGAGGAATTGTGCTATGAACGCTCACCCTGAACGGTCCTCATCCATCTTCCGTTGCCTGCTCGCGTTTGTTTTTGTCGTGTGCGGCCGATCGCCGGTTTTCGCCGGCGAGTCTCAATGGATAGAGGTGCGTTCACCAAATTTCTCCGTCGTCACAGATGCCGGCGAAAAACGTGCCCGTGAAGTCGCCATGCGCTTTGAGCAGATGCGAGCCGTCTTTGGCGCTCTCATGACAAAGGCGAACGTAAACCTACCGGTTCCGCTGCAAATCGTAGCTTTCCGCAACACCAAGGAGATGCGGCAGGTTGCTCCACTTTTCAACGGCAAGCCGACGCAGGTCGCCGGACTATTTCAGGGCGGAGAAGACCGCAGCTTCATCATGCTCGATATGTCTGTCGATAATCCCTGGGTCGTCGTCTTCCACGAATATGCTCATCAGCTGATGAATGGCAATCTACCCGGCGATTTTGCACCCTGGTTTGAAGAGGGTTTCGCGGAGTATTTCTCAAGCATTGAAGTCGACAGCAAAGAGGCCCGGGTCGGCAAGATCCCGAACTATGAATACGCGATCTTAGAACAAGTTGGAATGATGAAGATCGCGGATCTCTTCAGGGTGCAGCAGAATACCTCCACCTACAACGAGAACGGCGACCATCGCACCACGTTCTACGCCGAGTCGGGGATTTTGATGCATTACATCTACGACAACCAACTCTTGCCCAAGGTTGCGATTTACTTTGACCTGACGCTGAACCAGCACAAGAGCATCGAAGACGCCGTTGAACAAGCCTTCGGGATGAACACGCAACAGTTCGACCGAACCTTACGCAACTACGCCGCCAGCGGCCGCTTCAAGTATTATCCGATTCCCACGCCGCCCAGCATCGCCGCCAGCAACTATACGGTGACGCCGCTCGCCACGGCGACCGGTAATGCGGTGCTGGCGGATATTCATCTGCATACGCGCGATTACCAGGAGCGGGCGCTGACCGAGTTTCAGGACATTTTGAAATCCGATCCGAACAACCTCGCAGCCTGCCGCGGCCTGGGCTATGCGTATCTGCAGAAGCAGGATTTCACTCAGGCGCGGGAATATTTTAAACGCGCTTCCCAACTGGATTCCAAAGATCCGCGGGTTCACTACTACAACGCCCTGCTCATCACTCGGGAGAGCGGCTTCGGGGCCGACGCTGATGTGCCCGCAATCACCAAAGAATTGGAAACATCCATCAGCCTTGATCCGACGTTTGCCGATTCCTATGCGCTTCTGGCATTCGCGCAGTCCACCTCCGGCGATACGGCCACGGCGATCGCGACGATGCGGAAAGCGATAGCCATCAGCCCGCGCAACGAGAGTTACCTTTTCAATTTAGCCAACCTTTATATAGCAAACCGGCAGCCGGATCAGACAATCGCGCTGCTTCAGGCGCTCCAGGTTACGGACAATCCCAAGCTCGCTTTAGAAGTAACAGGGCTGCTCGCGCAGGCGCGGCAATTCAGAGCGATGTTGAAAGCCGACGCGCAAGCCGAAGAACCCGCACCCACCACCTTCGCGACACAGCGGGAAGAACCTAAGAATGATTCCGCAAACGCCGTTGCAGTTGCGGCGCGCACCGGGCCCGCGAAGTTTATTAAGGGCACTTTGACCAATGCAGATTGTGCTACCTCGCCATCCGCTGTGCTAACTGTGGTTTCGGGAGAAAAATCCTGGAAGATGACGGTGGCCGACCGGAATCACCTTGTTCTTATCGGCGCCGACAATTTCTCCTGTTCCTGGAGCAACCAGAAAGTGGCCATCAATTATCGCGAGACCAACAACGGAGAGGCGAACGTGATTTCACTCGAAATCCAGTAGATCGACTCTAAAACGGAACGCCCGAAGCGGAACGTCTGATAAATCTCTTTTATGCATCCCATCAGCTTTTTCGATTGTCCCGCACCGCGCACTCGCGATATTCTCTCAGGTTGATTCCCAGCCATTGCAACTCCATGTTTCATGGAGCGGTTTGCCGATACCGTTCATCGTTATGGTTATTTACTGACAACTCACGAGGAGACTGAAGGACATCCATGCCCAACGAACTGCGCAATTTCCTGGCACTCACTTACGACGAACTGGAAGAAATGAATCTGGAGGCGAAGGAGCAGCGCAGGAAGCGGGTCGCTATTCACAAGATCCAGGAAGAGCGGCTGAAGTACCTCACCGATGAAAAGCGAATTAAAGCCATAACCGTGCTTTTCAGCGACCTCGAAGGCCGCCTGCACATGCTGGATTACGACAAGAAATTTCTGATCAAGAGCTGGGACAATCTCACCTTCGACGGCTCCTCGATTCGCGGCTTCACGGCACAACGCGAAAGCGATCTGCGGCTGGGCATCGACTGGTCGGCATTTTATTGGGGTCCCGCGGATGTTTTCGGCTCCGGCAAAGTGCTGGTGTTCGGCGAAGTCATTGATAAGGGCGGAACGCCCTACGCCGCCGACATTCGCGGCGTGCTAAAAGGCTACGCGGGCGATCTGCACAAGAAAAAGAGCTACACCCTAAACGCCGCCAATGAAATTGAAGGTTTCCTCTTCAACGGTGCGGATGCCGAGCGCAACTACCACTCAACTGGCAAGTTCGAATACGTCAACACCGGCGGTTATTACCACTCGCTGCCGGGCGATCCATTGCGCACCTTCATCGACACCACCGCCGAAGTGCAGCGCGCGATGGGCTTCCAGAATGAGAAGGATCATCCGGAAGTTGCTCCTTCGCAATTCGAGATTAATTACGGCTACGGCGAAGTAGTGGCGGCTGCAGATCAGATTCAGCTCTACAAGCTGATTTGCCGGCAAGTCGCAACTAACCTGGGATTCACCGCATCGTTCCTACCCAAGCCAGTCGTGGGCGTGAACGGAAGCGGTATGCACACCAACGTTTCGATCAGCGATGGCAGCAAGAATCTTTTCTGGGACGCTAAGGGCGAAGAGAAGCTCAGCAAGACGGGCTGGTCTTTCGTGGATCGCATCCTCACTCATGGCAACGATGTCTGCCTGCTGCTGAATGCCAGCGTGAACGCTTATCGCCGGCTGGACCCGCACTTCGAAGCGCCAAATCAGATCAAGGCGTCGGCAGTTGACCGCGGTTCGATGATCCGTATTCCGATCGGCAACGAAAAAAGTATGCGCGTCGAGGTTCGTTCAGTGTCGCCGGATGCGAACCCTTACTTGGTGTTGTACTCGATCTTCAAGACTGGCATCGACGGCGAGACCGCTAAGATTAAGAACCTGCGCCAGGCGGAGCGCTACTTGCCGGACAACATCTACGACGCCTTGGCGAACTTCCGCAAGTCCGCATGGACAACGGAAATCCTAGGGGAAGACGTGAAAGGACGCTACGCGGACTTGAAGCAGGCCGCCGCAGATCGCTGCCCACGCTCTCTGGGGACATTCGTGAAAGCGCCTGAAGTGCAGTTTCACCACGAAGTCTACAACCAGTTTCTTTGGAACCTATTCTAAGCTGCTGCAGTTCTGCCAAAGGAAACGCCCCGGTCGAAGCCGGGGCTTTCTTGTGAAGTTCGCCTGCCCTTTATGGTGTGAACTTATAAATGGCTCCGTCGTTCCCGCTGCCTCCGTGCACGGTCGCGCCGTAGAAGTTGCCCTTCCCGTCGGAAACCATTCCGTTGTAGGCAAATCCCGGATTCGGATCGCCCGGAAAACGATAGACGGCCTTCTCCGTCCACGTGCCGCCGCTGCCTGGTGAGATTCTGAAGATTGTTCCACAGTCGCATTTCGCGGCGCCGCCATCGCTCGTCGTCCCGTACATATTTCCCTGCCCATCGCTCACCAGAGTGCTGATCGGACTGTCGCCGTCACTGCCGCCCTTGAAGCTGTAGAGCACAGATTCGGTCCATGAGCTTCCGTTGGGTGTGAGCTTATAAACCGTGCCGACATCGTTCGCGCCAGCGTAATAGGTGGTGCCGTACAGATTTCCGCTCTTGTCGAAAATCACGCCGCCATAAGGTGACGCCCCGTCCGGTTGATCCTTGAAAGAATAAAGCGTTGTGAGTTGCCACTGGCCATTGCCCTGCGCGAGTCTGAATACGTTGCCGAAGCCATTCGCTCCGCCCACCGTGTTCACTCCATACAGATCGCCGGCAGCGTGGATCAGCAAACGGCTCGCTGAACCTCCCAGTCCATCGGTACCTCCGGTGAAAGCGTGAATCACAATCAGCTTCCAGTTGCCGTCGGCGACAGGTTTTAGCCCGTAGACGACTCCGAAACCATTTGCGCCCCCTGTGGGAGTCGTTCCGTAAAGATTGCCATGTTTGTCGATGGCCACGGGGCTTCCCGGACCAGACCCGTCATTTCCACCGCTGAAAGTGTGGACCACGCTCTGCGTCCAGACTCCAACAGAGTTGCTGAGCCTGTAAACCACGCCGCATCCGCCCTCACAAGAGCCGCCGCCACCGGTCACAGCAGTTCCGTAGAGGTCGCCGTGAGCGTCGAGCGTGACGCCTTTGTAGGGCTCCCCTCCATCGGTTCCTCCAGTAAAGTTGTAGAGCACGGTGTGGGTCCAACCGCTGCTCGAAGGGCTCAACTGGAAAACCGTTCCACCGCCAAACGTGCCGCCTTGCACCGACGTTCCGTAAAGATTACCGGCGCTATCCATGACTAATTCCGTATCCGTATACTCGCCGTCGCTGCCGCCGCCGAAACTATAAATCCGGGTCGTGCTCGCCGCCGCGGAGCCAGCCAGAAAAACTGCGACTGCAACAAGCAATTGAAAACTGGTCGCGAAACTGAATCGAAGGTTTCCCATTTCCTCCCCTTTATCGGCCCCAGGGCGCGAAGAAACGCTGCCCGCACACGGCAAAACTATACCATCGAAACCTACCCAAAACACGGCACAGGATTCCCCTGGCTGTGCTAGATTCAGAATCTTGATGGAAGCCGCTCCCACGATCTCTACCCGGGGACTGACTCGCCGTTTCGGCGAATTACTTGCCGTGGATGGCATCGATCTGCAAGTCTCTCCGGGACAATTCTTTGGCTTTCTCGGACCCAATGGCGCTGGAAAATCGACCACCATAAAAATGCTCACTGGCTTACTTGCGCCCAGCTCCGGAAGGATCGAAATTCTCGGGATTGATTTGACCGCGCAGCCCGTCGAAGTGAAACGGCAGATCGGCGTCGTCCCGGAAGGTATGGCGCTGTTCGGGCGGCTGACGGGATCTGAGTTCCTGAACTTCGCGGGACGCATGTACGGGCTGGACCGCGAAACCGCTGCCAAACGTGCGGCGGAATTACTCGACTTTATGCAGCTTGTCGATCAGCCGAAGAAGCTGGTCACCGACTACTCGCACGGCATGCAAAAAAAACTGGCGATGGCGGCGGCCGTGATTCATGGGCCAAAGGTCCTGTTCCTGGACGAGCCGTTCGAAGGCGTGGATGCCATCGCCGCAGGAACGCTCAAGACAATGCTGCAAGGCATGATCGCGCGCGGTGCCACGATTTTTCTTACCTCTCACGTGCTTGAGATCGTGGAGCGGCTGTGCAGCCACGTCGCCATCATTCAGAAGGGACGACTGGTCGCGCAGGGATCACTCGAAGAGCTGCGCGCTGGAGTCGAGGCGCAAACCCCGGCGGGCTTGGTCGATAATTCAGGCGACAGTTCAGTCAACGGCGCACGGCCATCCGGCGAGAAGATGACGCTGGAGCAGATCTTTTTGCGCACGGTGGGCGGGTCGCACCCCACAGAGCAGGAACTCTCGTGGCTGGGATGATGCAACATGATTGAACCTAACCAGATCATGAAGGAGCGTGGCCAATTCCGCGCCATCGCGTGGCTGCGCTGGCGGCTGTTCGCGAACGGTCTGCGCAGCAAGCGAGCCAGGCTTGAGCTGCTCTCGCAAGTCATCGTGTCGATCGCCTTCGCCATCGGTGGGCTCGGCGGAATGGCCTTTATGGCCGGAATGACTTTCTTCATTCTTGAAAGAGGAAAACCCGAACTAATTGCGATCCTGCTCTGGATCGTATTTTTCTTCTGGCAACTCTTCCCCATCATGGCAACCGCCTTCACCAATAACCCTGACTCTTCCGAACTGCTGCGTTTTCCACTGAGCTACCGCTCATACTTTTTGGTGCGCATGGCTTATGGAGCTTTTGATCCCGCAACCTTTCTCGGCAGCCTGTGGTCGTTCGGAATTCTGCTGGGCGTCGGTTTCGCAAAACCCTCGCTGTTGCCTTGGACGCTGCTCGTTCTGCTGATGTTTGCCGCCTTCAATCTACTGTTCATGCAGTTGATTTTCGCCTGGGTGGAGCGCTGGCTGGCCCAGCGCCGCACCCGGGAAGTTCTCGGCATTCTGTTTGTAATGGTCATGCTGAGTCTTCAGATGATCGGCCCGCTTACGGGATATTTCGGGAAACACGCACGCCCGGAAGTACTAAAGTTCGTCGAGAGCATTTTCCCCGTGCAGGGTATTCTTCCTCCGGGCCTCGCCGCCGATGCCGTCGCGCAGGCGCTGTTTTCGCGATTCATGACTGCTTTCAGTTCGCTCGCACTGTTGTGCGCGTTTGCTTTGATCATTGGCTATAGCCTGCACGTGCGCCTGCGGGCACAGTATCGCGGCGAAAATTTAAGCGAAGTGGCTGCCGCATCTGCCCTACCCAGGGACCGATCACTCCGGCTGGGCTGGAATCTGCCCGGATTCGCGTCTCCTGTGGCGGCGGTCTTCGAAAAAGAAATCCGCTATCTTCTCCGCAGCGGTCCCATGCTGCTGACTTTGATCATGCCGGTCTTCGTGTTGGTGATCTTTCGCTTTGGGCCGATGAATTCCGCCCGGCACTCGGGCTCATTTTTTGCTCGCACGCCCAACCTGGCATTTCCCTCCGCTGCCGGATATACGCTGCTCATGCTGACCAATCTCGTCTACAACAACTTCGGCGGAGACGCCGGCGGCATTCAGTTTTTTTTCGCGTCGCCAGTAAGCTTCCGCGAAATCGTACTCGGCAAAAACCTCACTCACGCCGCCATCTTGGCCGTCGAAACCATCGTGGCATGGATGGGGGTCAGCTACCTCTACGGCCGCCCAACGCTCGACGTAACCATCGCAACCCTTGCCGGATTGCTGTTTGCGGCGCCGTTAAATTTTTCCGTGGGCAATCTGCTGTCGATCTATTCGCCGAAGAAATTGGATTACTCAACCTTCGGCCGGCAACGCGCCTCCCAGGTAACGGTGCTCATCAGCCTGGGACTGCAAATCGTCGTCGTGGGCATCGGAGCCGCGGTGTTCTGGGTAGCGCGGCACTACGGCAACTTTTGGATTGCGACCGTGATTCTGCTCCTGCTCGCAGGAATTTCGTTGTCGGGTTACGCGATGATTCTGGGCCGCATGGATCACATCGCGGAGGAACGGCGGGAAACGCTGGTGGCAGAACTCTGCCGGGCGTAGCCTGCCGACCTCGCGTAACCCTCAGTCACCTCTTAGTTGCGAAAACACTTCACGCAGCCTAGAATGCGTTGCTCGTTCGCGAGCTAGCCGTTTCACACCCTGGAGGAAACATGAACGCAAGAAAGACCGTAATAACGATCGCAATGCTCTTTGTCGGCCTGACAATGTGTTTCGCGGAAAATCCACACTTGGGGACCTGGAAGCTCGACGAAGCCAAGTCGAAGGTAAGTCCCGGGACTCAGAAAAATCTCACGGTCAGTTATGAGGCCGTCGGAGACAATATAAAAGCCACACTCGATGACGTCGATGGTCAAGGGAAACCGACGCATAATGAGTGGACGGGCAAGTTCGATGGCAAAGACTATCCGGTCACCGGCGATGCCACTTCCGACACACGGTCGTACAAAAAGATTGACGACCGCACCATGGAGGCAACCGCCAAGAAAGACGGCAAAGTCACTCTCACCGCTCGAATCGCTATCTCGGCTGACGGCAAAACTCGCACACTCACCACCCACTCGACCGACTCTGCGGGCAAGAAAGTTACGAGCACTGGGGTCTACGAAAAGCAGTAACCAGGAACAGCAGTAATCATTTTGGATTTCTACATCGATGCCCTTCGCCGGATTTGTTCGCGGCGAAGGGCATCGATCACTTCTTCTCCGGATTCGCCAGGAACCGATAACCCACGCCCCGGACCGTTAACAAGTGCCTTGGCTGTGCGGGATCGTCTTCAATATAACGCCGCAGCCGCACCATGAAGTTGTCGATGGCGCGCGTGTCGGTGTCCTCGTGCAGACCCCAGACTTCCTCGAGAATCTGCTTGCGCGAAACCACTCGCCCGTCGTTGCGCACCAGGTGCCGCAACAACTCCGATTCCATCAGCGTCAGGTGAATGACATTCTCAGCAGTGCGCAGTTCCAGCGTGCCAAAGTCGATGGTTCTGCCATCGAATGAAAATGTTCCGAAGTCGCTTACGCTGCGGGGATCCAGTGCCGCCTGGGCGGAATTAAGCGACGTCTGAGAAGAAGGGTTTGAAACGGCATCCGCCGGCTGACCTGCTCGCGTCCACTGGCTGCGCCGCAGCAGTCCCTGCAAACGCGCCAGCAGAATCGAAAGATCAAAAGGCTTAGGCAAATAATCGTCTGCGCCCGCGGCAAAGCCTTTCAACACGTCCTCCGGGCGACTGCGCGCCGTGAGCATCAGCACGGGTACGTAATTCCGCGCCGCGCGTAGTTCGGCAACCACGCTGAAACCGTCTTTGCCCGGCAGCATAATGTCGAGGACGATGACATCGAAATTTTCTTTCTTTTCGAGCAGACGCTCCGTGGCGGCCTCGCCATCTCCTACAACCTCGGCGGAATAACCTTCCGCCTGCAGATTGAAGCGCAGCCCCTGCGCCAGATGGGCTTCATCTTCCACCACGAGAACGCGGCTCATGCGGTCGCTCTCATGACAAAGACCTCGGCAGCTCCATGGTGACCGTACTGCCCTTGCCTTCGCCCGCACTTTCCGCGAACACTTTGCCGCCGTGCTTCAACGCGATGGCTTTCACGATGAACAGGCCCAGCCCGGTGCCCTTCACATGCGCAAGCGAGCGATGGTTGACCCGGTAGAAACGTTTGAAAATGCTTTTCACGTCGTCGGGAGCAATACCAACCCCATGATCCCGCACGCTGAGTACGATTCGTTTCTCGTCCGGCACGTTTAGGCGAACGCGCACGTCAACATGTTCGCCGGAATACTTGATCGCGTTGTCGAGAACATTGAAAACGGCGGTGCGAAGATCCTCGGCGCTCCCCAAGACCCTCAGTCCCGCACCATTGCTCGATGCCTCCTCGTAGCGAAGCGCCTCCGGGGGCAGATGGTGGCGCGTGCGCGCGGCGTTCATGCATTCGTGCACCAACTGGCGAAAGTCGACTGCCGATTTGTCGCGTCCGGCCCTCTTGTCCCCTGCGCGTCCCGCGCGCAGCACTTGTTCGACGGTTTCCGTCAGCCGATCCGTGTCACTGAGCATGAGGCGGTAAAACTCCTGCTTCTGCGCTTCGGGCAGGTCGCGGCGCTGCAAAGTTTCCAGATGGAGGCGGATCGAGGCAACCGGCGTTTTCAATTCGTGGGTGACGGCATTGATAAAGCTGTCGTGCTGCTCGCTGCGGCGAATCTCGCGCAGCAGAAACGTTGTGTTCACGATCATGCCGGCGATGATCAATGCAAAAAAGATAATGCCGAAGAACAGGAGCACTCTCAGACGCCAGTTGAGAATGATCCATCCAACATTGAGAGCTACCGCCAGCGTGACCAGGCCAATGCCCAGGCAAAGAAAGAATACGATAGTTCCGCGGCGGCTTGTGATGCGCATGGCGTCACGCTGATTTTAGCGCGTTCTATACAAGCCGGCGGCGCAGAGAACTCAGAGCGTCAATGAACCTCTGTGTTCTCGTGTGCCTTCTGTCGTCAGGGATTTCCGTAGACAGCAAAAACCCCGGTCACGGGACCGGGGTCAGATTTCTCGATATGATTTGCGATCTTAGTCGCCAGCCGCCGCGCCTTCGGGCAATACAGCAGGGATCAGGCGTCCGTTCGGTGCTGCCACCAAGCCGGTTTCGAGGTCCGCAAGCCTTACGCGCTTAATGTCCCAAGCCAATCCAAGCGTCTTGAGCGCCCAGATTCCGTACCAGTTCATATCAACTTCATACCACCGAAAGCCATGCTGCGCCGCCGTAGGATGCGCGTGGTGGTTGTTGTGCCAGCCTTCGCCGAAAGTCAGCAACGCAACCCACCAGCTGTTGGTTGAGAGATCGCGGGTGGCAAAGCGGCGCGTGCCCCAGGAGTGCGTAGCCGAATTCACCAGCCAAGTGGCGTGCAAACCGACCACCGTGCGCATAAAGATGCCCCACATCAAAAACGGAAGGCCGCCGATCACGAATAATAGGACGCCCAACACGATCATCGGTACGTAGTGATATTTCGTAATCCAAACATGGAATTTGTCCTTGGCGAGGTCGGGAACGTAACGGGCCAGCGTGGTCGTGTCATGGTGCATGGACTTGCCCATGAGAATCCAGCCCATGTGCGCCCACCATTTGCCTTCGATCGGCGAATGCGGGTCGCCATCCTGATCAGAATACTGGTGATGAATGCGGTGGGTAGCCACCCAGAAAATCGGTCCGCCCTCGAGCGCGAGCGTGGCGCAGACCGTAATAAAATATTCAACCCACTTTGGAGTCTTATATCCCCGGTGCGTGAGCAGGCGATGGTAAGCCATGCCGATGCCCAGGCTGCCCGACACCCACCACAGGAACATGGCAACGAAGAGTGCCTTCCATGTGAAGAAGAAAAGCGCCGCTATGGCTCCCACATGAAACAGCCCCATAAAGATTGCGGTCACCCAATTGATTTCACCGTTTGCAGCTTGTCGTTTTTCCAGGCTTTCCAGTTGCATGTCCAAAGTCGGCCCCGTTCCCGTTGTTCTTGTGAGGTCGAGCCTTGAATGGCTCGCCCATATTTAACCTACCAAGAGATCGGGCCAACCACTGTAATACTTGTGTAATAGCGGATATTAGGGCATTACGGAGGTATTAGAACCAAAAAAAGGCGCGGCCAAAGGGTCGCGCCCTCTACCAACCAGCCGAAATCCGTTTCGCGCTTCAGGCGCTTTTCGGCATGGGCATCTCTCTCATCTCTTTATCCATTTCTTCGGGTGACATGTCGCGCTTGTGCGTCGCAATCGACCACTTGTGACCGAAGGGGTCGGCCAGCCTACCGTAACGATCGCCCCAGAACATGTCGCTGACCGGCATCTCAACGTTCGCTCCCGCCTTAACCGCGCGATCAAAGGCTGAGTCAACATCTTCGACATAGATATGCAGCCCCATGCCGGAGCCGCCAGTGGTTTGCGGCGAAAGAGATCCAAATTGCGGGAATTCGTCGGCCAGCATAAAAATGGAATCGCCGATGATCAACTCGGCGTGCATCACCTTGCCGTCCGGCGCGTTCATTACGCCTTTTTCCGTTGCGCCGAATGCCTGCTTGTAAAACTCGATAGCGCGGGCAGCGTCGCGAACCGTCATGAAAGGAGTGAGCGTGTGATAACCCTGCGGAATCGCTTGAGCAGCCATGTTTGGCCTCCAAAGGGGGAAATTTCCTGCAGCCGAGAGCTTATACCAAATCACTGGGATGGTTTGTCAAAACAGTGTTACAGCGGGCGAGGTTCAGAAGAATGGGTTAGAAAAATCGAGTAACGCCCTCTTCGAGTACCACAACGCGGTCCTCGATTCCTGCCGTGCGCGCTTCCTGGTCAAGCAGTTGCAGTGGCTCGTCGACCGGCTCGTGCGACAGGCGAAAGGTTCCATAGTGCATCGGCACCATCCAGCGCGATTTCAAATCGAGGAAGGCTTGGGTCGCGTCGGCCGGATTGGTATGCACGTTGCGAAAGCTTGCCGGATTGTATGCGCCGATGGGCAGCAGTGCCAGTTCGGGCGACAAGCGGCGTCCGATCTCGCGGAAGCCCGCGAAATAGGCGGTGTCCCCGGCGTGGTAAACCGAATGCTTCCCCGCCTGCAACACGTAGCCACCGTAACCGCGGTGCGAATCTTTAAGAATTCGCGCTCCCCAGTGCCGCGAAGGAACGTGCGTCACCGTCAAACTGCCATGCCGCGAACTCTTCCACCAATCAAGTTCGATGATTTCGGAGAAACCCAGATCCGAAACCAGATCGGTGACATGGCTGGGAATGATTATTGCCGGTGCCGTTCTTCGTGTGCGCAGATTATTTTGCACGATAGCCCGCAGCGACGGCCGGTGCAGATGGTCAAAATGCGCGTGCGTTACCAGCACCACATCAATGGATGGCAAGTCGCGCACGCGAAGTCCCGGACGCCGCAACCGCTTCAGGACAAAAAGCCAGCGCGCGAAGTTCGGGTCTATCATCACGTTCTGCCCGCCCAACTGCAGGAAAAAGCTGGAATGCCCGATGAACGTAACCCCTAACTGTCCGTTGGAAACAAGCCGAGGCTTATGGGTCTCGCCGCAGAGTGGAGTCACGGCTGAGTGCCGCACCAGACGCCCGAACTGCGAGGCGCGTTTGCGGAGAGCCGGATTGCGAAGTGTTGCTTTAATCATCCTTACCGATTCTAGTTATTGGATGACTTCTGCGAGCCACACGCAACATTTTAGTTCAGTTTACTTACAAGCGTGCGTAATTCCTGCTATTCCCCCCAACCTTATGATTTCCCGGGAAGACCTAGGAGAGTCGGAATTAAGGCGCACAAATAAAGCCGCCAGCCGGATGCCAGCGGCCTGATAGAAACGAAAAAACTATTGCCCCGAAGTGTTCACAATCCAACGCGAACGCGGAATCTCCCTCTTGCCTTCGTCGTCGTAGTAGAAGTGCATTTCGTGGTCGGATTTCGCGCCTGCCACCGGCTTATCGGCAAGCCCGCTGAATCTTGGTGCGCTGCCAGCCGCCGGCAGTGGGGCTTTCGTCGTGTACATCGATTCTGCCAGCGTGGTGCCGGTCGGCGTCTTCGCTACGGCAAATACTCCGAACGGATTGCCGTTCACATAAGAAACTCCAATATAATCGGCAACCATCGGTCCGTTGTCAGAAACCGGAAGCCATGACAACCGCATCGGTCCGGCGATCTGCGCTCCCGCCGTCCAGGTGGAACCGCCATCGGACGATGTGACGAACCCAACATCCAGCTGACAGGTTTTCGCAGTGCAATTCGAGGCCGGATAATAGTAATAAACAATCGTCATGTGCGCCGTGCTGCCCGAGGTTGCCGGATCGATGCCGATGCCAGGAAGAAAATGATCCACCGTGCTCGTCGTCGGATCGATCGGAATTCGGGTCACCGCGCTCCACGTTTTGCCGTCTAAAGAAGAACTCATCACGATATCGTTCGACGCGCAGCTCTTACGGAAGCGGCAATCCGACCACACCACAAACACATTGCCTGCGCCATCAATCGCCGCGGAAGGAAGATTCGGATTCCGTATTCCACCTCCGTCGAGATGGCTATCGATGCTGGCGATTGCCTGGCTCTTACCCCAGCTCACGCCACCATTGGTAGAGCTGAACACGTCGATACCGCCGCCTTGAAACGGCACAATCACCGTCCCATTCGGTTGCACAAGCGGCTCACCGCCCAGTCCGCCGGCGTGGTCCGAAGAGGCCAGCCCTTTGCCCCAGGTTTGTCCACCGTCGCTCGATACACTCATCAGGACGTCGCCGGTGCCATATGCCTGGTCCCATTCCGTATAGCAATTGCCATAGTAAGGACTGCTCGGCGTGTTGTCGCAGACGCTCCAGTTCTTGTCGTCGAGATGAGTTTTATCAATGTTGATGGGATTCCCCCAGGTCAATCCATCGGCGGAACGGCTCACAGCCACATCACCGATGAACTGCGCACCGCCATTCAATCCCACGAGTGGCAGGGTGGAAATCAACCATTGACTGTGTTTCGCATCGTAAGCCACGGAGGGATCAGCTGCGGCGCCGTAAGTCCCACCTTCATAGTTCACCGTGAGCCCGGGAAGGCTTCCATGTTTCCAGCTCACGCCACCGTTGGTCGAAGTCGCGAACCCCACATCGGCGCTGCCCCATCCGATCGACCCCGGCCGCCGGCCCACGTGAAACGCGCTCACAATCGTGTTGCCCCAAGCAAACATATCGGGCTCGACCTCTGTCATGTGATCGCTATCGCTATTGGTGAACGTGTCCTGGCTGATTTTCACCACACCCGATTGCGCCGCTGCGGGCAAGACAAAAAGAAAAATCGCCAGCGCGAGCATAGCGATGAGGAGAGAAAATGAAGCGCTTCTATCGGGGGAAACGGGGAGCCTGTTCTTCATCGAAGATGTCCTTAGATTCTTAGGGAAGTTCAATTTCGCAGGGGTTGACGCGGAACCAACCGTGACCTGAAATCGATCCGGCCTTGACCGCGTCTTCGAAACTATACCGGGTAGTTGATCGGGTGTCGATGTGAATGTTCTTGCACAGGGCGACGACTGACCGCAAAGCAAGAACCAGATTGCAAGTACTCCTTTCGCCGAGTGTCGCAGGCCTTCTAATTTTCCGTACGTGGAGAAACGAGCCCGCAGCTAGTTTGCTTGACCTTGATCCTCTCGCTCATATCTAATTCGTAAGTTGCTTTCATCGCGAGGAGAAGTGCGTAAATGCGCGTAGCTTTCTTGGGTCTTGGAATTATGGGGCAGGCCATGGCCACGAATCTGGTCAAAGCTGGCCACGAAGTAACCGTATGGAACCGCACGCCGGGCACGCTCGTGGAGGGCGCCGGCGTGGCCCCCACTCCCGCCGCCGCGGCGCAGGGAGCCGAAGTGGTTTGGCTCTGCGTTTCCGACACTGCTGCGGTCGAGAAGATTTTGTTTGGCCCCGAAGGTGTGGAGCGGTCGCTGGCCGACGGCATGATCATCGCCGATTCCAGCACGATTTCACCCTCCGCCACAGTGAAATTTGCCGAGCGTGTTCGCGGCAAAGGAGTGGCTTACGTCGACGCTCCCATGACCGGATCGAAGATCGGCGCCGCCAATGGGACCTTGATCTTCATGGTTGGCGGAGAGGGAACGACCATCGAACGACTCAATCCCCTGTTCGCAGCAATGGGCAAAAAGATTTTCCGCATGGGCGAGACAGGCAAGGGACAAGCCACCAAGCTCGCGATGAACCTGCAGATTGCCCTCATCTTCGAAGGCTTCGCCGAGGCTCTCACGCTGGCCACCAAGCTGGGCATTGATCCAAAGCAACTCGTCTCGCTGATCGAGGCCACCATGGTGCGTTCCGGAGTCGTGGAATACAAAGCGCCTTTCGTCCTGCAGCGCGACTTCACTCCCAACTTTCCGCTGCGCCTCATGCACAAGGATATTTTGCTCGCGCTCGAAGCCGCGAAAGAAGCCCGCGTAAAGTTGCCGGGGCTTGAAACAGTGGAAGAGGTTTACGAAATGGCCACGGAAGATGGCCATCGCGACCTCGACTATGCCGCGACTTTAACTCTGCTGGAAAAGTGGGCGGGAGTGCAGGTGAAAGGCGAAGCAGCCTAACTTCTATGTCTCACGTTGTGACAAGCCGGGTTCGGCTGTGGACGCGGTCGAGGCCGGCGGGCCTATTCCAGATCGGCCCTAGTACGCCAGGAGAATCCTCAAGTCGCGTACGTTGTTTCCGGTCGGGCCGGTCTCAATCGAATCGCCGAGCGCGCGGAACAACGGATACGCATCAAATTTCTCGAGCGCGGCTTGGATGTCAAGCCCCTTCGACTGTGCACGCTCCATCGTAGTCCCATCCACGACCGCTCCCGCTGCTGGACTATTCCCATCGATACCATCGGTCCCGGCGCTGAGCACCGCGATATTCTCCCCCGCAATCCTCGCAGCACATGCCAGCACGAACTGCTGATTGCGTCCCCCGATTCCACCGTTCGTAACTTTCACCGTCACTTCCCCGCCGGAAATCAGACATACACGAGCAGACTGTTTTCCCAACTCACGGAGCCGTTTCAGTAAATGCTCCGCGGCAGCCTCGTAATCCCAGTCATCGTAGGAATTGTCCACATGCACGGCGAAGCCCGCACGTTTGGCTGCGACACTTGCCTGTTCCACCGCGGACTGATTGGAGAGAATCGTCCACCAGCGCGAACGCTGAAATGCCTGATCGTCCGACTTGGGCGTCTCCTCAAGCGCGTGCCGTTCGAAAAGCTCGCGCGTAGATTGCGGAAGCTGTGGCAACAATCCATAGTTCTCAGCGATGCGGTAACAATCCTCGGCGGTGGTCGAGTCGGGCATCGTCGGTCCGGATGCGAGAGCATCGGGAGTAGCGTCAGGAACGTCCGAAACCAGTAGTGAGACCTGCTGTGCCGGAAAAGCGGCCTGTGCGAGCCTCCCGCCTTTCACGGCCGAAAGATGTTTGCGGATGGCATTGATTTTCGCGATCGGCGCGCCCGAGTGCACGAGGGCGCGGTAAGTTGACATGAGATCGTCGAGCGAAATCTCGTCGTCGATGGGCTTCTCTACGATCGCCGACCCTCCGCCGCTAAGCATAAAAATTACCAACGATGACGCCGTTTGCGCATCGAGAGCCTTGCGAATGGCATTGGCCGCGTGAATGGATTCCGCGTTAGGGGTAGGATGCCCGCCGCGAAAATAACGAAAGCCGCGCACCTGCGTGGAGGGCTCGACCGAACTCGCCACAATACCCTCGAAAGAAGATTCTCCTACCTGCTGCGCCAGCGCCTCAACCATCGTGTTTCCGGCCTTGCCGATCGAGACAACCAGCACGCGTGAATAAGCGTGCAGGTCGTAGAGGTCCGCGCGGACTCGGAGCACTCCGCGCTCGCAATGCACGTGCCTCGAAAACGCACTGGGAATCGACGCCTCGGCCAGAGCCTGACGAAAGATCTCCACCGCAGCGTCGCGCATTTGTTTGGATTGGCTTTCGTAAATGTGGCTCGCGGACATAGCGAATGATTATAAAGATCCAGATTCTAGCTGAGAGCTTGCGGAGGTGATGACAGCCTCCTTCACCCAGCCTTCAACCGTCTCTCTCAACTCGCGCAATCGTCCTTCGAAGAAATGATCCGCGCCTTCGATTAAGAACAACTTCTTCGGCTCCGGTACCAATGCAAACAGAGCTTCCAATTTCGCTCGTGGACCAAACTGATCGCGCGCCCCACTGACGAACAGTTTCTGTTTGGCGCAGTCGCGCAGAAAATCAAATGTGTATGTACGCGGCATTTCCGTATCGGCGGCCACTGGACCTACCGGAGTACCAACGCCAATTAGCGCCTTCACCCGCGTGTCTGCGCACGCTGGCCGCAACCCCACCGCGGCTCCGAAAGAGAAGCCGGCGAATATCATGGGCAAGTGAAACTCGCTGTCGAGCCAGTCGAGTGCGGCGCAAACATCGTCGGCTTCTCCGTTGCCATGATCGTGTTCGCCGTGGCTAAGCCCCGCGCCACGAAAATTGAAGCGCAGCACCGGAAACCCAAAACTATTCAGCGCCTTCATGGTGTGAAACACAACTTTGTTATGCAACGTTCCGCCAAACAGCGGATGGGGATGGCAGACTACCGCCGCATGCGTCGCGTTCTCCGCGCCCGCATTGAGCAGCGCCTCTAGCTTCCCAGCTGGACCTTCGAGGAAGAATGAACGAATCGTTGAACTCTCGTGCACGGAATTCAGATTACATGATTCGCCGCGAGTCGTAAGAACTGAGTCGCGAGCTTTCAGCATGCGAGATTTGCGCTTCTAACCTCTGGCCCCTGGCTCGAATTTCGAAGCTCCAAAGCCGAAACGCGCTTCTTAGTTTATGCTTTTGCTATGGACGCCATCACGCTCACCCGGCAACTTGTCGACATCGAATCGATCACCGGTAACGAAGCAGCCGTCGGGAACTACCTGTACGGAGAGCTGTGCCGAGTCGGCTATCAAACCCGCAGAATGCCCGTCGAAGGCAACCGCTTCAACATCTACGCCACGTCGCCCGACCAGCCTCATCCAGCGATTGTCTTCTCCACCCATATGGACACGGTTCCGCCGTTTATTCCTTCGTCGGAAGATGCGACGCGCATTTACGGTCGCGGCTCATGCGACGCGAAGGGCATTATCGCCGCACAAGTCGCCGCCGCGGAACGATTGCGCCAGGAAGGGGTTTACGTTGGACTTCTGTTTGTCGTGGGCGAAGAGCGCGACAGCCTGGGCGCGAAAATTGCGAACGAATATGCGGCAAAGCAACATGCGGAGAATCCGCAAGCGCAACGCTGCAAGTATCTGATCAACGGAGAACCAACGGAGAACCATATCGCGCTGGCCTCAAAAGGCACGTTGCGCGCAGAGGTTACGGCTTCCGGACGCATGGCGCATTCGGCCTATCCCGAGCTTGGAGAATCCGCCATCGACAAGCTCATTGCAGCTCTCGCGCGGTTGCGGGCGATGCCGTTGCCGTCTGATCCGGAGATTGGTCCGTGCACGCTGAATATTGGATTGATCGGAGGCGGCCGCGCGACCAACGTGATTCCCGATTACGCTCACGCGGACTTGCTCTATCGTCTGGTGGGTCCGTCGCAAGATCTGCGGCGGCAGATTCTCGAGACTGCGGGCGATGAAGTTAAAATTACATTTCCGCTGGAGACTCCCTTCCTACGCCTGCGCGCTGTCGATAGTATGCCCACGATGATCGCTAAATTCACGACGGACATTCCTGCACTGACAAACTGGGGTGAACCTCTGCTGATCGGTCCGGGATCGATTCACGTGGCACATACCGACGGCGAGTACATCGAGAAGCGGCAACTGGCTGACGCGATTGATTTGTATTGCACGATCGCGAAGCGGTTGATCACAGGCTAAGTCACCTTGGTCACGGCATTGTTTTACAACGGCCCACGCATTTAGCCTGGAGCATCTCACTTTTATGATCGTGTCTTGCCCTGTGTATAAAGTTGTTTCCGATTGCCTTGATCTAACTTCTTGTGCTGCAAGTAAGTTGCGCCTTATACTCAGCCTCGCGTCATTTCGTTCAACAGCTTGCGACTAAGGAGGTTAATGTGAAAAAGACCAAAAAGCTCGCGATCAGGAAAGTTACTTTGCGAAATGTGGATGAACCTGCGCTGGATGCGTTAGCAGGCGCTACCGGCGGGGTCCTTACCTGCGATCTTACCTGCCCCAAGACCTGCTCCGTCTTACCGCCTACTAAGCCAGGTCCCGAACGCCTGGGGTGGTGCTGAATTAACCGGAAGGTGTCACTTGAGAAGCTGTGGGCCCTGAGGAGTCTTATCCAAATGGGCCCATTTTCATTGCTCTCGAAAGAGAAGCATCTGTCCTCCGAATTACTTTGACTTGCCACTTACAGACTAGTAAGTTCCCTTTATAATTTGGGTACCGGTTGTTAATAAGTCTCAAGTGTAAGGAGAAAAAATGAAAAAGACCAAGAAACTCGGAATCAAGAAGGTAACTCTGCGAAATGTAGATGAATCTAGGTTGGATGCAGTGGCGGGCGGTAACACCGGCGACACCTGTGATGGGACGTGCTATGTCACCTGTCCTAAGACCTGCTCCGTCTTACCACCTACGAAACCGGGGCCACAGCGCGCGGGGTTTTGCTGATTATTGGATTGTGTAATCTGACAAGCAAGGAGCCTCGAGGAATCTAACCAAGGGCTCCTTGTTGCAAAGGCGAAGCCGAATCCTCAGGCGGCCCGGGTGAGGAGACTTTTCGTTTTCAGCTGCTAAAATTCATTGCTTCGCCCATTTGTCTTTGTACTCTGTCTTTGTACTCTTGTTGGGAGACTGCCACAGCGCCGTTGGCTCCGGGCACGTAAACGTCGTCTCTCGGTTCGGAATGACAAGAGTTGAGGGAATTCATAGGCGCCCTTTTCAGTCTGATGCAGCAGTGACGGTTTCCCCGTGAAAATTCCTCTTGGTGCTTGGGGCTGTTACGGCTGGTATGGGGTGCTTCGACTGCGTGGGATCGACCGAAGGACGATCCCACTTCGCTCAGCATGACAGCCGATGAAAGGCCTTGCCGCAGTACACTTAGTATCATGACCACCACGACCCTTAACTCCCTCGCCCGCGCCTCATCCGCTTACCTCCGTTCCGCAATGCATCAGCCCATTCAATGGCACGAGTGGGGCGAGGAGGCGTTTGCTCTAGCGCAGCGGGAGAACAAGCCGATGCTGCTCGACATTGGGGCGGTGTGGTGCCACTGGTGCCATGTGATGGATCGCGAGTCGTACGACGATCCGGAAGTGGCGGCGATTGTGAACGAGCATTTCATCGCGGTGAAGGTGGATCGGGATGAGCGTCCGGACATCGACAGCCGCTACCAGGCTGCAGTGAGTGCAGTTAGCGGGCAGGGGGGATGGCCGCTTACGGCTTTTCTTACTCCTGATGGCAAGCCGTTTTATGGCGGAACTTATTTTCCGCCGAACGATGGCTACGGGCGTCCCAGCTTCAAGCGCGTCCTGGTGAGCATCGCTAACGCTTACAAAGAAAAAAATGGCGACGTGATGGAGCAGGCGAAGATGGTCGAGACCACAATCGCGCAGAACGAGTCGTTCGCCGGGCGCAGCGGGCGGGTTTCGGCGGGCATTATTGCTGCGATTCAGAAATCGGCTTTCAGCATGTTCGATGCGCAGCATGGCGGGTTTGGGCAGGCTCCGAAGTTTCCGCATCCTGCGGCGCTGGATTTATTGATTGAGAGATATGCGAAAAGCGCCGCGGCGCTTCGCTCCGCTGGACCCTTCGACTTCGCTCAGGGCAGGCAGCCGGGGGCGGCTGTCCCCACAAATGCTGAACAGCTTCGCAATGTGATCGTCACCACGCTTGAGCAAATGGCAAACGGCGGGGTTTACGACCAGTTGGCTGGGGGATTTCATCGCTATTCGGTGGACGAGCACTGGGTGGTTCCGCACTTCGAGAAGATGTGTTACGACAACTCCGAGCTGCTAAAGAATTACGTTCACGGTTATCAGGCGACCGGCTCGGAGTTTTTTGCCAGCGTGGCGCGTGACATTATCCGCTGGATGGATGAGTGGCTGAGCGACCGCGAGCGCGGCGGCTTTTATGCTTCGCAGGATGCCGACATCAACATGGACGACGATGGCGACTATTTTACGTGGACGCTCGCTGAGGCGCGCGCCGTCTTAAGCGAAGAAGAAGCGCAGGTGGCGGCGCTGCACTACGACATCAATGAAGTCGGCGAGATGCATCACAATCCGGCGAAGAACGTGCTTTTTGTGCGCGCTTCGGTCGAAGAGATTGCGCGGCGGATGAGCCTGAGCGCCGGGCGTGTGCAGGACCTGCTTGCATCGGCGAGGAAGAAAATGTATGCCGCGCGACTGCAACGGCCCACGCCGTACATCGACAAGACGGTTTATGTGGGATGGAACAGCATGTGCGTTAGCGCATATCTGGAAGCGGCGAAGGTGCTTGGGCTGGAGAATGCGCGAAAGTTTGCGCTGCGGTCCTTGGATCGGGTTCTGGCCGAGGCCTGGAAGCCGCATGGCGCTAGATCGGACCGCGCGGACGAGTCGCCCGCGCCCACACATGCCGTTGCCGCGCAATTGTTGCATGTGGTCGCTTATTCCGATCCGAAGGCGGAACACCGGGAGGTTTCCGGCTTGCTCGACGACTATGCTGCGACTGCGCTGGCCTGCCTCGACGCTTATGAGGCGACGGCCGATCTCAGCTACTTCAAGTTTGCGCGAGCGATTACCGACGCGATGATCGCCAGATTTTTCGATGCGGTTTCTGGGGGGTTCTTCGACGCTGAGCCAGCCGCGGATGGAAAAAGCTTGGGCGTGTTATCGACTTGCCGCAAGCCGTTGCAGGATTCTCCCACGCCGGCAGGAAATCCGATGGCAGCGATTGCGCTGCTGCGGCTGCACCATTACACCGGGGATGCCGCGTATCGAGACCGGGCCGAGCAAACGCTGGAAGCTTTTGCCGGAGTGGCCGAACAATACGGAATATTTGCCGCGACCTATGGAATCGCGGTGATTCATTTGTTGGAGAGTCCTGTGCAAGTGGTCGTGATCGCTGGGGAGGGATCCGCGGATTCGGCAAACGACCTGGCAGCCGTGGCCACCGCCGGCTTCGCCTTCAACAAAACCACGCTGCGGCTCACGGCGAGCCAGGCCGTCGCAGAAAATCTTCCTCCCGCTTTGGCGGAGACCATCTCAAAGCTGCCACAGTTGGGCTCAGGCAAATCGTTCGCGGTGCTGTGTTCCGGTTCTGCGTGCCAGCCGCCAGTCAGCGATGCTGCGGAATTGCAGCGCGCCTTGCAATCCACACTCGAGAAGTCTTCCTAAATATCTGTCATTCCGAGCGGAGCGAGGGATCATGGTTCTTCTCGCCGCCGGCAAGAACCAGGATTCCGCTCTGAATGACAATGGGGAAGACGGAATGACAAGAGCGGGAAAACTTGGAATAACCAGAGAAACAAAACAATGGTAAGAGAAAAAACAGGGCTGACGGTTTATGTATGAAAGCCCGTCAGCCCAAATATAGCGAGCCCAAGGGTTCGGCCCGTTACTACAGGTTACTTTGGTGACCTTGCGGCCACCACCGGTATCAGTTAAACACTACTCAACTGTTTACCGCAGCATTACTTCATCATGCTCCTTGGCGGAAGCTTCATCGGCCTTCCATCGGGAGTGGGCTTCGGGACGGATGCTGCTGCATACATACCCGCAAGTCCTAACATCAGGACGGCAATCCTGATTAGTTTCTTCATGGGGTTTTTCTCCTGTCGCGTCATGGATTCCCAAAATGGGCTTCGTGACGCGGTGAGAATTATAAGGCACGAGTCAAGTCCTTCTGCAAGTAGGACCTACGCGGCATGCTGTCTTCCAGCCCTTTTCCCTTCAGGTCAGCCGCTTCTGATGCTTCCCGCGGATTTCTTGTAAATACAGTAAAATCTGTAGGTTACCAAAGTAACTACGATGGGCGCCTGTGGGAACTTTGGAAGAATATAGCTCCAAATAAATATTTCATGAAAAATACAGAATTTTCGCCGATTTAGACGAAATGGAGAAAGCGGAAGTTAACCGAGGGGTTTTGAGCCCACTTTGGCCGACAGCGCAGAGAGGCCAGAGCCGCCGCTCAGGGGGACTGCTGCCGAGGCAGCAAGTCCATGGCTCTCTTCCGCGACGACTGGCGAGACCGATGTTCGGGATAGAGCGCGATCCACCATTCCTTCGAACATGGGGATCAAAGAGTCGGCTGGCAGTGGATGGTGAATGTCAGTCAGCCCCTGCTCCCATCGCTGCGGGCGTAACAGCGCCGCCCCGGCCTCGCGTGCAGGACTCTTGGCGACCGTATAGAACAACCATGTGAGTAGGGCGCCTGCATAGGCACCCATATTGATGAAGCTCATCGCTACATCTCCGAGGTGATAGCCATTCCACGAAGCAACCAGCAGCAACTCCACGACGGCGAACATGCCAAAGCCGAGTGCGATGCCGAAACTGTGCTGCCTGCGGCTTACCCCCAGATAGCGTGCAAAGAACAATAGGAACAGCACCATCCCAACCTGGACAACTCGGACGCACCGCTGCGCAGTCAATATGGCTTGAACCCACGGCGCGAAGCTGGAAGAGCTGTTCGAGACCGACACTACGCCAGCCACCAAAAGCATCACGAGACCGGCCCATTTGAAAAGCACGGTGCCCAGGTCCCGCAACGTGTGAAAAGGCCGAAATATATCGAGAAAGGCTTCGTGAATGACCATGAAACCCAGAGCCACGCTGATCGCAGTACTGCACGAGGAGATCCGAAAATAAACCAAGTCGCTGCACCGGTAGGCCCACACACTCACGGCGAAGTCTAGAATTTGCGTCACTATGTACGTAAAAAAATATTTGAACGTGCGGTTCTGGCCGCGTCTAAGCATCAAGATCGCGATCCCGGCTTCGAGCACGGGTTGAACGAACCAGAGTGCGTAAAACAGAATTTTGACCTTTTCACTCATCGGAAAAACTTCCCTTTATCGTGAAACAGCGCTGCCGGCCCTCAGCGCCAACGTCGCGAAATGCACTAGACAGAGTGGTTCAGCGTTATTAGAGAAGTTAAATGTTTTGACACGCGTGTTCAATGCACTCAGGTAACCGAAAGTAACGTTACCTTCGGGCCATAGCGGAGGCTCCGCTTTCAAAGGAAAGGAACTCTGAAGGGTAAGAAGGCAAACCAGAAGCCATTCTTGCCGGAAGCCTTGCATTTCTTTTGAGATCGACCTCTTTGGGCCGATCAGAATTGACAGCCAGATACACGCCCAGCGCGGACTCGCCAGACGGGACCATCGCGCTTTCTAGGCGTCGGGAACCGAGTGGATGTAGGCGCGCATCATGCGCACTTCGTCATCCTTCTCGTTCAAATCGTGCAGCAGAATGTCGCGCAACGAAACCATCCCAACCAGCTCTCCTTCGAAGCAGACGGGCAGGTGACGGAAGCCGTTTTGCCGCATCAGGGTCAGACAATTTTCCAGTTCGTCGTTCGTACCGATGGAAACCGGATCGCCGGTCATGACTTCGGCGAGACGGGTGGCGCAGGGGTCGCGGCCTTCGGCCACTACGCGTTTCATCAGATCGCGTTCGGAAAAAATTCCTACCAGTTTGCCGTTGTGCATGACGGGGACTGCGCCGATGTTGTGCTCCACCATGGTGCGCACGGTTGCCAACACAGTCTGGCTTATCTCCGCCTGCCAAGTCTCCTGATTCTTGATCAGATCGCAGATACGCATTTGGTCCTCCTGAGCCTGGTGGTTCGTTCCCACTCCAAAAGCTGTACCGGAGCGCGAGTATAGGCCTAAACGAGATGCATGGGAAGAATAAAGGGTTGGGGAAGAAGAGAAATTCCCGGCTGCTGTGAACCATTTCGGGAGCCAACCCCAGTCAACGAATCCGCGTTTCCCTTGCGGCCTGGTGTCTTATCTGCGCGAAGCTTTTTCTTCCCCGAGGAATACGAAATAGGAGGAATTGCTCAACGCGGCGGGCAAACTTCCGTGGGGCCGAGCCGTGAGAATGATTTTGTATTCGCCGATGCTTCCCAGATTCCTTTCGGCGAATGCGTCGGCGGTTGGTTTACCTGCCAGAGCTTGTGGTTCCGAGCAGGGTTCAATCACCGCCAGTCGCGCCAGAAACTCATACAGATCGCTGCAGCGGCCTTGTCCCGGAACCACGAACGAGACCTCGGCATGCTGCGAAGAAAAGTGCCAAGCCAGCGACGCGGCCAGGTTAACCGCGCGCTCATAGGCCTGCGCCGAAATCAACCCAGCGGCCGGATTATCGAAAACGATGCACAACTTGCGCTCGTCCTCGCGGCTGAACTCACGCACCTTTAATGAGCCGGACTTGGCAGTTGCCTTCCAATCGACATGGCGCGCCGAATCCTCGGGCATATACTCGCGGATGCGATACAGATCGGAGCCGCGCCCGCGCACAAAGCTCTCCCACTCTCCACGCACCAGCGGCAGGATTTCAAATAGCTCATCGGCCGGCTCAACCGGCGGATACGCCACGATCTCGCGCTGCAGCGCGATGTGCCGGCTTTTGGTAAGGAAGGCAAAGGGAAACCGGGTAGCCACACCGAAACTCGATTCGCAATAACGCCCGCGCCGCTCAAACCGCAGCTCCAACTCCGCCTGTAACTGCGCCCCCGGCGGCAAGTACGGGAAATAAACCATCCCGTCGAAGATTCCCGCGCCGGGTAGAGTGGAATGCACTCGGGTCACACGCCAGTCGCGCATTCTTAGCCACTGATTTTCAGCAGAGCGATGCGGCGGAAAAGCGAATGTTGTCGGCTCCCAACGCCATTGCTTGCCAGTTTTTTTCTTCCGGCGCGCTGCCACCACGCGAATCGAGAAGGAAGGCAGGAAGCGCCGCGGGTTGCGCAGCACGATCCGTCCCACGATTGGTTGTCCGGCAAATACATGCTCTGGCAGACGGACTTCCATTTCCAAACCACGCAGAACAAGCGCCGAGACCAAACCCGAGACCAGAATTGCAGCCAGCATGGCGGCAACAACAAGGTAGAGAAGATTGTTTGCCGTATTGAGCGCCGCAATGCCGATCACCAACGTGACCAATACATAGACGACGCCGACCTTCGTAACCTCGTAGTCCAAAGTCTCGCGCAGGCGCTCGAGAGCGACTCGGCGGGACAGGTAAGGAACGGTGACGAGGCCCACAAACGCTGCCAGCAAAAGCGAGAGAGACGCAAGCACCACAGAAGCCCACAGGTTACCGGCCTCGCGCGAGGCAGTTGAAAACAACGCCGCCGCGAACGCCAGACTCAATCCAACCAGTGCCAACAGGAATTTTAACCACACCTCCGCCGACGCCGAGTGCAGCCATTCGAAAGCAAAACCCCGGCCAGCCGGTTGCACTTTTGCGGAATTGGAGAAGATGGAGTTCACTGTTCGGAGCCTAGCATCGCATGGGAGAACGAGCAATCCAGATCAGCTTGCGGGAAAAGCCTTCGTAACCGAAGTTGTAGCTCGGCTCTTGGGTACGGGGCTCTCCAGTAACCGGTTCTGGGATCTGAGGTCCGTTGGAGAGTCGAAACAACTTCCAGAAGCTTGTCATCCTGTCTCTAATGACGTGAGCCGGTGTCAAGCGATTTTCGCCGACACTTCTCCGGTGGCGTCTTCGGTTTTGAAGGCGCGCCATTTCGCTCTCGTAGAACGTTTTGATGTCCAGACCTAAGCTCGTCACTCTCTTCAATCTCGCAGTGGAACCTCAGGTTCCACCATCCATCTCTTCGGCACTTGCGCCCACGATTACTGACTTCGATCTCCCTG
>Ga0307476_10000065_pt1 | contig 110196 bp, 99 predicted proteins | sample atmos_gasesECM2C_2_FD_203314 | JGI IMG/M metagenome (GOLD analysis project Ga0307476, IMG submission 203314) | Hardwood forest soil microbial communities from Morgan-Monroe State Forest, Indiana, United States - atmos_gasesECM2C_05 | ecosystem: Environmental > Terrestrial > Soil > Temperate... | reverse complement strand
GATCCGCCTCAGAATGCGCTGTACTTCAACGCCAAATATCTGGAAGAGGCGGTGCCGTGGTTCAAGGGACAGGCGGGCTGGTATGCCGCCCAGATCGACTCGGCCGACCTCGTCGCGCGTGCTGCGCTTGAAATCGATGACATGTTCCACAATTCGCCACTGCAGACGAAGACGGAAAGCGAAAAGGCCTTTCAGTTGGGGTTCGTCGCCTCGCTGGGCAACGTGAAGGCGTTCATTCTCAGCATCTGCGGTGCGGTGGTATTTGCCATCATGCTGGTCTCGGCCAACACCATGGCGATGTCGGTGCGCAGCCGGACGCGCGAAGTGGCCGTGCTCAAGACGCTGGGCTTCACGCGCCAGCGCGTTCTGTCCATCTTCGTCAGCGAATCCGTGGCCTTGGCCCTCGCCGGCGGGCTGCTCGGAGTTTTGGTCGCGATTCCCGTGATCGCCGGTTTGACCCACCGGTTCATCGGGCTAGGCATTCCGCTTGACATGAAAGTGAACGTGGTTACCGGTGGCTTGTCATTGCTCGTGGCTTTGATCCTGGGAGTAGTCAGCGGCTATTTGCCGGCATACAAAGCTTCGCACATGAACATCGTGGAAGGCCTGCGTCACATCGGGTGAGTTTGAGATTTCATCGAGTCGAGTCTAACGAGTCGAGTCTAACTATGGCGATACCGATTAGCTACAACGTCCGCAATTTAAGACTTCGCAAAGGCCTCACCATCATGACCGCTCTGGGCATCGCCCTGACGGTGACGACCGCGATCTTTCTGATGGCGCTCATCGCGGGGCTCAATCGCGCGTTCGTCAGCAGCGGCAATCCGTTGAACGTGCTGGTGCTGCGGAAGGGCTCAGAGGCGGAATTGTCGGGCGGCTTCGATGCCTCGCTCTATCCTACGCTGAAAACTCTTCCCGGCATCGCGAAAGACAAACAAGGCGAGCCCATGACCTCGGGCGAGTGGGTCGTCGTGATCATCCTTCCGCGCAAAGACGGTACCGGCGAAGTCAACGTAACCGTACGCGGCATGATGCCCGATGGACTGGAAATGCGGCAGTTGTCCGACCCGGGCCATCGAGGTGTGAAACTTGTCGAGGGACGCTGGTTCCAGACGGGTCAACGCGAAGTTGTCGTCAGCAAATCGATTCAGAGTCGCTTTTCGCATGCCAATATCGGCGATACTATGGAATTTGGCAAAGGATCATGGAAGGTGGTGGGAGTGTTTGACGCCGGAGGCTCGGCCTACGAGTCTGAGGTGTGGGGCGATGTAAACCAGATGGCTTCCGACTTCGATCGTCAGGGCGGATTCGCATCGGCGTACTTGCGTGCGACCGATCCCATTGCCGCCGAGGCGCTCAAAAATCGCGTCAGCGACGACCAGCGCCTCAAGCTGGAAGGATTCATCGAGACTGACTACTACGCCAAGCAGACCAGTTCAGGAGCACCGATCAAGGTGATCGGGTTCGTGGTTGGCTTCATCATGGCGATTGGGTCGATTTTCGCCGCCATGAACACGATGTATGCGGCGGTGGCCTATCGCGGGCGCGAGATCGCGACGCTGCGGGTGATTGGCTTCTCGCGACCTGCGATTCTGACATCATTTGTGCTGGAGTCTCTGCTGCTGGCTTTGTTGGGCGCGGCTGCCGGCATTGTGCTCATGCTTCCGTTTAACGGCATGCAAACTGGCACCTCGAACGCAGTCACATTCAGCGAAGTCGTGTTTGCCTTGCGCATCACCCCGCAGGTTGCCGGATATGCCATTCTGTTCGCGCTCATCATGGGATTCGTGGGTGGGCTTGCCCCCGCGTGGCACGCCGCACGGCAGAATATTCTGAGCGCTCTGCGCAGCTAATTTAGATGCCCGCGTCGGCCGGAAACAATTAAGGGCCTCGGAACGTAAATACAATTATGGCGATTGACACGAAACACGAAGATTTGCAGAGCCTGCGCATCGACCGTTCGCAGCGGGGCGACAGTGGCGGAGAACCTCCCGTTTGGGCGCGCCGCTACATCCTCGGCGGTATCGCACTCGTCCTACTGCTCGGCCTGACTGCTTTGGCCTACCGCGCGTTCTCGTCGGATACGCCGCAAGTCGAGGTCGTCCGTGCCTCGGCCGAGACCAGCGGGAATGACGTGGGTGGAACCGTGCTCTCGGCAACTGGTTATATCGTGGCCCATCACACTATCAACGTGAACTCCAAGGTCACGGGCCGCCTGGCCTGGATCGGCGTGGAAAAGGGCGACAAGGTCAAGGAAGGCCAGGTGCTGGTGCGCCTGGAGGATCAGGAATTCCGCGCGGCCTATGAACAGGCCAAGGGCGCGGTGGCCAACGCGCGCGCCTATCTCGATGAACTACAGCACGGCTCGCGCCCGGAGGAAGTCCAGCAGGCGCAGCACAACCTCAACGAAGCCCGGGCTACGCTGGCGAATGACAAGTTGACGCTCGACCGCACGAAAGAACTAGCCAGCGGCGGCGTGGTTTCACGCCAGCAATTGGACGACGCTACGGCGAAATTCGACGCCGATCAGCAGCGCGTGAACTCTCTGGAAAAGGCGTTCCAGCTCTCAAAAATTGGGCCGAGGGCAGAGGAAATCGAACGAGCCCAAGGCGCGCTCATGCAGGCGAAAGGCCAACTCGACTATGCCCAGTCTCAACTGGACGCAACCGTCATCCGCGCGCCCGTTACGGGCACCATTCTCGACCGCACGGCGGAAAAAGGCGAGCTTATCACCGCGCAGTTTGCCAGCGCGGCTGCTGGCGGACCACAGGGATCAGTCGTGTCTTTGGCGGACCTCAATGATCTTCAAGTCGAACTCGACATCGCGCAAGCGGACTTCTCCCGCCTCGGTCCGACCCAGAGAGGGATCGTGACCACCGATGCCTATCCCGACAAGCGATACGACGGCCAGATCGCACAGATCTCGCCGGAAGCGAACCGCCAGAAGGCGACTGTCCAGGTCAAAGTGCAAGTGCTGAACCCGGGCAAGTATCCAGACGTTCAGTTGCGGCCGGAGATGAACGCCACGGTGCGTTTCCTGGCCAACGACCTGCCCAAGAATACGAAGGATCCGTCGGGCGTATTCGTGCCGTCAACCGGGATTCGCGATCGCGACGGCAAGAAGATTGTGTTGCTCGCTTACAACGGAAAAGCCGTGGCACGCGAGGTTCACGTCGTGGGCCAGCGGGCCGACGGAGCGCTGGTCGAAGGGCTGGTTGGAGGCGAGAGCGTCATCACCACGGCGCCGCCAACTCTGAAAGATGGAGACAAAATCAAAATTAAGGGGCAATCATGAGCACTGCTACACAAAACAACGTTGCCACCAGCACCAAAGTCGTGCAGGTCCACGGCGTCAGCAAGGTTTTCAAGCGCGATGCCTTTGAAGTGACGGCACTCGACGACGTGTCGATCGACATCGCCAAGGGTGAATTCCTCGCCCTGATGGGCCCCTCGGGGTCGGGCAAGACGACGCTTCTGAACATGATTGCGGCCATCGACCGCCCCACGTCGGGAGAACTGCTGGTGCAGGGGCAAGATATTTTCCGCTTCAATGACGCGAAGATTGCCCACTGGCGCAATGAGCACATCGGCTACGTCTTCCAGACCTTCAACCTGATCCCCGTGCTCACCGCGTTTGAAAATGTAGAGTTGCCGCTGCTGCTCACCAAGCTGAACGCACAGCAGCGCCGCGACCACGTCGTGACCGCGCTCAAGCTGGTCGGGCTTGAGGATCGCGTCAACCATCTGCCCAAGCAACTCTCCGGCGGCCAGGAGCAGCGCGTGGCTATCGCTCGGGCCATCGTCAGCGATCCCACCTTATTGCTTGCCGACGAGCCGACCGGTGATCTGGATAGCCACTCGGCAACCGAAGTGTTGGAGATTTTGAAGCGGCTGAATGAGGATTTCCACAAGACGATTGTGATGGTCACTCACGATCCGCACGCGGCTTCCTACGCCCATGTTACTCGGCATCTGGAGAAGGGCATGCTGCTGCCTCCCGGGTAAGAGGTAACCAAGCGAGTAAACAACGGGAGATCGGGCCGGCGAAGGTTTCCTTCGCTCGGCCCGGAAAACTCAACTTAGCAGCGCAATTCCCCAAGACCACTGGGATCCGCTGACTGCTCGGCGGTTCGCGAAGGGGCCTCCGCAACCCAAAGCCACGCCCGTCTGCCGTTGCCCAAGAACACAGCCTGCGCTTCGCCGTATTCCACTAATCGGTTGAGAACAGTAGTGATGGAGGCCATTGGGTCCTTGTGGCGAGCCAGCAGCAGGGGCATTTTCTGCTGGAAGTATTCGCAGATGTCGCGGGCGCTCATGGCCCGTCCGGCTTCCATCAAGATCATTCTGCATGCCTTGGTAAAGCCCGGCTGCCGGCCGCTGCTCTTGCGGTCGACCAATTCCATAAGCTCTTCGCTTAACACCTCATCGCCAAACAGATTAGCCAGCCCGGCGATGGTCTGCTTGACCGTGCCGATCCGCTTCATGACATCCGCGCGCTGTTGCATCAATTGACGCAGTTCGCCGTGCGCTTGCCGTATTACTTCCTGCACATGGCCTACGTCGTACCGCTCAGATAGCCCGATTGAGCCGTTCCCGTTCTGCCCGTTTTCCATACATCCCCCAGATTTTTAAACGTGTGTTGATCGCCCCGCCAATTCGTTTCAGCGCCTATATTGAAACTGGTGTAACTCCAAAGAACAAGTGCGCAGGGAGCACGATTGATTGTTGGACAAAACTTCCCCAAATTCTCCAGCGGGGGGCAGAACCCCACTCAGAGTGCTATACGTAGAATGTCCTCCCGGCGTTCCCTCAATGTTTTGAGAGTGTGCCTTTGCAAACATCCGGCGTCTTGATGTTAGACGCTGCGATTGCAGATTGGTTAACCGGCAGGGCACGACAGGGACCAGAACGCGCGCGAGCGGGACGAGATCACATTCATTCAGCCTGAATCATGGGAGAACGATGACAAGCAGCCTGCCGCCCGAATGGTAACCGTGCCCGGTGGCGTTTTTGCCTCCTGAACGGGATTGGGCGGAAGATAATAACTCACTGTCTTTGTTTTGTTATCTTCTTTGGAGGCTACTCAATCGGCGACCCGCCAGCAATCACTGCCTTAACGGCAAGTCGAACCTTCGCTCAAGTGCCGGAGTAAAGGCCTCCCGCCGTCCCGAAGCGAACCCGTTGACCGTTTTTGGAATTCCAAGAGTTGCGGACCAGATGAACCGAAAGCCGCTGACGCAGATCCCGCCACATTCCGATAGTAACCATTGAGGAGCAGTTCCGTGCTAACAGCCGTAGAACCCGCCGTTGCCCCCTTCGCGTCTTGCTGCTCGGCAAGAAAGAGGAAGACTTTTTCCTGATACGCGAGATTCTGGACCGGATGCGCAGCATGCTCTCGGCTGAACTGGAACACGCGCACTCGCTCGAAAAAGCCAAAGCGATGCTGCAGCAAAGGCCCTGCGGTCTGGTTCAGTTTGAACACGAAACCGGAGATGCCAGGCTGTCCACCTTCTGGCCGATCTTCTTCATATCGGTGTTTCCATCCCGTATATCGTGCTGACCGAGCATGCCGACGAACACGCCTTCGCTCGATGCCGGTTTGATCACCTCGTTTCCAGACCCTATAATCAGGCTGCGCCACCCTGCATGAATCCCTTCGCAGCCCGCCAGGAACCGAAAGCTGGCACTCCACCGCCACCCGTGAATCGGACTCCGCTCTTTCGGGCAGCTCCTGCTTCCCTGATGATCCTCATCGGATTGTGGCTGGCGATCTACTTCGCGGGCATCTTCACGCCGCCATTACTCGACGACGTGGACACGATCCACGCCGAGGCGGCGCGCGAGATGCTGCTTCGCCACGATTGGGTGACCATGTACACCAACGGTCTCCGCTACCTGGAAAAGGCGCCGCTGATGTACTGGGGACTGGCCGCCAGCTACGAGCTGTTCGGGATCAGTGACTGGAGCACGCGTCTGCCACTCGTCCTGGGCTTGCTCGCCCTGGTTCTAGCGACCTACGGGCTCGGCGGTTATGCGTTCGGTGAACGCGGAGGGCTCCTGTCGGGCGTGGTCCTGGTGACCTCGATCGGGCCCTACATCTTCACCCGTTTTCTGATTCCTGACGCGCTGGTCGCGCTGTGGCTGACGATTTCCTACTTTTGTTTTCTGCATTCGTTGGAGGAACAGACACCGTCGCGTCTGACCTGCTGGGGATTCGCTGCAGCGTGCGCATTGAACGTGCTCACGAAAGGCCTGATCGGACTTGTGTTCCCGATCGGCACGATCGGCCTCTATCTATTGTTGACCGGTAACCTGCGCCAGCTCCTGAAACTGCGACTGATCTCCAGTACGCTCGTCTTCGTTGTTCTGGCGGCGCCCTGGCACATCCTGGCCGCCATCCGAAACCCAGCCCAAGGCCAAGCCCGCGGATTCCTTTGGTTCTATTTCGTCAATGAGCACATCATGCGGTTCCTCAACAAGCGTGTGCCCGCGGGATACGACACGGTGCCGCTGGTGTTGTTTTGGGCCTTCCTGGTGCTGTGGCTCGTGCCGTGGGCCGTTTTTCTGCCGCAGGCGTTGCGCGAAGTTCCCCTCCGCTGGCGTCTTTTGCGCGCGCCGATGGATCGGCGGCAGAAAGCGAACCTGCTTTTTTTGCTGTGGGCTTTGGTGATCCTCTTGTTCTTCAGTTTCTCCACGCGACAGGAGTACTACACCATTCCCGCCTTGCCGGGCGTCGCACTGCTGACCGGAGGGTGGCTGTCGCGCGAATCAGGGTACGACGCGAGCGAAGCCGTCCGGCGCGCCGGGCGCATAGGCTCGCTGGTCCTGATGGTGGTGTGCGTGGTCGCCGCCGCCCTGGGCTTGGCCCTGCTTTCTCTTGCTCATCCACCGCCGGCGGGAGTGGATCTGGCGGACCTGCTGAAGAAGAATCCGCAGGATTACGATTTCTCTCTGGGCCACGTGCTCGATTTTACCCCGCAGGCGCTGGGGATGTTCCGCGGCCCGCTGCTGGGCGCTTCTTTGTCCCTATTGCTGGGCACAACTCTGAACCGGTGGATGCGGCGCCGGGGCCGCCCTGCGTGGGGCAATGCCGCGCTGTCGCTCATGATGGTGGCTTTGCTCACGTGTGTGCACGTTTCGTTTGCAAGGTTTTCGCCGATTCTCTCGTCGCACGACCTGGCGGTCGCGATCCAGAAGAAATATCAGCCTGGCGATCTCATCATCATCGACGGAGAGTACCACCAGGCATCGACTCTCAATTTCTATACCCATGTGCCCGTGCGCGTCCTGCACGAGCCCAGCGGCAATCTCTGGTACGGCGAGAAATTTCCGGACGCGCCCCCTGTGTTCGAAACTCCGCAGTCGTTTGCCGTCCTCTGGTCAAGACCTGCCCAAGTTTTTCTTTGGACCGACCAGGAAGATCCCAAAGAACTGGCAGGAATGCAGCGCTTCTTGCTGGCGCGCAGCGGTGGGAAAGCAATCTTTACCAACCGCCAGCCGTGAGCCGTGGGTGTCACCGGTTTCGAGTAAACAAACGTTCCGCGACAAAGCTATAATCGTCCTTCGCTGATGTGCCTACCGGATGATCCCAGGCGTTCTTAGCGGTCATGGAGTCGATCTTGTTTGGCGGGCGCTCCTTCTGCTGGCGCTGGCCGGGTCGTTCACCTCCACCATCTATCTGGCCATGACGCTGGTCGCGACCTCCCGCCATCTGAGTCGGGCGAGCATCGCTCAAGCGGACGCCCGCGCAACTCCAGCCCCTTCGCTGCCCCCGGTCACGATTTTAAAACCCGTGCATGGCATGGAAGAGCAACTGGCCGCTAATCTGGAAAGTTTCTTTCAGCAAGACTATCCCAACTATGAAGTGATCCTCGGAGTCCGCGACGCGGACAATCCCGCAGGGAAAATCGCGGACGAGGTACGTGCCCGCTACCCCAACGTCCCGAGCCGCTTGATCGTGTCCGGTCCGCCGTCCTGGCCGAGCGCCAAAGTTTTTGCTCTCGACAAGATGATTGCGGCCTCGTCGCGCCCCTACTTCATCATCAGCGACAGCGACGTGCGGGTCGCGCCCGACTTTCTGCGCAACACCATTCCCCCGCTCCTTGATCCCAAGGTCGGCATGGTCACCTGTATGTATCGTGGTATTCCTTCTTCTGACTTCTGGTCGTGGCTCGAGGCTCTCGGCTTGTCGGTCGAGATGTCTTCGGGAGTGATGGTTGCCGATATGATGGAGGGCATGCGGTTCGCCCTGGGACCCGCCATGGCCGTGCGCCGCGATGCGATTGACGCGATCGGCGGCATCGCTGCCGTGGCCGACTACTATTCCGACGATTTCGAACTGGGGAACCGCATCTGGGCCAAGGGATACAAAGTCATTCTCTCCCACCACATCGTCCGCAACGTGCTGACCAGCCGTTCGCCGCTGCGCACGCTCGGCGATCAGTTGCGCTGGATGAAGAGCACCCGCTATTCGCGACCCCTCGGACATGCCGGCACGAGCCTGACCTATGCCATGCCCTTTGGGATTCTTGGATTCATTGCCGCTGCCGCGCTGGGCCGCTGGCAGCTTGGAGTCGATCTGCTGGCCCTGGCCTGCGTCAACCGCATCATTCAGTCGATCGCGGTGGGATGGTTTGTGACCCGCGACCCGCGCGCCATCTGGCTATGCTGGCTCTATCCCGTGCGCGATTTCTTCGGTTTCGTTGCCTGGGCCCTGAGCTACTCCAGCAGAGAATTCTACTGGCGCGGCGAGACCTACCGTTTCGGCAAGGGAGGAAAAATCGCGCCGTTGGAACGCCCGAACCTCGCACGGCGCTAAGGAACCACTCGCATCAGCCGTCCATTCTTCAATTCAAAGCGATCCCCGCGCCAAGTGACGGTGTGCCCGGCAAAACTCGCGAGCCAAACCAAGACCGCAACCAGATCACGCACCGGAACCAGGCACAAATTCTTTAGCAACGTGCGGTCTTGCAACACGCCTTTGGCTACCGTCAGCGCGACGGCGAGGCGCAACAAGGCAACGCCTCCGAGCACGGCCCACGACCACGGCTCGGCATGCGACAAAATCAAATTAACCAGCGCCCAGGTTAGGCCGAACGTGGAAGCCAGTCCGACATATCCTCCCTTGCGCGAGTCGCGCACACCCCGCGCCCAGCGAATCTGATGAGCCAGGAACCCGGTCAGATCGTAGTTTGGAAGATGCGTCTCGACGACCACATCAGACAGCACGACCTCTAACCCCAATCCCGCGATCCTCCGCCCCAGTTCGTAGTCGTCCGCCAGAAAGTCCACCAGGGATCGGAATCCACCAATTCGCTCCAGGTCGCGGTGCCGGAAAGCCAGCGTTGAGCCCAATCCAAACCGCACGCCGCCCTCCAGTTGCCGCGCCACCAGCACTCCGGCGCAGAAATCCGTACTAATGCCGAGCGACTCCAACCGCGAACCGAGCGTCGGCGCGGCCACGCCCCGATAAAGACAAGTGACCATCCCAATGCCTCCGTCCGTGAGCGGGCCCATCACGCGCCGAAGGTAGTCGGCCTCGACCTGAATGTCGCTGTCGTTGACGATCAGGTACGCATAGCGAGCCGCCGGCAGCATTTGCTCAAGAGTGCTGACCTTCACGTTGGCCCCGAGTTGGTTCGGACAGACCACCAGCCGGATCGTGTGTCTCGGAAATTCCTCCTGCAACCGCCGCACCGCCGCGACAGCCGGATCGGCGGCATCGCTCACACCGAAAATGATTTCGTACTCGGAATAATCCTGCCGACAATGGCTGCGAAAACTTTCATAGATGTCAGGATCAATTCCCTTGAGCGGCTTGAGAATCGAGACCGGGGGCAGGCCTTGCGTGGGGCGGGGGCTCCCACCCGCCTTGCGCCCACGCAGAAATGAAACTGCACTCCACAAACAAAAAAGATAGTAGATGGAACTGGAGATGCAACCGAGAATCGCGACGACCTGGATGATCCTGCCGGTGTAATGAATCATGCGCCAACGGGGGCCAGCCTACTCGTACCGCAGCGATTCGATCGGATCGAGGGTCGCCGCCTTCCATGCGGGATAAATTCCGAACACCAAGCCCACCGCAGCGGCGGCACCGAAGCCGAACGTGGTCCAGAACATCGACATGCGCGCCGGAAGGGACGGCCAGACCGCAGGGATCACCCAGACCACGATCGCGCCCGCCAGAATGCCAATCACTCCACCGGTTGCTGTCAGCATGATCGCCTCCAGCGTGAATTGCAGCAGAATATCCCGCTTGCGCGCGCCAATCGCTTTGCGCACTCCGATCTCGCGCGTACGCTCGGTCACGCTCACGAGCATAATATTCATGACCCCGACGCCGCCGACAACCAGCGCTACGCTAGAAATCGCGAACATCCCAATAAACAGGGCGCCGGTGAGCTGGTTCCAGACGTCGGAAATCGAGTCGGAAGTGAAGACCGCAAAATTGTCGGGCTTGTCGAATGCAACTCTTCTCCGCCGCCGCAGCAGTTCCCGTATCTCGTCAATGGCCTTGGGCACGTCGTCATGCGTCGTAGCTTTAACGCTGATCCAGTGCTGCTTCAATTCCGGATGAAGCGTCTTAAAGGTTCTCAGCGGTAGAAAAACGCGGTTATCGTTCGGATCTTTGCCTCCGCCAAAAACCGACTTGATCTTCTTGACCGTTCCGATCACTTGAAACAGCCGCCCTTCAATATTGACCTCTTTGCCCAGCGGGTCCTGGTCCCCGAACAATTCCTGCTGGGTGTCGTGGCCGAGAACGACGACCGGGGATCGATGTTGGTCGTCGATGTCATCGAACCATCTCCCGCTCGCCATGGGCAGATCAAACACATCTTTCACCGAGGCCGTGTCACCTTCGAGGATGGTGTTCTTAACCTTGCGATCCTGATATTTGACCGCATAACTGCCGACGCCGAGTTCGGGACGAAACAAACGAATGCCGGCAGACACCGCTTTGACATGGGGCAGCTCTCGAATCGCCTCCGCGTCCTCAAAAGTCAGCTCCTTCCGAGTGCGCATCTCCTCCGACATTCGCCCGAAAGTGAACGGCTCCAGATGAAACACAAAAACGATATTCGATCCGATGCTGGCCACCAGTTCGCGAACGTTCTCGTCGAGCCCGCGCCCAATCGACGACACGCCAATGACCACCGCGACTCCGATCACCACCCCCAGCACGGTCAGCGCCGAACGCAGCTTGTTGCTGCGGATGGTGTCCGTCGCCATCTGAACGATTTCGCCGAATTCTTCTCTGCGCATCATGGAAATCAGCAAGCTCTCGCGAGATCAGCAAGGCCTCCGCTGGTCATTCCGAGCGATAGCGAGGCACCTCGGTTTGTGCCAGCACCGGCATGAACCAATCCACAGTTTCACGCTCTACATTTCAAACCGCAGTGCCACAATCGGGTCCAATCGCGCCGCCTTCCGAGCAGGATAGACTCCGAAAAACACTCCCACGCTGGCCGCAACCGTCAATCCCGCCGCTACCGCCCATAGCTTGATCGACGACGGCATTCCGATCAGGAAGGTTACAACTTCCGCGACCCCCACTCCTGAAAGCACGCCCAGCACCCCACCAATTAAAGCGAGAATCACCGCCTCGATCAGAAACTGCAGCAGCACGTCGTCGCGGCGGGCGCCGAGCGCCTTTCGAATGCCAATTTCGCGGGTGCGCTCTGTCACCGAGACCAGCATGATGTTCATGATGACGATTCCGCCGACGATCAACGAAACCGCGGCAATGCCGATGGTCGCCATAAAGAACGTATTGCTCAGCCCCGACCAAATCCCCAGCAGGCTGGCGTTAGTTTCGATCTCAAAACTGTCATCCGCTTCCGGACGGTCGTGGCGCTGCACCCGCAGCGCCGCCCGCGCCTCGTCAATTGCCTGGTTGAGTGGAACTCCGGTGGCCGCAGCCTTGCCCCAGATCGCGATGCTGCTATTGTGCCAGCCGTATTGTTTGAGATACACCGTCACCGGGATCAGCACATAATTGTCCGCGCTCTGCCCCAGGGTTTTCCCCTTCTTTTTTCCGACGCCGATGACCTGGTACGTCCAGCCATCGATGCGAATCTCCTGACCCAGCGGATCGGCCGCACCCAGCAGGTGTTCCACGATGTCGGTGCCGACCACCGCTACCTGCGAATGATTGTTCAGATCGGTGTCGTTCAACATGCGTCCTGAGGTCAAGTCGGTATCGAGGATGGTCGCTACCGAAGGCGTAATGCCCTGAATCGTCGCGTCGCTAATCGATTGCTCGTTATGTTTCACCTTGCCGCTGCCGCGCATCAGCGCGCCCACGTATTCGCAGTGGCGGCAGGCTGCGCGTACCGCCTCGTAGTCCTCCAGCAGAATGTTTTTACGCTTTTCAGCGGCAAGGAAATGATCGACATTCGTCTCGACCGGAGACATTTTGGACACGATGAACACGTCGGCGCCCAGGTTGAAGATCTTCTTCGCGACGTAGTCGTTAATGCCCGAAACGAACGTGACCACAGCAATCACCGCCGCCACGCCAATCACGACCCCCAGCAACGTGAGCACCGAGCGTAGCTTGTTCGCCCACAGCGAGCGCAGTGCGATGCGAATGGATTCCGCGATGTTCATAGAGCAGGCGTCGGACGTCAGGCATCAGAGGCGAAGCCCTGACCCCATCAGTCTAGCGCGAATCCACGGCGGTCGCACCGGCTGCCGTCCAAAGCTGAGATTGGACGCCGCGTCCTTCGCTTATAATGATTCCGTGGGCAGCCGGACCGGGCGGTCGCTTCCCGCGTCTTCGGGCGCGGGGAGAGGAAAGTCCGAACTCCGCAGAGCAGTGTGCCGGATAACGTCCGGGACGTCAGGTTCAAGCCTGACGGACGGAAAGTGCCACAGAAAACATACCGCCCCGTCGGCAACGCCAGGGTAAGGGTGAAAAGGTGCGGTAAGAGCGCACCGCCGCGGCAGTAATGCAGCGGGCAGGGCAAACCCCACACGGAGCAAGACCAAATAGGGAGGAAGTCCGCGGCTTCGGTCGCGAACACGTGCCGGCTCGGTGCGTGAAACCTTCGGGTAGGTCGCTAGAGCCGCACAGCGATGCGCGGCCCAGAGGAATGACCGTCCCGCTGGAGCAATCCGGCGGACAGAATTCGGCTTATAGGTCCGGCTGCCACAAGTTCTTATTTTCACTTACAGAACACTGGACCTCGTTGTGACGCCGGTGTGACGCAGTTGAACGATATCAGACGTAAGTTCGGTCTTCGTTTGCTTGAGAATCGCCTTGCGCGAACCGAGAGTCATTCTGGTGACCGGCAGCTACATAGGAGAAGGATTCGACGACGCTCGCTTGGATACACTCTTTCTGGCAATGCCCATTTCCTGGAAGGGAACGCTACAGCAATACGTAGGGCGTCTCCACCGACTTCATGATGCCAAGCGTGTTGTGCGAGTCTACGATTACGTGGACTCCAACGTCCTTATGCTGGCGCGAATGTACGCCCGTCGCCTGAAAGGGTACAACCTGATCGGCTACACGATCCGGGACGCCAGCAACGAAAGATCGTTCTCTCAGCAGGTTGAAAATCGATCTCCCAAAGAGCCTTTGATCAACGGAGAAACATGACGAAACGGAACAGTCGCCCGGCAGTTCTGCATCTGCGGAAGCTGAAAGGCGAGTCTGGGATAAATCGGTCTTCGCTCAGCAAGGCGAGGCTGAAGGAACTGATCGAACAAGCGATCGTGGATGCTTACGGCGAAGAAGAACAAGCAGGCGGTTTTTTCACCATGATTGAGGAACACCTAGCGTTGCCGTTCTCTGTGAAGGTCCTCGGCGTCGATGCTGACGTGGAGAAAGTCGACATGACGCTAGATGGCCAAATTGTCGCCATTTGCCGTCGAGGCAAAACGCGCCGGAAGATCCCAATCCTGGACCTGCCTTTGCCAACGCCGGCACCGGCGGGCGTGGAATGGATTGTCGCTTATCGTCACTGGCGCCGAGGGTCCTGGTGAGCGAATACCAGTATTATGATTTCCGCGCAATCGACCGTCCGCTGACGAAAAAAGAGATGGCCGCGCTACGTTCCATCTCGACGCGGGCCGCAATCACCACAACGAGCTTCACGAACCACTACGAATGGGGAGATCTAAAAGCCAATCCGAGCAAGCTGCTGGAGAAATATTTTGACGCTTTTGTCTACTTCGCGAACTGGGGGACGCATGAGTTCTATATTCGCCTCCCGCAGGAATCGGTTGACTATAAGTTGCTCAAGGCCATGATCCCAGGCGAGACCGTGCGTGTGCGAAGAACCGCGAGATTCGTGATCGTTGAATTTGGATGTGAGTCGGAGTGGGATGGCGAGGACGACGGGACCGGATGGATGGCCTCCCTGATGCCTCTGCGCTCAGACCTGCTTCGCGGCGACCTCCGATGCCTGTATCTCGGCTGGCTTCGCAGCGCGCAGGATGGAGGACTTGATGAAGATGAAATGGAGCCGCCCGTGCCTGCAGGATTGCAAGAATTGTCCGGTTCCCTCGATGCTCTGATCGAATTCCTCGAAATCAACGAGGATATCGTCGAGGTTGCAGCGCAGGCTTCAAAACCACTCGCTGCTGGACCGAGCCGCAAAGAGCTGTCCGCATGGATTCGAGGCCTGCCTGAAAAGAACAAGAACGAGTTACTCATTACTGCGGGAGTGGAGTCGAGTGAACTCTGGCGAAGCAATCTCATGCGGCGTTTTCAGCGTCAAAACTCTCAACACTCTTCGCAGACGGTTGCAACGGCCCGGCGCAGTGCAGGCGATATCCTGGCCGTGGCCCACGCGCGAGCGAAAGAAAAAATCCAGCAGATGAACGAACGGCGCGCGGTAGAAGAGGCAAGACGAAAGGCCGAGGACGAGGCAAACCGAGCTCGCTATCTCGATCAACTAGGGCGACGCGAACCGGAAATCTGGGAGCAGGTCGCCATACATATCCTGAAGCGGCAGCCCAACGACTATGCCAGGGCGGTTGGCTTGCTGACCGACTTGCATGATCTCGCAGTCCGCCGGGGCAAGAGGGCCAAATTTCAGATGGAACTTGAGAAGATCCGGCAGACACACGTCGCCAAGGAGAGCTTCTTGCGTCGACTTGCCAAGGCAAACTTGTAGGTAGGCTGATCGCGACTACCCGCAAACAATCGTCTCGGAACGCCCATTGTGACGCCGGTGTGACGCAAAACCTGCCAACACTGCCAAAGTTGACATCATTGACACTTCACGGCGACTGATTTCAAATAAGTTGTCTGTTTGCAGTGCAGTCCGGCGAATTCGGCTCACAGGTCCGGCTGCCACAAAGCTTTCCTTTCAGTCACTTGCAACACAGCTAAAGTTCGTTGTGACGCGGGTGTGACGCAACAATGCGCCCGTTTTCGTTGACTTCACCCTCCATCGTACTTACTATGGGCGCGCTGTTCACCTTCTGCGTTGCCATGATCGGCCAGACTATTTCGCATTACCGCATCGTCGAAAAACTCGGCGGGGGCGGGATGGGTGTGGTCTACAAGGCCGAAGACCTCGACCTCGGGCGCTTCGTCGCTCTGAAATTCCTCCCGGACAACGTCGCTGAGAACCCGCAGGCTCTGGACCGTTTCCGCCGGGAAGCTCGCGCAGCTTCTGCACTGAACCACCCTGCACCATTTATGAAATTGGACGTCATGAAGACCGCCCGTTCATCGCCATGGAGTTCTCGCAGGGCGTAACCCTGAAGCATCGCATCGCAGGCCGCCCGCAGGAGATTGAGGCGCTGCTCCCGCTGGCCATTGAAATTGCCGACGGACTCGACGCCGCTCACACGGCCGGCATCATCCATCGCGACATCAAGCCGGCGAATATCTTTGTCACGCAGCCAGGCCACGCCAAAATTCTCGACTTCGGGCTCGCGAAAATCGCAACCAAGCCTGCTTCCGCTGGAAGCGATTCGCTGACGGTTACGCTCGATTCCGAGGCGTCACAGCTCACCAGCGAGGGCTCCCTGTTAGGCACGGTCGCCTATATGTCGCCGGAGCAGGTGCGCGCCAAGGAACTCGATGCCCGCACCGACCTGTTCTCTTATGGAGCGGTGCTCTACGAAATGGCCACGGGCAAGCCGCCGTTTGATGGCGCCAGCGCCGGAGAAATATGCGGCGCCATTCTTCACCAGGAAGCGATTCCGCCATCGAAACTGAATGCAAGCGTCACACCTGCTCTGGAAGCGGTGATCCTCAAGTCACTCGAGAAAGACCGTACTCTCCGCTATCAGCACGCGTCAGACATCCGTGCCGATCTGCAACGGGTAAAGCGCGACTCGGATTCGAAGGCTAACAATATCCGAGAAGCCCCGCCCGGCGAAAACAAATCTGCAACCAAGCCGGCGCCTCCGCGACCGGATATACCTTACTGTTGCACTCGTGGCCTGGGCCGCGATCGGGTTTGGAATTTACAAGTACCGCTCCCGTCCAACTCTGCCCGCGAACGGCCGCGCGCCGCTGTACGCGGCAGAGCTCACCAACTCCACCGGCGACACCGTCTTTGATGATGTGCTGCGCAGCATCGAAGCCAACGAATTGGACCGCTCTCCCGCGGTACAAGTTGTAACTCCCTCCGATGAAGACGTCGCGCAACTGTTGCAGAAGGCTGGCAAAAGTGCGGATGACCCTCTGACCCCGGAACTCGCCAGGCAGCTCTGCGAAACAAAAAAAGGGCGCTTCTTCACAGATGGAGAGATTAAGCCGCAGGGCGACGGTTACGTGCTCGATCTTTCGGTTCGTGAATGCAAGTCCGGCACAACGGTCGCACAGCAACAGCGCGCGGCAAAAAACAAAGACGAGGTCATGCAGGCGGCGAGTCAACTGGCTGCCGCTATCCGTCTGCAGCTTTCCGGCAATTCGGCCAGCTCTTCCGGAAGCGCACCGGCACCTTTGCCCTCCTCATCAGTGCAGGCCTTTAGGGCTTTCCTTTTGGGCGACAAACTCTACGAAACCCAACACAAACAGAGTGCTGCAATGCTTAGCATTGCCACCCAACTGGATCCCAATTTTGCACAGGCATGGGCCCTTCTGGCGCACGCAGATTACAACCTGCAAGAAACAAACCGGGCAGCCGACGACATCAGCCACGCCTTCGCCTTACGCGCAAAGCTCCCTGATGACGAGACAGCGAGCGTGGAAGCACGTTATTACACAGACGTCACCGCGGAACTCTATAAGGCGATCGAAGTCACGCAAACCTGGGAAAAACTGCAGCCGAATGAGTTTGAACCCCACAATCTGTTAGGCGGGGTCTACTCGGATCTCGGTATGTACGAAAAAGCGACTGTTGAGTATCGCAAGAACATAGACCTTTTCCCGAATTTTCCGCATGCAATCTCCAACCTAACGGTGATCCTATGCGCACAAGGCTGCTACGACGAAGCTGCGACCCTGCTGCAGCAGATACGGGAAAGTCAGAAGATAGGTTTCCATGACCACCGGGAGCGCTACCGGGTAGCAATGCTGCGGTCCGATCAAGCGGCGCGCGAAAAAGAGCGCACTTGGATGGAGCCGAATGCCGACGAGCCATCTGCAATCTCATTCTTGGCGGGCATCGACCTCTACGAGGGACGTTTGGAGACAGCCCGTCAACGAACTCAACACGGAGTGAGCGTCTCGGTCCAGTCTGGGATGTCGGAGACAGCCTCCCACATGCTGATCGACCTTGCCCGAGGGGAAGCTCTGTACGGAGAAGGGGCCCGCCGCCAGACAAATGCTCGGCCAGGCGTTGAAGCTGTCCGATTCTAAGAAAACCAAGGAGCTCACGGCCCGAGTGATGACCCTCAATAGCGAGGAAAGCAAAGCCCAAGGGATGATCAATGACCTGCTTCACGAACATTCCACTGATACATTTTTCAATGAGTTGGACGCCCCGCTGGTTCTCGCTGCTTCCCAGCTAAGCTCGAATCAAGTTGGCGCCGCCTTGCGCACTCTTGATCGAGTGAAGCCCTTTGACTTCGGCTTGGAAGATGGACTTCTTTCTAATTACATGCGGGCGTTGGCTTATCTTCGGCTGCGGCGCTCGGAGGACGGCGCCCTGGAATTCAGCGCGGTTGTGGCTCATCGCGGCCAGAAGCCTTGGAACCCAATCTTGGTTATGTCGCAGCTCGGCTTGGCCCGGGCATATGCAATGCAGCATCACGTTGCCAAGAGTCGTGCCGCCTACGAAACCTTCTTCGCCGATTGGAAGACTGCCGATCCCGACCTTCCTATCCTGAACCAAGCCAAAGCGGAATACGCGAAGCTGCTGCGGTAGAGCCATCGGCGATGGGTGCAGAATCGACTCACGAGAGGACCGTAATATCCTGTGACGCCGGTGTGACGCAAAGCCTGCCACCACTGACAAAGTTGAATCTTTGACAGTTCGCAGCGATTGATTTCAAATAACTTGTCTGTTTTGCAACCTAGCCCGGCGAATTCGGCTGATAGGTCCGGCTGCCACAAGTTCTTATTTTCAATCGCTTACAGACCACCGGATCCGGTTGTGACGCCGGTCTGACGCGGCTGGGCAGGCTAACTAGAGGCCCGAGCTTGCGTTGACTTCATCCTCAATCGCTCTTACCATAGGCGCGCCTGTCCATCTCCTGCGCCACGCATGATCGGCCAGTCCATCTCGCACTATCGCATCGTCGAAAAACTCGGTGGCGGGGGGATGGGTGTCGTCTACAAAGCCGAGGACGTGAGGCTGCATCGTTTTGTTGCACTGAAATTCCTGCCCGATGAAGTATCCAAGGACGCGCAAGCTCTTGCCCGCTTCCAGCGCGAAGCACAAGCGGCGTCTGCCCTGAACCACCCCAATATTTGCATGGTCTTCGAGATTGACGAGCGCGAAGGTCAGCACTTCATCGTCATGGAGTATCTCGACGGAATGACGCTGAAGCACCGCATCGCCGGGCGTCCGCTGGACACGGAATTGATTCTCTCGCTCGCTATCGAGATTGCCGATGCCCTCGATGCCGCGCATGCTGAAGGAATCGTCCACCGGGACATCAAGCCTGCGAACATCTTCGTCACCAAACGCGGTCACGCTAAGATTCTGGACTTTGGATTGGCGAAGGTCAGTCTGGCGAGCACTTCTTCGAGCAACATTGCTTCGCTAAACACAGCGACGGGTTCGGTGGACGCTGACCATCTCACCAGTCCCGGTTCTACGCTTGGAACCGTCGCCTACATGTCACCGGAGCAAGCAAAGGGCAAAGAACTGGATGCCCGCACCGACCTGTTTTCCTTCGGTACGGTTCTGTACGAAATGGCAACGGGAGCGTTGCCCTTTCATGGCGAAACTTCTGCACTCATATTCAAAGCGATCCTCGATTCCGATCCGCCGCCCGCGATTCGGTTCAATCGCGAGATTCCGCCGAAGCTGGAAGACCTTATCAACAAAGCACTGGAGAAAGATCGCAACTTGCGCTACCAGTACGCTACGGAGATTCGATCCGACCTCAAACGGCTGAGACGGGATACCGAGACGGGACGAGCCAGAGCAGCGAGTTCCGGCACGCTGCCCGCCGCGCAAGATACTGGCACCGGCCATGTGGGGACGGCCGCCTCGGCCGTCCAGGCGGAGCGAAGCTCCGCAGCCTCGGGGCCAACAGCGGCAGTCGGGCTTCGCTCGACCGGGCAGCCGAGGGCGGCGGTCACCACACGGGCTCTCTCCCGAGCGAAGCTAGGGGGTGCGGTTGCGATCGTGATCACATTCTTAGCCGCAGGCGTCCTCTACTATCGTTTCCACCGAGCCAGGCCTCTGACCGACAAAGACACCATCGTTCTCGCCGATTTTGCCAACAGCACGGGTGATCCGGTGTTCGACGACACGCTCAAGACGGCGCTCAGCGTCTCTCTGAACCAGTCGCCGTTTCTGAATGTGCTCCCGGAGAACAAGGTCTCGGTGACCTTGAAATTGATGTCCCGTCCCGGCGACAGGAAACTCACGCCCGAAGTTACCCGCGAGCTTTGCCAGCGGGCGGGCAGCAAGGCTTATATTGCCGGGTCTATCGCCAGTCTGGGCAGCCAATACGTGCTGGGATTGAAGGCAGTGAATTGCCAGACTGGCGACCCGCTGGCTGAGGGGCAGGTGACGGCGGCGTCGAAGGAGAAGGTGCTGGACGCACTAGGCGAGGCGGCATCCAAGCTGCGTTCGCAGTTGGGTGAGTCGCTGGCGACGGTGCAGAAGTTCGATGTACCGTTGGCAGAGGCTACCACCTCCTCGCTCGAAGCTCTCAAAGCGTATAGCCTTGGCTTGAAGGCCTATAATGTCGGCGGGTCCGCTGCTGCCGTGCCTTACACTCAGCGAGCCATCCAGCTGGATCCGAATTTCGCCGCCGGTTACAACGAAGCGGGGATTGAGTATTCCTATCTTGGACAGCAATCGCGAGCCGCTGAGTATTTCAGTAAGGCATTTCAGTTACGCGGGCACGCCAGCGAACGAGAAAAACTGGATATCACCGCCAACTATTATCAGAATGTCACCGGAGAACTGGATAAAGCGATCCAGGCCTTCCTTCAGGAGATAGAGAGCTACCCTCGGACGACCGAACCCTACATTAATTTGGGCCTTGGATATGCATTTCAGGGTCAGTATGAAAAGGCCACGGAAATCACCAAGGACGCTTTGCGCCTCGCACCGAATGATGTAAGTTCTTACGACGACCTCGCCATCTTTGCTCTCAGTTTGCAGCATTTTGACGAAACCAGGCACATCATTCAGCAAGCCCACGCGAGCGCGCTCGATAATCGGCTGCTGCACTTTGATCTCTACGCTCTTGCCTTTATCAGCTCGGACTCTGCGGCGATGGCGGAACAGCAGCAATGGTTTGCAGGCAAACCCGAATATGAGAACGCCATACTGGCGTTGGCATCCGACACGGCCGCGTATGGCGGCCACCTCGGCAAGGCCCGAGAGTTGACGAGTCAGGCTGTGAATTCCGCCATTCGAGCCGATAGCAAGGAGACCGGGGCAGTTGCAGAGGCGATTACTAGTCAGTGGGAAGCTGCATACGGTAATGCAGCACAAGCCCGACAGGCGGCCGTAGGGGCATTGAAGCTCGCTCCAACGAGTCAGGCCGTCGAAGTGGAATCCGCTCTTGCCTTTGCCCTCGCGGGCGATACGGCGCGAGCCGAATCTTTGGCGCAGGACTTGACCAAACGCTTACCGCTCGACACGCAGATGCAGTCGCTCTGGTTGCCTGCAATTCGAGCGCAATTGGCGCTCGATCGGAACAGTCCGGCCGCTGCCCTGACTGCCCTGCAAGTAGCTTCTCCTATTGAGTTAGGGCTGATTGGCTTCGCCAACAATGTTTCCTGTCTTTACCATGTGTATGTGCGCGGAGAGGCATACTTGGCAGCCAGACAAGGCCGTGCTGCCGCCGACGAGTTTCAGAAGGTCATCGACCACAGTGGCATCGTCTGGAACTGCTGGACGGGAGCGTTGGCGCATCTGGGAGTGGCACGTGCCAACGCCTTGGAGTCGAGGACCTTGCAGGGAGCCGATGCCGATGCCGCTCGCGTCCGGGCGCTCGCTGCCTACAAAGATTTCCTCACCCTCTGGAAAGACGCCGACCCCAACATCCGCATCCTGAAGGAAGCTAAAGCGGAGTACGCGAAGCTGCAATAGAGCCATCGTCGATGACCGCAGAATCGTTTCCGATGACCACCGTAAATCCAACCACAGCTGTGACGCCGGTGTGACGCAGTTGAACGGTATCGGACGGAAGCTCGGTCTTCGCTTGCTTGAGAATGGCCTTGCGTCTGAGACCGGAAAAAGCACCAACCACACCCCGCTACAGGCTAAACTTCCAAAACGCTGCACCGAGACACTTGGTCCACTCTCAGTGGAAAGAGCGATCCTGCCTTCGTGTAGCCTAAACCCCTGCGGAAAACCCGCGAACTCACCGATATGCACCCCGGCGTTAGATACAACTACTCCGAATAAGAACTGACAATCCCCGAAAGGGCGCGATGTGTGGACTGCTTTCTGGCTTCGTCCGCGGACACACAGGGACGTCCTCAGGGTGTGAGATTACTCTTTAATCAAGTTCCGGCAGTTGAAGGTGATGATAGCTTTACGTGAACGAATCTGATCCCAAACATTGGACCTGCAATCTGCTCTTGCTGAGGTGCAGCACCTACCTGAAGAAAATGTTGGTCTGCGGCGTCTTTTGCAGGAGCAGGGAATACAGATTCCGGCGCAGTCCACGATTGAGATTCCCGTCACAACTCGTGTCCTACCAAATGCTCATGCCCCTGTTTTAAAAGCCGAACCCAGGCATCCCGAAAGCGAGCAGAGCGGCCAATACCAGGCGCCCGGTGTGACGCACTCTGCCCGGCGTGATCAATCAACTACGGTCCTGTCTATGGTATTTGACACTGGCATAGGTAAGACGATATCTTACTTTCCATGAAGACGACCATCTCTTCCAAGGGCCAGATTGTTTTGCCAGCAGAATTCCGGCAAATGGACCGGATCGAGCCGGGTCAGGAGTTCGACGTCAAGCGTCTTGATCGTGGAGACTACCGCCTCGTTCGGCGCGATGCTCCTCGGAACGAGGGCACCATCGATTGGCTACTCGCCTGCCCGCACAAGGATTTTTTTGTTCCCATCGAATCTGAGTCTACCGATACCCTGTGAAGTATCTGGTTGACGCCAACGTTTTGGGCGAGCCGACGAAACCATCGCCGGATCCGCGGGTTGTGGACTGGCTTCGCGCACATGAACCTGACCTGGCCGTCAATCCTGTGATTCTCGGGGAATTGCGATTCGGCATTCTTATCCTTCCCACGGGAAAGAAGCGGACCGCGCTGGAACGCTGGTTCGATGCTGGGGCCGGGCGTCTCCACTGTCTTTCCTGGGATGCGGACACTGGCCTCATATGGGCGGAACTGCTGGCGCGTCTTCGCAAAACCGGGAAAACTATGCCGATCAAGGATAGCCTGATCGCAGCGACCGCGATTGTGCACAGTCTCGCGGTCGCTACTCGCAACCGCATCGATTTGGCGAAGGCCGGTGTGCACGTCGTCGATCCCTTTGTTCGTTGACGCCTGTCGTGTAGGTCACCCGCATGGGGACAGCGCTGATGACGGAGCCTCGGAAGCTTTGTCATCGACCTAGGCCGTTATGTCCCTGAGTTTACTTCGCTGTTAATCTGCCGCCTGCTTTCGCATCGCCACGAAGTTGCGCTGCATTCGGTCGACACCCACCGAGATGCAGTCACCTGAGTGAAAGCGACTTCCGCAGTGTTTGTTGCGCCCGGACGTGGATACACCGGTGAGAGCCATTTCGAGTTTGGCGGCTGTAGGATCTTCACACCAATGCCAGTTGCTGATTGTGACGCTGGTGAGACGCGCTTGCTTGGGCAGCGGCAACCGGCGTTCGGAAACTGGAACACGCGTCAGCTGTTTCGGCAGGAACAACCCGCTAGTCACAGCTCGGACAGGCACAATCCTGGAACAACGTCACGACCAGCTCGTTATCGGGACCGATCTCGAAAACGAAGCCAACTTCTCGGCTGCCCCTCATCCGTTCTTACAGCGGTGCCCGATTAAACTTCTGTCGCGAGTGACGCCCAAGGTAGGACTCCTGGGCGACGGTTAGGAAGTGGCGGAATCAACGCAGGCCGTCAGCCAGGAAGAGCGTCGAATAGATTCGCTGCAACTCGTTAGGCATAATGAGTGCCGTCCAGTTCCATCAAATTCATCCTATAGCCTCACCAGTGTTGGGCAAGGATTGCGAGGTCTGAGCCAAGTCAGTCAAAACGGTATCTCCCAGTCTTCTTGCGCGGACAAATCTGTCGCCTCCCAATCCTCCGGGACAAAGACCTCCGCTTCTTCCGAATTGGATTGGGCGAAGACTTCCCCAGTCTCCCAGTTCCAGGTATGGGCAAAAACCAAGCCTGTGTCCTCCAACCTGCGCAAGAGTTCCGGATGCTTCTGCGCAAGGAATTTGAGTCTCCTGGTTTTGTAGGGCTTTATCCGGGCTACTTCGAGGACAATCTCGGCGAGACTGGCGACTAGCGGATTCTCCGACTTCGCCATTTGTCCCAGGCGAATCACATTCTTTTCGGAGATGTGCGACTGTTTGAGAAACCCGAAGATATCGTCCTGATCCTCGATGGCTCGGCGCTCGGTCTTCGGCTTGGCCTGGCAGCGCTTGCACATATGAATCTTGTGACCTTTGCCCGAGAACTGCTCGTTCGGCCGCTCACGCCCGCAGATCCTGCAGTAATGTCCCATACCCATCCCTTATGACTGAAACTACTCGACCGTATGCGCCTTGTGAGAGGGTATCGTCGTGTTGCGCGACTGTAAATGTTGTTTCTTCAGCGCCAACCTCGCGGAGGACGTACAACTCGCCGCAACCCTTACACCCGACGACCCAGTCCAGCTCATCCATCGATTTTGTCACCCCCAAAATCAACCCTTTTCTGTCGCACCTTCTCTCCCTCTCCCTCTCCCTCTCCCTCTGCCTCCCACCTTCCGGTCCAATCATTCCCCTCTCAGCAGTCTGCGATCAAGAAGTGAGCTTCCAAGCGCCGTTGTCTCCCGGTCTCGTACGTTTTTCTGTCACCGTCTCACAACCCGATGTGTGCCGCAGAGCGGAGGCGGTAATCACGGTTACTGATAGCCTTGATGCGCCTGTCGGCCCTTGTCTCTTCAATGCGCGCGGCTTACCAGGCTACACGGTTGAACGAGCCGCTGGGGAACTGTGGCCGAGCCGAAGCTGATTGTCGTGAATAACGGGCATCGCGATTTTGTCTTCGCCACGTGCAGCCGCGCCCTGCAGTTGCGGTATCTTGTGCGGCTTTACGTCAAGGAGTTGGTGCTCAAGAACTTTAGGGGACTGCCAGCCGAGCAATTGATGGAGCGCATGATTGAGCTCTCACTCTATGTCGAGGAGAAATTGAAACCCTCCTGAAGGGTTGTAACGCACCTTGCGATTGGATGGAGGCTTGGAGCCTGCCCCCGAGCCGGCTCTGACTCAGGCGCCACTGCTTCGGGACGACAGTTCCTATTCTGCCGACCGGACCTCCATACGACAACTTCGCCTCACCTCACCGCCGCTTGTCGTTGCACTGTCAGCACCTCGGACCGCAGCGCCACATAACGCCGCCGCCGCTCGCACTTCAGGTGGCGTCCCTGGCACGCCGCTGCCTGCGCATCGATCCATTCTTGCCTGTGCCGATGGGTTTTGATTTTCTTCGACATACGCCATCGATTTCCTCAGCTAGAATCCCCTTTACGAAAAGATCGAGCGAGGCTCTGCTTTCTGGTTGCTGGCGGTAATGCGAGTTCACGTCGACGGCTCCATCAATCATCCCTTGCCGGAGATCATGTGAGCAATTCGCCGCAGGTACTCATTGGCGCAGTCGCCGACGGACAGAATCACAACCAGGCGTGCTTTCGCTCGACTCAGCGACGTTGATCAATCGAGGCCCTTCGACAGGATGCCCCAGCAATCTCTCGCCAGTCGCGATCAGTGGATCGAAAATAAACAGTGTGATACTTGCTCCCTTGCGCCCTATGCACGGTGCTGACCGGGACCTTGGCCTGTCCAGCATTTCGGAGAAAATTTTTGATCAGCCCCCGCTGTGCTCGATAAGGAGTCAAGACGAACACCTTCTCCTCACCGACCTGACCGGCGAGAGAAGGAACTAACTGTCCGATATACTCGGCGGACTTGTAGCGTGTGCCAATACCATATTGCGTCTGTTTGAGGTCGCCTTCCGCAGGGCACTTTTCGAGGTGTACGCGGTCGGTGCCGATCCCGGGGACGAACTGCGCCCGTCGCTCCGCACGCCATTCCGCATCGGCTGCCCACTTCTCGGCGACGATCAACTCCCCGTCATAGAACACGTAGCTAACGATGTCACAAATCTCTTCGGCCACACGGGACTGTTCATTCAAGAGCAGCGGTTCTGCGGGTTCATGGACTTAAACATTGATGCGCTCGATGGGCTTCGGTATCTGTGCTCGAAGAGTGCTAATCTTGTCTTTCCAAGTGGCATATGCTGCCGCATTGCTTCGGTCCAGCATCTCCGGCGGATTCTAAACTGTCCTGATAGGTCCCGGGTACTGAGACACCAAGGAGTCGATGGTCAGCAGCGTAACACCCTCGACCGTCGCCTGTGCCACTAAGATTCTATCGAAAGGATCCTTATGAATGAGCGGCAAGCTATCAATGGCAACGACATGATCGCTGATGATTGGCAACTCGCTGTACCCATTGTCCAATAGACCGCGGCGCAGGAGCCTCGGATCCACCTTAAAATCATCTCTGCCCAACCCGCGTTTAATGGTCACTTCCCATAAGCTAGCCGCACTAAACAGAACCTCGTTTTCAGGATTGTCGATCAGCGTTCGAGCTTGTTTTGAGAGCCGGCGGGGTTCACCGGCCGCCCAGAGAAGGAGATGCGTATCCAGCAGAAGTTTCATGCGCCACCGCCGAACATTTGCTCGATCTCCTCCTTGCCCATTCGGTCAAAGTCGTCCGGGACGAAAATCTGCCCCGCCATGAAACCGAGGCGCCGTACTTGAGCACCGGTTGGAGCGCTAAGGGCAGTGACTTTTACGACCGGTTTGCCAGCCTTGGCTATCACGAACGGCTCCCCTTTGGAGGCCTCTTCTATGAGTTTCGAGAGCTGAGTTTTCGCCTCGTGAATGTTTACGGTTTTCATAGCCACCTTTGTTGAACTAGGCTTAATTAGTTTAGTCTAGCATGGAAGCGGAGCATGGTGAAGACGCTCTTGAGGTTGATCCCGACTTCGAACTGTACTCTGGGATCGAACGCAATGAATCACGACCAGTTCCCCTTGAAATTGCTCTGTATGCAGAGACCCCCGCGTTCGAGGGTTTTCAGGCAGGAGGAAGTGGTAGAACACCTCATCGCCATCTCCGGGTGCACCGTGATGGCCCAGTTGCGCATCGTTAGTCCCTGTGCGTGCGAAGGTCCTCAGACACGAGAACTTTCGATTCGTTTGAAAAAAGATCACAATTTGAAAAATAGAATTGTAAACTCGTCGGTAAACGTTGGTTCCAAACCTCGCCGATCGCGGAGAGTGCGAATGATACAGATCCTAAGAATGCTCAGGCCTAGCAGAATCTGCCGAAAGACCGTTTGCGTCGTGGCCCTGCTCTCCTCAACTTGCGCGCACGCGCAATTGTTTACATTCTCCAAGCAAGAATTGATTGACTTTACCGCCAACTCCCCATTCGACAGGCTTGCCGACGGACGTCCGAAGGTGTCCGATGCGATGATCGAGCGCGCCCGCGAACTATCTTCCGAAGAAGTCTGGGCCGGTCTCCACGAGGAGGGTTTCAAGAACCAGTATGCGGATGGTTTTCAGGTGTTGCATCCCGGGAAGACCATGGTTGGGCGCGCGTTCACAGCGCAATTCATGCCGCTGCGCGCCGACGTCGACCAAGTTTCCAAGTACAAAGCCAAGGAACGCGGCTTGCCGGGACTGACCAATCAAACTGCGATCGATATGCTCCAGCCCGGCGATGTGCTGGTTGTGGATCTCTTTGGAAAGAAAGTCGACGGCACCATCGTGGGCGACAATCTCTTCTACTACGTCATGAAAGCCACGAATGGCGGTGGGTTGGTAGTGGACGGCAGCATTCGCGACCTAGATGGCATAGCCCAGATCGGTATGCCGGCGTATTTCCGTTCCGCCGATCCAACGCCCATCGGGAACGTGATGCTGACGGGCATCAATGTGCCTATCCGAATCGGAGACGTAACCGTTATGCCGGGAGATCTCGTGGTGGGAGACCGCGAAGGCGTATATTTCATTCCGCCGCAATTCGTCAAAGAAGTCCTCGACCATGCCGATGAGACCCATATCCATGATGAATGGACGAAAAAGAAATTCGATGAAGGGAAATACAAATCTTCCGAGATCTACAGCTCACCAAAAGATCCCAAATTGCAGCAGGAATATCGAGAGTACCTGAAGAAGCGGTTAGACGAAATCCATAAGCAACAGAGTCCGCAATAGTTGAGGTCTCTCTCTTTGACGAGAAGCATTCCGAGGGACTATTGCTAACGTAGAGCACAGCTGCAAATGATGATGTCTCTAAAACTTCTCTCGAGTTTCTTGCTCTTATCGCTGCCTACGGCAACCGCTCAAGTGCGGGTATGGCAAGGCACTTTGACCTTGCCCACCTATGAGGAAGGTGCGCCCGATCCCAACCCGCCGTTCGATCAATATGCAAACAGCCGCTTCAACTACCCGTATACTCTCCGCCGCAATTTGACGGATCGCCGTGCCGACCACGCTTGGCGTGCTGTATTTCTGGAAAACGAATATTTGAAGTGTTCGGTGCTGCCCGATCTTGGAGGCCATGTCTATACCTGCACAGACAATATCAGCGGGCAGCCGATGTTTTACGAGAACCCGTCCATTAAGAAGGCCGACATATCTTATCGTGGCGCGTGGGCTGCGTTCGGTATCGAGTTTAATTTCCCGGTTTCCCACAATTGGGTCAGTCTTTCCCCGGTTGATTTTGCGTTCGGCCAAAAGGATGACGGCAGTGCTTCCGTTCAGGTGGGCAACATCGACCGGGTGTACGGAATGCAATGGTCGGTGGAATTAGTGCTCCGCCCGCATTCCACCATTCTCGAACAGAGAGTCACGCTCAACAATCGCAGCGACGTTCGCCACCGATTCTACTGGTGGAACAATGCCGGAATTCAAGTGTGGGATGATTCGCGAATCCAGTATCCAATGCGGTTCATAGCCAGCCACGGCTTTCGAGACGTTCAGTCTTGGCCGATCGAAGCCGACGGAAACGATCTCAGTATGGTGAAGAATCAAACCAAGGGGCCAGTCTCGTCCTTTGTGCACGGCAGCCGCGAACCCTTTATGGGCGTTTGGCACCCTCACACCAATACTGGGACCGTGCACTACGCGGATTACGCGCAACTCCCTGCGAAGAAGATCTGGTCATGGGGCACTGATGCGGACGGTCTGGACTGGCGCAAGACGTTATCCGATAACGACAGCGCGTACGTCGAAGTTCAGGCAGGATTGTTCCGCAATCAGGAGACCTATGCCTTTCTCGAACCTCGGCAGACCATCAGCTTCTCTGAGTTTTGGATGCCGGTGCGCGACATCGGTGGAATCTCCAGGGCCAACCTGGCCGGCGTGGTTCATCTGAGCCGGCGAGGCAACGCGCTCATGGCCGGACTCAATGTCAACCAGGCAGTTCCCGGAGCGACTCTGGCTATCTCGGCGGGAGATCAAATCATCTTTCATGAGAAAACCGATCTCACCCCGGAACAGACTTGGAAGCACGAACTCGCGAATGCAGACTCGCGACAGAAATACACATTCGAACTGCGCAACGCCAGTGATGCGGTACTTCTACGGCAGACCGAGGGCCAATACGACTGGACGCCGGTTGAACAAATTCACCTCGGGCCACAGCCGTCGTATCGCATTCCCGATCCAGAGCATCGCACGGAAGATGACTGGCTCCAACTGGGGAACGAAGACGAACTCGACGGCAATGTGCTCGTCGCACTGCAAACATATCAGGATGCGTTAGCCAGATTCCCCGAGAGCGTCCACGCACGCAAGGCTGCAGGACGCTTGTGTGCCAGCTTGTTGCGTTATAAGGAAGCGAAGGGCTTTCTGGAGCCGGTATCTGCTCGCGACACTTCCAATGCAGAAGTTGCTTACTATCTCGGCATCGCCTATGACGGCCTAGGTCAGAACGGAGACGCTCGCGAATCCTATGAAGCCGCCGCGCGGCTGCCCGCCTTCCGTGCGGCGGCGGGGTTGCGATTGGCGGAGCTTTCTGCCCGTGAAGGAAATTTGAAACAGGCCGAGTCTTACCTCCAAGCAGTCAGTCGCGCCGCGCCGGATGATCTTCGCACGGCTGAAGAGTTGGCTGCCATTCTCCGAGCGGAGGGGGAGTCCGAAAAGTCTCAGAAGGTTGTGCAGGAGTGGCTGGCGCGATTCCCTCAAAGTTACTTCCTGCTTGAGCAGGTTGGCAGAGCTGATCTCGATCATCTTGCCGACGACCCGGAGCGTGTGTCGAATATCGCGTCTGAGTACATGCGTCTCGGACTGTACGCCCAAGCGCTCGATGTCCTATCGCGCAACTACCCTTCAGCGGTCGCGGATGAAAGTGAACCCGGAGTGGTCTCTCCAGATAAACATCCAATGGTGGCCTACTTCCGCGGCTATTGCCGGCAGAAGTTAGGACAGTCAGGCTCGGGCGACTTCAGGATGGCTGCGAAGCTTCCCACCAATTATGTCTTCCCCAGTCGCGCAGAAGATATCGAGGTCTTGGGTGCTGCGCTGAACGCGAATCCGCAGGACGCGAGCGCACACTACCTGCTTGGAACGCTTTACTTTTCACGAGGTCTAACCGATCAGGCTCTCGGCGAATGGGGGCAGGCCCGCAGGTTCAATGCGCAGATTCCTGTCCTCGATGCCAGCCTTGGCCGTGCTCTGCTTCACGCGAAAGACAATCCTGAGCAGGCGTTGACTGTGTTTCAGGAGGGTCTGCGCACGGACTCAAAGAACGTCGAACTTTACACAGGAATGGATCAAGCCTTGAGTATCTTGCAGCGCCCAGCGCAGGAACGTGTAGCGGCGCTGGAGCGCTATCCCGATCGCGCCAGCATGCCTTCCGAACTCGTCTATGAGCTCATCCTGAATTTGGCCGAGTCCGAAGAGTTCGAGAAAGCAGCCGCCCTGTTCCACAATCGCTTCTTCCCACGCGAGGAAGGTGGCACCAATGTGCGGCAAGTCTGGCTGGAAGTGCAAATGCAGCGCGCCATATCATTGGCACAACTTGGACGATGTGCCGAGGGAGTTAAGATTGTCGATCATTTTGCAGAACCGGTCGCAGATCTGCCGTTTACTCATGATGGATTGGAGCCGTTTTTGCGCTCTGCCAGATTCAATTACCTAATGGGGACGGTAAATCAGACTTGCAACCTGCCCGACAAAGCTCGAAGAAGTTTCCAGCACGCCGCTGAGCAATCGAGCCTGGAAGATGCCGTTTGGTCCTGGAAGGCATCTCAACAGCTGCCCAATTTCGATCGGGTCTCAGCCAAGCAAAAACTGGAAAGTCTCCTCGATCGCACTAAGAGCAATGGGAACGCCAGTTCGCGCAGTGGATGGTGGCTCTACAATGTCGCCATGCTCGATCGCGCCCTGGACAATATTCAACAGTCGGAAAAGGAGCTTCGAGAAGCGCTTTTGAGCCCCGATCAATTATTGACCTATCACCTTACGCGGCTTGCTGTTTCCAGCAGGAATCCCTAGAGCTCTTGTTTGTGCGCCCGTACGAAGAATCCCTCTCTAGTGACATACTGCCGTGCAGATTCGCGGATGCCGGAGGAGTGCGCCACATGGTACCATTCCCGCGTGGGTGACTCCGCTTGCATCCCAAGTGCTGCCTCGGCCGTCCCGACCACGACGGTTACTTCGCGGCATTCTGCTCTCGTCCGCGTCACTCATTGGATTACTGCCGTGTGTTTTCTGGCTCTGCTCGTCAGCGGCGCTGAAATTGTGGCCTCTCACCCCCGCTTCTATTGGGGCGAAACCGGGAACGATCTGACTCCAACGTTGTTCAAGCTGCCGATCCCCGCCTCCAGAGCATTGGTACCGACCGGCTACGGCTACGTGCTGCCGGACCAGAACGGCTGGAGCCGGTATCTCCACTTCCAATCTGCCTGGGTCGTTGTGTTGACCGGCCTGCTGTACATAATCTCCGGCTTATTTACGGGACATTTTCGCAACAGCTTGCTCCCGCTGAGAGCCGATCTGTCGTGGCGCGCATTCTCGAGAGCAATCGCTAGCCGCTTGCGCTTCGAGCGGTCGAGTGAGTCGGAAGTCTGGTCCTATAATTTACTCGAGCGGCTCACCTACCTCATCGTGATCTTCGTTCTTTTTCCCCTGGTGATCTGGACGGGCTTGGCGATGTCCCCCGCCTTTGTTTCCGCGGTGCCGGCGGCCGTCAATGTGCTCGGCGGCCAGCAATCGGCACGCACTCTTCACTTCTTCGTTTCCCTGGCTCTCGTGCTGTTCTTGCTGGTGCACATTTTGATGGTTTGGCTTGCCGGGTTCAGGAGTCGCATGCGGGCGATGATCACGGGCCGCGTCGCTGCACCTATGGAGCGCACATGAGCGATCTCTCACGTCGCAAAGTCATCATCACCGGACTCGCGGCCACAGCGGGCGCATTGGGCTTGGGCGCGGCCGCGCGCATCGCGCAAAGATACGGGCTTGTCCCGCCTGATCATGGCGGAATCTATGGCCTCGGCGAAACGCTGACCTATGCTTCCCAGCGTCTGCTCACAAGGCACTCATTAGCTCGTGAGTTTTCTCGGAGCCAGATCTCAAAGCCTCCATTCGCGAACGAAATCCCGCCCCTGAGTGAAGAGTTCAAGCGCCTTCAGGCCGGAGGATTTGCCGATTGGCGGCTCTCCATCAACGGCATGGTCGCCCGGCCCGCTTCATTTTCGCTTGCCCAACTTAAGAGCTACCCGTCTCACAGCCAAATCACCATGCTGCAGTGTGAGGAGGGCTGGTCGTATATAGCCGAGTGGATCGGCGTGCCTCTCTCCCAAGTCCTGCAAGCTGTGGCAGTCCACCCGCAAGCCAAATACGTTGTCTACTTCTCGATCGATCCCGACTGGTGGGAAAGCATCGACATGGCCGACGCGTTGCATCCGCAGACTTTTCTCACCTATGGCATGAATGGCGATGAACTCCCGGTGGGCAATGGCGGGCCGCTTCGCCTGCGGGTTTCCCGTCAAATCGGTTATAAGAGCGTGAAGTACATAACCCAGCTGACGGTCACCGACAGTCTGAAACGTTTCGGCAAGGGCTTGGGCTCCGCGGCTCCGGAAGGAGGCTATGCCTGGTACGCCGGCATTTGACCGATTCGTTTCCGGGGATTGGTGTGAAGCGAGTAGCGGTCGCTCTCCGTTACACCTGATTGACAGACTGCGGCCTGCATTTTTAAGATGGGTTTGCTACGCGCTGCCCACGCGCGGGTCGGCCCAACAGTTTGAGCGTTCTCACTGTTGACAACAACTGCTTATGATCACCGTCAAAGAACTTACCAAGCGGTACGCCCGCACCGTTGCTGTGGATCAGATCTCGTTTGAGGTGGCGAAGGGCCAGATCGTCGGATTTCTCGGCCCGAACGGCGCCGGTAAGACCACCACGATGCGCATGCTGACATGCTTTTTGCCACCGTCGGCGGGCACTGCGAGTGTGGCCGGGTTTGATGTCCTCGAACAGCCACTGGAGGTCAAGAAGAGAATTGGCTACTTGCCCGAGACGCCGCCTATTTATCCGGAGATGGAGACGGCAGATTACTTGCGATTCGTGGGCAAGCTGAAAGGACTATCAGGCGCCGATCTGGAGAAACGTATCGACTACGTTTGCGATCGCTGTGCCGTGGCAGACGTCAGGAAAAAGCTTCTCGGAAAGCTGTCCAAAGGCTACCGGCAACGGGTCGGCCTGGCCCAGGCCATCATTCACAACCCCGACGTGCTGATTCTCGATGAACCCACTGCTGGTCTCGACCCCAAGCAAATCAATGAGACCCGCGACCTGATCAAGGGTCTTGCGGGGGATCACACCATCATTCTGAGCACGCACATACTCCCCGAAGTCGAGCAGACCTGCGAACTGGTCATCATCATCAACAAGGGGAAACTGGTCGCCACCGACTCGGTGCGCAATCTGCGAGCACGGGCACGCGGAGCCGAGTCTGTTCTGCTGGAGATCGGCGGACGCGATGGAAGTCTGGAAGCTCCGATCGTGCAGCATAAGCTTGAGCAGATTTCTGGCGTCAGCCGCGTGCTCTGCAAACAACTGGTCGACGGGCGCGCCTTATTTGAAGTCGAAAGCGAGAAAGGTCGCCTGGTGCGGGGAGACTTGGCGCGTGCTGTGGTGCAGTACGGGTGGGATCTCAACGAGCTTCGGCCAGCGGCGATGACCCTGGAAGAAATATTCCTCCAGCTCACGGGTACCGAATCTGGTGAGGCAGAGAAGAGCGCACCAAAGGTGTCACAGCCATGAGAAACGCGTGGATCATCTGCCGCAAGGAACTCGGCAGCTACTTCGTTTCACCGGTCGCCTATCTCCTGTTAACCATGTTTGGCTTGATCTTCGGTTTCTTCTTTTGGAACGCGCTCGGCTTTTTTGTCGTCGAAAGCGTTGAGATGCAGATGCGCGGGCAGATGTTCCCCATGAACCTGAACGAGCAGGTCATCCGCCCGCTGCTGTCGAACGTAGGCGTGATCGGACTCTTCTTTATTCCGATGATCACGATGCGCCTGTTTGCTGAAGAGAAGCGCACCGGCACTATTGAGCTGCTAGCGACCTCTCCGATCCGCGATCTCGAAATCATCCTGGGAAAATGGCTGGCCGCGATGCTGCTCTACTCGTGCCTGCTGCTTTTCACCGCAATGAATTTCGCGTTTCTCTTCCGGTACGGCAACCCGGATTGGAAGCCGCTGGCCATGGGCTATCTTGGCCTGCTGCTCCAGGCAGGTGCGCTGCTGGCCATCGGCACCTTCATTTCCACCCTTACTAAGAACCAAATCATCGCCGGGGCCGCGACCTTCGGCGTGGAATTGCTGCTCTGGGTCATCGCCTGGGTCGGTGAATACGAAACAGCAACTTGGGCCCGCGTGCTTTCGTACTTGTCGATCATCACGCACTTCGAATCGTTCGGCCGGGGCGTGTTCGATTCCAAAGATGCAATCTTCTACCTCACCGTCATCTTCCTGGGACTCTTCTTCACGGCGCGTTCCATGGAATCCCTGCGCTGGAGGTCGTAAATGGCAGGCCAATGGCTTAGAGCGAGACAAACGAAGTACGTGGCCTACGCAGCGACCTACATCATCATCGTGCTGGCCGCGGTAGTCGTCGTCAACGTTCTCGCCAACCGTTTCAACAAGTCGTACGACGCCACGTCCAACAAGCGCTACAGTCTTTCCGACCAGACCGCCAAGATCGTGAAAGGCCTGAAGCAGAACGCGACGATCACCTATTTCCAGCAGAGCACGCGATTCCGTGACGGCAAAGACCTGCTCGACCAATATGCGAACCTATCTCCCAAGGTGAAGGTGGAGTACGTCGACCCCGACAAGAACCCACAAGCCGCGCGGGAGGCCGGCATCCGGAACTTCGGGACGGCGGTAGTTCAGATCGGCACGAAGAAAGAAGAAGCCAAGAGCATGACCGAAGAAGGTCTCACCGGCGCCTTCATCCGCGACCTCAAGAGCAACACGAGAACTGTGTGTTTTGTCAGTGGCAGTGGCGAACACCAGATTGATGACAGCGATCGCGGAGGACTTTCCCGCTTCAAAGAGCTGCTAGCCAAAGACAATTACGAAAGCAAGACCGTCAGTCTCTTACAGACCGCCGAGGTTCCGAGCGACTGCACGACCTTGGTCGTCGCGGGCCCGGCGCGCAATTACGAGCAACCGGAAGTGGACGCGATCAAGAAATATGTCGAAAGTGGCGGGCGTGCACTTCTAATGCTGGATGCACCTCTAAAGGCGGGGCGCTCGGAAATCGCCGACAACGACGCTCTTGCGAGCCTGCTCCAAACCTGGGGCGTGACCCCGAACAAGGATTTGATTCTCGACCTGAATCCGCTCGGCCAGATTGTTGGACTCGGGCCCCAGGTCGCACTGGTCACAAGTTATGAATCCCAGCCCATCGTAAGCGAGATGAAGGGGACGGCCACAGGCTTTCCGCTCTCCCGTTCTCTGGAAGTAAAGAGCGGCGACAAGACCAGTGTGCAGAAGCTGTTCGATTCCTCGAGTACCAGTCTCGCGACCACCAATCTGAGTTCTGCAGCGGTTAACGTGAATGACCCCAAGAACAAGAAGGGCCCGCTGACCATCGCAGCTGCAGGCACTTACAACACGGGCAAAGAGAATGCGCAGGGCCGCTTCGTGGTGGTCGGCAGCTCTTCCTGGGTGAGCAACGGGTTTATCAATTTCAATGGCAACAATGATCTGGCGTTGAACGCGGTCAACTGGCTATCCTCCGATGAAGACTTGATCTCCATCCGGCCAAAGGAACGCGAAGACCGTCGAATTACCATGACCCGCTCGCAGCTCAGTTGGGTTCGCGCGACCAGCCAGTTCCTGCTGCCAGCGATCGTTGTTGTCGTTGGCGTTGGAGTGTGGTGGAAGAGAAGGTAAAGAAGCTCGTCCTGCCGATTGGAGCCTTGTCTGAAACGCCATGAAAATTCGCAGCCTGATTGTTGCAACCCTTGTATTCCTTGCGCTGGGAGGTGCCCTCTATTGGTCGGAACACCGCAAAGCGACGGACGAGTCCGCGAAGGTACCCGCCGACACTCCACCCACCATTCTCAAGCTGGATGAACCGACCATTAATCGGGTTGAGCTAAAGAAGAATGGTGCCGAGCCGATCGTCCTCGCAAAAAACACTTCAGGCACTTGGCAGATCGCACAGCCCAAGTCATTCAATGCTGATCAAAATGCCGTTTCCGGCGCGATCTCTATCCTCTCGTCCCTGAACTCCGAGCGTCTAGTCGAGGACAAACCCTCCGATCTGAAGCAGTATGGTCTCGACCACCCTGCCGTCGAAGTGGATGTCACAGAGAAAGACAATAAGACGCAAAGGCTCTTGATCGGCGATGACACTCCCGCGGGCGGGGCGGTTTACGCGATGCTGGCAGGCGATCCGCGGATCTTCACCATGGCCAGCTACAACAAGACCAGCATTGATAAGAGCCTGAACGACCTGCGCGACAAGAGGTTGTTGACCGAGAGTGCAGACAAGATCAGCCGCTTAGAGTTGATCAGGACTAATCAAGAAATCGAGTTCGGGCGCAATAAAGACGAGTGGCAGATCTTGAAGCCCAAGCCTTTGCGTGCCGATAGCGTCCAGGTCGGTGAACTGGTTGGGAAACTCACCGATGCCCGCATGGATCTCAGTGGATCGGACAAGGACCTTAAGGATATGGCCTTGGCCTTTGTGCGCGCCACGCCGGTCGCGATTGCAAAAGTAACAGACCAGTCCGGCACGCAAGAACTCCAGGTTCGCAAGAGCAAGGACACCTACTATGCGAAGTTGAGCATGGTCGACGGTGTCTACAAGGTCGATTCAAGTCTCGGTCAGGCACTCGATAAAGGGCTCGACGATTTCCGCAACAAAAAACTTTTTGACATCGGCTTCAGCGACCCAAGCAAGATTGAGATGCACAACGGCTCAAAAGCCTATTTTCTGAGCAAGAGCGGTTCAGACTGGTGGTCCAACGGAAAGAAGATGGACGCCGGGAGTGTAGAGCCGTACATTTCGGATCTGCGCAGCCTCGCCGCCAACAAGTTTGTCGAGTCGGGCTTCGCGAATCCCACCATTGAATTCACCGTCACTTCCGATGACGGCAAGCGCGTGGAGAAAGTGTCCATTGCGAAATCCGGCAGTGGTTACATCGCCAGTCGCGAGAACGAACCTACCCTCTACCAACTAGACTCGAGTGCTGTGGATGCACTGCAGAAAGCCGCAGACGATATCAGACCGGCTCCGGCGCCCGGCAAGTAACAACTGTCCACACGTCCCCGCTCATCCTAGCTGCACGATGTCATAGACGTCTGAGACAGCGGTGATTGATCGCTCCGTTTTGGTATCATCGCTTGCCCGCATCTGCAGACCGTGTCAGGCAGACTGGAATTCATCGAAAACCGGCCCCGTCTGTGCAGCAATGTACTTGAAGAAAGCAGGCCCCGATGAACTACCGCACGCTCGGTCGCACCGGTTGGAAAGTCTCTGACGTCAGCTTCGGCGCCTGGGCCATTGGAGGCGCCTGGGGACACGTTTCCGACGAGGACGCCCTTGCCGCTCTGCATAAGGCGATCGACTCTGGAGTCAATTTCATCGATACGGCTGACGTCTACGGAGACGGCCGCAGCGAGCGCCTGATCGCTCGCCTAAAGAAGGATCGCAGGGAGGAAATCATGGTCGCGACCAAAGCGGGTCGACGTCTCCCTCGGCAGACCGTCGACGGCTACACCCGCGAAAATCTGACTTCGTGGATCGACGACAGCCTGAGAAATCTCTCGACCAGCACCCTCGACCTGCTGCAACTTCATTGTCCGCCCACGGAGGTCTATTACCGTCCGGAAGTCTTTGCCATACTCGACGATCTGGTAAAAACCGGCAAACTCCGCCATTACGGCGTCAGCGTGGAGAAGGTCGAGGAAGCTCTGAAAGCCATCGACTTCCCCAATGTCCAGACGGTGCAGATCATCTTCAATTGCTTCCGCCAGCGCCCAGCAGAACTGTTTTTCTCGCGGGCCACACAGAAGCAAGTTGGCATCCTGGCGCGCGTGCCGCTGGCCAGCGGTCTTCTGACTGGCAAACTCCGCCGCGATTCCAAGTTCGAGGCTGATGATCACCGCAACTTCAATCGTCGCGGCGCAGCATTTGATGTAGGCGAGACTTTTTCTGGAGTGGATCTCGACATCGGGCTCGATGCGGTGGAACAAATCCGCGCTCTTCTGCCCCCTGGCTATTCCATGGCCCAGTTTGCCTTGCGCTGGATTCTCATGTTCGATGCTGTCACCTGCGCTATTCCCGGCGGCAAACGGCAGGAACAGGTCGCCGACAACTGTCGCGCTTCCGCTCTCCCACCTCTTGCGCCGGAGACCATGGCAGCAATCCGGAGCATTTACGACAAGAAAGTACGCGCCCAGGTTCATCAACGTTGGTGAGCGAATGAGGTGGATCCTCCTGCAAATCGCAGCGCTCGCGCTTGTTGTAGCCGCCGTCTGTTCTGCCCAGGACTCACACTTCGCCCCCGACGCCCAGCAGATTCCCGTACCTGAATGCCAGACCATGAAGGGCCTGTCGGAAGGCGGATCGAAGCCGTGCAGCCAAACCGAACCCGAGGCATGGCTCGCTGACATCACACACTGGAGAACGGAACGGCGCACCCGAATCGGCCACGACGGCGCCAGGTACGATCTGCCTGCATTGCAGTGGACGCAGTCCAGCTTCATGCAGTCTCAGATGATGGTTCATGATCGCTACTTCTACGATCCCGCCTCGGGCAAGTACACCGTCGACCGTTACCTCGACGATCGCGAAAGCGGTACGGCGGCATCGATGCCGTTCTGGTCTGGCCGACGTACCCTGACCTGGGAATCGATAATCGCAATCAGCACGACATGATTGGCAGCATGCCCGGCGGCCTCGCCGGCGTGAAACAAATGATTGCGGATTTCCATCGACGCGGTGTGCGTGTCTTGTTTCCGATGATGATGTGGGATCAGGGAACGCGAGACCCGGGCCTGCCGTGGCCACACTCGATCGCCGGCCTGCTGGCCGAAGTTGGCGCCGACGGCATCGACGGCGACACGCAGGACGGCGTCCCCTTGACCTTCTCACTGGCTGCCGACAAAACCGGCCACCCGCTCGCCTTTGAGCCCGAGGGAAGCCCTGCGGACGAAGCCTTGGCCTGGAACGTCATGACTTGGGGCCAATACCAGTTGGACGATCGTCAACCGCAACGAATACGACGTCGATGGCGACCAGATGGAAGTTCCGGCCGCGGCGAGCTTCCGCCATTTCGATCTGTACCATGGAGTCGAACTGAAGTCCGAGGCTCGGCCCGTTGGAAGGGCCATGCTCGTCTTTTCGATCGACGCCAAAGGATACGCTGCCATCCTCCCGACCGACACGGTACCGGGGCAGGGAACTCTCGCCATGATGGCCAAAATGAAGTCCTTGACCGCGTCCCCCTTGTCCGGCTATTCGCACGAATGAAAGGTCCTGCCGGCTTCCGACAAATCACGTACCATGCCAGGTCCCGGATCCGGTCGTCGCACATCCCAAGGGAGCCAGTCCATTTGGCGTGATGGACATAGTTGGAAACATTTGGCAATGGACGGAAGAGTTCGCCGATGAGCATACTCGCGCCGCTATTCTCCGCGGTGGCAGCTACTACCAACCGCAGAGCTCAATCTGGTACTTCCCCCAGGCCTACAAACTAACCGAGCAGGGCAAGCTCCTCCTTGTGTTCCCACCATAGACCGCTCGGCAGCCATCGGATTCCGTTGCCTAGTAGACGCGCCGTAACCTCTCGACCGGGGCGTCATCCTCTGAGCGTAGCCGTTTTTCAGGCGGAGCGAAGGATCTCGGCAATCGGGCGGTGGCCCTGATTGACAGTTCCCGCAGTCTCCTATTCAATGAAACAGGGCTGCAACGCGACCGGCAACTTGGTCCCCGGTCCGGGTCCGGCGGCCACTTCAAATTGACCACAGGAGCACCGAATGTCAGCACCCAGCCGCCGGCCAGAGATACGCCGGCGCCGTACCCGCAAAGAAAAAATTGTCCAGCTGCGCAAGCGCCTGGCCGCCGCGAAAACCGATGCCGACCGCACCAGCATCACCGCCAAACTCCAAAAACTCGCCGTCGGATCTCCCGGCCAGCCCTTGGTGAAGTAGTTTTCAGTCAGCGGCGGGCTGCCCGGCGTGGTTCCTTCCACCATCCGCGATCTGATGGTACGTATCCAGAATACGGCGGACCGAAGTCTCCCAGGAAAACTTTGCCGTCTGCTGGTAGCCGCGTTCTTTCAGTCGATCGCGCAAAGCCTGATCCGTGAGAACGCGGTGCAGCGCGCGCATGATCTCGAACACGTTTTCCGGATTCACCAGCACCGCCGCATTGCCTACCACCTCGGGCAGAGACGACACGTTCGAAGTGACGACCGGCGTTCCATGCGCCATGGCTTCCAGCGGAGGCAGTCCAAACCCTTCGTATAGCGACGGGAAGACGAAAATCTTCGCTTCGTCGTAAAAAATCCGCAGCACCTCGATCGGAATAAATCCCAGGAAGCGCACATCGTTCTGCACTCCGCTGCGAACCACCGTGCGCCGTAGATCGGGATTGCCGGAGAGATCGTCTCCTATAATGATGAGCTTGAGATCGGGATAGATCTGGTTCCTCTCAAGTGCGGTCTTCAGTGCCGAAAATGCCTCGATCATACGCACCACGTTCTTGTGCGGACTCACCCGCCCTGCATATAGCAGAAACGGATAAGTCACCTGGTACCGCTGGGCGATGAGCTCGCGGTCGGCCGCGCTGGCATGCCCGTGCAGAAAACGTTCGTCGATGGCGTTGTAGACCACTTCGATGCGGTCGGGGGGAATCTCAAACAGCTTCTCGATTTCCGTCTTGGTGAAATTCGACACGGCGAAAATACGCGCCGCGCCGCGCAGTACACTCCGTGTCAATTGAAAATGCAGGGAGCGCCAGATCCCGCTCTGCTCATGCGCTCGCGACATATGCTCGAGCATATCGTGCACCGTCATCACGTAAGGGCAGGGCAGGCCGCGCGGCACCGAAAAAAGATTCGGCACATGCACCAGGTCGCATTCCAGCCGCTTGAGCGTCATGCGAAATTCGCGATAGCCCTGCAGCGACCGCTCCGGCGCAGTCAGGGGAACAGAGTGGAAGTTCGGTGGCAGCGCCCCGATCTCCCGGACCCGCGCTGGGGTTCCAATGAGAAGGTATTTGTTCTCGTGATCCAACCGGCCCAGCGTTCGAACCACGTTGCGGATATAGGTGCCCACGCCAAACTCGGTCATCCGCCGAATGTCGAGGGCGATCTTCACCGATGGCATTTAACCACAGAGGAGCTAGAACCGCATGAGGATTTTGATTTAGACAGGCCGAATCTAAACTTCTCGGTAGTAGACGCCGAAGTCACAACGAATTTATGCACAGTCACTCGGGGAATGGAACCCTCAGGCTCGAAGACAATGCCGAGATACCCGGATCATTCGAAACAATGGTTGTCGGGAACGGTGACATGGAGGCTCGATTCTACCCAGTAAGCTCCCCTTTCCTGATAAGGGACAGAGCCGGCCAAAAAGGAGAGCTGCATTTCGTGTGCGATGACGGTTCCACGGCACAAGCTCAGGGGGTGGATGAGGAGACAAAGTCGTATTGCGAAAGAAACTAAAGGAACTCAAGCGACCTACGATTGCAGCTTCTATTGACGCTCTGTGTCGGCGCTACCAAATTGCGGCGCCCGCGCCCGAGGTGACCCGACTAGAAACCGGCTGACACATGCCGGCGATCTGGGCGACTTTGATTTTCGTGGAGCACTTGAGCTGTATGTCGAACTCTCGCATATCTTCGACATCTGCATACTAAAGGCTTTGGGGTACTCGGGCGTTCACCGCCACTTGGCCACGGGCTGGAAGCACAAGTCTCTGGCCGAATCAAGGCCTGGACAGTAGCTACGCCCGCACTTCCGCCTGCGCCTTGGCCCGCCGCTCCGCGTACAGCGGAAAACCCTCGCACAAATCGAGCACCTGCTTGCGGACTTTCGCCACCACGGCCGCGTCCGTCCGATGCAGCAGCGCCTCGGCGATCCATCGCCCAATCTGCCGCATCTCCGCTTCCTTCATGCCGCGGGTGGTCATGGCTGGCGAACCGATGCGGATGCCGCTCGGCTTCAGCGGAGGATTGGTATCGAACGGTATCGCGTTCTTGTTGACGGTGATCCCAGCATCGCCCAGCGCCTTCTCGGCCTCGCTGCCGAGCATGCCCTTCGAGAAAACATCGACGAGCATGAGGTGCGTGTCAGTGCCGCCAGAAATGATGCGGAAACCTTCGTCTGCCAGCGACTGCGCCAGCACCTTGGCGTTGGCCACGATCTGCCGCGCGTACTCGCGGAATTCCGGCTGCATCGCTTCGTGGAAGCAAACCGCCTTGGCTGCGATGATGTGCACCAGCGGCCCGCCCTGCATGCCGGGGAATACGACTTTGTCGATGGCCTGCGCAAATTCGGCCTTGGAAAGAATCATCCCCGACCGTGGCCCGCGCAGCGTCTTGTGGGTAGTTGACGTGACGATGTGGGCGTGAGGCACCGGCGAGGGATGCGCCCCTCCGGCCACAAGCCCGGCAAAGTGCGCCATATCGACCAGGTAGAGCGCTCCGACTTTGTCAGCAATCTGCCGCATACGGACAAAATCAATAATCCGCGGATAAGCGCTGCCCCCGCCGATAATCAGCTTCGGCCGTTCCCTCTCGGCGAGCTTTTCCAACTCGTCATAATCGATCGTCTCGGTTTCTTTGGTCACGCCATAGGCAACGATCTTGTACGTCTTGCCTGAAAAGTTCAGATGATGCCCGTGCGTGAGGTGTCCGCCATGCGCCAGATTCAGCCCAAGAATCGTGTCCCCGGGCTGCAGCACGGCGGCGTAGGCCTCCATGTTGGCCTGCGATCCGGCATGCGGCTGCACATTGGCGTGCTCCGCCCCAAACAGTTGCTTGGCGCGATCACGCGCCAGGTTCTCGACGACGTCGGTAAACTCGCATCCGCCGTAATAGCGCTTACCCGGATATCCCTCGGCGTACTTATTCGTGAACACCGAGCCTGCCGCTTCGAGCACGGCTTCGCTGACGAAGTTCTCCGAGGCAATCAGTTCCAGCCCCTCGTGCTGGCGCCGGGTCTCATTATCAATGGCCGCGGCAATCTGCGGATCGGTCTCGTATAAAGGGCGATACATCTTTAAAGGCGTCATGTAATTTTCCTGGTCTCGTAAACGTCAGCGCGATGCAGTTCCCTGTAGCGCTCAGGCGCTTTCACCGGGGTAAAGCCAAGCTGCGAGTAAAGTCCATGCCCATCCCGGGCAAAAGAATCCAACCCCGCAAATTCTGCAATGCGGTATGCCGCATAATGCACTCCATCAGCCCAACCCGTGCCCGCGATCGGACTCCAGTACGAACCCATCGCCAAGGTAAGCCACAGTGGCGAAGTCACTGACAACCCGTGCAAATCCCACCTGGGCAAACCCGGGTGCCCCCTGTCCCGCGCCTTTTGCCAGACGTAGGGTCTTCTCCCCAGTTCCATCATAAACGCCAAAGCACAGCGAATGCTCGACGGATCGCGCCACGACCTCCGGTGGAGTCCCCTTAGCCCGATAGCAATTCGTGAGAAACTCGCGGATCACATCCAGGTCGAGTCGAGCCGGGTCCGTGATGATCACGAACTCGCCACCTGGGTTGGCAGTAGGCCCCAAGTACACATTCTAAACTGTCGCAGCGCTTGCATCTTGGCACTTAGCATGTGACCACGGAGTCCGGCCCCAACCCGAAGGGCACGACTTCCAGAGGTTGCGGAAGAACTCGGAGTGGTCACGTTTCCGTAGAAGAGCGGCCCCTTCAGGGCCGCGTAAGGCTCACGGAATCAATGCGGGCTTCAGCCCCTGTGGTCGTCTTTGGCGGGTTCACGGATTTTTTCCGCAGCCTGTCGCCGTCGTGCCGTCCTTCAAAACGCCGTCCGCAAAAACGAGGCCAACTGCCACCCATCCATATATTTGTACGGTGTCTCACCGGTGGTGTAATGCCCGCAGGGTAACACCGCCACTTTATGATCAAGTCCGTGCCGTTCGAATTCCTCGACCACCTGTTCCGACAGTTCCGGCAAGAACGTCAAATCGTACTTCGCATAAACGATGAGTGACTGCCGCGGCCAGCGCGAGAACTGGTTGAAGTAAGACATTGGGCTCACTGCCAGCCAGGCCTGCCTCAGGCGATCCAGGTCGATCTGCTGCTCAATCCCTTGCCGGATGTGCCGGGTCGACTGCCCGTGCCACACCACATCGGCCACATAGGTCGACGCGTGATTGAACGCCGCCACGCGAATGCGTGGCTCATGCGCCGCCGCTATAAACGCGTAGCATGACCCGAGACTCGTGCCCACGATCCCAAACTGCGTATAGCCGCGCTCTTCGAGCCAGTCGAGGCAGCTCCGAATATCGACCACGCCCTGCCGCACGGCGTCGAGCGTCCGCCCGATGTTGGCGGAAACGGCGTAGTCGGCGCGCCTGATCTCCGCCGGCATGCGAATGTCGTGATACGGCATGCTCAACCGCAAAACGGAAATGCCCAACAGATTGAGCACGCGGCAAAGACCCGTGTACGCGATCGCGTCTGAATTCCAGTGGGGCAGAAGAACGATGGCGCGCCGGCCCTGGACCGGAAACCATCGCGCATTCACCAAATTGTTTTCAGGATAAGGCGTGTGAACCGGCGAGGTGAACCTCAGGAATTCCCCGAACGTGCCCCTCACCTTGGCCTCGAGTTTTGCATCGGGGACTTCGCGCGTCGAAAAAACCTTCACCTCACGGCGCTCCAGTCGAAAGTCCGTGGGCCGCTGGTAGGAGTAAAACTCGTCGCTCGACGCGACGATCCGCCGGTTGTAATCCAGGATGAATTTCTCGGGATTCTCCGCCACCTGCCCCGGCCGATAGCCATTGCGGCATGGCCAGTCGCGCGTCCACTCCACGCCCCACTCCAACGGACGCACCACGCGGTTGTTGTCCACGGCGGTGAGCCGGTGCTCCCAGTCGTACATCCACTGTGCGTAGCGAGAAGCCATGGTCAAACTACCAGTCTAACAAGCGAGCATGGCTGAGCCAGACCGGATACAGTCAACGGTCGCACTTTGCAGTTGATGCTCGGCATTTGGCGGCTGAGTGGCAGGGCAGACCTGCCACCGTCAGCTCTGCGAATCGCGCCTCTCTTGGACATCCACAGCAGAATCTGCATTCTTTGTGACGTCCGTCACCGAAACGCGTTTGCGTCTACTAGGAAGAGCATGCAATAAACAAGGTGGTCCTGTAGCCGAGAAGAGACGGCGTTGGCGTTCTTCCGCAAACACGGCCGCGGCTACCAGACCACCATCAACTGCGTCTTGCGCAAATACGTGGAAGCGCGGGAGCGCCGCGCGTAGACTTTCTAGCTCACGTAGCGCCGCGGCACACGCTTCGAAATATTGCAGAGAATCTCGTACGCACTGCTGTTGGCCAGTTCCGCATGCTCGAGTGCGTCGACGCTCAAGCCCTCGCCTACGCCGAGCAGGATAACCTCATCCCCCACCGCAACGCCCGGGATGCCGGTCACGTCCACCAGCGTGAGGTCCATCGAGATGCGTCCCACGATCGGCGCATAATGTTCGCGCACGATCACGCGTCCACGATTCGAAAGCTGGCGGTTGTATCCGTCGGCGTAGCCCACCGGCAACACCGCAACGTGCGCCGGAGCCTTGGTCACGTAAGTTCCGCCGTAACCCAGCGCATGATTAGCCGCAAAGTCCCGCAACGAGAGGATGCGCGTCTTCCAGGTGAGAATCGGCTTGACCGGCAACCGCAGAGTCCCCCCGCTCACTTCCCGCCCGGCACGCTGAAATGGCAAGTAGTATCCGTATAACGCCACTCCGGGACGCACCATCGTGTTCCACGTCTCGCGCCGCGAAATAACTGCCCCGGTGTTTGCCATGTGCACGAACACGGGTTCCAGACCCGCTTGGCGCACCATGCGCAGGGCCGTGTCGAAGTTGCGCTCCTGCGCCGCCACGGAAGGTGCATCCATGATTTCGGAATCCGCCAGGTGCGTCGAGACCCCATCGAGCGCGAGATGCTTGGCCGCCTTCAGCGAGGCGAGCACTCCCGGCAGTTGATCGACGACTACACCCAGCCGCCCCATGCCCGTATCCACTTTCAAGTGCACCGGATGTTGCGCCACGCCCAGAGCGGTCGCCGCAGCCTCCAGCAACTCGATGTGCCCCGGTTCCCACACGGTAGGAGTCAGGCTTAGACGCACAATCTCCGTCTCTTCTCCGCGCCAGAAACCCGTCATCAGCAATAGGCTCGATCGGATACCGGCCTCGCGTAGCGGAATCGCCTCGTCGAGCGAGGTCACGCCCAGCCAGCGCGCTCCTTCGGCCTCGAGCGCCCGCGAGCACTCCACCGCTCCGTGGCCGTAGGCGTCGGCCTTCACCACCGCACAAACCGTTACCTTCGCTCCCACATGCTTCTGCACGGTGCGAAAGTTTTGCCGCAGCGTCGCAAGAGAAACCTCCGCCCAAGTCGGACGCGTTGCCACGCGGCTCAGAATTTCTGCTGTTGTCGCCACTTTCGCGATTATAGCGGCAGCAGCCGAAGCGCCGAGGTTACGCTGGGGCTACTCCCGCCAAACGGGAAGGAGAAGGTTGTGTGGAGCGGGCACTCTTGCCCGCTTCTTCTGCACCCCCGTCAGCAGCGGGCAGGAGTGCCGGCTCCACACTGACTGGGCTTTAGCTCCTGAATATCTCTGCCCTCATCGTCGAAGAAACACCGGCCCTAGTTCCCCGACAACAAGAAATTCACGGTGATCTGCGTCTCCACCTCAATCGGTTCATTATTCAGAATGTACGGCCGGTAGCGCCACTGGCTAACCGCTTCGATCGCCGCCGGTATCAGCATCGGCGGGCCAGAGACGGCCCGCAGTTTGTCGATCGTCCCCGCCTTGCTAATGACCGCGAACAAAACCACGGGTCCCTGAATTCGCGCGGTCCTGGCCAATGGCGGATAAGTGGGCGTCACGCGGCGCATCAGGCTCCCCTCCAGCAGGCGTGAGGGACGGAACACGGGCACGCTAGGTATGGGTGCCGGTGCTGGCTGCGGAGCAACGTGACTCAAAGACTCGCTGAGGGATCGCCAGACTCCATCCCGTGAGCCGTCTCCTGTTCCTCCCTCCACTCCCAGACCAGTGTCGAAGCTCACTTGCGGTGGAGGCACCGCCTCCTGAATCATAGCCACTTCGTGAGGAACTTCCCGTGGCGCGATCAGGACGTGGTCGGAGAGATTACTCTGGATAACCGGAGTGACATGTTGAGGGGGGAGAGGCCGGATGGCCGGAGGCGGAGCTCCCCACGATACCGGTGTTGGAAGAGCACGCGCCGACGGCAGGCCCACCGTCTTCCACAACGGCGCCATCAGCAACAAACCAATCACCACCACTTCCAGTCCGAACGATGTGAGCGTAGTCAAGCTGCGGCGGGAACGTTGCGCCCACGAAGTTTCCAGCCTAGCGTCGGCAAACATGGTCTGCTGTAACATGGTGCCCTCCAGCGTGAAATCTGTTTGCTGCTATGGACACCACGAAACCTCGTGCAGACCGCTCCGCAGAAAGAAAAAAAGGCCGCGCTTTCACGCGGCCGTTTGGAACTTTTCGGACACCGCAGGTGTCGGGTCGAACTACTTCGGAGGCTCAGTCGGTTTCGGAGTCGCCGGTTTAGGCGCCGTGCCGGTTGGGGCCTTGGGAGTAGCCGGCTTGGCCCCGCCACTCGTGGGCGGCGCAGGCACGCCCGACTGCACGTTGTAAGCATCGACCACCGGCTTGGTGATGTCCACCGTCTCGCCCCACCAGAGCACATTGCTCTGTGGCCAGGGCTTGGACGTGTCCACGATCAGGCCGAAGCCGTTCTCCTGCGAATACTTCACAATCATGGGCGCCATCTTCTGCAGGATGCGGCTCGCAATCTCCTGCTGCTGATTGCCGAAATCCTCCTGCGCGTCCTGCACGGCACGATCGAAAGTCTTCTGCTTCCCATCGATCTGCTTTTTCAGGGTGGCGAGGGCGTCGTCGTTTAGCTTGTCCTGCTGCGTGCTGAGCTGTTTCTTCAAGCCCTCGAGTTCGTCATTCTGGCCCTTCAGCTCGGCTTGCTTGGGCTCGAACTTCTTGCCCAGCGCTTCCATGTCGCGGCGGCCTTCGTTGCTGCCGAAAATGGCATCGTTGATGTTGATGGTCCCGACCTTGGTGCCGGTGCCGGCGCCCGTGGTCACAGGCGTCGCAGAGGCCGGACTGGTCGGCGCAGCGGTCGCACCGGAGGGTGTGGCGGCGCTGCCGGTTTGGGCCAGTGCGGAAATCCCGAAGGAAACCGCAACAGCCAGGAAAAGTCGTAAGTACTTGCTTGTCATCGGGTCGCTTGAACTCCTTGGAACATGCTTACCAGAACATGGTTCCGGGAATGAACTTCGAGATCGCTCTCAGTCGCTTTGCCAAGTTACGCTGGGCCGCTTTGAATGAGGTCTCCGCCGCGGTAGCGGTCGCCGTCGGAAAAGGCGCTCTGGATTTGCCAGCGTCGCACGCCAAGCCTGTGGGTGTGCCGTCCACCCTCACAGTCTTCTCATCATGGCGTGGATTGTCCACAATTATAGTGACCCCGCTCCGGCCCCGTCAAACCAACTTAGAAGGTAGTCGCCACCGTGAAGCGGAATGTTTTTCGCGGCTCCCGCAGCAGGAAATTCGGCGCATAAATCAACTTCGCCTGCGCGAATGTATACGCTCCCGCGCTGGTCAAAACATAATTCCCACTCTTGTCGAGGTGGCCCGGGAACATCGTAGGCACGATCGGAATCGGCGGCGTGGCGGGATTGTCCAGCCGCAGTGCGTTGTACGCCCAGTAGATGCGGAACGGCGCGTTTACCACCGGCAGGAACATCTGCAACTCTAGCCCGGTGGACATCCGCGGTTTCCAGTTGGTCGAACTCAGAATCTGCAACTGTTGCGACGGCGGCGGGTTCAGGCGTGCCCCTCCCACGCAGTTGTATCCCGAGTCGAGTTGTGGACATCCGAAAAACGTACTTTCCACCTGTACGAACTGCTGGTTCGCAATCTGCAATTGCGAGCGCCGCAGGATGGAATCGAGCCCCGTATCCACGAACGGAGCGATTGCCACTGGCCCCGCGATGGTGATGCGGTATTCAAGGTTCGAAATCAGACTGAGATCTCCGCCCGGAAACACAATCTGATCCACCGGGATCGGGATCGTCCAGTTGCCTTGTCGCGGATTGGCCGGGTTCTTGGGCACCGGTGTTCCATCCGGATTGGTCAGCGTGATCACATTGGAGCTGGGCAGGTACGCGACCGGCGATACTGAGCGGATGTCGAACCCGCGAATGTCGTATTCTCCTCCCATGTAGAAGCGCTGGAAGGGCGGCGCCACCAGGCCGCCAAAGCCCGTAATGTAAGAGGCCTGCCAGTTCATGCCAATCGCATTCCGCTTGTTGTGCACCGGAAAGAACCGCTTGTACTGCACAATCGGCCGGAAGGACCGCACCGTTCCCCCCAGTCCCGCGAACTCGGCGCCCAAGGTAAGCTGGTGCCCGCTTTTCGGGGAAATGCCGCTGTCGAGAGTATTGAAGGAGTAGCTGGGGAAGATCTTGCTGGTGATGATTCCGTTCACCGCGTTCGGCCCTGAAATTCCCCGGAAAGCGATGAAATCGAAAAGACTCTTGGAGGCCGTGCTCAGCGGCAACAACGTCGACCGATCCAACGAGTAGGTGAGACCCACGCGCTTGAGCGAACGGTGCAGCGGATAGCTCAACGATGTCGTGAAACCGACGCTGGACTGCGAGTAGTTCTGCAGGTTTTGCAGCACCGCGCTGGGCAGGTTCAGATTCTGTCCGCTGAAGATCGAAAGTTGCCGGGCTTGGTTGAAGTTGTACTTGTTCCCGAACACCGTAAAGCCAAATTGCAGGGGACGGTCAAACAGGTAAGGTTGGGTATAGCCGAATAGTATGCTGCGCGCCAGATTTCCCAGGCTGACCTGCACCTGCAACGTCTCGCCGCGTCCCAGAAAGTTGTTGGTCGAATAATTCAGCCCGATGAACGCCCCTTCCAGCCCGCTCACGCCGCCGTTCAGCCCGATGCTGTTCTTTCCCTTTTCATGGACGTGCAGGGTCAGGTCTACGTACCCGTTCTTCTCGTCCAGCTTCTTGTCGGTGACGTTGGGGTCATCCGGCTTGAGTTGGTCGAAATACGACAGCTGATTCAGCCGCAGCAGGCTGAACTCCCACAAACGGGAGTTGTAGATGCCGCCTTCTTCCAGTGCCAGTTCGCGGCGGATGACTTTGTCGCGCGTGGTCGTATTCCCCGTGAACTCAATCCGCCGAACGTAGAAGGCCTTGCCCTCGTCGATGTCAATTTCCAGATTGGCCACCTTCTTTTCGTCGTCAAACGTGGTCGAGGGCACGCCCGTGTAGTTGATGTAGCCATATTCGCCGTAAGCTTTGCGCAGATTCTCCAGACCCTTGGCGATTTTCTCCCGGCTGAACACGTCTCCGTCTTTGAGAGGAAAAAGATTGCGCAGCGCAGCGTTGTTGGTCAGAGTCTTGTTGTTTTTGAACGTGATTTTGCCCAGCCGGTACTTGTCGCCTTCCTCGATCGGCATCGTGATATCGACGGCCTTGCCCGGTCCCGACTGCACCAGGGGAATGCGCCCCCCTTTGTGTCCGGTGTCGTGGATCTCAGTTTTCGGGTCGCTCACCGTAGCCTTGAAATAGCCCCGGTTCTGGTACTCGGCCCGCACCCGCTCGGTGTCTTCTTCCAGTTTGGTCGCATCGTAGGTCTTGGCAAAGATGCTTTCCAGGAAGATGGAATGCGGAACGCCGATCGGCTTGAGATTCTTCATCGCCGCCCGCAGTACTCGCGTCTTGAGGTTCTTGTTACCAACGAACTTGATTTTGCCGACCTTGACCTTCGGCCCTTCCTTCACCACAAATGTAATCCCCACCGCCGCCGGCGGAATCTGCCGGACTTCCGTGCGGATCGCGGCGAACTGCCGGCCGTGCTCCGACAGCAAGTTCTTGATGGAAACTTCCGCTTTCTTGATACGGGTGGGATCGTACTGGCTCTCCACCACTAGGCCCACTTTTTCCTGCTTGAAGCGATCTAAGACGTCGCTGGTCGAAACCGAACTCAGGCCGACGTAGAGGATCTCGCGAATCGTCGGCTTTTCCTTCACCTGAAAAATCAGACGCCAGCCCTTCGGCGTCTGCTCCCGCAGGATCTTGACGTCTTCAAAGTAACCCGTGTTCCACAGAGAGTTGAAATCGCGTTCCAGGGCGGCGGGATCGTAGAGGTCTCCCGGCTTGGTAAAGACTCGGGCCTTAATCGTTTCGGCTGGAATCCGCCGGTTGCCGGTCACGTTGATTTCCGAAATGACGTCGGTCTGAGCCCCGCCCAGTGTTCCCGTCAGTAGCAGCAAAGCCGCCACCGCCGCGGAAAATATCCAGCCGAACCCCTCCCTCCTTCGCCAAAGCCGTTGAAATAAAGGAGATGGAGCCGACACACTCCCTCGAGGGCAGCCGCCCTTGGGCACAACAAGACTCTCCGAATGAAAGCGAAAAGGAATCGCTACGACCTCAGCCTCTGGAATGTAAGAAAACTGCCATTATACGGTAGTGCAACAGAAAGCGTCCAAGCCGCAACTCTTTTCAGAGCGAGACGTTCAGGTCACGCGCACCTGGGACCCGACTTACATTGCCATTTGGTTGCTTCACGGGGATGGCTTGGCCAACTCTACCTCAACCAAGACGGAATAAAACGTAGCCGAGTTGCCCATGTCGGTAAGTTTTTCTGAGGTCAGGGCGTTGATGCTCTGGAAACCGGGGGTCATCTTGGCCCAGTTCAGCCGCGCCGAAACCACTCCCGGCTGCACCGTGCCGTCGACGTAGGCACGCAACAGAATTTCTCCGCGCCGGTTGAAGACGCGCACCCGATCGCCGCTGCGGATGCTCCGCGCCCGAGCGTCCTCCTCACAAATCTCCAGCAGGCCTGTTTCTTCCATTTCCTGCACCGACGGCACGTTGGAAAACGTGGAATTCAGGAAGTTGTCAGCCTTGCGCGCAAGCAACTCCAGGGGCAAAGTCTTCCCCGCATTGCCGTGCCGCGACTCCGCTGGCGGGGTAAAATCTGCCACTGGATCAAGTCCCAGCCCCTTCAACGCTTCGCTGTACAGCTCAGCCTTCCCCGAGGCAGTCCCGAACCCGCCGTAAGCAAAGGGAAGAAACGGCGCAGGAAGCATCTGAGTATATGTGGGGACCGCCGCCCCCGGCTGTGCGGCGGAGCGAAGCTCCGCTGCTGCTGATGCACTTTCCACGCCAGAGCCCTCGAAGTTCAACCGAACCGGCCCCTGCTCCAGCCGTTCCCGGCTCAAACCCTCAAGCCATGCACTCGAAGAATCCAGAGCCAGCTCGATCATCTCATCCACACTCTCCCGGAAGCACTCCTCCTCAAACCCCATGCGCAACGCCAGCGCCCGGAAGACCCCCACATTGCTCCGGCACTCCCCCAGCGGAGCAATCGCCTGGTTCGACACCTGCAGATAGTAATGCCCATACCCCTTCTGCACATCCTTGTGCTCGAAGAATGTCGTCGCCGGCAGCACAATGTCGGCATAATCCGTCGTGTCGGTAAAGAACTGTTCATGCACCACCGTGAAAAGATCGGCCCGCATCAATCCGCGCACGACTTCGTTGTGCTCCGGACAAACCGCCGCGGGATTGGAGTTGTACACGAACAGTGCCTTCACCGGCGGATGGTTCGCCGTATTGAGAACCCGCCCCAGTTCAACCATGTTGAGCGTGCGCGCCTCGCGCCCCAACGCAGTCTTCATCAAATCCGGCCGTTTCAGAGCCGCGGCATTCAGATCGACCGCGCCGCTGAGCGACATCTGCAGCCCGCCGCCCACTTCTTTCCATGATCCCGTGATGCAGGGCAGCATGGCGACGGTGCGCGTAGCCATTCCCCCGCGCTCGGACCGCTGCACGCCATAGTTCAGCCGGATCACCGCCGGCTGCGTCGTCGCATACTCGTGCGCCAGCCTGCGAATGTCCGCCTCCGCGATTCCCGTCCAGCGCGCCACGCGCTCCGGCGGATACTCCTTCACTCTCTCCCGCAGTTGATCGAAGCCCAGCGTGTATTTCGAAACGTAGTCCGCGTCGTGCAGGTTTTCGCCAATGATGACGTGCATCATCCCCAGCGCCAGCGCCGCGTCCGTCCCCGGATTAATAGGCAGATACCAGTCAGCACAGGCAGCCGTCCGCGTGCGGTAAGGATCGATCACCACCAGCTTCGCACCATTCCGCCGCGCCTCGGTAATAAACGGCCACAAGTGCACGTTGTTCCCGTGAATATTCGAAGCCCAAGCAATGATGTACTTGGAATGCCGAAACTGCTCCGGCTCAGTCCCCATCTTCACGCCGAGCACAGATTTGAGCCCAGCCTCTCCCGCAGCCGAACAGATTGTGCGCTCAAGTTGCGAAGCCCCGAGCCGATGAAAAAACCGCCGGTCCATCGACCCGCCGTTCAGTGTCCCGAGCGTTCCCCCATAGGAATACGGGAGAATAGCCTCACTCCCAAACTCGTCCGCAATCGCGCGAAGCCGTGTAGTGATCTCGTACAGCGCCTCGTCCCAGGAAATGCGCTGCCAAGTCTGATCAGAAAATGTGGAGACAGCCGCCCCCGGCTGTCCCGCAGCGAAGCTGCGGCTCTGTGTGGAGCAACTCCGTGTGGAGCGGGCTCTCCTGCCCGCTTCCGTGGCGTCAGCCGCGCGAGGGCCCTTAGCCCCCACCCTCCGCACCGGGTACAGCACTCGATCCTGCGAATAAACCCGATCCAGATACTTCGCCACCTTGGCGCACAAAAACCCTCGCGTCACCGGATGCCCCGGATCCCCCTGAATCTTCGTAGCCCGTCCATCCTCAACGGTAATCAACACCCCGCAAGCATCCGGGCAGTCGTGCGGGCAAGCGGCATGAACAACCTGCTTCATAGGCTGGTTCGATTATACGGTGCTTCCCGAGCAGGCGTCCGGTCCCGACGGTGAGAACTTGCCGACTGGGGGCTTGGCAACAGCACGGACTACGGGGTATATCTTCGTACCAGGCGAAACGCTATTTCTCCGAATCCTTGCACTCAACCCGCTGGACCACTACCGTCAGCGAGTTGCGATTGGTTCGCGGGTCGGGAGGAGACGTAATGTCGGCAGTTACTCGGGTAAGAGGGCACTAGTGTGGAGCGGGCACTCCTGCCCGCTTCCTTGCCAGCACCCCAAAAGCGCGGGCAAAAGTGCCCGCTCCACACATGAGATGCCGGAAGATCCTCTACTTCAACTCCAGCACTTCTTTTTCCTTGGCCTTGCTCATCTCTTCCATCTTCTTGATTTCATCGTCGGTCAGTTTCTGGATCTCGTCCAACGACCGCTTCTCTTCATCTTCCGTGATCTTCTTGTCTTTGAGCGCCTTCTTGATCGCGTCGTTGCCGTCGCGGCGAATGTTGCGCACCGCCGTGCGATGCTCCTCCAGCGCCTTGTGCAGATGCTTCACCATGTCCTGCCGGCGCTCCTGGGTGAGCGGCGGCACGGGCACGCGAATCATCTTGCCGTCGTTCATCGGATTCAACCCCAGATCCCCGGAGCGAATGGCCTTCTCGATCGCCGCTAGCGACGAGGGATCGAACGGTTGCACCGTGATCAACTGCGCCTCCGGCGCGTGCACCTGTGCGATCTGGTTCAGTGGCATCTGCGAACCGTAGTAGTCCACGCTCACCGAATCAAGCATGTGCACGTTGGCGCGACCAGTGCGGGTGGCGGCCATAGCCTTGCGGAAGTCTTCGACCGCCTTTTCCATGCGCGTCTTCAGCTGTACGTACGTCTCTTTCAACCCCGCGATCGCCGCCATCGTCGCTTGCGCCATAAGGTCAGCTCCGTCCCATATACCGGCATCAAAACGTCGAATTATAAACCCACAAAAAACAAGCTGCCACGGATTCGCACCGATCAACGCGGATCAGAGATTCTGGGGTATCCGTGTGAATCCGTGAAAATCCGTGGCCAAAGTTTCTACGCGCTCACCGTCGATCCGATCTTCTCCCCCAGCACCACGCGCCGGATGTTCCCGTGATGGTTCAAGTTGAAGATAACGATGGGCAGGTTGTTGTCCTTGCACAAGCTGATCGCGGTCGAGTCCATGACCTTCAGCCCCAGCTTCAGCACGTCCATATAGGAAATCTGATTGAACTTTCGCGCCCCTTCGACCTTCATCGGATCGGCGTCGTAAATGCCGTCCACCTTGGTCGCCTTCAGGATTGCATCCGCCTTGATCTCCATGGCGCGCAGCGAAGCCGCGGTGTCGGTCGAGAAATAAGGATTCCCCGTGCCCCCGGCAAAAATCACCACGCGACCTTTCTCGAGGTGACGAATCGCCCGCCGCCGGATGAACGGTTCGGCCACCTGATTCATTTCGATTGCCGATTGTACGCGCGTGTACACGCCCTGCTTCTCGAGCGCGTCTTGAAGCGCGAGCGCGTTGATGACCGTCGCCAGCATCCCCATGTGGTCAGCCGAGACCCGGTCCATATCCTTAGCCTGGTGGGCCACGCCCCGGAAAAAATTTCCGCCGCCCACCACGATCGCGATCTGTACCCCCAGTTTGTTCACGTCGCTGATCTCAGCCGCAATTCCGTGAATGCGTGCCGTCTCAACGCCAAAGCCCTGGTTCGCTGCCAGCGCCTCGCCGGAAAGCTTCAGAAGAATGCGTTTGTAAGCAGAAGTCGGAGTCGTCATGATCTAGTTGGCCACACATTGGTTGAGGGTGTCATCCCGAAGCCCCGCGTTTTCTCCAGCGGGGCAAGGGATCTCCCGTGGATGAATTGTATTCCGCCCGCGAGATCCTTCCGCTCCGCCCGAAAACCGGCTGCGCTCAGGATGACGCACAGGCCAGGGTGTTCAGAAAACGGCAAAAAAAAGGCGCCCCGCAGGGCGCCCGATTATTCACCTTTCGGCTCTGTCGGCTTCGTGACCGCAATGGTCTCGCCCGCGTCGCCCACCTTGAAGCGCGCGAAGCGGCGCACCGCGATGTTCTCGCCCAGTTTGCCGATCTTCGACGCGATCAGCTGTCCGATCGAAATGGTCTGGTCCTTAATAAACGGCTGCTCCAGCAGGCAAACCTCCTCATAGAACTTTTCCATCTTGCCGGTGACCATCTTCTCGGCAATATTCGTCGGCTTGCCGCTGGCGATCGCCTGCGCCAGGAAGATTTCCTTCTCCCGCGCGTAAGCCTCGGGCGTAACGTCTTCCTTACGCACGTACCGGGGATCGCTGGCCGCGATGTGCATCGCGATGTCGTGCACTAATTCCTTGAAGTCGTCGGTCCGCGCCACGAAGTCGCTCTCGCAGTTCACTTCGACGAGCACACCAATCTTGCCGCCCGCATGAATGTAGCTGGCCACCGATCCTTCGCTGGTTACACGTGTCGCCTTCTTGGCCGCAACCGACACGCCCTTTTTGCGCAGAACCACGACTGCCTGTTCCATATCGCCTTTGGCTTCGGACAGGGCCTGTTTGCAATCCATCATCGGAGCCCCGGTCTTCTCCCGGAGTTCCTTCACTTGTGCCGCGGAAATATTCACAGTAGTAGTACCCATAAGTCCTCAAATTTCAACGTCTCAACGTTTCAAAGTCTCATAGCGAACACGGTTCAGTCTCTCTGTCTGAAACCTTGAAACTCTGAACCTTTGAAACCCATAAAATTAAACCCGCGCCGGACGACCCGCGCGGGTCAGATTTCCAAAGCCCGGTTTGTCACTGACTAACGACAACTGACGACTGCTCTTAGACCGTCTGACTCTCGACCTTCGGCAACTCCGCCTCTTCGCTGGCGGCCACCGGCTTCTTGTGTGTTCCCGTGCCGAGCACCTCTTCCATGCTGATCTCTTCCGAAGTGTCGATCGTCGATTCCTCCACGTGCGGCTCGCTGATCGCAGCCTGCGCCGCGTCCGCCGCGGCCTGCATGTCGGCCACCTGCTTGTCGGTCATCAGCTGCGCGCCCTCGGCAATCGACTCCGAAATCTTCGAGGTAAACAGCCGGATCGCGCGCAAGGCATCATCGTTGCCCGGAATCACATAATCCACTTCGCTGGGATCGCAGTTCGTATCCACCACCGCGACCACCGGAATGCCCAGCTTCCGCGCCTCGCGCACCGCAATCTGCTCTTTGTTCGAATCGATCACGAAGATCGCGTCGGGCAGGCGGCTCATGTTCTTGATGCCAGCCAGGTTGGCCTGCAAATGCTTGCGCTCGCGTTCGAGCTTGATGACTTCTTTCTTGGGCAGCAGTTCGTAGCGGCCATCCGTGGCCATCTCGTCGAGCTCCTTCAGCCGCTTTACCGACTTCTGCACCGTCACCCAGTTGGTGAGCAGTCCGCCCAGCCAGCGCTGGTTGATGTAAAACATCCCGCAGCGCTGCGCCTCTTCGGCAATTGCGTCCTGCGCCTGGCGCTTCGTGCCCACGAACAGCACAATGCGGCCGTCGGTCGCCAGGTCCTGCACGAACTTCGACGCCTCTTTGAACATCTTCAGCGTCTTCTGCAGGTCGATGATGTAAATCCCGTTGCGCTCTCCGAAGATGTATTCCTTCATCTTGGGATTCCAGCGCTTGGTCTGGTGCCCGAAGTGAACGCCCGCTTCGAGCAACTCCTTCATGGTGATAGTAGCCAATGAACCTCCTCTTTAGTCTGCATCCTTCGCGCTCACCTGCCGCTCCGGATTGCCATTCCCGCCCCGCGCACGAGCACGGGAAGAATTGAACACCTGAAACAAGCTATTCGCTCTTAGCCTTTAGCTAAATCAAAGTTCGAACCAAAACCAAACCTTTGTCATTCCGAGCCAGGGCGCTTTTCAGCCGGAGCGAGGAATCTCGGTCGCATCCGCACCCGCCCATCGGCAACGCACACTTACCGCTTGCTGAACTGGAACCGCTTGCGAGCGCCCTTCTGTCCATACTTCTTGCGCTCTTTCCCGCGCGAGTCCCGGCTGACCATGCCCTCGGACTTCAACTTCTTCCGCAGCTCAGCGTTGAACTGCATCAGAGCCCGGGCAATCCCTAACTTCACCGCGTCAGCTTGCCCACGCACGCCCCCGCCCAATACATTGGCGATGACGTTGAACGATGCCGCCGTCTCCGACGACGCCAGCGGCGCTTTTGCCGCCGACCGCTGCGCCGGAGTCACGAAGTACTCTTCAAAGGCGCGTCCGTTTACCTTGAACTCGCCACTCCCAGGACGCAAATAAACCCGTGCAATCGCCGTCTTGCGCCGTCCCGTTCCGTAGTATTGAACCAATTCAGCCATGTACGCTTCTAGCTCCTAGCTCCTAGCTTCTAGCTTCTAGCTCAAACCAGAAGCGGGAGTTCAAGAAATCTTGTCATCCCAAAAATGCTGTCATCCTAAGCGCAGCCGCTTTTTCAGGCGGAGCGAAGGATCTCAGTCTCCTCAGACGAATCCCTACGCTCTCACTTCCAGCTTCAACTCCTGCGGTTTCTGCGCCTGGTGGGGATGCGTATCACCCTTGTACACATTCAGCTTCGACAGCATGTGCGCCGCCAGCTTGTTCTTGGGCAGCATGCGCTTCACCGCCGCCTCGATCACCGCTTCCGGCTTGCGCACCATCCGCTTCTTGTACTCTTCCGTCCGCAGCCCGCCGGGGTATCCGGTGTAATGCTGGTACACCTTCTGCTCGGCTTTCACTCCGGTCGTCTGAATCTTCTCCGCATTGATCACGATCACATGATCCCCGGTATCCAGAAACGGCGTGTACTGCGGGTTCTCTTTTCCCATGAGGATGCGCGCCACCTGCGAAGCCAGGCGTCCGAGCGTCTGCCCGTCTGCATCCACGACGTACCACTTGCGCACAATTTCCCCCTGTTTGGGGAAATAGGTTGACATCGGAAACTCTCCCAGATTGAAAAAAGGCTGCGAAAGAAAAAACCGCTCGTTGATTCCCCGACGAGGACGCCAGGACCATCAGGCGGGCAACCACACTACTACCAAAGTCTTTACGATAGCGTAAGCTGCAAAGAATTGTCAACGCCGTGTTACCGCCGGTTAGTGTCATTTTCGATCCGCACCAGTCAATCTCGACGGCGTGATCCCGAACGAGCCGGTTTTCAGGCGTAGGGAGTGATCTGGCGCGCCCCTCGCGAGAACCAAAACCACCAGGCGGCCTGTGCTAGTGGTAACGTACAGGCTGGAGGTTCCGCCTTGATGAAACTACTCCTCGGACTTCTTACGACGGCCTTGATCGTATCCCTGCCGGCCCGGGCACAACGAGCCGAACACGGTGACCACGGTGACCACGACCGCCACCACGACGTCGGCGGAGGATACGTCCCGCGCCACGGGCCCGAGGCTTATCATGGCAATCCCCACGAAGGCGACCATCACGAGGCCGGAGACAGGCGTTCTTATCGCGATCGTGAGGATCATCCCGAAGCTCCGCACGTCCACCACAACGGCGAATGGGTGGGACACGAAGGCGGGCGCGACGACGAGCGCTTCCACGTCGACCACCCGTGGGAGTATGGCCGCTTCCAAGGCGGTTTCGGCCGGGCACACAGGTGGCGCATCGAGGGTGGCGATCCCCGCCGCTTCTGGTTTCACGGCTTCTATTTCGGTGTCGCGCCATTTGATCTTGCGTACTGCAATGACTGGTATTGGGACCGCGACGACGTCGTGATTTACGAAGACCCCGACCATGTAGGATGGTATCTCGCTTATAACGTGCGCCTTGGCACCTACGTTCACGTAACCTACTTCGGACGGTAGCCGAATGGAAGACTTGCGCTGCCTGACGCCCCCGCGATCAACAGGAAAAGCACGATGCCCACTCAGAAGAAGAATGCTCCCGGCGACCAAGTAGCCCTCTACGACCAAATCGCCACCACTCCAAAAACCGAGCGCTAGGGCGACGCCAACCCGTACACCTCCCGGAACGGAAACATGTTCACGCTTCTGCATCAATCCAGGCTTGCCATCCGCCTTCCCGAGGACGAGAGGGAAAAATTTCTGAAGAAATACAACACCACTCTGCTTGAGGCCTATGGACGGTCATGGAAGGAACACGTCGCGGTTCCCGACGCCCTGCTCGAAAACACGAAAGAGCTGAAGAAATATCTCGACCTGAGCTACCAATACGCTCAGACGCTCAAAACCGAAGCCAACCACGAAGAAGCGTTGACCAGCCGTGGTACTATTCCGAGCCATGGCGCGGCACATCAGCCCTCCGGCACTGGCGATCATTCTGATCGCGCTCACATGCTCTGCCTTCGCCGGGGATGAGACCGGCGATCCCGCCCCTCGTTCCGCGCCAAAACCACGACCGGCGAACCGTTCAACAATACGTCAGTCAAGGGCAAGGTCGTCCTTTTCGAGTTCTGGACTACGTGGTGCAAATACTGCGAGGCGGGGGCGTCCATGGTGGACGATATCGCCCGGGAATTCAAAAGCAAAGACCTGATCGTCCTCGCCGTGGACGTGCTTGAGCCGGATCAGAAGGTGAAGAAATATCTTGTCGACCATCCGCGGTCGGTGCCGATCGTTCTCACCAGAGACACCAACCTCGCCGCCATGTACAACGCGCAGGTCTATCCGATTTACGTGGTGATTGACCGCGACGGCAACATCGCCGGCGAACAACGCGGCGCCGGAGAACGCGGCCTCCGCGAAATCCTGCGCCGCGCCGGCCTGGAATCACAAGAATAGTCAGACGAGCGACCCTTCGGCGCTGCCTAAAGCAGCGCAGGGGCGAAAGGATAAAGCCTACAGCTTCCTCTGAGGTTGCCGAAGGCGCGCAAGTGTCGGAAATGATCCAGCCCCAGGGAGTGTGCGTGAGAACTGGATTCCGGATGAAGCGGTGGACCGAAGGTGCTGAGATTTGCGCCCCGGAGGGGGTCCGATAGTAGCCCGGCGCGTTCAGCGCCGGGAAGAGCAAGAGATCGTCTCGCGTCCCCTAGGGACGCTTGAAATTCTCACGGACAATCTGCGAGGCGAAAGAAAACTACACGCAAGCATAGGTCCAGCTGAAAAAATCTCCCCCTACTCATACGCCAGCGCGTCAATCGGATCCTTCTGCGCCGCCTTATACGCCGGATAAATCGCCCCTGCCGTCGCCCCCACGATCGCAATCAAAGCCGCCCGCAGTATCCATTCGTTGCTTCGATCGATGTGCACCAGGGGCCAACGCTGCTGGATGCCCACCCGCGCCAACAAGCTCACCACCACACCTACGATAATCCCGGCCACAGCCAGAAGCAGAGTCTCGCGCAGCACGACGTTCACGATATATAACTTCGACGCTCCCAGTGACTTCAGAATTCCGATCTCGCGCGTGCGCTCCATCACCGCCGTGTAAATCGCCTGGAAGATTACGAGGAAACCAATGATCACGCTGACTCCGATGACGACGCCAATGAAGGGCCGGAACCCCGGCAGGTTGCTGGGCGTCATCATGCTCAGGTAGTCCCGGGTTGAGAGCACCGAATATTTTTCCATCCCCGGTTGCGCTTTCACCGCCGCGACCACCGCGTCAGCGTTGGCAACGTCATCAAGTTTCACGTAGAAAACGGAAGCTTTGTCCTTCGCCCCAATCAGCTCCTGTAAAGTCTCCATGGGCACGAATTTCCTTGCGCCCCTCCCATTCTCCACAATTCCGCTGATCCGGAAGGGGCGATTCAGGATCTCCATCTTGTCGCCGACCTTTACATGTCGCTGCCGCGCGATGTAATCGTCAATCAGCGCATCGTCGGGTCCCTGAAACGGTCCCCCCGCGACATACTGAAATGGACCGCCGAGCGCCTCAAAGCTGGCAATGTCGACGCCATCAATCACTTCCAACCCACCCCCGGTTGCAATCTGCCAGATGACCGGGCTCACCACTTTAACGTGGGGCATGCGCCGCAGCACATCCGCGACCTTCACCGTGACCGGCGCCCCGCTGATGCCGGCCAGAAACGATGACCCAGGCGGCTGCACAATCACGTCCGCGCCAATGCCCGCCGTCCGATTCTTGGAATCGTTCATGAGCCCGTAGCACAGACCCACAATCAGCAGGATCAGTGTGACTTCCAGCGCAATCGCAACGATGCTGATCAGCGACCGGATAGGCCGGTGCGCCAGGTTGGCAACCACCATTTTGTTCATCATAGGAAGGCCGTACCGGCAAGGAACCCGGCGGGTGTCCCATCCTAGCCGCGTACTTTGCGGCTAGGGTGGGGATTTTGACTTTCAATTTCGGATGTCAATGAGGTACCTCACCGGCTACCGCTTGTTGCTGACCGGCGTCACCAGACTCGACTGCGGACGGTCGAGGTGCACCACCTCCGCACCCGCCGGCTGCTCCAGCACAAACTGATCATCAGTCAGCGGCTTGTTAATATCCACCTTCAGCATGTTCAGCGTGATGTCGTACTCTTCCTGCGGCCGGTAGATCTCGATCCGCGACGGGTAGGTGATGCCATCGTAATCTTTATATTCCGCATATCTCGCGTCGGTCGCGACCTTGCCATCCTCATCGTAAATGTACTGCCGGTGCGGCTGCAGATCGACGCGGCTAAACACGATCTTGCGCGACAGTCCCCACTTTTCACCGTACTTGCGGATCACCGTCAATTCGTAATCTTCCTGCAGCACGCGATGGCCCTTGCCGTCGTGCAGGGTCTCGTACCCATTTTCCAACACCGCGATCTCGGAGTCCGGATCAATCCGAGGGATCAGCAGCGCATCATAGATGTTCTGCGGCCGGATGCTCTCCATCGGCTGATCCGTGATGAGCGTCGGCACCGCGTTGAGGCCGACCACAAAACGATTCTTGGGCGGAATCCAGAGCTTGAATTGCTGGCCGTCGCTGACCATGTCAAACGCCGTCGTGCGCACAATCGGCATCAGCCCGATCATGTGCAACTCCTCCGGCTTGCGCGCCAGTACGTAGCCGCGGATCTCCTTATAGTCGGTGACATGGCCCTTCTTAACGCCGCCCGCCGAAGTGTCGATATCGACCGTCGCCTTCAGGGACCGGATCGTTTCGGCCTGCTGGTTGATGCGGTCGATCAACCCCTGCTGCGCGGACTCTTTGAGCGGAGTCTTCGAGTACTGTTCTTCCACCGGGCGCGTCCTGAACAAACACCCGGTCGTCGGCAGCACCACCAGAACCAGAAGTAAAGCCAAAAAGGGCGCGCTACGTCTCATCAAGATTAGAATGCCTCTAAAGCATTTGAGTATACCGCGCTTAAAAGGTCGCACTAGTGTTGGACGGAGTCAGCAACGTACCCATCCCTTGCCCCTGGCTTTGCGCTTTTCTGACGGCGCACTCTGATCTCCATGAAAAACAACCACTTACGCCAGCATCGGAAACTGCACCAAAGTCAGCTGCACTATCGTCAGCTCTTATCTAATTCCAGCATCATCTAAACTGTGGCCACTGTGCGAGATCGCCGTGCGCAGATCGCCATGCGAAAGACAGTCTGGCTCATACTTGTCGCAGTCGTCGCTGCCGCGGGCTGGTTTGCCTGGGCTGTGTTGACGCCCGCCGAACCGAGCGGGCCAACGTTCGTCCTGCTCCATCCCGGATACTCCACGCGCCGCATCGCTGCCGAGCTCAAAGGAGCCGGCATCATCCGCAGCGAAGAAGCATTCGTTCTCTGGCACTACGTTCACCGCAAGCGCTCGCTCAAAGCTGGCGAATACCTCTTCGACAAGCCCGCTAATATCATCGACATTCAAAAGCGCCTGCGCCGCGGCGACGTCTACTTTCGCACCGTGGTCGTCCCGGAAGGCTACACCATGTTCGACATAGCCCGTGCGATCGAAGCCGCCGGCCTCGGCCCAGCCGGCGATTTCCTGAAAGTCGCTCAGTCCGACACGGCTCTGATCGCTGACATAGCTCCCAGCGCCCACTCGCTCGAAGGCTATCTCTTCCCCGACACGTACGAATTCACGCGTATGATGACCATGCACGACATGGCCGCAGCCATGGTCAAGCAGTTCCGCCAGGTAGCCCGCCAGATCGGAATGACCCCCGGCCCCACTCTAATCGCCAGCCGCGAAGCACAACCAAACTCAGCTCCAGATCCAATTCCGGCCGGTCAGCCCAACGACGTCGAGCGAACGGTCACCATGGCTTCCATCGTCGAGAAAGAAACTTCCGTCCCAGACGAGCGCCCGATGGTCGCCAGCGTCTACTACAACCGCCTGAACAAGAAGATTGCTCTCGACGCCGACCCCAGCATCATTTACGCCGAACTTCTGGCCGGAACCTATCAGGGCGCGTTGCACCATGCCGACATGCAGTTCGTTTCTCCCTACAACACCTACCGCAACTCCGGCCTCCCGCCTGGTCCCATCGGCAATCCCGGACGCAGTTCGCTTGAAGCCGCCATGCATCCCGCACAAACCGACTACTACTATTTCGTCGCCGACGCCGAAGGCCACCACCGCTTCGCCCGAAGTTTCGAAGAACACAATAAAAACGTCGCCGCCTACCGCAAAGCAATGCGTCCGCACTAGGCAATGTGGGGACAGCCGCCCAGGCCTGCCCTGAGCGAAGTCGAAGGGGCTCTCTGCGGAGCGAAGCTCCGCTACTCTCGCGCTTATAATCGAGCCGGTGACTTCCGAATTCTCCCAAAACAGCCCTGCCGTAAAGGAAGATACCTCTCCCCCGGGCCGCGTTCTCGGCCTCGACGTCGGCTCCCGCCGCATCGGCCTCGCCGTCTCCGACCCGCTCGGCATCACCGCCCAGGGACTTGAAACTCTCCAGCGCAAGAACAAGCGCCACGACTTCGCCTACCTCGAGCGCGTGATTCGTGACTACCAGGTAAACGAGATCGTAGTCGGCCTCCCTTTGCGCATGAGCGGCGCCGAAGGAACCCAATCCGAAAAGATGCGTACCTTCGCCGAGGATTTGCAAAAACGCTTTCGCCTGCCCGTTCATCTTTGGGACGAACGTCTCACCTCGGCCGAGGCCAACCGCCTGCTACGCGAGACCGAGCTTTCCATTGAGAAACGAGGCAAAGCCGTGGACCGCATGGCCGCCGTCCTGATTCTGCAAGCCTGGATGGAAAGCCGTTCGTCCTAGCCCCCCAGACCTCCGAAGGCACTCGAAATCTCAGGTCAACTTATTTACGGACAATCACTTACGACGGATTTTCCGCATCATAGCCTTTGCCAAGCTCCTTGCTTTCGTTCCGTTTAGAGAGTACCATCACTAATAGGCCTGACCGACGCTTCTCCCCGCGAACCCGCAACCTTTCTTGGGTGCCAAAATATGAGCGGTTCCGACTTGAATTTCCACATCGGCGACAAGGTCGTCTATCCTAATCACGGAGTCGGTGTCATTGAGCAAATCGGCAGCCGGTCAATCGGCGCCTCCGTGGAAAAGTTCTACTTGCTGAACATCAAGGCCAGCAGCCTCAAAGTCATGGTGCCTTGCCAGAACGCAGGCAACGTCGGCCTTCGCCGCGTTGTTCGCAACGGGGAAGTCCAGAAGGTGCTGGACTTACTTTCGATTGGCGAAAACGGCAGCAACGGCGACTGGAAAGACCGCTTTAAAGAAAACTCCGACCGCATGCGCACAGGTTCCCTCATTGAGGTCGCAAGCGTCCTGAAGAACTTGATCGCCCTGCACCAGGCCAAGCCGCTCTCCTTCCGCGAAAAGAAGATGCTCGAGCGCGCCCGCTATCTCCTGGTCAGCGAACTGGCTATGGCCCGCAACTGCGAAGAAGCCAAGGTCGAGGAACTCCTCACCCTCACCCTCGCCAAGTGCAAGCTACGCTTCCCGGAAGCCTCAGAATTCCAGGCCTAGAGTTGGCAAACGCCCCCGCTGCAGACTAATCCTTTAGGGGCAGGTCAGCTTTGCTTGGCCTCTGACCATTGCAGCCGTCGCAGCCGTTCCCCCTATGCCGTTTGAAGCCGCCGCAACGATCGTGAACGTCCCCGATTTGCCCGCGATACATTGAAAGATCGCGGTTCCTGTGCCGGTCGAAACCAGCGTCACCGGGTCAGTCGAGAACCAACTTCCCGAATAAGGATCCTGAAACGACACCACCGAAGGTGACGGTGGCTTACTGAAAGTCCCCGTCGCTGTGAACTGCACTTGGCCATTGGGATAGCCTTGCGCGTCTGCCTGGCTAGGCGTCACAGTAACGGCCTGCAGCATACGGTTGCTCGCGCTAGACGATCCACAGCCGAGCGTTTCCAAAGACGCAGCAGCGATCAATAAAGCAAGACCACACCCGTATTTGTGAAGCACCAGAGCCTCCTTGGCTGGCGCGATCCCTGCTCGCGCCGTACTCCTGTCGCCTAAGAATTCCGATTCTCCCCCAGGGTTGCATGCCGCGCTTAGAATATTAGTCGCTCGGCGCCACTCCTCCTCTACAACAAATAGGCTTGGCCGTTATTTCGTCTCTCACTTTCGCAGGCAATTGGACGCTGAAAGTCAGACCCCGGCGTATAATGTCCCAAGTCTTGCAGTAATCCCATGACCGATCAGATCAAACGAAAACTACAGGAAGAAATCAACGCGCTCGAACACGAGCTGATCCACGAGCTCCCCAAAGAGATTAAAAAAGCCGCCGCCTTGGGAGATCTCAGCGAAAACGCCGAGTACCATATGGCCAAGCAGCGCCAGGAGTTCGTCAAAGCCCGCGTCCGCCAGCTCGGTAAGCGCCTCGCCGATCTGTCCATGGTCAACATGAACAACATTCCCCACGACAAAGTGGGCCTGGGCTCGACCATCAAGGTTTTCGACAGCACCAAGAATGAAGAGTTGGAATACAAGCTGGTGACCAGCGAGGAATCCGACGTAGCGACCGGAAAAATATCCACCACGTCGCCGATCGGCCGCGCCCTTCTTAATAAGAAGGTAGGAGACGAGGCCGTCGTAGTCACCCCCAACGGCAAACGCACCCTCGAGATCCTGACCCTGTCCACCATCCACGACGAGATCGCAGGCGAAGCCCCCAAAGAGGCGGAAGCGTGACAGCCGCCAGTCGGCGCGTCATCCTGAGGGCAGCCACTTTTCAGGCGGAGCGAAGGATCTCCCAGCGGTCGATCTCGAGCCGATCGCATATGACCTCAACCAACTCGCGCGAACCGGGGCTTCCCCAATGACCGCGAGTTGGACCAGCGCCTTCGGCCGCGCCTGCGGGGTCCTGCTCGACACCATCGTCCGCTGGTTGGCTCTTTCCCGCATCAATCCAAATGTCCTGACCTTCATGGGCCTGGTAGTCAACACCTGGGCCGCAATCCTGTTCGGCTCCGCCAACGCCGAAAATCAAAGGCGCATGTTTTTCTACGCCGGCCTGGTCATCATCTTCTCTGGCTTCTTCGACTTGGTGGACGGCCAGGTCGCCCGCGCCACCAATCGCGTCACGCGTTTCGGAGCCTTCTTCGATTCGGTAGTCGACCGCTACAGCGACGCCTCCCAATTCCTGGGCCTGCTCGTCTTCTACGCCCGCGGCGGCCGCTTCTTCTGGGTCGTGCTCGCCGCCTTCGTCATGGTCAGCGCCATCATGGTCAGCTACACCAGAGCCCGAGCCGAGTCCCTAATCGGCTCATGCCGGGTCGGCTTCATGGAGCGCCCCGAACGCCTGGTCCTGGTAATCCTCGGCGCCCTCTTCAACCGCATGGCCCCCGTCCTCTGGGTGATCGCAGTCCTCAGCACAATCACGGTCATCCACCGCATGCGCTACACCTGGACGAGAACGCAAGACCCGCCCTTGTCGTTAACGCCCCACCAAGCCGCGTAGGCCCTTGCTGGTTGTCGTTCCGAACGCAGTGAGGAATCTGCTGTCTGCCGCTCCCACCCCGCCCCACCCCCATCCTGAGCGGAGTGAGTGCTCCGCGAAGCGAAGCGCTCACGCAGTCGAGGCGGGTACCCCCAAAAACTTGCCGCCGGCAATGCTAGACTATCGGGTCGCATTGCTCGTTGTGGGGACAACTCTTGCCGACTGATCCTGTTTTGGTCGTTCACGGTGGCGCCTGGGCCATGCCCGATGACATGGTCGACGCCCACGTCCAAGGCGTGAACCACGCCTTGGCCGCGGGATGGCGCGTACTCGAGCGTGGCGGGTTGGCGCTCGACGCTGTCGAGGAGGCCGTCGTCATCCTGGAGGACGACGAGACCTTTGACGCCGGACGAGGCAGCTTTCTGAACCGCGACGGCAAGGTGCAACTCGACGCGCTCATCATGGACGGCTCCACGCTCCGGGCTGGAGGCGTCGGATGCGTCGAGCGTCTGCGCAATCCGGTGCGCGCGGCACGCAAGATTCTGAGCGAAAGCCCGCATGTTTATTTTGTGGGTGAAGGGGCAGAGAAATTCGCCGCCGAGCACGGCATTGCCCTGTGCAGGAACGAAGACCTGATCATTCCCAGGGAAGTCGATCGGCTGCGCGAGTATCAGGCAAGAATCCCCACATCGCGCACAAATGGCGCGCGAGAAACGGGGCACCCGGCGCCTGGCAGTGATCTGTTTGCTCCCGCGGATTACGATCCGACGATTTCGCACGACACCGTCGGCGCGGTCGCGCTCGACCGCGAAGGCAACATCGCCGCCGCCACTTCGACAGGTGGCACGTTAAACAAGGCTCCCGGACGCCTCGGCGACTCATCTCTGATCGGCTGCGGCTGCTACGCCGACAACCTGAGTGCCGCCGCCTCCACGACCGGATGGGGCGAGCCCATCATGAAGCTGGTGCTGGCCAAGTGGACCGCCGACCGCATCGCTGCCGGGAATCTTCCCGAGTGGTCCGCGCTAGAAGCGATGAATTATCTGAAGCAGCGGGTTAACGGACACGGCGGCATCATCGTGCTCAACCCCGAGGGGCACATCGGCATCGCCCACAACACACCGCGCATGGCCTGGGCCTACAAGACGGTGAAGAAGCAGGAAGCAGGCGTCGTGCGCGAAACTTAGATTACCTTGGTCGATTGCGGGGCCGGCGCGTTGGTGCTGTAATCGCCCCGCGATGGCATCCATGCGGCAGTGTCCAACCTGCGGCTTCGATGTGACCGACACGGGAACGCACACCTGGCCTGCGTGCGGGACGAAAATCGATGCTCTGGCGGGCACGAGCTGACCATCCGCCCCATATCACTAAAGCCAGCCTTTGGTCCTTGCGATTCTAGCGGCTTCCACGCGGTTGCTCGCGCCCAGCTTGCTGATGGCTTCGGAGAGATAATTCCGCACCGTGCCGTCGGAAAGTCCCAACTCGGTGGCAATATCGCCGCTGGCCATGCCTTCTCCGGCCCGACGCAGCACCTGGCGCTCGCGGTCGGTGAGCGGATCCATTTCGCCCCAGGCCTCGGTGGCCAGTTCGGGATGGATCACGCGCAGGCCCTGATGCACGCGGCGCACCGCGTCCGCCAGTTCTTCAGCGCGCATGTCTTTGAGCAGATATCCGGAGGCTCCGGACTCGAGCGCACGACGCAAGTATCCGGTGCGGGCGAAGGTGGTGACGATGACGACGCGCGTGCCGGTCCGGCGGCGTTTCAGTTCAGCGGCGACGTCGAGGCCGCTCATGTGCGGCATTTCGATGTCGGTGATGAAGACGTCGGGCTTGTTCGCCAGGACGGCTTCGAGCGCTTCTTTGCCGTTGCGGGCTTGGGCGATTACGGAAATGTCGCCTTCGATTTCGAGCAGGGCAGCCAGCGCGCCGAGCACCATGCCTTGATCTTCGGCGAGGACGACGCGGATCGTCTTGCGTCCTTCTTTCGTGGTCTCTCGTGTGCCTTCTCTAGCGAGGGGATTCAATTTTGCCCGCTCTCGTCTTTGCCCACTGCCTCTTGCGCGATTACTTCTTTCAGGGGCAGGGTGATGGTCAGAGTTGTGCCGGATTGATTACGGCGTTCCAGCGTGCCGCCCAGCATCTCAACCCGCTCGCGCATGCCGCGCAGTCCGTTGCCCTCGGTGCTGGAAAAGCCGAGGCCATCGTCGTGAATCTCCAATCGGAAGGAGCCGTTCTGCTGTTCGAGACGCAAGCGGCAGGTGCGCGCCTGAGCGTGACGCACGACGTTGGTCACGCCCTCGCGTACGGCGAGGGAGAGAACGCTCTCCTCGATGGCGGGCAACTTCACAGTGGTGGCGGCGTCGCATTGCACCGCCAGGCCTGCGGTTTCGAGGGTCGACTTCGCCTGCGCCAACTCGGCGAGCAATCCTTTGGCCCGATATCCGCGAATGGCGTCGCGCACCTCGGACAAAGCCTGCCGGGAAATTTCCTCCACTTCGCGGATTTCTTTTCCTGCGCGCTGAGGATCGCGATCGATGAGCTTTCCGGCAAGTTCCGATTTCAGCGTGATCACCGAGAGGGTGTGCCCCAGCACATCGTGCAAATCGCGCGCGATGCGTTCACGCTCGGCGACCTTGGCCAGATGCTCGATTTCCTCATTCGCCTTGCGCAACTTACGGTTCATGCGATTGCGCTCCGCGAAGAAGGTGTTACCGGCACCGATGATCACCGGAAAAAGTGCGGAGTAAAACAGGGTCCAGCCGTTTATGTGCAGCAGCACTCCCTCGATGGCTCCCACGACCCCAACCGTGAGCAAGCCGACGACTGCCGCAGTCTGGGTGTCGACGCAAAATGGAAGCATCGCGGCCGCGAAGATAAAGAATGTGCAGGCGCCGGAGTTGATGGGCATGAACAAAACCCCAAGCAGCAGCATCCCGCCGATGTGTACTACGGCCTTCGGGTTCTGCAGGGCATATAATCCGAAATAGAAAAAGAGAAATGCTGTGGCGCCGGCGATATCGAGGAACCAGATGCGAAAGCTGGCGTGGCTTATAACCGGGTCAATGAAGAAGAAGCCCAGGTAGACGACCCAGAGCAGAGGACTCCAACCATGGTCCTTGTCCTTGAGTATGGTAGCCCAAGGCCGCAGTTTCCAATGACTGCCAGTGCCCGTTTCGTCACGATTGAGAGCCATCAGTGGCATGCTTCTATTGTCGCCCCTCGGGTCAATTCCGGCCACTCCTCAATATGGGACCTGCACCGTACCAGATCAGCATGGCAGCAGGAACTAGCAGCACCAGCCATTTCACTCCGCCGACCAGTGCGACAACACCAAGTAGAACCAGCACGATAGTCCAACCCATAGACTTTTTCGAATCCGCACTCATAAGAAACTCCTGAATTGTTGTTCTCGATTCGAAGGCCGCAACCTCAGGGGCTGAAGCCCCAATGTTTTGGGGGCATTCCTGCGGCACGGCTTGAAGCCCTGCCCTTCCCAAAACCTGCCGGGCCGCAGTTCTTCCGCGCCCTCTGGAGCCGTGCCCTTTCCAAAACGATTTATGAGATAGTTTTCAGCCGTACAGTTTTCCCTGGTCGCGCTGGAAGCCGATGCGAGCCACCCCCAGGCAAATCATGGTGAATGCACCCAGAACTTCCCAATGCGTCGCATTCGACTGATGCGCTCCGGCCCCCACGACTCCCAGCGCCAACTGCGACAAATGATAGGGAGGCAGCACCAGAGCGATCTGCCGTACAACTTTTGGCAGGAACAGGAACGGGACCCACAATCCACTGCAGAACGACATGGGAAGGTAAATAAGGTTGATGGCCGGAGGCGCCGAGTTCGGGCCGGTAAAATATCCGAGGGCCAAGCCCATGGCCGAGAAAGGCAGCGACCCGGCGACCAGAGTTCCGAGAAGCCGCGCAAAATCGGCGAAGGGCATCCTCACCCCGCCGAGCGTGATTCCAAGGGTAAAGAGTGCCAGCACGATAATCGCGCTGAAAACCATGCTGGTGATCACCTTGGCCGCGAAGTAGGCGAACGGCGGCATGGGGCTGGCGCGCTTCACCTGAAGCCAACCCAGGCCGCGGTCAGAGGCCAGTCCCGCCGCGGTTCCAAACAGCGAAGCGCCCATCACTCCGAATGTGCCGTAGGTGGCGATGAGATAGGTGGGCACGCCCGTGCCGCCGATCGCTTCTTTCGAGTTCAGCACCAATCCGAAGAGAACGTAAAACATAATGGGGAAGCTGAGTACCGACGCGGTGTACATGCGCAGGCGAAGGTTCTTCAGGAATTCGTACTTGGCTTCCTTCAGATAGATGGTCGCGGTGTGACGCGAGGAACGCTCGATCCCCGCGTTGTTCAGTGTGATGGTTGCGGCGCTCATTGCATCTCCTCGGGCGCTGGCATAGCCAGGTTCAGTTAGAGTGATTTCCGTTTTTGGCGCTGTCTTGCGTCAAAGCCAGGAAGGCTTCTTCGAGGCCGGCGCTGGTGATCTCCAGACCGGAGAGCTTGGCGTCGCGCGCCAGCAGTTCGCGAACGACCGGTTCGGCCTCGCGGGCATGAATCTCGACGGCCTCGCGGTCTTCTTTTACTTCGGTCACACCGGGAATCTGGCGCAGGCTCGGAGTGCTGAGGCTGGTGATGCAGCGAATTCGTTTGCCGCTGGTCTGCGCTTTGATCTCGGCCGGCGTACCCTGGGCGATGATCTCTCCTTGATTGATTACTGCAACCCGATCGGCCAGCGCGTCCGCTTCCTGCAAGTAGTGAGTGGTGAGAAGAACCGTTTTGCCCCGGCCGACCAGATGGCGGATTTCATCCCATAGCAAGCGCCGCGCCTCCACGTCGAGACCGAGGGTGGGTTCGTCGAGCAAGAGCAGGTCGGGATCGCCACAGATGGCCAGCGCGAACAGCACGCGCTGCTTTTGGCCTCCGGACAACTCGCCAAACTTTCGGTCACTCAGTTTCTCCAGTCCGGCGGCAGCCAGGATTTTCGTCGACGACATTGGCTTGGGGTAATAAGTGGAAAACAGGTCGATGTGCTCGCGGACGCGCAGGGTTTCCGGAACCCGGCCCACCTGCAACATGGCGCCGGTTCTCATCCGGTTTTCAGGATTCGTGGGGTCGCCGCCGAAAACACGCACTCTGCCAGTGTTGGGCGGCATCAGTCCCAGCAGGAGTTTGACGGCCGTGGTCTTGCCCGCGCCGTTGGGGCCCAGCAGGGCCACGATCTGTCCGGCGCGCACTCGAAAATCAACTCCGCGCAACGCTCGGACGTTGCCATAGTTCTTATTCACGGCCTCAAGGCTGGCGACAATCGACCCCGGCGTTACCGTGTCAACGTTCTGACCTTGCTCCATGGTTGCGATCATTCAGCCCTCCCGGCAAGCCGTTGCGTGGTCGGCGAAGAAGCTCTGTCCTGCTCGCCGGTGACTCGATCATCGTCGAAGCGCATGAGCCGCACCAGTGCCATCCATCACGCGGGCAGCGTGACAAATGTCATCCACTTTGCGCCAAGGGAACGGGGCTTTGGGTCGGGGAAAGGAGTTTTCAGAGATCAGGGCTAATCCGGGCGGAGGAGCGGTGATCTCCCCCATGTTGTTACGAATTCCGAACATCCACAGAAAATCCACAATGCAGCAACCGGAGCGGCGTCCGCGACCCTGCCGGCTGTACCACCCCTTCAGCGCACGACCAGCATGGACTCGCGTGTGTTCGGAATTCGTAACAAGCACGTCAACGATAAGATTTTCCAACGAATTCGCAGTGAACCGTCGGCTTTGCTCTGATATGATTCCCCCACTCCTGGAGGCGTGCAATGCTCCCAGCCGGAAAAAGCCTGCGAACCCTGCGTGAAAAACTTGGGCTCACCATGCGCGACGTGGAGAATTCCAGCGCGCGGGTTGCGGAAAAGTATCGCAATGAGGAGTTCTCAATCCCTCCCAGCCGCCTGTCCGACATCGAGACCAAAGGTATTTTACCGAGCATCTACCGCTTTTATACCCTTTCCGTGATTTATCGTCGCGATCTTCGGGAACTGATGTCGTGGTACGGAGTCGATCTGAACAACATGGCCGCGGATCTGGGTTTGGTTTCTCCACCGAAGTCGCACGTCTCTGACGCCATTGCCGGACTGGCGACGGTGAATGTGCCGTTGCGCATGGACCCGGCATTCGATGATCGCCGCACTACGAACCTGGGGCGCATGGTCGAGCAATGGGGACTGGTCCCGTTGGCTTATCTGGCGCAGTTTGCGACCAGCGATTTCACCTACGGGTACGTCGGCACGCAGGATTTCACGATGTATCCCATACTGCCACCCGGTAGTTTCGTTCAAGTCGACGAATCGAAGAATCGGGTGGCGGAAGGTTCATGGCGTTCGGAATACGAGCGTCCCATCTACTTTGTGGAAACCCGCGATGGCCATACCTGTTGCTGGTGCAGTATGCGCCGTGAAGACATTATTCTGCAGCCGCATCCGCTTTCGCCGGTGCCGGTGCGAATCCTGCGGCACCCGCAGGATGCCGAGGTGCTGGGGCAGGTGGTGGGTGTGGCTATGAAGTTGACCGAGTGGCACGCACTCGACTCTTCTCCAGGGTCGAAAGCGCCACCAGCACTGAATTGAGGTGACGGGCCGCGGGCGAATCGTTGCGCCCGTTGGGGAGCAAGTCCTCAAATCGATCCCGCATCTGCTCCAGGTAGGCTGGCGCAGCAACGCCACTTCCGCGGCTCGATTCCTCCAGATCTTTCACCAGTGACGCCAGCGGCGTGCGCAGAACCGCAGCCATAACTTCGGCGTGAGCTGTTCTCAGGGCGCGCTCGGCGGATTCCAGGCCGTAGACCGTCTCCATTCCCCAATGCTCATACCCTCCACGCGGGCGGCGCAGCGAAGCCAGATAGGTCAGCTTCCCCAGCCGGCCGGTAACCGCCGCCAAAGTGGTTTCCTTTACATCCTGCAGTGCTGATCTTAACGTCATCTTGTTACGAATTCCGAACAATCAAAGGTTTGCGAACCCATTGTAAACGGCCCTTCGGGCGTGAAAATATCACGGTCCAATCGCAGTCACAAGGAGAAAACAATCGTGAAACGCATCGTCCTCGTCGTTGCAGCAGCCGTCCTCTTCGCCAGCACCTTGGTTGTTCCCACTGTGGTCCGTGCCGATGGCGGCGCCACTGGCACCAGCTGCGGCGGCCACATGTGCAAACCGCAGCGTTAATTGTGCGCTTAAGTTGGCGAGCTGGGACGTAGAGCTCGCTCATCTTACAAAAACAGAACAAGATTCACTGTCTCGTTGCTCCCTGCAGCAAAGGGCGGTATAGTGCGTGCCTACGAATATGTTTCGGGCGCACTCATTACTTTGGCATTATCTCTGGGTCGGGCCCAATCTGTTTTTACTCGCCCTGGGGTGGCTGCTCTCGAAGCGGGGTCTGCACAGACGGTTCCCGGCTTTCTTTGCCTTCGCGACGTTGGGCGCAGTGAGCGAACTGGCCGTCTATTTGGCGGATGTATCGCCTTCGGTTTCGCCGGAAACCTTCTGGTACGTGGTGTGGTTCAGTCTGCTGGTCGAAGGACCGTTGAAGTTTGCGCTCATCGGGGAAATTTTTGCGCAGGTATTCGATTCCTATACGTCTGTGGCCCGGCTTGGCAGACAGCTGATTCAGGGTCTGGGTGTCTTCCTTGTGCTCACGGCTGCGCTCTTGGCGGCTTATGCTCCGATGGACAACACGCTCGGAATTATCGCAGGGGCGCACCTTCTCGAGCAGGCAATCTACCTGGTAGAGTCCGGCCTACTGCTGTTCATCTTCCTGTTCGCGGGTTACTTTTCGCTGCGATTTTCCCGGCCCGGTCTTGGAATTGCTCTGGGTCTTGCTATTTCAGCTTGCGTGCATCTTGCGAGTTGGGCAGTACTCGCCAATGGTGGACTGCCGGACTCGAAACGAAACATTCTCGATTTCCTCAACATGGCCACCTACCACGCCTGCGTCCTAATGTGGTTCTACTACCTGCTCGTGCCCGAGAAGGCAGTTGCTAAGTCTGCGGTTCCGTTGCCGGAGAACAATCTTGCCGTCTGGAACCGGGAACTGGAGCGTTTGCTACAGCAATGACTCTTGCTATCGTTCTCGTTGTCGCCGCCGTAATCGCGCTGATACTTATTCTTCGCGGGGCCGTGTCGTCGAGCGTCCAGGTTTCCGCCGACGCGACCCTTGCTCCTCAGATTCAACCCATCGACGTTGAGGCTTTCCGGAATCTCGCCGATTCTGCAGAGGACGACTATCTGCGCCGGCGTTTGCCCGCTTCTGAGTTGCGCCGCGTTCGCCGGGCGCGCCTGCGCGCGTTGGCTGTTTACGTACAGGTTGCGGCACGAAATGCGGCAGTACTGGTCTCCGTGGGTCAGAGTGCGCTGAACTCCGACGATTCTCCTACGGCTGCGGCAGCGCGCGAACTTATCAGCGATGCGCTGCAGCTGCGTCGAAACGCAGTGTTCGCACTGATCAGAATCTACGTTGCCCTGGCTTGGCCGAACGCCGGTTTCGTTGCCGCTCCCGTGCTCGACGGCTACCGGCATCTGCACGGCTCCGCGATGCGACTGGGCAGGCTACAGAACCCATCCATTCCAGTGCGCATTTCGTTTTCTTAGTAAATCACAATCAGGGAGCATTCTTCTCCTGTCTTGCGCGGCCCGCCGGTTGGCTCGAGGACAAGCCAGTCTCGATCGCGAAACCGGGTTAACTGGGTAACGACCTCTCACGATTCCTTACTTGTTTTCAGCGGTCTTTCTGTTATAAAAACCAGCGGTATTCAACTCGGTCCACCTACTTCGTGAGCTTCGGCAATCCGCCGCGGAAACCGTCTGCGCCACCTGCTCGCTTTCCGCGAGTCTGAGGGAGAATCCTATGATCCGCGCCCTGAAAACCGTTTCCGTCTTTTTCTGTGTCCTGTTGCTTTCGGCCATCGCGTTGGGCCAAGGTGGCGCCGCCACGGGCGATCTGCACGTCACCGTGAAGGATCCCAGCGGAAACGCCATCGCCGACGCGAAAGTGACCGTCCGCGATGCCGCCAAGGGCCTGGAACGCAGAGCTACCGGCGATGGGCAGGGCGGCTACAGTGTGCGGTTGCTGCCGCCGGGTATGTACTCGGTTATGGTCGAAGCTCCACGGTTCGCCCAGATAGAGAGCACGGGAGTGAGCATCACGGTAGGTGGCTTGGTGGACTTGCCGGTCACGCTCTCCATTGCAGCCGGGAGGGAAGTCGTGGAGGTGAGTTCGCAGGCGGCGCTGGTGGAGACTTCGCGCAGCTCCACTACCGACACGATCGGGCAGCGGCGCATCGACAATCTCCCGATCAACGGCCGCAACTATATCAACTTCACCTTGACGGATTCGCAGGTTGTGCGCGACAACGCTCCAAACACCGGGGCCGCGCCCACTTCCGGATTGAACATGAGCGGGCAGCGGGCGCGATCGAACCTGGTGAATGTGGACGGCGAGGACGCCACGGACAACGGAGTCAACGGAGTGCGGTCCACGGTTTCTCAGGAAGCGGTGCAGGAATTTCAGATCATTACCAACAGCTACGCGGCGGAATATGGCCGTGCCTCCGGCGGCGTGGTCAACATCATCACCCGCTCCGGATCGAATGATTTTCACGGCGACGTCTTCGGCTATCTGCGCAACCGCAATTTCCAGGCGGTCAATCCGTTCAGCACGGTAAAGAATCCGGCTTACACGCGCGTCCAAGGTGGAGCGGCCTTCGGGGGCCCAATCAAGAAGGACAAGACCTATTTCTATTTCGCCTATGAAATAACGCGGCGCCACGAAACCGGATTCTCGTCGATCGGTCAGGGCAACTTCGGCCTGGTACCGTTTGACCCATCACCGTTCTTCGGCGCTCCAGCCGGAACCTTTAACATTCAGGTTACTCCGGCTCAGGCTTCGTTCATGGCCGCTCCGACGACGCCTCTGGCTCTTGCCCAGCAGTACGCTATTCTCGCCGGCGCCAGTTCGAGCGTTGCCCTCACCGGACAATATCCCGCATCTTTCGCAGGTCTCGTCGCGCTGGGGGTACTGCCGACGCCCGCCAGTGGCAACCCACTCGCACAGTTCATCACCACCTGTCAGAACGCTGCTCCGATCTGCGGAGGGATTCCGGCATCATTCCAAACCCTCAATTCGCAGATGGGCAACTATCCGGTTTTTGAGGGTACCAGCGTCTACTCCTTGCGCCTCGATCACAACGTCAACCTCAACAACCGTCTCATGCTGCGCGGCAACGTCAGTCCCTCCACCATCACAGGGATTGAAGTTGGAGGTCAGGACCAGCCCTTTGGGCAGAATTCGTACTCACGTACGTCACAGCAGACTTTCCGCGATGCGGCCGGAACATTGCAGGACAGCTGGACCATCGGCAATAACAGAGTGAATGAGTTCCGTTTTCAGTACGCTCGCCGCGGGCTGGCGTATTTTTACAATACGAAGATTCCAGGCGGTGTAGATCCTGCCGTCAACATTCCCGGCTTTGCCTATTTCGGACGCGAGCCTTATTCCTACATTCAGCGCACTGAGCAGCGCTACCAATTCACCGACAACTTCTCCTGGACGATCGGCCGTCATGACACCAAGTTCGGCGTCGACGTCAACTACATTCCCATCAATGCCATCTTCACGGTGAATTACGGCGGCGTGATTGACATCAGTTCCCAGTCAGCTTTTAACCTGGGACTTCCAGCTGGTCCCGGCTTGTCTCCGGTTCAGGCGTACGGGGCAGGCATTCCCTCCGATGTGATCCAAGGCCTGGGTAGCCCCAGCGATTCCTTCCACAACACTCCGATCGGCGCTTTCTGGCAGGATTCCTGGCGGGTCAGCCAAAAGGTAACCCTCAACTATGGCCTGCGTTACGACATCGAACTGCCGCCTGCACTGAAGCCGATCACCTCGCCTTTGGCGCGGGCCGCCTATAAGACCCTGGGGCTGCAAAAAGGCATTCAGACCGCCACTCACAACTTCCAGCCGCGCATCGGCGTCGCTTTCGACCCCCGCGGCGACGGCAAGACCGTACTCCGGGCTTCTTATGGCATCTTCTACGACCACCCGCTCCTCGGCCTCTATTTTCTGGGCGATGCTTCGGACGGGTCCTCGAGCGGACAACTGGCCTTTGGTCCGGGATCTCCCTGCCAGGGAGCAGGGAACCCCGGCAACCTGAACGCGGTAGAAATCTTCCAGGGTCTGGTTCCGTCCCCCTCTGGCTCCGCCTCCTCCCCGTGCTCGCCGACCGCGGGTCCGACTGGTCCTGCCGTGCTTGGCCTGTTGAACTACTCGCCCAATACGCAAATGTTCTCGTGTGGTACAGCTGGGACGAACTGCGGCGTCGCGTCGACTGCGCAGTCCATTTTCTTGAATCAGAACTATCTGAACCCGTCCAATTTTCTGCCTTTAGGCTTTCAGCCCTTCGGTTATCCGCAGTCGAAAAACTTTGTCTATGCCTATGCGCAGCAGGCGAATGTCACGCTGGAGCGAGACCTTGGCCGAGGCTTCGCTCTCAGCCTCGCTTACAACTTCAACGGAGGCCGTCATCTCAATCGTCCCATCAACGCCAACACCATTCGTGGCGACTTGATGGTTGCCAACTTCAACGCGGCTCTTGCCGCGGGAGCGACCCCGACCAGCCCTTTCACGGTGAGCGGTTGCGGCGTGACCGCGACCGGCACGCCCTATGTGGACGCTTCGTTGATGAATTTCTTCCGGCCTGGCGGTTTGAATCCTTCGATTGCAGGTTTCTATCAGAATGTGGTTCCTGGCGGAGCAGCTTGCGTGGGGCTCGCCCAGCAGATTCTCGAAGGCGTGTCGAGGCAGGGATTCAACGCGAACTGTAATCCGGCTACCTTGGCCAGCTGCGTCCCCTTCGGCGACATGGACGCCAACTACTCGAACGGCAGTTCGATCTATCACGGCTTTACTGCCAATTTGCGCAAGCGTTTTACTAGCCACTACGAATTTCTCGCTTCGTATACGTGGTCGCACGCCATCGACGATTCGACCGACCTGCAATCCACGCTTACACCCCAAGACAGCTACTTCCCCGCTTTGGATCGTTCCACTTCTCTTTTTGACCAGCGCCATCGCCTGGTCTTTAGCGGGGTTTACCAGACCGGCAAGATCGGCGGCTCCGGATTCGCTACTGCGTTCCTTAGCGATTGGACGTTCGCCCCGCTGCTTGAAGTAGCCTCCGGCCGGCCCTTCAACATCATCACCGGCAACGACGACAACTTCCAGTTGTCGTCCCTTACCGGGCGCCCGAATACCGTGGTCAATCCCATCTGTACTGCAGCCGGCTTCACGCCCGCGGCCTCGAAGTTTTCTCCCAGCGGCCAGTTCCAGGAGCCTTGCATCCAGCAATATGTGCCCGGAGTAGTCAGTCCGACCGGAATTACTCCCACGCTGCTACAACTCGACGGCAACCTCGGCCGTAACGCAGGCACCTCACCATGGACCGTCTTCAACGACCTGCGCGTGTCAAAACGGATCTACTTCGGCGAGCGATTCAGTATGGATTTGATCGTGGACATGTTCAACCTTGCCAACAAAGTGAACGTGGCTGCAGTTAGCCCACTGTTTACCAACGCGGGCCAGTCGACCTCGGCCTACGACATGCGACAATTCCAGTTCGCGATGAAGTTGAACTGGTAAGAACGATTTCGGCAGCTGGGGTTCGGGCTCCGATTCCATATTCTGGGCCACAATCGTCCGAGCCCCTGCTTCGTGTATCCTGCAAGCTGCTTTCAATCGTGTAAACTTCCTGCAACCTGATCCTCGCTCAGCGAGTCTGAATACCATGGAGGTTCCTATGGACCGCAGGCGCTTCCTCCACACCGTCGGCGCAACCACACTGGTCGCTTCCCTCGACAAGAAGTTCGCATACGCTGCCGAGACCGTCCCTATGCGCGAACTGGGCCGCACGGGCGCGAAGGTCTCAATCGTTGGTCTCGGTGGCTACCACCTCGGCAATCAGGCCGAAGAGCAGGAAAGCATCCGCATCATTCGTACCGGTCTCGACGGCGGCATCAACTTCCTCGACAACTGCTGGGATTACAACGGCGGCCAGAGCGAGATCCGCATGGGCAAGGCGCTGCGCGACGGCTATCGTCAGAAGGCGTTCCTCATGACCAAGATCGACGGGCGCACAAAGAAAGCTGCGACCGAGCAACTGGATGAATCGCTGCGCCGCCTGCAGACCGATCACATTGATCTGCTGCAGTTTCATGAGGTAATTCGGGATACCGATCCGGACCGGATCTTCGCCAGCGGCGGAGGCATGGAAGCGGTTCTCGAAGCCAAGAAGCAGGGCAAGGTACAGTACATCGGTTTTACCGGCCACAAGAGCCCCGCCATTCATCTCAAAATGCTCGAGACCGCGTTCGCGCACCAGTTCACCATCGACGCCGTGCAAATGCCCCTGAACGTCATGGATGCGCACTTCGACAGCTTTGAGAAAAAGGTTCTCCCGGTTCTGGTCGAACACGGAATTGGGGTCCTCGGCATGAAACCGATGGGCGACAAACTGATCCTCAACAGCAAGACGGCCACGCCGATCGAGTGCCTGCATTACGCCATGAACTTGCCCACCAGCGTGGTCATCACCGGTTGCGACTCTCTCAAGACTCTGCAGCAGGCGCTGGAAGCAGCCCGCAGCTTCAAACCCATGAGTTCTGGCGAAGTGGCTACGCTGCTGGCAAAGACCGCTCCCGCCGCGGGCCAAGGAGAGTTCGAGCGCTACAAAACCAGCCACGACTTCGATGGTACGTACAAGAATCCGCAGTGGCTGGGCTAAACTCGTGCACTCCATCCAAGTCTGATGGGTGTTACACTTTTCCTTCATCCATCCTTGGCGCTTGCCCGGAGTTTTTTCCCCATGGCTGAAACTCAGATGCCCACTGCGCGCACCCGTGTGGTCCGCGAGGCCGATCGCGCTGTCTATGACCGCGAGGCTACGTATCGCATTCTCGACGAAGGTTTCGTGTGCCATGTCGGCTTTGTCGCGGGTGGACAGCCGTTTGTTATACCCACCTCCTACGGGCGAGAAGGCGACAGTCTCTACATTCACGGCTCGGCGGCCAGCCGCATGCTGCGGCAGATGAACGACGGCGTGGTGGTGTGCGTCACCGTCACGCTACTTGACGGGTTGGTGCTCGCGCGCTCGGTTTTCAATCACTCGATGAACTACCGCTCGGTGGTCGTCCTGGGGAAGGGAATTCTGGTGGAAGACGCGGCAGAAAAACTCGCGGCATTGCGGGCTTTGTCGGAACACATTTTGCCCGGACGCTGGGATGACTCCCGCCAACCGAACGAGCGCGAGCTGAAAGCGACGTCGGTGCTGCGCGTGCCGATTGAGGAATTCTCAGCGAAAGTGCGGACCGGACCGCCCGTCGATGACGCGGAGGACTATTCGTTTCCGACGTGGGCGGGCGTTGTGCCGCTGGAGATGAAGGCGGGCGCGCCGATCAGTGATCGGAGACTGCTGCCGGGAATAAGCGCGCCGGAATACATACAAAACTACTCTCGCAATCGCTGAGCCGATAGAAGGTCGAGCTTCGCTTGGCAGGACAGCCGGGGGCGGCTGTCCCACATGGCCTGCACTCCTCGCCATGGACTGCAACCTTTACGGGATCAGAAGCAGCTTTCCTACCAGCTTGCGTGCTTCCATGTCGCGGTGCGCGGCGGGGGCATTTGCCAGTGGATACTTCTTCGCGATGCGGACGTGGAAGCGCCCTTCGGCGATGAGTCCGAACAGCGCGCTGGTGCGAGCAATCAACTCCTCGCGGGTGGCGGTGAAGTGGGCCAGCGTGGTGCGCGCCATGTAGAGCGAGCCTTTTTCTGACAGTCTTGCCGGGTCCACGGGCGGCACGGGTCCGCTCGACATGCCGTAGAGCACGAGCATCCCGCGCCGACGCATGACGTTCAAATTTTTCTCGAATGTCGCCTTACCCACGCCGTCGTAGACCACTTCTACGCCTTTGCCGCCGGTCAGGCGCTTGACCTCGGCTTCAAAATCCTGGCGAGTGAAGACGATTACTTCGTCGGCCCCGGCCTCGCGCGCCACTACGCTCTTCTCTTCGCTCGAAACCGTGCCAATCACCCTCGCGCCGATGGCGTGAGCCAGTTGAACGACCAGCAAGCCGACTCCGCCCGCCGCCGCGTGCACCAGCGCGGTTTCGCCGGCCTTCAACTTGTGCGCGTCGTTCACCAGGTAGTGCGCGGTCAAGCCCTGCATCATGGCGGCTGCGGCCTGCTCGTCTGTGATCGGCGCCGGCACCGGTACCAGATGCTCCTCGACCGCGGGTACATATTCGGCGTATGAACCCAACGTTCCGCTCCAGGCAACGCGGTCGCCGACTTTGACCGTTTTCGCCTGCGGTCCGACCGCGGTTACAACGCCTGCGCCTTCCTGTCCGGGGATGAAGGGCAACGGCGTCCGCAATCTTCCGTCGCGGAACTGCGCATCAATCGAGTTCACGCCCGATAGCGAGACTTTCACCAGCGCTTCGGTCGCCTTGGGCTGCGGGAGGGGAACGTCGACCAGTTCCATGACCTCGGGACCGCCCGTGTGCTGCACGCGAATTGCTTTCATGTCGTTCCTTGAGTTTCGCTTGCACGGTTTCCCTCAGCGGCCAGACAGTTTGCTGAAGAACTCCTTCTAGGTAGAATCCGCGCTCGGCAGCGGCCAAAGCCGGTCTCGATCCTGCAGCTCGTACGGCATCGCGAATGCGATGCCCTGATATGAATCGCGAGTTTCACAGCAAACTGTGAACTGCTGGTCCAACTGCGCTAACGGCGCCGCTAAAGCCGCGCCCTTTCAAAACCCGAATGCTATCGGACCGGCCTACGGTATCAACAACAGCTTTCCTGTGGTCTTTCTTCCTTCTAGGTCACGATGTGCCCGCTGCACGTCGGCCAGGGGATAGGTGTGCTCAATGCGTAGTTTGAGATCACCTGCAGCCACCATGGCGAAAACGGCGGCCGAGCGGGCCGTCAACTCCTCGCGCGTGGCGATGTAGTGGCCCAACGAGGGACGCGTCAGGAATAGCGAGCCTTTCTGGGTAAGCATGATCGGATCAAACGGTGGCACCGCGCCACTTGATCCTCCGAACAGCACCATCATTCCGCGCGGCCGCAAAATATTCAGCCCTTTCTCAAACGTCGTTTTCCCCACCGAGTCATACACAACATCGACTCCCTTGCCGCCCCTCAAACGTTTCGTCTCCGCCTCAAAATCGGAATGAGTGTAGAGAATGATTTCATCCGCCCCGGCTTCTCGCGCCAGCTTCGCCTTCTCGTCGGTGGAAACGGTGGCGATCACGCGTGCTCCGATGTTATGCGCCATCTGGGTGAGCAGCAGACCCACGCCGCCCGCAGCGGCATGCACCAGCGCGGTTTCGGCACGTTTCAGCGGATAGGTGTCATGGGTCAGATACTGCGCCGTCAGTCCTTGGAGCATGGCCGCAGCGGCCTGCTGATCGCTGATCCCCGCCGGAATCGGCACGAGGCGGTCGGCAGGGATGGCGGCATATTCGCCATAGGAGCCGAGCACGCTCGTCCACGCCACACGATCGCCCGGTTTCACCGACTTTACGTCGGCACCCCCGGCCGTGACCGTGCCCGCGCCCTCTTGCCCCAGTACGAAGGGCAGCGGAACCTTATAGCGGCCCTCGCGATTGTAAACATCAATAAAATTCACGCCCGAAGCGGCCAACTTCACCACCGCCTCGCTTGCCTTCGGTTCGGGAACTGGCAACTCCACCAGTTCCATCGCCTCGGGCCCACCGGGATGCTTAACTTGAATGGCTTTCATAGGGGGTTGGACTCAACCAACCGCCGGCTCGATTCCGCCAACGAAGTCATTCGCCGTCTCGGAACTTCGCGACAATCAGCGTGACATCATCACGCTGTTCGTCGGAGCCGAATTGCCGAACCTCATCCAGTATTGTTGTCAGCAAAGTCTGGCAAGGCTGTTCGCGATGTCGCCGCAGTCCTTCGACCAGGCGACGCTCGCCGAATTCTTCTCCGGTTACGTTCGCGGCTTCAGACACTCCGTCGGTGTAGAGCGCAAGCACGTCGCCGGGGAAGACCCCACATTCTCGCACGGAGCAATCCCAGTCCGGAAAGAGCCCCAGGGGCGTGCCGGTGGAGTCAAGTTGCTCCAGGCGGTTATCCCTGCGCAAGAGCAGGCCCGACAAATGTCCGCAATTGGCGTAGCGCAGGCGCACGGCTTCCTCGTCGTACTCCGCAAAGAAGAGCGAGGAGTAAGCACCGTCGCCGGTGTTCTCGTAGAACAGGCGGTTCACCGATCGCAGCAAGAGCTCGGGATGATCCACCGCGGTTGCGCATTGGCTGCGCAGGTTGGCCTGCAGATTCGCCATCAGGAGAGCGGCCGCGATGCCCTTGCCGGAAACATCGCCGATCACGAAGCCCAGCCGATTCTGTCCCAGATTCAGAAAATCGAAGTAGTCGCCTCCGACTTGCCGCGCGGGCAGGCAGATCCCGGCATATTCCACGGTCTTGAGATGAGGGTGACTCTGCGGAAACAGGCGGGACTGCACCTGCTTGGCAATTTCCAATTCCTGGGCGGCACGGCGTTCGGATTCGAGCTTCTCCTCATGGGCGCGGCGCCGCGCTTCCAGACTTTGCCGCACCTCATCGAATCCTGTGAGGCCGAACGAATTTCCGTCGGGGTCTTCGAAGCGGGCAAAGGTTCCTCCCCACGCCGGTTGCTCGGGCGGAGACAGAAAATGAACGCCGCGGCGGCTCCATTCCTGGTACTTGGCGTGGACGTCTTCGGTCATGAAGAAAATCCAGCGGTCTCCGCCAATCAGCTTGTGTGCCTCCGTGTCGGGCCTGGGAACACAGAGCGCGAGGTTGGCGCTGCCATCGGGAGGGGCCACTTCGATCCAGCGCTCGCCAGATTCAAAGCGGTGATCCACGATTAACTTGAAACCCAGCTGGTCGACATAGAAGCGCAGGCTCCGCTCCTGATCGCGAACGAAGATGACGACGTCATGGATACACAGGTAGGGATCCTCGCGGTCGGGGCGGAGAACGGTCCGGTTCGTCCAGGACAGGGAAGGATCGCCAGCCATCGGCGTGATTATAAAGGGGCAGGCGCAGAACGATGCCCAGATTTCAGTCGCGGGTTCTTGTTGTGGTGAGGCTCAGCTGAGATTCACGCTCGGTTTTCCGGATCATTGGGGTCCAATCCGGCAGCTGCCATGACCGCCTGCCCGAGTTCTTCGGCGGTAAACATGACCTCACCGTTGGTTTCCTCTCCATCCAGGCCCGTCTCGGCTACGAAGCGGTATCCTCTTCCTACGACGGTTTGCAAGTACCGCGGCTTGACATAGTCGTCGCGCAGCGCCAGGCGTATCTTGCGGATCGCGGTATTGATTCCTTGCTCGGCGTCGACGAAGACATCTTTTCCCCAGAGCTCCTCGGCGATGCGTTCCCGGGTCACCAGTTGGCTGCGGTTCTCAATCAGGAGCATGAGTAACTGCAGTGGGAGACCTTCCAGTCGCACAGGGCGTCCGCTACGGTACAGCTGATAGCGGCCGAAATCCAGCACAAATCTGCCGAAGAGGACCTTCTTTTCGGGCATGGCTCCCCAGACCCCTCGATGCCGTAATTCTTCTCTGCCGCTGCTGCCGTGTCAAGCACGGACCGCATTCTTCATATCAATTGATTTAGCTTCAGACTGACTCCATGGACGGTTTCTCGAGTCAGATGCAACACTTCTCTTGCCCCTGAAAATCCAGTCCTTGGAGGCGAATTATGAAACATCTAAGACCCATGCTGCTGATGATGCTGATGACGATGCCGCTGTGGGCGGCCAGCCGGTTAGGGACCTACACCGGCGTAGTGGCGCAGGTGCCATTCGAGTTCGTAGTCGGCGGCAAGATTATGCCGGCGGGCCAGTGCATCGTGCAACCGGCCACTTTGGCGGAGGAGACCATGCTGATCCGCAATCCAGACGCGAAAGTGGACGCGTTTACCCGTGCTTCTGCCGTCGAAACTCGCAAGGTGGCCGGCGCCAATGCGCTCGTCTTTCACAAATACGGCGAACGCTACTTCCTGTCGGCCATCCAGCTTGAAGGTACCCGAACGATCTACGAGATGCCCGAGAGCCGGGCAGAAGCAGAGATGAAGGCTCAAAAAGTGCCTGCCGTGGAAAAGACCGTTTTCACGAACCTGCGGTAGTCAGCGCCTAATGGCGCAAGGGCACGGGATGCGGGTTCCCGTGCTCTTTTTATGTGAATGCTTGGGTGGTTCTCAACAATCTGTGGCTCTCAACAATCTATGGAATCGTGATGCTGCGGCTCCCAATTGCCGCAGTTCGGCCGCGCCGTTTTGGCATTATTGGACTTCACATTGATCCGGTAAGAGCGCCCATCTCAGCGGTTTCCTTCCTATCGGCTGGGCTGCTCCTGCTGCGGCTGAGGTCGAAACCACCAGCGAGGATTTCCCCGCCGTAACCGGGATAAGCGCCGCTTGCAGCCTCCATCGGCTTGCTCTCGCCGTTCTGCTACACTGTCACTTTTCTCGCAGGCGAGGAGTCCCCCATGGCCGAAAATGCGCCCCAGTCTTACGCTGACCACACCCGATGGGATCCGTTATTTCACTTCTTTCTGCTTCCCGTGTTCGGGCTGGGGCTGCTCATGTCTCTGGTCCACTTCTTTGCGCATCTTGGTGAGAGCGACTTCCGCGACAACTTCCACGCCGCAATGCTGATTCTGCTGGCTACCGCGTTGCTGGTTGCCGTTTTCAAGATTCGCCTCTACGCCCTGAAGGTGCAGAATCGCATTATTCGGCTTGAGGAGCGGCTGCGCTTGACCGAGCTTCTGTCTGAGCCTTTGCGTTCTCGCATTCCCGAACTCACCGAAGGCCAACTCTGCGGACTGCGTTTTGCGTCGGACGCCGAGGTGCCACAGTTGGTCGAGCGTACGCTGAAAGAGAAGCTTTCGCGAAAACAGATCAAGCAGGCGATCAAGACGTGGAGACCGGATTACTGGCGGGTTTGAGGCCACCCTCGGACCCTTCGCAGACGGGATGCGGATACAAAGCGCCTGAAGGCGATCCGATAAAGCGGGCACTTAAGGCATGCCTGAAGCCATGCCCTGATACGAACCTTCGTACGCCACGGAGTCAGACCTTCCATCCCAGGCGTCAGGCACTCTGAGTTCGGATGACCCGAATCGCCCGACAACTTCTGACGCAGGGAAGGGCATCCAAACTCTGAGGTTAACGCCAGGTAACCGTAGGAAGCAAAGCCTAAAGTAACCGTTCCGGTGCCTTTTCGGCGATTGACCTGGGCGCGACCACCGAGTACGATTTTTGCTAGAATTCACCGGACGTTAACCGAGGGAGAAGCGGCATCTCTTAGAGAATCATGCGATTAGCCAAGCTCTATGTCCGGACGGCGGCGCTAGTCTCCCTGATCGCGATGGCCTGTGCCTGCCAGAGCGCGCAGAAACCGGTATCGCTGCTGCCCCCGGCCTCGGCGCCTGCGCTGAAGCCGTCCGCGCCTCCAGCGCAAGCGGCAAGTTCGGTCCCGCCTGCGGTTCCGCAGGAAGAACCAGCGCAGAAAGCGGCTCCGGCTGAAGAGGCGGCGACGCCACCACCTGCTCCGGATCCCGATGCAATCGCCGACCTGATCGCGCGCGTTGAAAAGGAATACCAGGCCGGCCTCGCTAACTATCACGCGGGCAAAACCGAAGAGGCCAAACAGAATTTCGACAATGCCGTCAACGCGCTGCTGGGCAGCAATTTCGACGTGCGCTCCGACGATCGCCTGCAGAAGGAATTTGACCGCGTCGTCCAGGGCGTGAACGAGCTTTACCCGGGAGGCCCCGAAGCCGCCGAGGGTTCGCAAGAGGCACAACAAGATCAGCAACAGAAATCGGAGCCCGCGCCAATCGACGAGACCAACGGCATGACGCCTGCCGCAGACGCCGGCACCAAGGCCAAAGCCGAGGCCGAAGTCAAGAACACACGCTCCGACCTGCCCATCATGATGACCGACCAGGTCGCCGGATACATCGCATATTTCTCGGGTCGCGGACGCGGCGTGTTCGAGCGCGCCTTTGCCCGCTCCGGCCGTTACCACGACATGATTCTCTCGACGCTGAAAGAAGAAGGCGTCCCGCAGGATCTGATCTATCTGGCGCAGGCCGAGTCCGGATTCCATCCGTTAGCCGTGTCGCGGGTGGGCGCCCGAGGCATCTGGCAGTTCATGGCGAGCCGCGCCCGCGGATACGGCCTCTCCCACAACATGTGGGTCGATGACCGGCAGGATCCTGAAAAATCCACACGCGCCGCCGCCCACCATCTGAAAGATCTCTACAACCAGTTCGGTGACTGGTATCTCGCGATGGCCGCATATAACTCCGGCCCCGGCACGGTGCAGGCCGCCGTCAAGCGCACTGGTTACGCCGATTTCTGGGAACTCTATCGCCGCAATGTGCTGCCTAAAGAAACGCGCAACTACGTGCCCATTATTCTGGCCGTGACCATCATGGCCAAGAACCCGTCGCAGTATGGGTTGGACGATGTTGTGATGGAGCACCCCCCAGACTTCGACACGGTCACCATCAACTATCCAGTCGACCTGCGGCTGGTGGCCGAGTGCGTCAATTCCACGCCTGAGGAACTGCAGGACCTGAATCCGAGCCTGCTGCGCCTGACCACTCCGCGCCCGGGAGAGTTCCAGCTGCGCCTGCCTGCGGGAACAAAAGACCAGTACGAAACTGCAATCGCGGCGATTCCGAGCGACATGCGCCTGTGGTGGCGTTATCACACGGTTCACTCCGGCGATACACTCGCGATCCTGGCCCGGACCTATCACACGACAGCAAAATCAATCAGCTCCGTCAACCATCTTGAAGGTCCCGAGCTCGAAGCCGAAGCGAGGCTGATCATTCCGGTCGCTCCGGGCAAGCATCCGCAGAGCGACACCGGGACCTACGCCCGCCGCATCACGCGCTACAAAGTTCGCAAGGGAGACACCGTCGAAACGGTCGCCGAGAACTTCGGGGTTTCGCCGCAGATGTTGCGCCGCTGGAACGGAATCCATGGCGACAGCCTTCGCGGGCGCAAGATTCTGGCTTTGCACCTGCCGATCACGCCCACTACGCACGACTCCGAGGCGACCTCGCAATCGGGCAGGACCAAGCACCCGAAGACCGAAACAGCCAGCACCAAGCCTCCGGCCACAAAGTCGTCGCAGATTGAGCGTGTCAAGACGGGAGAAGAAGAGGTGGCGATCGTGCACCACAAGGTCAAGCACGGCGAGACTCTGTACTCAATCGCCAATCTTTACAACACCACAGTTGCTGCCCTCAGGCGCGACAACCGAAACATCTCCGTTCTGCGTCCCGGCATGATCTTAACGGTCGAGTTAGCCCGGTAGCCCAAAGCTCACTCAAGCCAGAAGTTCGCACTTTGTTCCTTCGCATCCTCCTTTCTTGGTCAGGCTTGATTGACATAGGCCGAGACGCACCAAGAATTTCACGCAAGAAGACTGATTCCTGACATTCTGTATCCGGCGGTATCCAGTGCGAACCTCAGGAGGTCTCCGATGCGACACATCCTGTCTTGCCTGATCGTGCTGTGCTGGTGGGCAGCGCCTACCTTTACCCAAAACCCATCCCACTCGACTCCAAAAGCCGCGACGATCCAGAACGACTCCGAGGTTATCCAGCAGATCGAAGATGATTGGCTAAAGGGGGAGAACACCACGGACATTGGGGTACTGGAGCGGGTTCTGGCGGACGACTACGTGAACCTAACCCCGCGCGGCCTTGGGCCAACCAAGCAAGAGCTCATAAGGCACCTTCAGCCCAGTGCAGGCCATTCGCCTCCCTACTCGCTGGCGACGAGCGATATGCACATTTACATCCTCGGCGACACGGCCGTCGCGGCCTACACCAAGGCCTACACGGCCAAAGAGAGTGGCAACCTCGCCCACGAAGACACTACCCACATCTTCACCAAAGACCGTGGAACCTGGAAGTTGAGAATCTCGAGGGCCAGCATTCGTGAGGCTGGGCCGGACTGAACGGGATGCCCCACCCCTGTCGCGTTCTTTGCGACAGGGCGGGGCTTTTGACTTCCTCGTTCCCAGTGGAAGAAGAGCATCAAGTTGGAGGTTTACCGATCAGAGAGTGTCAGGGGGAGGCGCGAGCAGATGGGAGGGACTTCTGGATTGTTCGCCAAGAGTCAGGATCCCCACCCTCTCGCAAAGAATGCGAGAAGGGTGGGGCACCCTGGTGAGCTGGACCACTGGAATCAGAATGACGCGTCCTGATGCATCGACTCCTCTCGGCTCGGGGCTTACAATTCTCTTCTTTCACGCCCATCTATCAAGTCACCCCAAGGAGATCTCATGCGAATCACCCATCTTCTTATTCTGATCCTCGTTGCCGCGATGTGTGTATCTCTCGCTCTGCCCGCGTTCGCGGATGGAGCCGCCACCTTTAAAGCGAAGTGCGCCAACTGCCACGGTCCCGAAGGTCAGGGGAAGGTCGGTCCTGCCGTGAAGGGCACCAGCCTTACCGCGGACCAAGTTGCCGATCTGCTGACCCAGGGCAACGGTGGCAAAAAGCCACCGCACAAGAAAGCCATGGCCAGCATCTCCGCCGCCGACGCCAAGGCTGTTGCTGAATTCGTGAAAACGTTGAAGTAACGGCGGCACCTCGTCGCCTCCTCGGTATCCAGGCTCTCCTCGGAAGTAATCAGCTACAATATGCCCCACCCGTTTCGCATTTTTGCGACCAAGGTTGGGGCATTGACTTTGCAGGGCAAGTACATCCAACTCGAGCCCCTAGAGCACCGACACATCGACGGATTGCTCGCGGCGGCTGCGGGCGATCCCTCTCTCTATCAATGGAGCCCAGTCCCGAGGGGACGGGCGGACGCAAACGAATACGTAGAGACCGCTCTGACTTGGAGAGATGCTGGCAGCGCAGTGCCTTTCGCGATTGTCCGCTCTGATGACGGCATCGTCATCGGCTCCACCCGCTTCTTCAATCTGGAGCGATGGGCGTGGCCTGCGGGGCATCCGTTGCATGGGCGCGGTGTTCCGGACGCGTGCGAGATCGGATACACGTGGCTGGCGCACTCGGCCATCCGGACTGCCGCCAACACTGAGGCCAAACTGCTCATGCTGACCCATGCCTTCGAAACCTGGGAGGTGCTGCGGGTCTGCCTGCACACCGATGTACGCAACCTACGCTCACGCGCTGCAATCGAGCGCATTGGAGGCCGGTTCGAGGGGACTCTCCGCGCGCACCGGATGGCCGCGGACTTCATCCCACGCGACTCGGCGCGTTATTCGATCCTGGCGGCGGAGTGGCCCGGGGTGAAGCAAAGCCTGCTTCAGCGCATGGAACGGGCGTAGCTCAGTCTCTGCCTAGGCAAAGATCTTGGGCTCAATCCCGTAGTCGGCTGCCCCCCGGTCGTGGGTCTGCTCGGTGGTGGGCCACTGAAAGCAGAGACCGTAACCATCGGGATCGGTGAACCACAACTGCTTCATGCCGTAAGGCGCGACGGTCGGTTCTTTCAAATTGAGGCCATGGGCGCGCAGGTGCTGGTATGCCGCGTCGAGATCCTTGCAACCGAAAAATAGGCAGGTGTCCTTGTGACTGGCGACGCGGGCAGGATTTGGAGCGGGCGGGCGCAGGTCGGCTTCGTAGGCAGTATTGAGCATCAGTTCCGCGCCATTCAACTTAAGCCAGGCCCAATTGCAGTCGTCCCTGGCTCAGACGTAGAGTGAACTTTGAACCCCAGCACGTCGCGGTAGAAACGGATCGCAGTCGGCATGTCGAAGACCTGAAGCAACGGAGCAATGCCGTGAATGTCCATGGGTGCGCTGGCCTCCTTGTTTAGCGGGAAAATATATCAAATTTTCGAGTTTAGGGGCTCCGATGAATGTGGAAGAGATTCGCGAGTACTGCATCTCTTTTTCCGACGCGACTGAAAATCTGCAATGGGACGATGACCTGTGCTTCAAGGTCCGCGGGAAACTATTTGTCACCGTCGCCCTGACCGCGGTTCCCCAGAAGGTGTGTTTCAAATGCAGGCCCGAGACCTTCGCCGAGTTGATGGAGCAGGAGGATATTCGTCCCGCGCCCTATGTGGGGCGCTACAAGTGGGTGATCCTCGACCGGCTGGATGCGCTAGGAAACACTGAGCTGAAGGAGTTGATCCGGCACTCGTACGAGATGGTGGCGGCGAAGGCTGGGAAAGCCCCACTTCTCGCCAAGAACGCGAGAAATGGGGCACCCGCCGCAAAGCCGAGTGCGGGAAAGTTGAGCCGGAAAAAGAAAAGCAAGAAAAAGGGGGAGCATCGCAGGCCTTGAGGCCTGCCTCACGATGCGTGGCCGCGTGCTTGGGAGGGGCCATTCGTCGCAGCTAGTCGTAGCAGTCGTAGCTCCGGCATTTGACTCTACCCGCTCCCTCGGCTAGCCTCAGAAGTTCGCCGTTTCGCCGACAGCTTCCAAACGCATGCGATCTCTCGAGAAATCGCTAGGGGTACTGTTGCTGGTCGTGCTCGCGCTGCACTACGGGCAGATCGCGGCGGCCGCTACGCAGCCAGTGCACGCCCAGCACGCCATCGTGGTCAGCGTGCATGAACTGGCCTCCCGAGTGGGCGCCGAGATCATGCAAGCCGGCGGCAACGCCGTCGACGCCGCGGTGGCCACCGGATTCGCCTTAGCGGTGGTCTATTCCCCGGCGGGGAACATTGGCGGCGGTGGATTCATGTTGATTCGCATGGCCGATGGCAAGACGCACTTCCTTGACTACCGCGAGAAGGCGCCGGCGGCGGCAACGCGCGACATGTATCTGGACCCGCAAGGTAACGTGGTCGCGGGCGCCAGCGTCATCGGATATAAATCGATCGGCGTTCCCGGTTCCGTTGCAGGCCTGGCTTATGCGGCGGCAAAGTGGGGCAAGCTTCCGCTAAAGCAGGTGATCGCCCCGGCCATCAAGCTGGCGCGCGAGGGGTACTCCCTGACGTGGGAACAGGCGCGGGATCTGCACGACAAGAATCTGGCCAAGTTTCCGGAATCGCGGCGCGTTTTTCAGCGCGATGGCGACTACTATCACACCGGGGAAATCTTTCGTCAGCCGGATTTGGCCCGGACTCTGGAACGGATCGCCGCGAACCCGGACGACTTCTATCACGGCGCGCTGGCGAAAGAACTGGCCGCGGCAGTGCAGAAGGGCGGCGGCCTGATCACGGCCGACGATCTGGCGCACTACGAAGTGAAAGAACGCGAACCGGTGCGCGGGACGTATCGCGGATATGAGGTCATCAGTGCGCCGCCACCGTCGTCGGGCGGAACCGTGCTGATCGAGTCGCTGAACATTCTGGAAGGCTACGATCTCGCTAAGCTGGGGAATCGATCGGCGCAGTCCATTCATTTCGAGGTCGAGGCCTTCCGCCGGGGATTCTTTGATCGCGCCGAGTTCATGGGCGATCCCGACTTTTCGAAGATTCCGGTGGCGCAGCTCATTGACAAGAAATATGCTGCGGCCTGGCGGGATTCCATTGACCCCGTGCGCGCCAGCCCCAGCAAAGAGTTGAAGCGTCCAGCGGTGTTCAGCGAACTCGAGCAGTATGCGGCGGAGCATTCGCCGTCGATGCGGCACGAATCGGATCAAACCACGCATTATTCGGTTGTGGATGCGGAGGGGAACGCCGTCGCGGTAACCACCACCCTGAACGGCTGGTTTGGATCGCGGGTCACGGCGGACGGCCTGGGCCTTTTGCTGAACGACGAAATGGATGATTTCTCGTCGAAGCCGGGTGTACCCAACGGCGACGGGCTGATCCAGGGCGAGGCCAACGCGATTGGCCCGGGGAAGCGTCCGCTGTCGTCGATGACGCCGACAATTGTGGCGCACGACGGCAGGGCGGTGATGGTGCTGGGGTCACCCGGAAGTTCGAAGATCATCACAACGTTGGCCAACGTGCTGATCGGCGTGATCGATTATGGAATGAACATTCAGGAGGCGGCGAACGCTCCCCGCTTCCATAACCAGTGGTTGCCCGATGTCGTGAACGTGGAGAAATGGTTTTCGCCCGATACCCTGAGCGCGCTGCGCCAGATGGGATACACCATTCAGACGGGCATATCCGACGGGGATACGGTGCGCGGATATTGGAGTGACGCCGAATGCATTGCCATCGACGAAAAGACCGGCGAACGGCTGGGGGCGAGCGACGACAGGAATAGTAGCGGCAAGGCAGTGGGATACTGAAAGGCAATTGTCGATGGCTGATCTTTGAGTATTGAATGAAAAGCGGGGCGTTTGGTTTCAATCAGCAAACGTCAGTCATCAATTCCATGGGGCGCGCATGCTGAGAGCAGTTTCAACGTATCTGTTCGTGAAAGAGCGGCTGCATCCCGGCATTCTCGACGGGCTGGTGCGCAGTGGCGTCCAGGCCATCGAGATTTTTGCGGCGCGGCAGCATGTGGATTATGCCAACCGCAAGCAGCATGTCAAGGAGATCGCTGACTGGTTCCGGGGCAGCAGCATTCCGCTGAACTCCGTCCATTCACCGCTGTACGCCGACTATGAGTGGGGGCGTGCCGGAGCTCCGCCGGTCAACGTGACGTCGACCGATCGCGCGACTCGGGTGGAGGCCATGGACGAGATCAAACGTGCGCTCGAAATCGCGGAGCAGATCCCGTTCCGTTTTCTGGTGCAACACCTGGGAACGCCCAACGAGAGTTTCAGCGAGAAAAAGTTCGAATCGGCCATGACGTCGATCGAGCATTTGCGCGCCTTTGCCAAGCCGCTCGGGGTGCGCATTCTGCTGGAAAACATACCCAATGAACTATCCACTCCCGACCGGTTGGTGGAGTTGATCCGCGGCGCGCATTTTGACGACGTAGGGGTGTGCTTCGACTTCGGTCACGCCCACATGACAGGTTCGGTGCGTGAAGGATTCGAGATTTTGCGCAACCATATCAACTCGACCCACGTCCACGACAATGCCAAGGACAAGGATTCCCATTTGTGGCCGGGGCAGGGGACCATCGACTGGAAAGAAGCGATGGGATTGTTCCGCTCCGCGCCCCAAACCCCGCCTCTGCTGCTGGAACTGAACGAAGACGAAAAGGTGAATGCGCTGGAGAAACTGCCAGAGACTTTCGAGAAACTGGAAGGGGCTTGAAAGACCTTGCTCCGCCGAGATCGCCGAGAGCGCAGAGGAAGAAGAAAATAGATTGAGCTTGACCTTGAGCATGCCCATGGATTACGGAAAAATTTGTTTCTCTCGGCGCAGTCTGCGTGCGCGGCGGTAAATGAATTTTTGACTTATGTCCCCTGTAACGACCATCGCAGAAATCGGCAAGCACGAAGGCCAGACGGTCACCATTCGCGGCTGGCTCTACAACCTGCGCGAGAGCGGAAAGCTGCTGTTCCCGCAGTTTCGCGACGGCTCCGGTGTCATTCAGGGCGTGGTGCCGAAGAACGCGGTCACGCCGGAAGTCTTTGACGCGGTCAAGACCCTGACGCAGGAATCGAGCGTGATCGTCGAAGGCAAAGTCCGCGCGGACAAGCGTGCGCCGGGCGGCTACGAGCTTGATGTCGCGAATGTGCACGTCGTGCAGCGCGTGCCGGAGAATTCGCCTTACCCGATTACTCCCAAAGAGCACGGCACGGATTTTTTGATGGAGCACCGGCACCTTTGGGTGCGGTCGCAGCGTCAGGCGGCCATTCTGCGCGTGCGGGCGGAGATCATCAAGGCCGCGAGAGATTTCTTCGACGAACGCGGTTTCACTCTGACCGATCCGCCGATCATCACCCCCGCAGCATGCGAAGGTACGACGACGCTTTTCCCGGTTGACTATTTCGACGAGCAGGCGTTCCTCACGCAGTCAGGGCAGCTATACGTGGAAGCTACGGCCATGGCACTGGGCAAGGTGTATTCCTTCGGCCCGACGTTTCGCGCCGAGAAGTCAAAGACACGGCGGCATCTCACCGAGTTCTGGATGATCGAACCGGAGGTGGCCTACGCGCAACTGGACGACGTCATGGATCTGGCCGAAGGACTCATCAGCTTCATCGTGAAGCGCTGCCTGGAGAAGCGGCTCGTAGACCTCCAGACCATCGGCCGTGATCTTTCCAAGCTGGAAAAAATCGAGCCACCATTTCCGCGAATCAGTTACGACGACGCGGTGAAGAACCTGCAGGAAGGCCACGCCAAAGGCGCATTGGAGTCGAAGTTCGAGTGGGGCGGCGACCTGGGTTCGCCCGATGAAACCTATCTGTCGGCGCAGTTCGACAAGCCGGTGATGGTGCATCGGTATCCCGCGAAAGTGAAGGCATTTTATATGGAGCCCGATCCGCAGCGGCCCGAGCTGGCCCTGTGCGTCGACGTGCTGGCTCCCGAGGGTTACGGCGAAATCGTCGGAGGGTCGCAGCGCATCGCGTCGCACGAATTGTTGCTCCAGCGCATTCGCGAGCACGGCCTGCCGGAGGAAGCGTTCAAATGGTATCTGGATCTGCGAAAGTTCGGCAGTGTGCCACACGGCGGTTTCGGCATGGGCATTGAGCGGGCGGTGGCTTGGATCTGCGGATTGGAGCACGTACGCGAAACGATTCCGTTCCCCAGGATGCTCTATAGACTTTATCCGTAGCTTTCAGCGCCGAGAACGCCGAGAACGCCGAGAACGCCGAGGAAGGCAAAGCAAAAACAACCTACTGCTTGGTTTTCTCGGTGCTCTCGGCGTGCTCGGCGGTGAATGAACTTATTCGCGAATCACTATGATGACTACCAACGCCGCTGCCTCTACCATTTCTCCCAGGAAAATCCGAGTCATCGGCGTTCCCCTCGATCTTGGCCAATCGCGACGCGGGGTAGACATGGGGCCGTCGGCAGTCCGTGTAGCGGGACTCGAAGCGCGGCTCGAGGCGCTGGGGCACGAAGTGGAGGACGGCGGCAACGTGGCCGTAGCCATTCCCGAGCAGAAGAAAGAAGGCGACGCGCACGCGAAGTATTTGAAAGAAATTACCGCCACTTGCACCAAGCACGCCGAACTGGTGTTGAAGACGCTCGAGGCGGGACGAGTGCCTCTGGCTCTGGGTGGAGATCATTCGATGGCGGCGGGCACGGTGTCTGGGGTCGCCGAGTTCTATCGCCGGCAGAATCAGCGCATCGGCCTGATCTGGATCGACGCGCATACCGACATCAACACGCCGGAGTCTTCGCCCAGCGGCAACGTGCACGGTATGCCACTGGCAGCGGTCATGGGCCTGTGGCCTTCAGAACTGGGCAAAATCTACGACTTTTCGCCGAAGGTCAAGCCGGAAAACTGCGTGCTGGTTGGCGTGCGTGACATCGATTCGGTGGAGAAAGAGAATGTGCGGCGCGCCGGCATCGGTGTCTTCACCATGCGCGATATTGACGAGCGCGGCATGCGCACGGTGATGGAAGAAGCCCTGCGCCTCGCCGGACGCGGCACCGCGGGCTATCACATCTCGCTCGATATGGACTGGGTTGATCCGGAAGACGCTCCTGGCGTGGGCACTCCGGTGCGCGGCGGCGCAACCTACCGCGAGGCTCACCTGGCGATGGAGATCATTGCCGACCACGGCCGCATGCTTAGTTTTGAGATTGTCGAGGTAAACCCCGTCATCGACGAACACAACAAGACAGCCGACCTGGCGGTGGAACTGGCGTTGTCGGCGTTTGGGAAGAAAATTCTGTAGCGATGCGCGAGGAGTTTTCTTTTGGCTGAGACAATAAGAAAACGTACCAACCATGCGATTGACGGCACACTTCATTCCCGTCCACACTAAGAGGTCATGAGAAAGCTTCGCGTCGGCATCCTCTTCGGTGGACGCAGCGGAGAGCACGAAGTTTCGTTGCTCTCGGCCGCATCGGTTCTCAATGCGATCGATAAAGAGAAGTATGAGGTCGTGCCCATCGGCATCACCAAGGAAGGGCGCTGGCTGACCGCCGAGCATGCCGAGAATCTGCTCAGCGGCAAGTTGGTGCTGGAGCCGCGAAACTTTCGCGCCGGCGATCCCGACACCACGCCCTCAGCCGCCGTTCTCTCCCAAGGAGAGTCGGTAGTGGTGCCACCGGAGCCAGTGCACCGCGAAAGCGGGCTCGTGCCCTTCCAGACGGACGCCGCCTTGCTGCGCCGCGCCAGTGACCGTGCCATCAACGTCGATGTGATCTTCCCCGTGCTGCACGGCACGTTTGGCGAGGATGGGACGATTCAGGGCCTGCTCGAACTGGCCGACATTGCTTATGTCGGTGCGGGCGTGCTGGGCTCGGCAGCGGGCATGGACAAAGACATCATGAAGTCGTTGTTCATTGCCGCGGGCATTCCCATCGTCAAGCACGTCACGATTTTGCGAGGCGATTGGGAGAGGGATCCGAAGAAAGTGCAGAAGGTGGCCGAGGGCAAGCTGACGTATCCGGTCTTTGTAAAGCCGGCGAACCTGGGCTCGTCGGTGGGCATCAGCAAAGTTCACAATCGCAAGGAACTCGGGCCCGCGATTGAAGACGCGGCGAAATTCGACCGCAAAATCGTCATCGAGCAGGGCGTGGGCGGGAAAAAAGAGAAGGCCCGCGAGATTGAGTGCTCGGTGCTGGGCAACGACGACCCGGTTGCGTCGGTGCCGGGAGAGATCGTTCCCGGCAAGGAATTTTACGATTACACGGCGAAATATCTCGATGAAGGATCGCAACTCATCATTCCGGCCAAGCTCACCAAGACCGAAACCAAGAGAGTACAGGAACTGGCCGTGCGTGCCTTCAAAGCGGTGGATTGTTCAGGCCTGGCGCGCGTCGACTTCCTGATGGATCCGAAGACGCGGAAGATTTATTTAAACGAGATCAACACTATGCCGGGATTTACGTCGATCAGCATGTATCCCAAGCTGTGGGCGGCGTCCGGCTTGGCCTATGCGGACTTGATCGACCGGCTGATTCAACTCGGCATCGAGCGTCATGAAGATAAGAAGAAAAATCAGTACAGCCGGTGAGCCGGGTTATTTGTTTCCCACACACATAAAGTTTGCGGCATCATTCGTATCGCCTTTGCCCTTGTACTTAGCCGATTGCGGATAGGCGCACAGCGGCCGCGTCATCGTGGGGTGGGGGTCGCCCTCGGCATATTTGGTGCCGACGATGGTCGCGGGCGCCGTACCTTTTTCCACCCAATCGATGAGCGCTGCGTTCACGCTGTGTTGCGGATCGTCGAACGTCAGCCGGCCCACTTGGCCGAAAAAGTCCGGGCCGGGGCCGTTGTCGCAGTGCTGCATTCCCGGCTCCATGTACAGGCGAAGGAACGAATCGGCGTCGTGCTGGCCCATCTTCGCGATTACGCTCTCGTAGTAGTTGACCGTATTGACCGCCGGAATGGCAGGGTCATTCCAGCCGTGATAGAGAATCAGTTTTCCGCCCCTCGACTTGAAGGGCCCAAGGTCGGCGTCGACCGCATTCAGCGCGCTCGCGGTTTTTTCCTCAGCCGCTTTCAGTCCCGCCTCGATCGTGAACGTTTTGTTCTCCCAGTCAGGCTTTTCGTACACCATGTCGGCGAAGTATCCGAACTGGAACAAGGAAATGAGGCTCTTCATTGGCGCCGGGCCGGTGATCCAGGTCCTCCAGCCGCCCTGTCCCTCCTCAGCACCCGGCAGGAAGCCGGGGAATATCTGGCGCCCATGCGAATCGTGCGGTCCGGCGTAGATCTTCTTAAGAGCCGTGGCTTGCGGTGCGGTCAGACACTTGTCGGAATCTTCGCCCGCTTTGCACTGGATGGTCGCCGGATCGAAGCGGCATTGCCGGGGATCGTTCAGAATTCCGTCATGCACGCCGTCGAGTTCATCGCACGCCGCATTCACCGCAGCGGCAATGGTCGCAATCTTCGCGGGTGGAATGAAGCTGGCGGGGTCCAGCGTGAGAGCTTGCGTGTCCCACGCACCAGTCGAAACCAGCGCGGTCCAGTAGTTGGCCGGCGCTCCAGCCAGAATGCCGGCGTAGTCCGCGGGATAGCGCTGCGCCTCCATCAACGCCTCGCGCCCGCCGTCAGAGCATCCCGCGAAGTATGAGCCCTGCGCGGCCTTCCCGTAGTAGGCGTGAATCACTTCTTTCGCGACGCGCGTCATTTCATGGATGCCGCGATGGCCGAAGTCGACGACTTTCTCCGGATGCCCCAGCGCCCACGCCGCATCGACTGGCGTACCGGTGTGGCCCGTGTCCGTGGCCGTCGCCGCGTATCCCTTGCTGACCGAGATACCGAGTTGCATGTAATCGATCAGGCCGGCGAAGCCGCCATTGCCGATGCCTTCCAACTTCCCATTCCAACCCGAGGCCGGCAGCCAGACTTCGATCCGGATCTCGGACTCCGCCGTGGGCTTAGCCACGACCGCGACGCGGCAAAAGGCGGGAACACTCTTATACAAGGCGGTCAGATCGCGACCCGTGAAAGCAGCAGGAGGTCCAGCAAACGCTCCGGCGGCCACGGCATCGGCGAGCAGCATCGTGGCCCCGGTGATTTTTGTTCCCATGAGCTGGGCGCAGGAGTCTTCTGCTGTTGCGGTCGCGTGAGCGGCCAGAGAGTAAGCGGCGATCAGCAATGCGAATACAAGGGATACTTTTTTCACGTCGGTTCCGATTCCACGGCGGCAAGTGACCTCGTGGTTAGGGCGCGCCGGCCTTTCCCATGAATGCTGCTTGATCGCCTTTCATTTTCTTCAGGCCGTCCCTCGGCAAGTACACCATGTGCCCCGCTTCATAGGTCGCAAATGAAATGTTATCGCGATACTTCTGCGGCAGGTTGAGGTGGTCGACCGTATAGTTGGCCGCGTAATACGGCGTCGCCAGATCGTAATAGCCTTCCATAACCAAAATCTTCAGGTACGGATTTTTGACGATCGCCTGCCGTATCGCCGAAGCCGTGTCGGGGAAGCCTTGAATCGCCGATCCCCAATCCCACTTGTCGAAGCCGATGTCCTGCGCCCGCACGTAGTAGGGCATGTCCACCCTGTAGCCGAGTTCGGTGCGCAAATAGTTGTTAAATACCGACGTAAATGGCGGCTGCGTGGCCGATCCTGTCGGATCGTAAAACGGGGTGTCGAGTAATCCGTTGGGATCAGGCCCGGTATAACGTCCGTCAAGACGGCCCACGCGCACTTTCTGATCGATCAGCAGATAGTGGGTAAACTTGCGGACGTTGATGCGCAGATTGGCTTCATCGATCACCTCCTTGGTCAGGCCGGTGAAGTGAGCCAGTTGGTCGATAATCTTCTGCCGCTCCTGCGGCGAGAGCGTGTCGGCCTTATCGAGGGCGTGCTCGTATTCGGTCGATGCCCATAGTTCGGCCTCTTGCCGCGCTCGAGTCATGTCCTGCTCCAGATCGGGCGCCAGTTTGTGGTGATAGCCAGCGATCATGGTGAACGACGGAATGAGAAAAATGTAGGGCTGATCATTGGTGTTGTTATCTTCGAGGGTCTCGAAGTTCAACACCGTCGAGAGCAGGGTGATGCCATTGAACGAGATGCCGCGATCGGCGAGGTAACCGGCGATCCCGGCGGCGCGCGTCGTGCCGTAACTTTCGCCGAGGATGAACAGCGGGGACGACCAACGTTCGTTGCGGCTGATGTAGAGCCGGATGAATTCGCTGAAGGCCTCGATGTCTCCCTTGACGCCCCAGAATTTCTTCATGAGTTCGGCGTCGGCGGCGCGGCTGAATCCCGTGCCCATGGCATCGATCAGCACCAGATCGCTTTTGTCGAGCAGCGTGTAGGGATTGTCTTCGATATGATACGGCGCCGGAGGCATGAAGCCATCCGGCTGCAGCACGACCTTGCGCGGGCCGAGCGCTCCCATGTGCAGCCAGATCGAAGCCGATCCCGGCCCGCCGTTGAAGGCAAAGGTGAGAGGCCGCTTCGCCGCTTCCGGGCCATCGAGCGTGTAGGCGACATAGAACATCTCGGCTTCGATTCGCCCGTCGCCGCGCTTGATTGGCAATCGTCCGGCCGTGGCCGTGTACTTCAGCGGCTTGCCCTCGACGGTAACCTGATGATGCGTGACCACCGGAGGCATCTCGGTCATATCGTAGTGCTCTTCTTTATCTTTCTCTTTGTCGGCCGGGGTTTCGCGAGCCACAGGTTTTGGCTCGGCAGCAGCCTCCGGTTTGGGAGCGCTCTCGGCCGGCTTTTCGGAAGCTTGCGCAGCGGGCGGTTTCTTGGGAGTTGCGGGCTTCGGGGTGTCAGCCTGTTGGGCGATGGAGGTGGTGGCGAAAGAGGTGATAAAGACTATTGCGACAGCAGCGAACCTCGGGAAAACTCGTTTCATGCTCATCCCCGCGAAGGATTTGTCGTGACCAGGTACTCAGGATTCAGCGAGTGGGAGGAATTGTACACCGCGCAGAAAGGAGATTGCTGATGTGGGGACAGCCGCCCCGGCTGTCCGGCCCCGGCAAAGCCGGGCGGTTGATACTCGATAGTAACAGCAAAAAGCGGTCGAGCTTCGCTCGACCGGACAGCCGAGGGCGGCTGTCCCCACACAAGGATTGGCGCAGCCCTCATGCTATCCTTCCCCGCATGCGACGACGTCTCGGTATAGCTTCCTACCTTCTGATTTTCGCCCTGACCGGTGTACCGCTCAACGCGCGCGTCATTCGCGTCGAGATCGCTTCCTGTCACGACGTTCTTAACGGCAAGGCTTTCGGGGACGCAGGCTCCTACCAGCGCATCACAGGGCGAGCCTACTTTTCTCTGCCGGTGAGCAATCCGCACAACCAGCGCATCGTCGATCTCAGCAGCGCGGTGAACTTGAAACACAGCGAGGTCGAGTTCTCTTCGGATTTCATAGCCGTCCGGCCCAAGGATGCGAGCAAGGGCAACGGCTCAATGATTCTGCAAGTTCCCAATCGGGGCCGTGGGTACATTATTGCTCTGGTAGACGGCGGCGACTGGGACCTCGCTAACGACGCGGGAGACGCCTGGCTGCTACGCAACGGCTTCACCATCGTCAGCCTCGGGTGGCAATGGGACGCGAATGGTGCGGATGCCTTGCGACTTTACGCGCCGGTCGCGAAAGAGGAGGGAAAGACGATCACCGGCCTGCTGCGTGGCGACGTAATGCCGGCAAAAGAAATGTCAGAAATTCCACTGGGACATCTCATCCTCGGCAATATTGGCGGGACTGAGTACCCGGTGGCGGCGCCAGCCGATCCGCGCAACGTCCTCACGATGCGCGACTCGCGCGATGCTCCACGCACGGTCATTGCCCGGGCCGAATGGCAGTTCGCCCATACCGTCGACGGCAAACTAACACCCAGCGACTGGCATATCCACTTAAACAGCGGCTTTCAGCCAGGAAAGATTTACGAGTACGTTTATGTGGTCGCCGACCCGGTCATCGCCGGCGGAGGCTTCGCAGCGATTCGCGACTTCGCGGCATATGCCAAGCACACTCCCGATGCCCTCACTCCTGCCGCCCGCGTCTTCGGAGAGGGTATTTCCCAGAACGGCCGCTTCCTGCGTGATTTCCTCTACCAGGGTTTCAACGCCGACGAACAGGGAAGGATGGCGCTCGACGGCGTTCTCGCCCACGTCGCCGGAGCGGGCCGCGGCAGCTTCAACTACCGATTCGCCCAGCCTTCGCGCGACGCCCAGCCCACTTCGGCGGTCTTTTTTCCCACTGATATTTTTCCCTTCACCGATCTGCCCGAGACCGATCCTCTGACCAGAGAGTCGGCAGGCTTGCTCGACCGGGCCGTCGCCGACAAAGTCGTGCCCAAAATTTTCTTCTCGAACACGTCGTACGAATATTGGGGCCGCGCCGCCGCATTGATTCACACCAGCGCCGACGGCAAACAAGATGCTGCGCTCTCGGAGAACGTCCGCATTTATCACTTCACCGGCCTGCAGCACTTTTCCGGCCCGTTCCCTCCAGAAAAAGGCAAGGGCGACCTGCTCGGACAAGAGCCGCAATCGCCACTTCCGAGCAAGTATTTTTGGCGCGCCATGATCGCCAACATGGATGCATGGGTGCGCAGCAACACTCTTCCGCCGGCCAGCAGCTATCCCAAAATCGCTGACGGAACACTGGTTCCTCTGCGCGACTACGCGTTGCCCGCGATCCCCGGCGTTAACCGCCCGCATGAAGCGAATGCCGCGTATCGTATCGATTTCGGGCCGAACTGGCGGAACGGAATTCTAGCGATCCAGCCCCCGAAGGTCGGAGAGCCTTTCCCCGTGCTGGTGCCCCAGGTCGATGCCGATGGAAATGAACGGGACGGGGTGCGCCTGCCGGAAATCAGCGTGCCGCTCGCGACCTACACGGGATGGAGTCTGCGCGACCCTTCGATTGGCGCGCCTGATCAGCGGGCCGCCATGGTGACGTCCTACCTTCCTTTTCCCAAGACTGCCGCCGAACGCGAGAAGACCGGAGACCCACGCAAGTCGGTTGCCGAGCGCTATTCCAGTCGCGAGGACTTCGTCAGGCGCTATACCAGAGTACTAGACGACCTAGTGAAGCAACGTTGGATTCTGCCCGAAGACCGCGAGGCCGTGCTGAGTCGCGGCGCGCAGGAATGGGCCGAAGCCACGAAGTAGTATGCGTCCGGAAATCATCTTCTAAGCCAGGCGGCCCGGAATTTCCTGAGCAACCGGCAGAAGGGGTTCGGACTCCAAGTTCCATGGCTCAGGCCACGGTCACATCCCCTGCGCAGATCAGTACACCGAGTGGCCCTCGAGCAAGGGCGCGATTCGGCAGAACAGGCCTTCTATTGCTGATCTCGGCAGTGGCCGTGGTTGGCGTCGCCCTTTCTCTCGCGATCCATTACTGGCCGTTTAAGGAAAAGCAGATCCTCGAGGATTTCGAAGAGGTCAGCGACAGCCAGGTGCGGGTTCAAGCGTTTCGCCGCATCTATTTCCCGCACCCTGGGTGTGTATTGGATGGAGTTGTGTTCGTACACGGGACGAACGCGGCTAAGCCTCTCATCAAAATCGACAGGCTGGCGATCCAGAGCACATATCTCGATATTCTCCGCCACCGCGTCAGCCTCATCGATGCGGAACCCATGATCATTTCCATCCCCCCCTTCGGCACCGGGCAATCGTTTCACGCGCAACGCTCCACCATTGCGGTCGGCGAGATCATCGCCAATGGCGCGATCCTGGAGTTTGCTTCGCGCGACCCGCATAAACCGCCTCTGCGCTTTGACATTCACGAATTATCGCTGCGCGATGTAGGCGGAACAGCCCCACTCACCTATCGCGTGAAGGTGCACACTCCGGAGCCGCCGGGAGAAGTCAACGCTACCGGTAAATTCGGGATCTGGAATGGCAACGATCCCGCCGAAACGCCGCTATCGGGCGAATACAGGTTTGAGAAGGCAAATCTGGGCGTCTACGGCGGTATCGCCGGCACGCTGTTTGCGGCCGGGAAGTTTGACGGCAAGCTGAGCCACATCGATATCTCGGGCACGACCGACACTCCCGACTTCGAAGTCCGCTCAGGCGGACACCCGGTGCGATTGACATCGGAATTCAGCGCGTACGTAGACGCGAGACACGGCGATACCTACCTCAAGCGGGTCGACGCGCACTTCCGAAAAACCCGCGTCATTGCCGACGGCAGTATCGCAGCGTCGGCAAACGGGAAAGGAAAGACCGCCCTGCTCAATCTCAGTTCCCCGGGCGGTCGGATCGAAGACATTCTGGGACTCTTCGTCACGGAAGCCCGGCCTCCGATGTCGGGCGTAGTCACCTTGCGGGCAAAGGTCGAAATCCCACCCGGTGAGCGGCCCTTCCTGGAAAAAGTAAAACTGCGCGGCAACTTCGGAATCGGCGGCGGAGAATTCTCCCATGCTTCCACCCAGGAAGACGTCAACAAGCTCAGCGCCGGCGCGTTGGGAGAAAAGAATACGTCCGATCCTGAGACGGTGCTGACCGACCTGACCGGAAAGGTTTCGTTGGATAACGGCGTTGCGGAGTTTGCCGAGCTCTCTTTCGGTGTTCCCGGGGCAGCGGCTCTGCTACATGGAAGCTATGACTTAAACACTCACAAGATTGACTTGCATGGACAAATGCAGGTGCGCACAAAGATATCGAACACCAGCAGCGGCGCCAAGGCATTCCTGTTGAAAGTAATGGACCCTTTCTTCAAGAAGCGAAAAAGGGGAGAAATTCTACCGGTGAAAATCTCGGGAACGTACGAGAAGCCATCCTTTGGTCTTGACGCTATGGACAAGAAAGCGCAGGTTCCAGCGTCTTTACCAGTGGGGCCTCGATAAGATTGTCCTCAGCCAGTGGAACGTGGCGCCGGATTCGAAACATCAACCTCGACGATGGCGGTTGTGTTACACCGAGCCCTGACGTCGTCGGAGCTTGACGTACGCGTAGCGTTACACCATACAAGTGATTAAGAGTTTCGGCATCGGGGCTTGGAGAAGTTTTTCCACTCCCGATCGAAGGCGGCAATTCAGCCGAAGCACGCCGGCAAACTGCGCTTGCAACCGTTTGCTCTTGATAACGCGAGGCAGGAGACATGAATGCTCCGGGATGGGAGCTTCATCGGCTGGCCGGAGAATTTAGAGGTCACTGGGCGATCACCGTCAGTGGAAACTGGCGTCTGACGTTCACATTGGAAGGCGAGGACGCAGTCCTCGTTGACCATCAGGGCTATCACGAGACGGATAGTTCTAGATCACGGTCTGACGACCGATAACAGGGCAAGGAGTTGGCCATGCGCATGCACAATCCACCGCATCCCGGACTGGTTCTTCGCGAGTATCCCGGGGTCTGTCCATATCCACGGCGGCGCCACACCTGCGGATCACGCGGGTGACTCTGTCGCAAGTGCTGAACGGAAAGGCTCGAATCTCGGCTGCGATGGCGATCCGGCTGGCCGCGGCTTTGGGCACCACCCTGGAACTTTGGATGAACATGCAGTCGCAATACGAGCTCTGGCGGGCGCGGCAAGCACGGCAACCGGCCGTTCGAAGGTTTGCGCACGTCGTGGCGGGCTGAGATTGTTCACTGGATCGTCTCCCGTGAGACCCCTGAGGCGCCAAGCAGCTTGGCATTCAGGGATCCTCCGGCGAAGAGCATTTCCTCCAGTGCGGAATCCACTTCGTCCGCCGTCAAGGATCCGTGTTTGCCGTCCTGGAGATTGAACTGGGCCGCACGTCGCATCAGTTCTTTGATGAAGGCTGCGCTCGCTGCCTTCGTTTTCTTTACCAAAGATTCAACTATCTCGTTGGAGAGTGGCAATCCGCAGGCGTAAAGCCGCACCAGCTGGCGTCTGCCTTGATCGTCGGGCAGGGGGAATTCGATTGCCTGGTCGACGCGGCCGGGACGCGAGGCCAGTGCAGCCTCAAGGTGCTCAGGGCGATTCGTAGTGAGCACGAATAAGACGGCAGCGTCTTCGCGCAGCCCATCCATTTCGTTGAGCAACTTGTTCAACAGGCTCTCATCACACGGACCGTACATTTCTTCGCGCCTGCGAGCGATGAGGTCGACGTCCTCGACGACGATCATCGCGGGCTGGAGGAAGCGTGCAAGCTGGAAATAGTGATCGAGCAGGGCTACCTGTTCCGCCGTAACCAGCAGAGTTGTGTGGTCGGGCAACTGGCTGGCGAGGTAATGAATGGTGTGAGTTTTTCCAGTTCCCGGCGGACCATAAAACAGCAAGCCTTTCTTGATCGGCATGCCAAGCTTGTGGAGGTTTTCGCGCTGCGCAATAAAGTCTTTAACGTTCCGATCAAGCAGCTGGAGAATCTTCGCGGGCAGGATTACTTCCTCGCGGCGCACGCCGCGTAACTTGTGAACCCGTAGGGCGCCTGTTTGCCCGGTGTATCGGTCAGGTTGTTCGAGCGAGATGACCTTACCCCTGTAAGAGGCGGTCTTCTTCACGATCGCCTCAAGTTCCTCGAACAAGCGTCGAGACAAGGTCGCACCTGCCTCGCCCGGTGGCACTGCGATCTCCAAGTGCCCGCCATTAGTGCGGCCGAAGCTCTGCGCGCTGCTTATCAGTACAGCGAAAGGCGTGGTGCCGGAAATTGCGAGCCACATGCCTTGGCGAAGACAACGCGCCGGCATGGTGTCGCCGATATCGACTTCTTCGTACTGAAGTGGGGAGATCACGGCTGGATCGTGGACATTTTGCATGAGGTTGGCAAAAGTCAGCGTCTCGTGACTGTACTGGCGGTGGACTCCGTAGAGCTTCACGGCCGGCCGAGTAAGCAGTGTCTCCAGCGCTAATTGCGTGTCCACCCTGGCTGCGATCGGGAAAGTGCGGCTAGAGGTGACCAGGTCGTGAAGGCGAGTCTTCCCGAAGTGCCGCTTCAACGCGGCCTCCGCCAGGGCCTGAACGGGTTTTCGTTTTCTTTTCATATCTCTGGCCGCAATCTATCAGAGCAGGCGTGACAAGGTCGAGGACCGAGGGGCAGCGGGCGAAAAGCAGATTCCTCGCTCGCTCTCCTGCGCGCAAGCGCGCCTGCGAGCGGCTCGGAATGACAAGTGTGGGGTTGGGGCATCGGCACGACTCAAGTTATGCCCTCTCCGATCAGTTCGCCGTGCTTGCGATCCGCAGTCGACGATCCGCACTCCGATCGACAACCGACGACCTTCAGTTCCTTAGCGTTTTTCCGGTCTTCAGCGTGAACTGAATTCGTTCCTGCGTTTTCTTCTCCCCGCACAGCGACTTAAACCCTTCCCGCTCCAGATCGAGAATGTACTGCTCGCTGACCGGCGTCCCCGGCGTGACGCTGCCGCCGCAGATCACCTCCGCGATCTTCCCGCCCAACTTCACTTCATAGTCGGTGATGTAATCCCCTTGCCTCATCAAGTGGACGCCCATCTTGAGCGCGGCCAGAAGATTTTCTCCCGGCGCCGGAATGTCGGTGCGCGGCACTGGAGGCTCGTATCCGGCACGCACCAGTTCGAGCGCCCGCGCCTTGGCATCCG
>Ga0307476_10000064_pt1 | contig 110516 bp, 95 predicted proteins | sample atmos_gasesECM2C_2_FD_203314 | JGI IMG/M metagenome (GOLD analysis project Ga0307476, IMG submission 203314) | Hardwood forest soil microbial communities from Morgan-Monroe State Forest, Indiana, United States - atmos_gasesECM2C_05 | ecosystem: Environmental > Terrestrial > Soil > Temperate... | reverse complement strand
ATTGAAAAGACAAGTCGATTGGCTGGTTAACGGCTCATTAACCGGTCCAATCTTTTCACGCGCGCTTAACCAATTGACGCAGCTTGAGATCTTCCCCGCGCGTGACAAAGATTGGCCGGTTAATGAGTGTAAAGGCTTTCTGTTTACAACAACTATCCACTTCGATCTGCCCAGGGGCGACGCAACCATTACCGAGCACCCGCGATTATCGGTCGTCTTGATCGTGCGAGAAGTGTGTCTGACGGGGCTTCGACTTCCGGGTTGTAGCGAAAAATGCGGGGATTGATTTTGTGGCGTTCGCCGCGCGAGGCATGCACCATGGCAGGCATGAACCTCGGTTCTTCCCCGGCTTGCGCGCCGATGAGTTAGCTTGCCAACACAGAGGGCTACCCTGAGCACGTCGAGGTCACTTTTGTCGACAAATATTGTTGTATTTTTGGTGCATGCCGAACTTGGCGTGCTATTGTCCGGGGCAAAAATATGCTTGGGTTATTAGTCGCGGTTCACCGTTACACGATTTCTTACTCGCCCCGGACGCAGTGGACAAACCTTTTCAGCGTCCGCATTTTCTGAGGAGCTAACGATTACAGCTTCTTCGAGAAACGTCCGCCAAGGAGTCGCGACCATGCACGAGCGGTCACGCCTACTGCTCATTGTCGACTGTGATCCGGACTGTCTCGTCAGATGCCCGGCGAATATTCCAGCCGCTGCTTTCCTGCCGATTTGGCTGCGAAAGCAATCCCGCCTGGCAAGACGGCGCAATCACGAACCCTCGCGCGTTCTCGTCTCAACAAAGCTCGGGCCAAAGCCATTCTGAGCGGTTTCTGAATCAGAGACCGCTGCCACCGATAACGACGTTCTAGCCGGAAGGAGGGATACACCAACATGACAAAGTTGAGATTTCGGCGGGCCCGTTCCTTTGCCCGGATAGTCGCCCTGGCTATCTGTGCGTACTGGGTCATGGACACGGCGTGGGCGCTGCAAGCAACCCACCCTTCGGTGCTGAAGAATCCAGAAGTAAATTATCCGATCCAGTTTGACATTTCCCCGCCGCTCCGCGAAATGGCACCCGTCGCGCCTCCCACGGCTGCGGAACGGGAATTACCGGTGATGTACCGAAGCTGCAAAAACTAATGGCTCAACGAGGGCAGCCAGCGGTGAAGGACGGGGCACTGCAACCTTCCGTCCTCCCCATGGTCAATGCCGCTGTCAATCTCAACCTGCTTGGAGTCGGCAACGGCTTCCCCTGATACGCCGTTCCTGACGCCCCTTCCGACGTGAACCTGGCGGTGGGCGACACTCAGGTTCTGCAGTGGGTGAACGTATCCTACGCGGTCTTTGACAAGGAGACGGGCAACGTGATCGCCGGGCCCATCTTAGGCAACCAGCTCTGGTCGGGTTTCGGCGGATACTGCCAAAGCGACAACAGCGGCGACATTATCCCCCAGTGGGACAAGCTTGCTCATCGATGGGTGCTGGCCCAGAACACGTTCCAGGGTGCCTACAGTACATGCATCGCCATCTCCCAGACGGCTGACGCGACCGGCAGCTACTACCGTTTTGCATTCCCGCAGAACGGCTTCCCCGATTACCCGAAGTGGGGCATTATGCCCGACGCTTACTACCAAAGCCAGAACAACTTCGGCCCATCAGGAAGCGCCTACGTTGGTGTGCACGCATGCGCCTATGAACGCGCCAAGTTGCTGGTCGGTGATTCTACGGCCCAGCAAATCTGCTTCCAGACTGGCACTTTCGACGACAGCACGCTGCCCGGCGATCTCGATTCAGCCGGTACTCAGCCACCGTCGGGGCAGGCGGAAGTCTTTTTGGGCAGCATCGATAACACTCCCCGAACGGGAACGTGATTTACGAGTACCTGTTCCACGTGGACTTTACGACACCGTCGAACTCTACCTTCACGGGGGCGGGCGGAACCATACCGATCAGCGTAGCCTCGTTCGGCCTGGCCTGCCGAGGCAACGGTGCTTGCATCACTCAGCCAAGCCCTGGGGAGTTGCTGGATTCGCTGGGCGATCGGTTGATGTACAGATTGGCGTACCGCAACTTCGGTACAGATCACCAGACCTGGTTGGTGAGCCACTCCGTCACGGCAGGGAGTTCGGTGGGCGAGAGATGGTACGAATTCCGTGCACCGGAAAACTCTACGAGTCTTTCGGTCTACCAGCAGGGTACTTTCGCTCCAGACAGCAACTATCGTTGGATGGGCTCGATGGCGATGGACAGCGCGCAGGACATTGCATTGGGCTACAGCGTCTCCAGCTCCAGCGTATACCCCTCGATCAGCTACACCGGACGAACGACGGCGGACGCGCTGGGGACTATGGAGAGCGAGGCTTCCATCGTCAGTGGCACCGGCTCACAAATCAGCACCTCCAATCGTTGGGGTGACTACACCAGCATGGCTCTCGACGCCGCCGACGATTGCACCTTCTGGTACACAAACCAGTACTACATGGTGACTGCCTCCTTCGACTGGAGCATGCGCCTGGCATCCTTTAGGTTCAATGGTTGCGGAGTTCAGGCGGGACCCTTCTCGCTGTCAGCCTCCCCTTCCTCACAAACTGTGGTCCAAAGCGGCAGCACCTCTTACACCGTGACGGTGACGCCGCAGACCGGATATAACGGAACGGTTAACCTCACCGTCAGCGGATGCCCGGGCAACGCGACTTGCATGCTTAACCCGACGTCGTCCGGTTCCCCCAGCTACCCGCCCTCCACCCTGACCGTGCAAACGAACAGCAGTACGCCGGCAGGTACGTACAGCGTGACGATCACGGGTACCGACAGTAGCGGTCAGCCTACCAACAGCACCACGGTCCAGCTCGTGGTGAGTCGCCCCGACTTCTCGCTGTCGGCCTCGCCAAGCTCGCAAACCGTCGTCCAAGGCAGCAGCACGTCGTACACAGTAACCGTCACGCCCGGGACTAACTACAGCGGCACCGTGAACGTCACCGTGTTCGGCTGCCCCAACTGGGCGACTTGCAGGCTAAGTCCAACCTCATCTGGCCCGCCGAACTACCCGGCGTCCACGCTGACGGTGCAAACTGCAAGCATCACGCCGGCGACGCTGTACACCTTGACGATCACCGGCACCGACACAACCGGCAGCCCAGTCCACCAGACGACGGTTCTCTTGACAGTGACGTCAGCCGCGCCCCCGCCGGACTTCTCCATCTCCGCTACACCCTCCAGCCGGACGATCAGCCGGGGATCCCGTACCACTTACACTGTCACCGTTGGATCGGTGAACGGATTCGGTGGAAGCGTTGCCTTGAGCGTCTCCGGCTGCCCCTCGGGGAGCAGTTGCACGTTCAATCCGACGTCGGTGTCGTCGCCCTATCCAAAGAGCTCGACCCTCAACATCTCGACGAGTCGTAGAAGCACTCCCACAGGAACTTACAGATTAACCGTTACCGGCAGCAGCGGCAGCCTGACGCACACAACCAACGTCAGTCTGACGGTAACAAGATAACGAAATGAGCTGGGCGTAAAGGGTGGACCTACACGGTATTGGAGAGCATGCGTAGCCATCTCAAGGAGCGCGGCAGGGTCGCATTTGAAACTCAAGGTCTCTAGAAGTTGACCGCCGGGTAACACGCGACAGCCGCGCCGCCCGCTCGGCCTGCCCAATCCATGCGCGGATTGGTTCACCTCTGCAGTTCGGCGGCGATCGAAAATGGCTGCACTTCCGCACCCCGTCCTGCGTCAAGGGCACACTTCTTCATACCTGATGTAATGTCTCGATTACGCTCATCTTGCCCCGCGACAGGAAATTTTAGAGACGCCTGCTAACAACAGTTGAGAGCGGTGCGGCAGTGCCGGCTCAGCGACAGCACTTGGGTGATGTTCACTCATTCGTATTCGCGGAGCCTAACCGTGGCCACAGTCATCAAATCAAGGCAGAGGGTGACGAAAGATGCATCACGTGCGCCAAGAGAACCAGCCTTTTGTTGGTAGTTCGTATGAGTTTGTCGGAGCTGAGCAGGGCAACACCAGTGTTTCGGTGTTCCTGTTCTATGGGAAGCCCGGTTCGGGACCGGGTCCGCACCGGCATCCTTATGACGAGATCCAGTTCATCCGTGAAGGCCGAGGAGTGTGGACAGTAAGCGGCAAGACTTTCGAGGGCGGCGCTGGAGACATCTTTGTCATCAAGGCGGGTGAGATCCACAGCTTTAAGGCGGTTGGTGATTCACCACTGGTACAACTCGACGTTCACCTCAGTTCCCGCTTCATCCAAGAGAACCTATAGAGCAGTGGGTTGCGATGTGGCTGGGTCCCGCAGCCCTCGGCAAAACGCAATCTCTCTTTGTCAGTTGGCGAAATATTCCCATTAAACTCTCAAAATCCCTTCAGCAGAAACTCAACCCCGAGCCCTGTTGGCTTACCACTCTTGACACTCTGTTGGCTTACCACTCTTGACACTAAAGACTCGGCGTCCTAAGCTGAAAGTCAATTCCCGCGAATAGCCTCGGCTTTTACGACACGACGGAATAGCTCGCTCGTTCCTCCTGAAGTGACAGCAGCCGAAGTACCAGGCCACGACTCAGGTTCGCGTTGCGCGCCAGCAATCGTTCCAACTGATTCTTTGGAGGTATCTGTCAATGATTGAAGTTCACAAACTGCTGCGGAGAAAAGAAAACGAGCTTGCCCTGGTCCGAAAGGAGATCGAAGCACTGCGGACCGTCGCACCCCTGCTCTCGGAGCCAGATGAAGTTGCGGACTTACAACCCGGCAGTGATCGCCACGCGTCGCCCGTTCGTCTCGAAGCTTCCCTCGCCGAAGAAAATGCTCTACAAGACGAACCTTCGCCCGACTCTGATGACGTTTTATTCGACTCCACACCGCCGAAGCGGAGCCGCCTCCGCGATTGGATCGGTCGCGCCGTAGGCGAATAGCGCCAGGATCCCCAACCGTACGCTGGTTTTTCAAAGCCTGGATATAGATGTGGCGTCCCGTGTTCTGGCTAGCGGAGACTAAATCCGTTGCGAGGGTATCGCTAAAACCTGTGCACGGACTTGATGAGTACCTCGGGTTGGCCCGTTAAACGGGAGTTAGGTCAAGAATACAAAGATCGTTTTGTTACCCGCGGACTGAATTGCGATCCTGCGCCTAATCGTCACCCCTTCCTCCTTCCACCTCTCTTTCTGTGATGTGAATGAAGGTGGGAAACGAAGAAATTCCTGCGCCGCTCACGATTAAAGAGTAATCGCCGGGAGTGACCCCGGGATTCAGCGTAAACTCGACGGTCTCGCGTCCGGCATCGCCCACGGCGATCTTGCTCCAGTCCGACGTCCGGGCGTAAAAGACCTTGCCGCTTGAGTTCACCATGCGAATGATCGGATAGTTGGAGTCCATCTGGTCGTCGTCGCCGTAGGCGGCGCCTGCAGATTGCCCATCGAGTTGAAATCCTGTAAGCCTGAACTTGCCGTCACCCCGATAGCGGACGTCCGTGATGAGTGGCCGCAACGACGGATTGGGCGCTCCCGACGAGGTGTACACCCAGAGCTGGGCACTATCGTCGGAAAAGAGCAACTGTCCCGTCGGAAGAATCAGCATGCGCGTGGGATAGCAGCCTTCGAATGGAAGGTTGCCGTCAGGAAGGGCCGAAGTGACCTGGCTAAGCGTATCGGTCCGCGGGTCAAAATCAAAGAGTTCCGTGGGATTGCTGAATGTGCCTCCCCAACTGATGGTATCCCCGCTGGTCGTAGCTGTGGCCGGACTGCTGATCGTTACTTGGGTGGGCGAATCCACACTCACGATATAAGACCCACCCGGGATTCCCGCGCCATTCACGCGCCAGAAAACCTGCAGGATGGCCGTGGAGGGAATGCCGGTAATAACGGCGGAGCCAGAAGTGATGTTTCCGGAAGAGGTGAATCCGGAGACGCCGGCATCAGCTGCGAAGATCACATGGCCGTTGGGCAAAATGGCCCCCGGGGCATCGTCGGCACCAAAGGGAGATGGGATTCCGTTTAGCGTGCCGCTGATGTCTGGTCCGGCCGCCCAGGTATTCGTAGCGGGGTTATACAGTGCGGTATGCTGGGTGGCCCCAATCGCCAAGATACGCCCGTCCTGTAAGCGGAGGAGGGGGCCAAGTTCCTCTCCCACGTTGCGGCTGCTCAACTGGGGAATCGTTCCGTTGGCCGTGCCATCCGATGGGCTGATCCCGGTCCACATCCCGGTCTTGGGATGGTACTTCTCGGCGTAGCTCCCATTCGTGTGAATGCTGTGGAACAGGTCGTAGGTGATGATCGTTCCGTCGCTGATCCTTGCCCAGCCTTCTTCATCGCTTGAGTCCGGGTAAACCTTTGTTCCTGAGGGACTCCAAGCGTTCAAGGCCGCGTCGTAGATGTATGTGTTGGAATTGATGAGGTCGCCCACGAGAATTTTTCTGCTCGAAAGAAGTGTCGAGGGATCATCTCCCAGACACCCAGTCAGCTGATATGACGAAGATAAAGCAATGAAGTTGGCGGCAGTCGTCTGCGTCGCGGGGGCGGATATGGTGATCTGGGTGGGTGAGTCAACGCTCACGATTGTTGCCGGGTTTGGAATCCCAAAGCCGAAAACTCCCTCGCCCGTGAAAAGGCCAGTCGTATAGGGATAGATCTCTGTAATCTGGGTGATCCCACTCGTGGTGTTCCCAGAAACGTAATTGAGGGCAGGACAATGAGGCTGGTTCGGGTATGGGGCAATGGGAGTCCACGTGTTTGCCAGCGGGTCGTAGATCTCGCCCGTGTTTGACCAGTTAGGCTGCAAGGCTGGACCGCTGTACTCACCCCCGGCGACGAATAACCTGCCATCGGGCATGATTTGCGAGGCAAAATACAGGCGGGCAACAGGTTCCGAGGCGAGTGTAGTCCACCTACCGTTGCCGTAGCTACCCTTGTCATCCGGAGTTAGCTTCATCCAGGTCTGCCCGTCATAGGCTTGTACGAGGATCGACCCGTCCGTCCCTTGGATCATGAGTTGGACGCCATTGGGACCCGATGGTGCCTGATTCGTGAGTGCTTGCCAGGCCGACGGCGTTTGGGGGGCAAGTGCAGCAGCGGCGCGGTCAGAACCCCCGCGCGGGGGAATGGGTCTTAGCCGAGGGAGCGACTGCGCGCTGGCAATGTCGATCCAGGTCAGCAACCAGAGAGACGAAATTGTGAGTAGCGTGAGGGCCCAAATGTTCCTGCGCTTCATTTTCCCTCCTTCATGCGCATTCCTCTTTTTTGGTCAAAAAGAGGTCGCTGGCCTGTTAACTGGAAGACAAAGACGCTGGGGAAAATCTCTTCGCGATTCGACGGCCTCCAGTGCGATGGCGGGCGGCATTATCCCTTTCGTCGCGCTGAGTTGTCAATGTGCAGGAAATTTCACTTGGGAGCTAGGCGCCTCCATCCCCGCCGGATCCGAATGCATTCGCACTAAGGTATGCCGCGAGTACCCGCAGCACGTAGGTCTCATTCTCGAAGGTTTGCAGCAATTCGAGATGGGGGGGAGTATCTTTCCAAACTTTTTGGTCGGCGGCGTCCAGCGCACTGAGCCAGCTGTGAAATCTCAGTGAACACCCAAAAGCGGCCATACATGATCACCTGAAAAGCGGCCATACTTTCAGAAGAAACGTCCGGGACATTGACAGCAGCGGGAGGGTAAGTAGCCTCTCGCAATATGGCGAATGTCTTGAACGACGAGAAGAAACAGCAAATCATAGCGTTGGGACGACTGGGATGGTCTCTGCGAAAGATCCAAGAGGCCACGCGAGTACGTCGAGAGACCAGCAGCGCCTATCCGCGAGGCGCAGGTGTAGAAATATGGCCGCCGGGAAGCTAGACTTCCGAAACGGAAGGGCTTCTGTGGAAAGCTTGGCCGGGTTCTCCTCCCAGGAGAAAGGGAAGTCAAGAGAAATGGGAAAGCGGTGGTGTCTTAAATAGCGTGTTGCGGGATGGGGATGGTAATTTCGGTTGTGGGTCCGGCAAGAGTCGACCTTGCCTCTGCGACTGAGAGAAAAGAGAGACAATATTGTCGCCGTGCTACATTACACCAACGGCCCCAAGTGAGGGCAATCGTAGGCGGCAGCGAGCAGTTCAGCAAGACAGATTGGTCGGATCGACCCGCTTCGATCGCGTGGGGCAACTCTGAGGCGGGAATGAACGCGAGCCCCCTTTTGGTCGCCGCCCACTTATCCAAAATGGCACCTGCGTGTTGAGTGGCATCACGTTCGGGCCATTCCGCTGATGCTACGAGTCTCCTAACGTTGACTGGCTGGCGGCTGGGGTACCTTCACAGAGCGGTGACGTTCACTGATCTACGCCTCGCCGCCAGTCCAACGCGACACTATTCGATCCGATTCTTCACTCCAGGAAGAACGATACAACCACTCGGAGTCACGGTTGAAGTCTGAACTCGGTTCTACCACGAAGAATACCGGGCGTGGTGGAAATACGCTGGTGTTGGGGTGAGTTCGATAGGTTCTCGCAGGTTGATTCCACTTCGCGCGTGCCGGTCATGGACCCTGACGAAGACCAAAGGTGGCGATGGCTGATGGGGGTGGCCTTTAACATCGCCACTGTGCTGACCCTGTATGGCCTGCATTTGTTACGGTGACGAGCCTGCAGCCTTGGTCAAGATTGCGAGGGGCCTCCCGCGCGGTTTCTTCCAGGATCTATCTCCGTCCATCGGCTACTGCTTGGCTCGCGGATGTGCCTGGTTGGGACGTCTGCAACCTCAAACAACGATAACCACAACGATGACGGTCGCGCAGGGGTGTTCCAGGATTAAAATTGACGCGCACAGAGTGGTGCAGCGGGAACAGGGCACTTTGATCGCCGTAAAAACCGATGGTGGATGATGTGCCGTTTTGCAGCAAGGTCACGAACGTGACTTGAAGGGTCCCCTCTGTTTCAATCTGCACGATGCTGACCGAGCCTTCGATTGTTGATCCCGGCTCGATGGCACCACGGACGAATACATCACGGAAGCTGGTTGAAAGCAAGATTAAAGCGAGAACCACAACGGGCGAGAGGAGGCGCTTCACCAATCACCTTACACCTGAATTGTACCGCTGTTGTCAGACTCGAGGTGCGGATGCACGGAGCGGTACTTCTGCATCATTCGGCCCACCGAAACCCGCGTATAAATCTGGGCCGTTGATAATTAACGTGTCCGAGGAGGGCCTGATTGGTGACGAGAAGCCGGACGTTGTCTGTGCAGAACACAAAGCAAGCAGGTATGGAACATGTTTAATGGGGATACCCGATTCGCCAATCTAACTGGTATCTATCGTGCGAGACGCTCAGGCAGTGACTCTTGCGTCGAGGGTCTTCATAACCTCTAGAATCATGTTAACGACGGCGTCACCACCGATCGTAGTATTGATCATGGTGTGGTAAATGGCGCGGTCTGGCCATTCGACGTGAAAATACTTCTGAATGAAATCGACACGTTCCCGATCAACGGTATCCACGAGCTCTTCGGCTTCCTTCTCACTCTTGCCTCGAGCCACGAGGCGTCGTACTTTTTCTTCTCTCGGAGCGTAAAGAAAGACACGCAACGTGTCTTGGCGGTTCTTGAGAAACTGCTGCGACCCCCTTCCGACGATGACAGAGTTTCCCGTTTTCGCCGCCTCCTGAACGACAAGTTCTGTAAACTTCAAAATGCACTCGCTGTCGACCAGTTTGAGCTTGTACGCGTTGATGCTTCCTTCATAACTCCCGCGCAAAAAGGCTTTGAAGAGCCGGTAGTAGAGGGGGTCCGTTCGTTCCTCTCGAACCTCGACAACCGATTTGGGACAGTCAGCACGTCGCGCGATCTCCTCCGTCAGCACCTGATCCCACAGCTTCCAGCCCAACTGCCTGGCAAGCAGTTGCGCGACTTCGCCGCCGCCGCTTCCGTACTCGCGTTCAATGGTGATGATTTTTATCATCGGTGTCGCAACACCCCTGGGCTCAACGGTTCAAGCGTGGACGGCGAGAACGGGGCACGGTCCCAACTGCATTACTCGATAGGTGGTTGAACCGAACACCGCTCGATCCAATGCGCCCCGGCCACTCACTCCCATGGTTACCATGTCGATTTGCCCTTCCACGACAAATTGAATGATTTGTATATATGGTTTTCCGATGCGCACTGCTGTTTTAATCTTGAAGGTTTTCCGCCCCTCCTGTGGAATGAGTTTATCGAGTTGCTGCGTGGCTGTCGCTATGGCTTCTTCTGTCTTGGCGGGACTGGGGACTTCCTCCAACACGTGCAGCAGGGTGAGTTCGGCGTCGTACTCCTCCGTCGCGGACATCGCATAGTTCAAAGCCCGCTCCGAAGCCTCGGAAAAATCCGTGCAGAAAAGAATTCGGCTCAAATGGTGGACGCGGCGCTGCTGTTCACCTGTGGCACTAGAATCGTGCGGCAGCCTGGATACTGCCAGTACCGGGCAGGGAGCCGTGCGCATCACCCGGTCGGTCACCGACCCCAGTACCAGACGGTCAAACCCTCGCCGGCCGTGAGTTCCCATGACGATCAGGTCCATTTTCCGCTGTTGCGCGAACGACAGAATAGAGTCTGCGGCTACCCCCTCGTGCACCGCGAGTTCGGGCTGAACATCATCGTGCGTGTGGTTTTTCATAAATTCCCGCAGTCTCTCCTCGCCACCCTCGCGAAGCGCTCGGCTGAACTCCTGATAGTCTCCCTGAGTGGCAACGTACTCGGCGTAAGGATATCGCGATCGCTCGACGATATGCTGCGCCACCAACTTGGCTCGATAATGCCGGGCCAGGGACAGCGCATAGTGATACGCCCTTATCGAGAACTCCGAGAAGTCAATGGGACAAAGAATGAGGTTAATTTCCAGCATGACTACGTCTCTGACAATGGTGTAGCCTGGATCACATCAAATTCATTGTTATTCCACAACCGTTACTCCACCGCCACCAGGATCATTCTTCTTCAAAACGAAAGCCAGACAGAACATGATTGCCGCTCCCACGCAAAGAACCATAAACGTATCAATGTATGCCAAGCTGGCCGCCTGCGCCTGCAGGGCTTGATAAATCCGGGCGTAGGCCTGCATGAGTGCTTCGTGCTTGCCCACACCGGTGGTAGCCAGGTGATGGGCCAGGGCGTTCGCCGCATTCACAAAATTGGGATTGTCGACCTTGGCGTTTTGCACCAGCCTTTCCTGATGAAATTGCGAGCGCCGCGCAATCAACGTTGTGACTAAGGACGTTCCCACGCTGCTCCCCATATTGCGCATGAAGTTGACGATTCCGGCGACCGCGTTGTTTTTCTCCGGAGCTATTCCGATGTACGCCACCAGCGTAATTGGTACAAACAGGAACCCCAGACCAATCACCTGGGCGATGCGCAGCCAGGTGGCGGCGCTGAAGCTGATTTGCAGGTCAATGCGCCTCGTGGAGTAGAACATGGCCATGGACAAGGCTAGCCAGCCGAATGCAATCAGATAGCGTGCCTGGATTTTCGTTGTCAGTTGGCCCATGATAGGCATCTCAATCAGCAAAACCAGGCCTCCAGCCGAGAGCGCAAGCCCAGCCAGTTCGGAGGTATAACCGACGAGCGTCTGGAGGAACTGCGGCATCAGGACCAGGCTGCTGAACAACAAGATTCCCAGAGTGAACATCATCAAGCTCGAGCTCGCGAAGTTAAAGCTCTTGAACATGCGAACATCGATGATCGGCGCCTTTTGAAACCACTCCCAGATCACGAGCGAGATCAGGCATACGGTCGCTACGACGACTAAAGTCGTGATGAAGTGCGACCCGAACCAATCATCTTCCTGGCCCTTGTCGAGCAGCACTTGTAAGGCCCCGATGCCGAGTGCCAGGAGAGCGATGCCGATGTAGTCCAGCTTGACCCCTGCCGACCTGAGCCGGGCTAAATAGGGAGGATCTTCGACAAAGCGCCGCACCAAAAACCAAGTGGCCAGGCCAACAGGGAGGTTAATGAAAAAAATCCAGCGCCAGGAATAGTTGAAGGTGATCCACCCGCCCAGGGTTGGCCCGATGGTGGGCGCCATGATGGCCGTAATGCCATAGAGCGCAAATGCCAGACCTCGCTGTTGCGGTGGAAAGGTATCTGCGAGAATCGCCTGAGCCATCGGCTGGAGGCCGCCACCGCCGCCGCCCTGCAACACCCGAAAGAGAAGAAGAAACCCGAGACTCGGCGCGATGCCGCAAAGCAAAGAACTCACTGTAAAGACAGCCAAGCAGGACATGAAGAAGCGCTTTCGTCCCAAGGCTCCTGCAAGCCAGCCGCTGATCGGCAGGATGATGGCATTCGAAACCAGATAAGAAGTCAACACCCAGGTACTTTGGTCGTTGCTCGCGCCCAGATTCCCGGCCATATACGGCAGAGCCACGTTAGCGATGCTGGTGTCGAGGACCTCCATGAAGGCAGCCAGCGCGACGACAACAGCAATAAGCCAAGGATTGTACTTGGGCCGCCAAACGTCCTGGTCGAGTGTGAGGGCAGCGGAACTCATTTGAGGTACACGTCGGGCACCACGTTCATGCCTGGTCGAAGCCTGCGATCCCGGTTCTCCCCCGGATCGAGAACGATCTTTACCGGAATCCTTTGGACAATTTTCACGTAGTTTCCGGTGGCGTTTTCCGGCGGAAGTAAGCTGAATAGCGGACCCGTTGCTCCCGCAATGCTGTCCACATGGCCCTTCAGAGTCCGTCCGCTCGAATCCACATGGATTTCCGCTCTCTGCCCAACCTGCATCCGCTTAAGCTGGGTCTCTTTAAAATTGGCGGTGACCCACACTTCGTCGAGAGGCACCACGGTGAGAAGCTGCTGCCCGTCTTGAACGTTCATCCCAACCACTACCGTTTTATTCACTTCACCGCTGACCGGGGCAAGGATCTTCGTATATCCGAGATTCAATTGGGCCTGTTCCAGAAGCGCGCGCTTTTGCTCAACATCCGCGATCGCAGCCTGGACGCGCGCTCGGGTGGACGATACCTGCTGTGGACCGGTCTGCGCATATTGGTGGTTGGCATCGGCTTGCGCCAGGCGGCTCCGAGCTTGCTGGACGAATTGCTGTGCCGCGGACTCACTGGCGCGAGCGGCCGCGACCGTCGCGGTGCTGGATTTGGCCGAGGCCAAAGCTTGATCGTAGATCTGCGGCGACACTTCCCGCTTGTCGACCAGTAGCTTATATCGGTGGAGATCGTCTTGTGCTTTCACATCGTTCGCCTCCGCTGCCTCCAGCTGGGCATGAGCGGCGCTCAGTTGCCTCTCGGCCGCGACGACTCCAGCGTTAGCGTCTTCGATGCCGGACGCAGTGAATCTCAGTTGGCTGGAAGTGTTAACTGAAGTAATGGGAACCGTGATGTTCAGCGATTGGGCCGTCGCTTCAGCGTTGGCGAGACTGGCTTGTGCTTGTGCGACCGCTACTCCATAGTCTTTGGGGTCAATCTCTACCAGCACCGTGCCTCTCTCCACCCACTGGTTGTCGTCTACGTTGACGCGCACCACATAGCCGGAAACACGCGCACTGACGGGATAGAGGTGAACATCGGCCTGGGCGTCGTCGGTCGATTCATAGCTGCTCAAGTAGCGCCACAACACCACGCCGGCAATAACCACCACTACAATAACGACCAGAATCACGATGTTTCTGCGGCGCTTGGGACTTCGGCGCACCGGTAGCGTGGGGCTCCTGTCCGTTAGGGGCGACGGATCAATTGGGGGTTCCTTGCCTATCGCAGGCGCTGACCGGGATGAGTTTTCTTCCGCCATATTCACTTTCCTCTGAAAAACTCCTTGACGCCTTGCTCAGCGATGCCTAGGGCGCGAATCAGCGAAATTTTCGCATAATTATAGTTGTAGAGACTCGAGATGTATTGTTCGTGCGCGCTGGCGACCGTCTCTTGCGATTGCACCACTTCCACGGTATCGGTGACACCCGCGCTGAAACGATCGCCGGACTGGGTCAGCGTCGTTTCCGCTAAGTCAATGTTGCTGCGCGCCACGTTCACCTGATCTGCCGCCGACTGCAAATTAAGCAATGCGGCGCGGACGTCGGAATCGATCTGCGCTCGCAGACTCTCGAGACGATCGCGGCTCTGCTCGATTCTCGCATCCGCCTGCAAAACATCACCGTGAACGCTACCGCCCTGAAAGATCGGAATCGAGAGCGTTCCGCGCACATCGGCTACTGGCGTTGCGGTGGAGGGATGCGACCCGCCCAAACCATAATCCGCGTTAAAGGAAAGCGATGGGAGATAGCCGGCTACGGCTGCTTTTCGGGAGAACTGCGCCGCGTGTAGGTCGGCCATAGCGGCCTGGTAATCGGAGCGCGAAGCGTAGGCCCGTTTCAGAGCCTCATCCACGGTGATGACTTCGAGCGACTGGTAAGGCGACTTGTCGGTGAATTCGAATTCCTGGCCGGGGGCTAAGCCGATCACACGTGCCACAGTCAGCTTCTGGATCGCGAAGTTGTTCTTCGCTTGGATTAACTGTTGTTGCCGGGTCTGGAGCTCGACCTTGGTGCGCAGGCCGTCGATGTCCGGCGAAGTGCCGGCATTCACCCGGTCCGTTGACTGATCGTAGAGCGCCTGTGCCGTCTTGACCTGCGCTTCTGCCGTTTCAATACGGGCTTCGTCAGCGACGGCCTGCAGATAGGTATAGCCCACGGCCAGTACCACCAGATCACGGGCGTCCTTGAAGGTATAGCCGGCGGATTGCAAACTCTGGCGGGCTGCGCGGGTAGCATTGATTGACTTCCAATCGAACAGAGTTTGGGTCACAGCGGCGCGCGCGTCAAAGTAGGAAAAAGGGCCCACGGACGGCGGGATGCTAATTCCACCCACACTCGTAAGGCCGAGCTCGGCGAGATTAATCTTAGACTCCGCCACGTAAGGCGCCGCCGTCACGTGCGGTAAGAGTGCACTCAATTGCTCCCAGCGCTGTCCTCGGGCGGAACGAATCTCCGCATGCAAGAGGAGCAGTCCGAGATTCTGTTTTAATCCACGATCGATAGCCTCCGGCAAAGAAAGTGGCAACACTCCCGGAACTAGCTTTGTCGGTACGCTGCCCGCGAACGGGCTCACTCCACTCGTGCCGGGGATGGCTTGGCCCGGAGTGCTCGAAGCGGGCGTTGTCTCGGTTTGCGCATGGGATTTTGCTGCTCCACAAATCAAGAGTCCGGCCAACAGGAAAACGCGGCGTCGTTCGTAACTGAGTTTCAAGGGAGTCCCCTTCCTTTCGGAACACCAAGACTTGTACTCCCGCAAGCGGGGTGGATGAGACTATACGCCCGGCGGTTGACCTCATGCACCGTGGTCACTCATATCGTCGGCCTCAACGAACGACCTCCCGGCCTTGCCGCTCGCAGGAAGGCCACCCAATGGGGTGCTTCTGTCCAGGCGGTCCGGACGTTGACTTCGAGGAATTTGATCTTCGCATCCTCCGAGTTCGGACACACTGTCGCAGGCGTGTTCTTTATGAGCCCCGCTAAAACAGTAAGGAAAAATTGCCTCACAATGGGATTTGGCGGCCAATGAGGAGATTATGACCACCCTCACAATTACTACCAAAGGTCAAATCACGCTGAAACGGGACCTGCTAGTTAGAGCATCTTGGGGTCGGTCCGGGAGAGAAAATTGAAGCCGACAAATTACCAGATGGCCGGATTGTTGTGAGAGCGGCTGTACCGAATGGGACAATTTCCGATTTCATTGGCTGTCTCTCGCAAAAAAAGGGGCCGAAGCTCACGCTCGACGAAATGAATGCGATCGCGGCCCGGGAATGGGCAAAAGCTAAATGAAAATCACCGCCGACACAAACGTGCTCATCCGAGCTGCTATTCAAGACGACGCCCATCAAGCCCGAGAAGCCGCGAAGGTCATGCTGGCAGCTAATCTTGTTGCCGTGCCTATTCCGGTTCCCTGCGAATTTGTGTGGGTGCTTCGACGAGGTTACAAAAAGACCGTGCCAGGTGTCTCCGATGCGATTCGCCGCCTCATGAACGGTGTTAACCTCGTGATGAATCGACCAGCGGTCGAGGCAGGGCTGTCCGTACTCGATGCAGGTGGAGATTTCGCGGACGGTATCATTGCGTAGAAGGTGACTGGCTGGGTGCAGAAGAGTTTGTCTCCTTTGACTCGAAGACTGTCTCTGTTTTGCAGTCCCAAGGCGGTCGTGTGCCCGCTTGCTTTCGTAAGAGGTGAAGCCAAGGTGGGTGGTGTGTGACTGGCCCGAGAGGCGGAGCATGATGAATCCCTTGGATATTGAAGCAGTGGCCAAAAGGGTTGCGGTTGAAGACACCTGAGGACAGTGCGCAAGATGGCCGGGAACCGGTTGCGGATCGGTCCATTGGAAGCGGTCGACGGCACACCCATCATTGATGCAAGCCGGTGCTTCGTGAAGTCCAAGAAAGTTAGCGCGTTTACCGACGCGAGGACCCCACGCGACAAATGTTACCGATCGAGTGGCCCAACATTTCGAATGGTTCGATAGCACTGACCAGAGCTAAACCTCAGTGGAGCAAGGGGAAGCTGAACCGTTGATTGATGTTGTCTCGGTCCACCGCGGGCCGCTGTAGCCCTCCGATCATCAGCGCCACTTTGAGGGAAACGAAAGCCTCGAGTTCATCGACTGAGATCCTCCCGTCCCGATTGAGATCGGCCAGGCTCGAAGAGAGTGCCTCGAGGACCTCATGGGTGAAGAAACCATTCTGAATTTTCGGCGATTCAAACGACATTTCGCCGGCCTCGGCGGGTACAGTCAAGGGCACCCAGTTGTCTGGACTGGCGACTCTTACTTTGTGCGTGTGACGGTCAAGAACTCTGGCCGAACCAAAGCTGAGAAGGTGCAGCATACGCGGCGAAACTCGCCCAGCGTGGACTCGACGGAAAGTATGCAGAGATTTCCACTTTTCCTCCCTTAATATGAAGTGGTCGAACGATCCGCACGATAAGCCGGTAATCTTCTTGGATGGTCTCTCACCGAAGATGGAAGCCTTTTGTGACATCGTTAGTTTCGTAGATCCAGCGTGCCCCTCTAATCGATCGACCACCGGGCTCGCCACCGAATAGGACGGTAGGTGAACTCAATTGGGGGCAGCCACACCGGGACGACGCCGCAAACCCGGGGCATACAAGTTAACCCTCACGTTTGCTGCGGCGAATGTCGAGCCAATCGACAAGAATTTGGAGTTCGAGCACAAGGGTCCTTGGATACAAAACGATGAAGAGATGCGGCGCGACTGCCTGACTGTCTCGCTGAAGTGAGTCTTCGTCAAATTCGCCTTCGCTCCCCCGCCCATACAAGCGTTCAAAGCAGGGGCTGCAGAGAACCAAATTCCAAACCAACTGCACGGGTCCACCGACAGCACACAACGATATACGTGCGACGGCGTCGGAAAGCGGAAGGGACTTGCGCCGAGAGGGAAGCTTCAGTGAGCACAATTCATATCGTTGGTCTCGACCATTTTCTACAGAATGTCGCAGATCGCTGTTGAACAGAGACGGCAAGAAAGAAGAAAGACAGCCAAAGGCGGCATTGGCGGACCTTCTGCGCAAAATAATCAAGGAAGCCGAGGTCGAACTTATTGCAGAGGAAGGCCAGCTCGACGGTTCAGGTCTGGAGCAGTTTTGGCTAGGAAAGCGGTACTAGTTACAAGCACACAGCGAGTACCTAAGTCACCTAAGCATTCGCTTCTTCCTCGCTTTGTACTGGAACGCGTCGTTATCATCCCGCTGATTGGCCAAGATTCCCAAAGGTTGATCGATTCACGCGCCTGCCGTACACGAGGCAGCCCCCTGAAGGTAAATCAAAGAGATTTGAAGGAGAGCCATGATCAACCTGAGGACGAAACTTGCGATCTTTGTACTTTCCGTAGCATGTCTGCTGACTCATGCCTACGCGCAACTTACGCCCAGCGCCGACGCTTACACCAACACCGGCTCCTCCTCCACTAACTACGGCGCGAATGCGCTGCTCGATGTAGTCAGCGGCTCGCAAACGACTTACATTCAGTTCAATCTCTCCTCGATTCCCGCGGGCTATACCGGCACCAATGTAGCCAAAGCAACGCTCAAACTCTATGTCAATGCAGTGACCACGGCCGGCAACTTCAACGTCAACTACGTCAGCAGCGCATGGTCCGAATCGACAATCACTGCCAAATCTTCGCCATCCCTTGGCGGAACAATTGCGAGCGCCGTGCCGCTTACCTCTGCCAGTGTGAGCCAGTACATTCTCGTCGACATCACTTCCGCGGTGCAGGCATGGCTTAACGGAACTCAGGTCAACGACGGGATCGCGTTGGTAGGCAACAGTTCGCTGAACGCGAACTTCGACAGCAAAGAAAACACCGGAGTGAGCCATGCCCCCGAACTGGATATTGTGTTCGTCAACAGCGGACCGCAAGGGCCGATGGGCGTGCCAGGTCCGCAGGGTCCGGTCGGCCTAACCGGCGCGACTGGGGCAACGGGAGCCCAAGGTCCCCAGGGTTTGCCCGGACCGCAAGGACCTCAGGGCGTCCAAGGGGCGACCGGACCACAAGGTCCGGCGGGCGCAAATGGTGCTGGATTCAACTTCCGCAACGCGTTTAGTCCGACCGCCACCTATGCGGTGAATGACATTGTTACTTATAACGGTTCGACATATGTGGCGATCACGGCAAATGGTCCCAGCACTCAGACTCCGGACCAAAATACAACTGGCTGGAGCGTGATGGCACAACAAGGCGCCACAGGACAGCTGGGTGCGACGGGGCCGCAAGGGCCGATCGGCTTAACAGGCGCAACTGGAGTGACTGGAGCAACGGGAGCCCAAGGTGCCCAGGGTCTAACCGGACCGCAAGGACCTCAGGGCGTCCAAGGGGCGACCGGACAACAAGGGCCAGCGGGCACAAATGGCACTGGGTTCAACTTCCGCAATGCCTTCGACACCACCGTTACCTATGCGGTCAATGATGTGGTTACGTACAGCGGCACGACCTATGTAGCGATCACGGCAAATGGCCCAAGCACGCAGACCCCGGATCAAAATACAGCTGCCTGGAGCGTGATAGCACAACCGGGCGCCACAGGACCGCAGGGTGCGATCGGATTAACAGGCGCAACGGGCGCGACCGGAGCGACGGGAGCCCAGGGTCTAACCGGACCGCAAGGACCTCAGGGTGCACAGGGTCCAGCAGGTGCAAATGGCGCTGGATTCAACTTCCGCAGTCTCTTCTCAACGAGTGTCAGCTATGCAGTAAATGACGTTGTTGATTACAACGGTTCGAGCTATGTAGCGATTGCGACAAATGGCCCGAGCACGCTAACTCCAGATCAAAACACTGGTGCCTGGGGCTACCTGTCCCTACAGGGCGCTCCCGGACCGCAGGGACCACAGGGGCTTCCCGGGTTTAACGGAGCTACCGGTCCGCAAGGACCGCCGGGGTTCCCAGGAGCTAACGGTGCCACAGGTCCGCAAGGGTTGCCAGGACCGCCCGGAGCCACCGGCGCGCAAGGACCGCTTGGTTTGACGGGAGCAACCGGAGCGACTGGGCCATCCGGAATACAGGGCCCCCCTGGACCGCAGGGACCTGCTGGACCTCCGGGTTCTATAACTCCCAGTGCGATGAATGCCGCACTGTTGCGTTGGTATCCGCAGACCTTTGCGGTGGGGACCAATCCATTCGCTCTCGCATTCGACGGCGCCGATCTTTGGGTCGTGGATTACGGGAGCAATAGTGTGTCGAAATTGTCCACCAGCACCGGCGCGGTCGTCGGTACCTACGCGGTGGGAGTGGAGCCTTTCGGAGCGGCCTTTGATGGCGCCAATATCTGGGTGACGAACCTCGGGAGCAATACCGTAACCAAATTGTTGGCTAGCACCGGCGCGGTCGTGGGCACCTACGCTGTTGGGTCGAGTCCCTTCGGAGTAGCCTTCGACGGCGCCAATATTTGGGTGGCCAACACCGGCAGCAACACCGTCACCAAGTTGTTGGCCAGCACCGGAGCAGTTTTGGGTACATACGCCGTTGCCGCCGGACCGGCTCAATTTGCCTTCGATGGAACCAATATCTGGATCACCAACGAATTCAATGCCACTTTAACCAAAATGGTGGCCAGCAGCGGTGCGATCGTCGGCGTCTATTCGGTTGGCACCGATCCGACAGGAGTCGCTTTCGACGGAATCAATATCTGGGTGGCCAACCAGGGCAGCAGCACGGTGACCAAGTTGTTGGCTAGCACTGGTGCGGTTATTGGGACATATCCGGCCGGGGTCTTTGCAGAAGCTGTTGCGTTTGATGGGAACAACATTTGGGTGTCGGACCCGGGTGGCAACACAGTCACCAAGTTGTCAGGCAGCAGCGGCGCGGTTTTAGGCAGTTACTCTGTAGGGAGCAATCCGAGTCCGCTGCTTTTTGATGGAGCCAACATATGGGTAGCCAACGAGGCCAGCAACACCGTCACTATGATTCCGGCCAAGTGACGTTTGTTGACCGGCAGGTGAGTCGTTCAAGCTCCGCGCCCGGAAATAGCTACCAAAACACTGACAAGTGTTGGGGGCTGAATCGTGGGGGTTCGGCTCCTTCACTAACAAGTTATGACACAGGTTCCTGTTCACGGTCTCTGCAGGTAGCAAACTCAGAAGCACTTTCGCCAATCACTAACGGCTCGTGCTCTCCGCACTTCCCACAAATTTCCATGACCGCTCAAGCCCTTGTGCAATGTGGATAAGGCTCGGGCAACCCCCTCCTTTCTTCCATGGTCTCGGCATCATAGACGAACTCGTCGTAAACCACGAACCAATGTCCTTGCCACTGTCGCACCTCGATCAATTTGTCAGAGCTGAAAAGCTGTTCGCTGCCGAGGGCGATAGTCGAAACGAGCTTTACGCCAAAGTGGGACGCCTCAGGTGAGAAGCGAAACAATGTCGTTTGTGGCTTGCCCAAGAGCGGGTACAGAGGATACGTGCAAGCGACCTGAATTTCACCGTCGAGTCGAGTTCCGATTGCCTTTACGCCGCCTACAGGAGGGTGCGATGATGCAATATCCGCTTCCGACTCCGCGGGCGCGACCAGCTGTTTCGTCGAGCGTTCCGTAACTGATCCCAACCAGCGTGAGAATCTTGACCGATTGCGAGCACGCTCAAACATGTTCGGACCGGCCGCTGGCGTAGGTTCTCAAAAACGAGTCTATTCAGCAAGGTAACCTCCGGCGGACGCAGGAAGAGATGCACGAGAAGTTTTGAAAGCCTGGAGGCCGGAGACGGATATCTTGCGGACCGCTCCCCCGGTCAAGTGCGCCGACCGACAGTAACGAAAAGGCCACCCTCGTGCGCAAGAGCACCAATCCATCCAAGCTGTGCCAGCCAGCCCTCAAGGCACCAGTTGTCTTCGGCAGCAGTGAACAACTCCGCCGTGTTCTCACACAGCATTGCGCTTGGATACGCGCGCAGGTATTCGACGCCATTTTCGGCAAACCAGCCTTGGACCTCGGCCAAGGTGTGACGGTGCTCCTCGGGATGTTGATATTGGTCCCGCACCCATGCCTTGCGCCGTGCTGGCTCGCTCTCTCGGTCGCGCAGCACTGGATCACACGGGATGAATCGGTATCCAGACAGCCGAGCGACGAGGCGTCGGGCCCGGAGAGGGATCCGTGCGAATGCATTGTATACCCCGAGTACAATGATCCCGCCTGGGCGTGCAAGGCGCACCATGCGCGTGAATGCCGCACTCGGGTCTGGAGTGTGGTGCAAAACCCCTGACGAGTAGACCACATCGAAAGCACCCGCTCGCAAGCCGGGGTGGTGCAAGTCGGTTTCGATGAACTGTATCTGATCGAGTTCAAAACGTCGGGCCGCCTCAACACCTAGCCTGAGCGATTCGCGTGTGAGATCTGCGCCAATTACAACCCTATCAGCACGCGCCAAATACAAGCTCATCTGTCCGGTTCCACACCCAATCTCTACGACCCGAGCGTCACCAGCAATCGCTTCGTCGAGCAAGCGCGCGAATTCACTCCGCTCGGCGCGTGCTCGCAACCAACTCAGAGTGGCGCGTGGCGGATAGTCGGGGAAAGGTGCCCCCTCATAAAAGCGGCGCACAATTTCGGTTCGCGTATCGCCCAGCAGTCGTAGGTTAGGGATGCCATCGGGCGCTTCATAGTGCATACCGCAGTCGAGACAGGTCCAACCAGTTCTCAGCGGGCCCGCACATGATGGGCAGGCTAATAACTCCAGGAAAGCGTTCACGGATTACCAGATTGAGTAGATGAACGGAGCTAGTGCTTCAACCGCTGTTGCCACTATGAGCAGCAGCCCCGTTATACACAGAAAGATGGCCAGCGGCGTGAGCCAGCGCTTGTCAGAATCGCTTTGCCATAATCCGCGCGCCAGGTCTGCCATCGATCCGAATGCGCTGCCAAACACGATTAGTCCGCGTCGGGTCCTGCCACGCGTTTTAGTCACGCAACCCCCTCCTTTATCTTGTCTACTTGAGTTTTTGCCATTGCCGAGGTACGCTTCGTCACTCGAGTCCCTCCGGCGACCAAAACATCGATCTTGGAACGTAGGAATGTCGAGTACCCTTCAACCGCCCGATTGACAATCGGTTCTCCTGCCAAATTGAACGATGTGTTGAGCAGCACCGGTATCCCGCTGCGCCGCCCGTATGCCTCCAGTAGGGCATGCAGGCGTGGCGACATCGCCGGCTCCAGCACCTGGACTCGAGCGGTTCCATCGACATGTGTGATTGCCTGCAGCCGCGAGCGCGATTCGCGCCGAACGGGAAAGACACCCGACATGAAACGTGCCAAGCGCGCGCCACCAGGCGGAATATCGAAATACCGTGCTGCCACTTCGATGGGGACGATAGGTGCGAAAGGGCGAAACGGTTCGCGGTACTTGATTTCGCGGTTGAGGCGATCGCGCATCTCAGTCGTATGAGGCGCAGCAAGGATGCTGCGATGGCCAAGCGCACGTGGACCGAACTCAAGAGCTCCCTCCATCCATCCGACGATGCGGCCGGCTGCTAGATCGTCAGCGATCTGATCGACGAGCGGGCCGTCGTGGCATTCCACGACGACATGGCCGTCTTCTCTCGCGAGCTGTGCCAGCTCAGATCCATCAACCGAAGGTCCCCAAAAAGGATGATCGGGTAGATCGCGGTCTGGATTTCCAAAGTGAATGCGGTCGCAATAAAGCGCGGCGCCAATTGCGCATCCGGCATCTCCTGGCGCAGGCGGAACGAAGACACGCTCAAAGCCTGATTCTGCAAGGATACGTGCGTTGGCTATGCCGTTGAGGGCCAAACCTCCTCCGTAGCATAGATCCGGTAAACCGGTTTCCTGATGGAGTGCTCGGGTTACCTCCACGAGTGTGTCCTCCAGGACCCGCTGGACACTGGCAGCACAACTAGCGAACCGCTGACCTTCCGCAGTGTCCAGATCAATTGGTTCGTACGGATTTCGCGGCGGACCGAAGAGCTCGATGAAACGCGATGAATAACAACGTTCTGCCGTGGTGTGAAATTCGAAGTAATTCAGATCCAGCGTGAACGCGCCATCGGGCGTGCGGCGTATCACCTTACGGACTTGCTCGACCAGTGTGGGCTGGCCGTAGCCAGCGAGGCCCATGACCTTGTATTCGTCTTCATTCACTTTGAAGCCGAGATATGCAGTGAATGTCGAATACAGCATCCCCAGAGAATGCGGAAATTTGATTTCACGAAAGCGCCTGATTGTTGTCGGACCGTTTGTCATCCGCTCGCCCTCGCCGACTGAAAGAGTGGTCCACTCGCCCACCGCGTCTGCCGTCATGATTGCGGCGCGGTAGGTTGGCGCGGTGAGAAACGCGGCTGCGGCGTGAGACTGATGGTGCTCGGTAAACAGGACTTTGCGTCCAGGCACTCCTAAGTGCGACGAGATAATCCCACGCATCCACATTTTTTCGCCGAGCGAATTTTTCATTGCCTTGGGAAATGCCCGCCAGGACCGTGGGAACGCCCGTAACGCGCAGGTCAGTATCCGATCGAACTTCAGCATCGGGCGTTCGTAGAAGACTACGGCGTCTAGTTCATCCGCCTCGATCCCTGCATGCTGAAGACACGATTCGATCGCCAACAGCGGAAAGGCAGCATCGCCTTTGTGCCGTGATAGGCGCTCCTCCTGGATAGCGCAGACCGGCACACCGTCGACAACGAGCGCCGCAGCGGAATCGTGATAATGCGCCGAAATGCCGAGGATGTTCATCTCAATATTGCCTGTCGAGTGCGTCACTGTGTCCGGGCGAGACCATCGTCCATCCCGAACGTTCCCGGCGCGCGGCACGCTTGGCCAGCCAAGCGAATGGCGGCAATAAGACGAAGTACTGAATTGTCAGCAGCGTTGAACCCAGTATTCCCGCTAGGCCCGTTGCCAGCCGCAAGTAAGCTTTCCAGAGCCGGCTGAGCCGTGCACGCCACAAATGACGCCTGTGCCGCTCGGGTTCAACGCGAACGAGTTGCGTGAGTGTGTAGTTCATGTGAAATGTTTCGTCGTGCAGAATTTCCTCAAACACTGCGCGTGTCGGAGCGTCGTGCTGCATTACGTCGCGATAAACGGTGAAGCGGCTGGCAGCTGCTTTCTCGGATAAGTGAAGGAAAGCCAGCATGTCGCTGTCCGATTCACCGTCAACCTGTAGATCATCGAGACCGTGGCCACCTGGCGCAAGCCAGTCTCCGTGGAACCCGGGATTGGAACGGGACGGCGAGACTTTCAAAAGCGCTGCTGCCCGGTGACGGAACAGAGCGCCATGACGAAACTCGTCAAGCGCGTGCTCTAGATATAGGCGCCGTAAGAGAGGATCTGAAGTAACCTCGGCTGCGCGCAAAATATCGCGCCCTCCGTCAGTTTCGGTTTCGCTGAAACGGAGTAGCTTCTGTGCGCACCGATTGCTATCGCTCCAGATCCAGCGATGTAGAGGGGTCAGCATTCGATCAAATGCTGTGGGTCGCTCTTGGGGCCGAGCAGAATCCATCCCGGGTGTCAATATATTTGAGTTAGGGAATCAGATTTGTCACCATTTTGTTAAATTCGCAGATTTTTCGTTACTCAGGGCGAGGATCGTCCCGCGAGGTGCTACACATAGCTGAAGAAAAGGTGGGCTGAAACCGCTCTGATGCTACTGCGGTCCCTTTCAGGAAATAGGTGATTGGGCGTTGAGGGGGTTGATTGAATGCGCCGTGCTCAGTTGAGGCGTGATCAGCATCACGCGTTTGACAGAAATGTCGAGGTGAGCTTTGGAGATATGTCTTCGGTGCTTCACCGGTGCCGGAAGTCTTTCTGGGTGCGAGTAACGGTAGAGACGGCCGTCGCATCCGTTGGAATTGCGTTCTTGGCGTGCGCACTCATCGCGAATCAACGGTTTCTCGATAGACACTTCGTGCCGTCTTTTTTCCTGCCGCGCGATTGGTACGTCGTACTCCAAACGTCCGGACGATTGGCGATGGCAATCCTGGGCACGTGGCTAGCGTTCGTTGGACGTCGCCGTGCTGGACGCTTCGCCGCGCGAACACCTGAGGGCGTCCTCCGCAGTGTCATGGCTGTGGTTGTGGCGCTCGGCGCGAGCGAACTCATGCTGAATCGTGTGCACCTCCGTCCGGCCGAGTGGCTGTCGGCGGACGACGAACCACGCCGTCAACTCGACCCGCGACTTGGCTGGACGTGGGTACCGGAGCGGACTGGACACAAGAGCATCGGCGGTCGGATCATCGACTACTCCATCGATCCCGCAGGATATCGCGTCAGCCGTATTGACGAGCCAGTCGATCCTGAACGACCGACGATCATGTTTACCGGTGAGTCTGTCATGTTTGGTGAGGGACTCACCTATGAAGAGAGCATACCGGCACAAGTCAGTGCCAAGATGGGAGTACAGACTGCAAATCTGGCAGTCCACGGCTATGGTAACGATCAGGCGTACCTGAGGCTGGAGACGGAACTGCCTCATTTTCGTCGGCCTGTAGCTGTAGTGTCGCTTTTCATGACGGCACTCTTCGGGCGGAACCTCGATCAGGATCGACCGCACCTTGGTCCGGGTCTTGTCTGGCTCCCGGCGGAACAGCGCTCGCGACTCTCATCGCTTGCGAAGTTGCTCGTGCCGTACCGCGCTGATGCGACGGTCGAACGCGGTGTAACGGTAACGCGAGAGGTGCTTCGTGCCACCAGCGAACTGGCACGAGCGCACGGGGCGACGCCGCTTCTCGTCGTGCCGCAGTTTGGGCATGAAGCGCAAGCTGAACAGATGTTGCGTCGCCGCATTCTCGACAATGCGAGCATACCTTACGTCTTGGTCGAAATTGATTCGTCGTGGCGTCTGCCTTGGGACCGTCATCCCAACGCGCGCACTGCTCGCGCGATCGCCAATGCCATAGAGGGTGAGCTACAAGGACGGCTTACCGTCGCGGGCCCCCTCAAGTAAATGTTCTTGGTTTTGATCGCAAATCTCTTTACTAAAAAGGAAATTCCCCCGCCGAGCGTTTAGAGAGGGAGTGTTTGTGCGCCCAAGACAGCCGCTTCCTACTGCCAAAATCTGTCCTCTGTCCTCTCAGCTCTGCCAAAGAAACTTAATCACTGCTTGTGCACGTTCTGGTTACCTTCGAACCAAGGTGAATTTTCACCCGGCACACGCGATCAGAAATGCGGGTCCAAAGAGGGTCCAATAGCTGGGGGCAGGGAGTTCCATTGAGTACCACTAACTAACGGGCTGTCAGTACCATTAAGACTCAGTAAGTTATCTTGAAAAGCTCCCCTCTTCGCCTTCGCAACAGCAGTGGGGAGCCCGAGTCTATCAACCCTTATCCAGAAGTGGCAGCGCCTCCACTCGCCAAGCCGAGAGACCGTCCGAACTACGTTTTCCAAAATCCAGGACGGCTGCGAGTGTTTTTTCGTCCCAGACAGCGAATCATTACTGCGCCCGAACATCTTGTTTTGAGCCGGCCCTCTACCACAGGGAAGTCTTGCCAGTAAGGTCACGCACTTTGTTCTGCCACATTCTCCTCAAAGTCATCCAGATCGGACATGACCGGCTTAGCCACCGGCACCTTTGGTGCCTTGTTGTACGGACCTCGCACCGAGAGCAGGTCGGCATGCGAGCGGGCAAAACACGTAGTCGCGGACAAACGCCAGTCCCTCGTCGGCACCTTTAAGGGTCAACTGGAGATCAGCAATTCTCAGTGAGAGCTCAGAACCGAGCACCAACCAACAGTAGATGAATAGTTCAAACTCCACATTGGACTGGTTCGGATCCTGGAGCTCGTGGAACTTCCCGTCACGCTGGGGATAGACTTGAATCCCCCTTTCACCAGAACTATTACTCGCGCTTGCATCCCGTCCGTAGAGTTCGCCTTGGCACCAACTGGCTTCAAAATCAGTCCCCGAGCTTCGGCAGCGACAATGAGCACAAGACCCACGATTAGGCACATGGACGCGAAAGCCACGCCCGGCCCGTTATTATGAGAGCCGAAGACTGCTCCCACACCCATTACGCCGAGCCCAAGAACCCCGAGCCTTGACATGGCGACGCCCCACGCGACACCGAAAGTCCATTATGCCGTAGCGTCTAGAACCCTCTTGCTCTCAGATCTTCACCCCCTCAGGCAAAATCGCTGCAAACTTCGCGCGATTGCCTAATTGTACGAGTATTCTGAAGCCGTCCCAACCTGTCCGATGTGGGGTCGCCTAAGGCGTTGTCCTCCACGACGCTGCTCGGTTGTTTGGGGTAGACTCGTCCCTCAGTCTGCGTAAACAGGCAGTGGCGGGTCAGGAGTAGATGTGTCTCTTATTTTGTAGATTCTGTAGGTTCTCCTTGGCATTGAAAACGCTAGCCATCTGTACGGTTTTGCTTGCCGGTTGCCTGCAATTGAACGGCATTCCAGCTCAAGCGGGCAAGCAGGTTGCCACCATTCGCCACATTGCTGTCACCGGCGGCGATCACGATCTGGACGTCGAGATTACCGCCACCGTGCCCATCACCGCTCGCACTCAGACTGTGACTGACCCTGACAGGTTGATTGTTGACCTCCCAGAATCGCTGCCCAGCGCAGGTTTGCACAAAATCTTCGTCAATCGTGGAAAGTTGATAGATATTCGCATCGGACTTCTCAGTGCGAATCCGCGCATTACGCGCGTTGTGCTGGATCTCGCGTCGCCGGCACAATATCGCGTGTTGCCGATGGGGAACACGATTGTGGTCAAGTTAAGCCGCGAGTCTGGGCCCGGACCCGCACCAGTTGCGGCCACAACCACGCCGCCTGCAGAAACAGCACCGGCTCAGACCACCTCTGCGGTTGCCGTTCGCCCGCCGGCTCGATCCCCTGAACCCAATCGCGCGCGCTGGATTCTGCCTATTCTTGTTACAGCGGCGGTTCTCGCGATGCTCGTTATCGCTGTCGTAAGCCATATTCAAAACAAGAGAGCCAGTCGAGGAATTTAGGGTGTCGACCGGAACAGGCTTTTACGCTCATTAACCGGCTAATGTGCACTCATTTGGGGAGAGGCGATCGAGTTCGTGGTCGATGTTAAGGAGCCGGCTTTGTTTTGGGCGGCAGCAATCATCGTGAAGAGCAGGAACATGGCGCAGAAGGTCAATTTCATCGGCTCATACTCTAGCCGAAGACGGAGAACAGATGCGCCGACGACATTCGCGGAGATGGGGGCTAGCTCATATACCAGCCACCATTGACCGAGATTGTCTGCCCGGTCATGTAGTCATTCATCGCCAGCATCACAGCCACCGATGCGACATCGTCGACCGAGCCAAAATGACCCATCGGAATGAGATTCGGGTTCGCGTTGGGGTTGCCGGTAACCATATCGGTCTTAATCAGCGCGGGAGCAATTGCGTTCACGGTGATTCCATCTCGAATGAGCGATGAAGCGCAGGAATGCGTTAGCCCTATAATCCCTGCCTTGGACGCGGCGTAATGGGCTCCTACAGCCCCGCCCGTCTGTGCAGCCACCGAGGACAAGTTGATGATCCGTCCCCACTTTCTTTGTCGCATACTGCCAACCACAGCCTGCGTTACCAAGAACACTGACTTCAGATTGACGGTGAGCACTTCGTCCCATTCCGCTTCTGTAATCTCCTCCAGTTTGCGCGGATGAGCGATAGCTGCATTGTTGATGAGGATGTCGATGCGACCAAGGTGCGCTTCAATTTCTGCGACCATACGCCTCACGTCGACTGAGACTGACACATCGGCTTGAACTGGGACTGCCTTCCGCCCGGTCCCTGCGATTTCGCCACAGACAGCATTGGCAGCATCGGCACGCTCACGGTAGTTAACGGCGACATCCGCACCAGCCTTAGCCAGAGCGATTGCAACTGCGGCTCCGATCCCGCGACTGCCGCCAGTCACAAGAGCAACTCGATCCCTGAGGTCCTGCATGGCGTCATTGTATGCGTCTGGCTCGCATAAGTGCGCTGAAGCGAAATGCTGCTTCCATTCAGGCATAATGGCTCTTCGGCCATGCTCCTGACAATCACCAACACAAAAGCTCCGGCAACAGACTTGGGGTATCTGCATCACAAGAACCCTAGCCGCGCGCAGACTCGATCTTTCGTTCTCATGTCGGCGTGGTTCCGCGCTCGCGGTCCAGAGGTCCAATTCGCGGAAATCGTTCTGAATTCGTCTATCGGGAGTGCTGGCGTTTGTCTCGCACGACCCGAGGGCGCAAGTTGGTGGCGAGAGCAGTGGGCCCTGTGTGGCTTTCGACCGGCGGCGTTATACTCTGCCGACTCTCAAGTGGTCTGGAGGAGGCGGGTATGCGCAAGCGGCTGGCATTGATTCTTTCGAGTTGCGTTCTGTGCGTGGCGGCTACGGCACAACAACCAACGCTCACTGTGGGAACCGCGACAGCAGTCAGCGGGCAGACCGTTACCGGATTCATCGAAGTTTCGGCGGGGAGCGACGTGGGTACGAATATCCCGGTTGCGGTAATTCGCGGCCTGAAGCCCGGCCCGACGCTCGGCCTGGTGGCCGGCGCGCATGGCACCGAGTATGCGTCCATCATTGCGCTCGAAAAGCTTATACAGGAACTCAACCCCGCGGATATTTCTGGGACGGTCATCATCGTTCCCTTGGTGAACATCGCGTCATTTGAACAGAAGGTGCCGCATGTGAACCCGGTGGACGGCAAGAGCATGAACCGGTTCTATCCGGGCGATCCCAACGGAACGCAGACCGAGCGCGCGTCGTGGGCGATGACGAAGCAGGTCGTGGAAAAATCCGACTACTTGATTGACCTGCACGGCGGCGATCTCGATGAAAGCCTGAGGCCGTATTCCTACTGGGCGCCGACCGGTAACGCGCACCAGGATGCCGTCTCGCGGGCCATGGTGCTGGCCTTCGGGCTCGACACAATCATCCTCTCAACTGATCGCCCCCGCGACCCAAACACCGCTCGCTATCTGGAGACCAACGCCAGCCTGCGGGGGAAGCCGTCCCTCACGGCCGAGGCGGGCCACGCTGGCACCGTAGAGCCGGAAGACGTGACGGCGCTGATCAACGGCTGCCTGAACGTGATGCGCTACCTGAAGATGCTGCCGGGCAATCCGGCTCCGGTGCAGAACCCAGTCTGGATCGATCGCATTGCCAGCGTCAGCAGCGAAACCGCCGGCGTTTTCTATCCCACGGTCAAGCGCGGTTGGTACGTGCAACAAGGCATGAAAATCGGCTACGTCACCGATCTGTTCGGCAAGATGGTGTGGGAAGCGCGTGCGCCGTCGAGCGGTGTGGTCCTGTATGTCTGCGCCGTGCCCTCGATGAAGAAGGGTGAGACAGTAGCCAACATCGGCGTGGTCGCCGGCAAGGCGCCATAGCGGGCGGCTACCAATTCGGTGATGCGGGCCGCGCTTATCACCCACATGGGTCCCAGGGGCGACTCGCCGCTCTGAAGGAATTCCACGGAAGTGATTGAGGCGAAAGGTAGAAGGTTTATTGTCAGAAGTTTGTAGAGAGCCAAAGCGATACGGGTAGATCGTGTGTCCTCCGGTTTCCATCCTAGCGGGCCCGGTCGTACTAACGATCTGCGCCACGATCCATCTATGCCGCGGCCTTTCCTGGCCGACCCGTCGCCCGTAGCCAAAGGCGAGATAAACAATCCCCGGGAGAACTTTGCCGCGATCGCCGACGGCAGGAGTGCCGTCACCGCGACAGGTAGATTTTCGCGCAGGTCCGGGCCGAGATTCGAAAAGCAATCTATGGCTTGACGACAAAAGCCAAATCACGCAATGCCCTGGTGTCCGGAAGTGTTCTGAATTAGAAACTCATGTAATCTAGCAGACCGAGGCCGATGGAAACGTCTCGCTAAAGGAGGATTTCATGTTGAAGGGCTCACCCGCACTGCTTCTCCTTTCCATTGCTTTTGCCGCGTATAGCTCATCTACTCCAAGTGCCACCAATCCCAACTTCGATGGCAAGAGCTGGTGGGAATACGTCAAGGTGCTAGCGGCTGACAACATGGAAGGGCGAGAGACCGGCAGTGAAGGTCTGCGCAGGGCATCGGCGTATATCGTTGAGCAGCTCAAGAAAGATGGGTTGCAGCCGGCAGGGGTCAACGGCTTCTATCAGCCAGTGAAGCTGATCAGTCGTCAGATCGATGAATCCGCCTCGAGCCTGGCGGTAGTGCGGAACGATTCGAAGGAGTCGCTGACGTTAGGAGGGGACGCATTTTTCAGCACCCGCGTCCAGCTTGCTCCCGAAGTGAACGCGCCGATGGTGTTCGTGGGCTATGGACTCAGCATTCCGGAAAAAAATTATGACGACTATGCCGGACTTGATCTCAAGGGCAAGGTGGTCGTCATGATCTCAGGATCTCCAGCGGATATTCCGTCGGCACTGGCTTCCCATTATCAATCAACCGCGGAGAGATATAAGACATTGCGGGAAGCTGGCGTAGTGGGGATCGTAGCGATTCCAAATCCTGCGTCGATGGATATTCCTTGGGGCCGCATGACACTGGCTCGCACCCGTCCCAGCATGGCCCTCGCGGATCCGGAACTCGACGAGACCAGAGGCATGAGCTTGGTAGTCGTCTTTAATCCAGTGCAAGCGGAGAAGCTGTTCCGCGATTCCGGTCATAGCTTTGCGGAACTCGCTGCTTTGGCAAAAGATCGAAAGCCATTGCCTCGATTTCCATTGACAGCCCGCATTCAAGCACGAGCCAAGATCATCCGCAAGGATGTAGAGTCTGCAAACGTCGTCGCCAAGCTGCCGGGCAGTGACCCCAAATTGAAGAATGAATATGTTGTGCTCTCATCCCATATGGATCACCTTGGCATCGGTGAACCAATCAATGGCGACAGGCTATACAACGGCGCAATGGACAACGCTTCTGGGTGCGCGTTGAACCTCGATATCGCCAACGCACTGCAACGTACGCACGCCAAGTTGAGTCGGTCGGTTCTGTTTGTGTTCGTCACCGCAGAGGAGAAAGGACTCCTGGGATCGAAGTACTTTGCCTCGAATCCGACGGTTCCAAAAGATTCCATGGTGGCTGACATCAACACCGACATGTTCCTGCCAATTTTCCCGCTGAAGATTCTCACAGTATATGGGCTTGCGGAATCGAACCTTGGTGATATGGTGCAGCAGGTGGCGCAGTCCGATGGAGTCGAAGTGCAGCCTGATCCCGAACCTTTGCGCAACATTTTCATCCGCAGTGACCAATACAGCTTCATTCGACAGGGCATTCCCTCGATCGCCATGAAAGTGGGATTCACCTCGGGATCACCCGATGCGGAGATGGCAAAGAAATGGCTCACGGAGCGATACCACGCTCCGTCGGATGATTTGAATCAGCCTGTGGATCTAATCGCAGCCGGCAAGTTCGAAGATATCGTCCAGGGTTTAACTGTAAGAGTTGCTAACGATCCCCACCGTCCGGAATGGAAAGGCGACAGCTTCTTCCGCAGGTTTGTTAGGGACAAGCACGGCAAAAATGCAGGAGCAGCAGGATTGCGTTAGACGGTCGTTCGTACTCGCCCGAGGAAAAACAAATGAAGGCGGCAGTGTTAGGCCTCACCCAAATTGTCTGGACTTGCTTGGTCGAATGCGAGAAGGAAACCTGCAGGCACGCGCCATCAAAGATACCGGACGTTGGCGATTAACGGAGTTGACATTGGAGTTACCCAACCAGACGAGCACATCGACCTCTTGTCGAGACGACGAAAAGGCGAATAGGAGTTTGTAGGCATTAGCGTTGGGATCGCCGACAAGTGCGAGAGAAGAGTGTTTGTCAGAGTTGCATAACCGAACCGATACCCAACGACGTCAGAAGCAAACATACGAGCCTCTGGATCATCGGTGCACAAAAATTCGACCGTGTAGAGCCAGTTCTTCGCCAGTATGGCTCCAGATCATGATTGCGGTTCGTTCTCAAGATCGTCGGATCTCACAGTTCTCAGACTTGCCGTGCCAAAATTCGCGGTACAAGGAAGGTACAACATGGGCGTGCACCCCGGCGTTCTCACCGGTTCCTTACAGGGCACTGCAGAACGACCACTGCCTTTCTAATTACAACGTGATCCCGCTGGTTTGCGCCCTTTCACGGCGCAAATGCGGGCGGAGTGCATGCGTTTCTGTACGACGATCGGCACCGCGATCGCGCAGGTAGCAGAACTCTTGTCTTGAAGGTTCGAAGTGAGAATCAGAGTCTGTGCGTTTTTGTAGGCGGTCGCCGCAACCTTGGATTGTTTTCGACTAACTGCGGCTAGGCAGGGCAGGGCGGTAAGTATCAGATTTAGGTGCTAGTTGATTGATTGACCGCAACTTGCTGAAAACGCATATTTAGGTGATTTCGATGGCGTGTCTGCCAGTTCCACCACTTCCGCACGGTAGGAAGATCGACTGCGAAACAGCATTTCATCGTAGCAGCCGAGCCCAACCGCGATGAGAGCGGCCTGCACGCCAGATTAAAGCCGCCGAGGTGGGACCACCGCTGTGGCTGCTACAATCCGCTGAAGATGTCCGTGGCCGTTGCCATGTCCGCTCTGCTGCGCACCATCTTCCACGTCGATATGGACGCCTTCTTCGTCTCCGTCGAAGAGCTCTTTGATCCTTCGCTAAAGGGGAAGGCCGTTGTGGTCGGAGGCCAGCGCGACGAGCGTGGCGTGGTCTCGGCCGCGTCCTATGAAGCGCGGAATTTCGGCGTGCATTCGGCCATGCCTCTGCGCACCGCCGCCAAGATGTGCCCGCACGCGATCTTTGTGAACGGTCACCCCGAGCGTTACCGCGAGTGCTCCGAAAAGGTCTACAAAGTTCTCGATGCGTTTTCTCCCCAGGTGGAAATGGCCTCGATTGATGAAGCCTATCTCGACATGACCGGCACCGAGCGCCTGCACGGACCGCCACTCAAGGCCGCGCACGCTCTGCACCAGCGCATGAAGGCCGAAACACGCTTGAACTGTTCGGTCGGCATCGGAACCTCGCGCCTGATCGCCAAAGTTTCGTCGGCGCAGGCCAAGCCCAACGGCGTGCTGTGGATCGTTCCTGGCGAAGAAGCCAAGTTCCTCGCCCCGCTCGACGTTCGCGAGATTCCGGGTGTCGGCAAGGTCATGGAGAGTCACCTGCATGCGCTAGGCATCAAAAAAGTTGGGGACCTCGCCAAGTTGGAAGATGCCGAACTAGAGGATCGCTTCGGAAAATGGGGACTTGCGCTGGCCGGCAAAGCGCGCGGAGAAGATGCCGGCGGATGGTTCGACTCGGAAGTCGGGGCCGACGTCGGCGCCAAGTCCATCAGTCACGAGCACACCTACAACGAGGACACAGCCGACGTGAGCCAACTCGAATCCACCCTCATGCGGCTCTGCGAGATGGTCGGACGGCGTCTGCGCGAGTCCAACTTCCACGCCCGTACCGTCCAACTCAAGCTGCGCTATAAGGATTTCACAACCATCACCCGTGCCCACACGCTCCCGGCCCCGACCCAGCTTGACACTGAAATCTTCGAATACATTCGCACCCTGTTCCGCAAGAATTGGAAAAAAGGCGTGCCGGTGCGGCTGCTGGGCGTGCAGACCGCGTCTTTCACCACTGCGGCCCCTCAGATCGATCTGCTCGAAGGCTCTCGCCAGCAGCGTTGGAAGGATGCGCTGGCGGCCGCCGACCGCCTGCGCGACAAGTTCGGGGAGTCCAGCGTCGGTCTTGCCGCAGGCCTGCGTGGCAGCTTCCGCGAGCGCACGCACGAAAATCCCGCTGGGCTGCCGGGGAAGGGCAAGCCGAAGTGACGATCCGTCCCATCGAGCCTTCCGATGCCGCCACATGGGAGAGGTTGCGCAGGAATCTGTGGCCCGAAGACCCGAAGAGCCACGCCGTAGAGATTGCCTCATTTTTCGCGGGCTCGCTCGCCGAACCTCAGGCAGTCCTGGTAGCGCAGGAAGGTCCCAACCTGATCGCCTTTGCCGAACTGTCGATTCGGGAGGATTTTCCTGGTCTCGCCGGGAAGCGAGTGGGATATGTGGAGGGACTGGACTGTATGTCACCCCGGCCTTTCGTGGTTGCGGCATCGCCCGCACGCTACTCTCAGCCTCCAAGTCATGGGCGCGAGAAAACCATTGCGACGCTTTTGCCAGCGATCGCGCGGAGAGAATCATTGTCGACCCAAGGTTCTGAAACCCGTCAGAACCATTCCTCCCGGCGCGGTTCCAGTTGACCCTGTACCACCTGCGGCTCTAAGATTTCCCGTCATTCTTCCCATTGTTCGTCGGAGCCCAACATGCGCCAACTTCTCTCAGTGATGTTGTATACGCTCGCGTCGGTTTTTCTCCAACTTAACGCCGTCTCCCAATCCGATCCGCCCCTGCTGCTGCGTGACCCCACTGTGAACAAGACGCAGATCGTTTTCAACTACGCGGGCGATCTATGGATCGTCGGCCGCGATGGTGGCGATGCCCGCCGCCTTACTTCCGGGATCGGACTGGAAATGATTCCGCACTTCTCCCCTGACGGCTCCCAGGTTGCTTTCACCGGCGAATATGACGGCAACCGCGACGTGTACGTCGTACCCGCCGCGGGAGGCGTGCCTCGCCGCCTGACCTATCACCCCGCTGAAGAATACGTCGCCGGCTGGACTCCTGACGGCAAGAAGATTCTGTTCAACTCTTGGGGCGGCAGCTTCATCCACTTCGAAGATCAACTCTATACCGTGCCCGTCGAAGGCGGATTCCCCACGCAGCTGTCCCTGCCCATCGCCGAGGACGCCAGCTTCTCTCCCGACGGCACTCACCTCGCCTACGTCCCGCATCCCAAGTGGCAGGAGGCCTGGAAGCGGTATCACGGCGGACAGACCACGCCGATCTGGATCGCCGACCTCGAAGACTCGAGCATGGTGAAGATCCCGCGCGACAACTCGAACGATAACCATCCCATGTGGGTCGGCGACACGATTTACTTTCTCTCCGACCGCAACGGCCCAGTCAGCCTCTTCGCCTACGACACGAAAACGAAACAGGTGTCGGAGGCTCTGCATAGTGATGGGCTCGATTTCAAGACGGCATCTGCTGGGCCCGATGCGATCGTGATTGAGCAGTTCGGCGCTATCAAGCTCTACGACCTCAACGCGCATCAGGCGAGGAACATCTCAATCCACGTCTCCGGCGATCTAGACGCGGTCCGCCCGCACTTTGCCAAGGTCGAGCCCAAGCGGATACAGAACTTCAGCATTTCGCCGACCGGCGCCCGCGCTGTTTTCGAGGCTTGGGGAGAGATCTTCACCGTCCCTAGCGACAAAGGCGACATCCGCAACCTCACGCACAGTCCCGCGGCCGCTGACCGCGACCCGTCTTGGTCTCCCGATGGCAAGTCCATTGCCTACTTTTCCGATGAGTCGGGGGAGTACGATCTCGCCATCCGCGACCAGAATGGCCTGGGGGCGGTGCGACACATCAATCTCGGCAATCCACCGTCGTTCTTCTACACGCCGACGTGGTCGCCCGATAGCAAGAAGGTCGCATACAGCGACAAGCGTTTGCAGTTGTGGTACGTCGACCTTGACAACCACGCGCCGAAGATGATCGACGCCGACTATTTCGGCGGTTTCGGACCCACGCAACTCAGCCAAACGTGGTCTCCCGACAGCAAGTGGATCGCCTATACCAAGCAGCTTTCCAGCGGCCAGCACGCGGTTTTCGTCTACTCGCTCGAACAGGGCAAGGCCTCCCAAATCACCGACGGCATGAGCGATGCGCTTTATCCCGCATGGGACAAGAACGGGAAATATCTCTACTTCACCGCCTCGACCGACGTGGCCCTCACCACCGCGGGCCTCGACATGTCGAGCGATGAGCATCGAGTTTCGCGCAGCGCCTACGTTGCGGTACTGAGCAAGGATGAGAAATCGCCGCTTGCCCCGGAAAGCGACGAGGAGAAGCCAAAGGAAGAAAAAAAGCCTGATCAGGAAAAGGGAAAAGATAAAGATCAGTCGAAGGAAACGGGAAAGGATCGAACCAAAGAGAAGAAGGCCGAGGCGAAATCCGCCTCCGATAAGGACAATGACGATAAGGACAAGAGCAAAGAGAAAGACGACAAAGAGAAGGACAAGCCTGTGGTCGTCAAAATCGACCTCGAAGGCATCGGTCAGCGCATTCTCTCCCTGCCCATCCCCGCCAAGAACTATCTGAACATGATTCCCGGGAAGTCAGGAATTCTCTTTCTGGCCGAAGGTCCGCAGGTCCTGACTGACGATGACCAGCCCAACGTGAACCAGACCATCCAGAAGTTTGAACTCAGCAAACGCAAGGTCGATAAGTTCATGGACGAGGTCAACGACTTCACCGTCTCGTTCGATGGTGAGAAAGTTCTCTACCGCAAGGGCGAATCATGGGCCACCGCGTCGGCCGACGACGCTCCTGGAGGCGGCGGCCCGCCAAAGCCCGGTTTCGGTCCGCTCAAACTTGATGGCTGGGAAGTTTACGTTGAGCCGCGTGCGATGTGGAAACAGATTTACAACGAGACATGGCGTATCGAACGCGACTTTTTCTACGATCCGCACTACCACGGCCTTGATCTCGACAAGGCGAAGAAAAAATACTCCCCTTACCTCGAAGGCATCGCCTCTCGCGGAGAATTGACCTACCTGTTCCAGGAATGCCTGGGTGAACTGACCGTCGGCCACATGTTTATCCGCGGTGGCGACCACCCCGAGCCCAAGAAGGTGAAGGGCGGACTCCTCGGCGCCGACTACAGCCTGGAGAACGGACGCTACCGCATCGCCAAGGTCTACGACGGCGAGAACTGGAATCCCGGCCTCCAGGCGCCACTCACTCAGCCCGGCGTCAACGTCAAAGCCGGAGATTACCTGCTCGCGGTGAATGGCCGAGATCTGCACGCCTCGGACAACATCTACAGCTTCTTCGAAGAGACTGCCGGCAAACAGGTCGTGCTCAGGGTTGGCCCCAATCCGGATGGGCAGGATTCCCGTGACGTCACCGTCGTTCCGGTCGAGAGTGAAGAGGCCCTCCGCCACCTGGCATGGATCGAGAGCAATCGCCGTCATGTCGATCAGGTCACTGGAGGCCGCGTCGCCTACGTCCATGTTCCGGATACAGGAGGCGGAGGCTATACCAGCTTCAATCGATACTTCTTCTCGCAAGTGGGAAAAGATGCCGCCATCATCGACGAGCGCTTCAACGAGGGCGGGCAACTGGCCGACTACATCATCGATCACCTTCGCCGTCCGCTGATGAGCAAGGTCGTAACCCGCGAAGGCCACGACTGGTCGAGCCCGTCCGAGGCGATCTACGGCCCCAAGGTGATGATCATCAATGAAGAGGCTGGCTCGGGTGGCGACGCCTTGCCCTGGTACTTCCGCAAGGCCGGCATCGGCACGTTGATCGGTAAAAAAACGTGGGGTGGCCTGGTGGGAATCGGCGGCTATCCGCAACTGATCGACGGCGGCAGCGTCACCGCGCCACGCGGTGCGATCTACGGTCTAAACGGGGAGTGGGAAGTTGAGAATCACGGCGTCGCACCGGATGTGGAAGTCGATCTCGACCCCGCCGCCTGGCGCCAGGGCCACGACGCGCAACTCGATAAAGCAATCGAAGTGGTCATGCAACAGTTGAAAGAGCATCCACTACCCGAGATCAAACGGCCGCCGTACCCGAACTACCACGAGCACGACGATCTGGGAGCGAAGTAAGGGGTGGAATTTTCAAGGGGTCTGATTACAACCGTCGAGAGAGTGTTTCTTCCGGAGAGAAATGCGGGGATCTGAACCAGCCCGCTGTCCTGCCGAACTAGAGGTTTCATTGACCATTAGAAAATGGAAAACGATCGAGATGGCATATGGATCATCGGCGCAGATGCCAAAACCACCTACGCCAATGAACGAATAGCTGAAATTCTCGGAACATCTCCTTCGGAAATGGCTGGGCGTGACTCATTCGCCTTTGCATTTCCCGAAGATCTAGACGCGGCCCAGCGTTTGTTCGAATTGAAGAACTCCCCTGTACGGCGCGGCTGGCGCATTGAGGGGAATCGTCGGCACTTTCAGCGGTTCAAAATGAGAACCACCTTGGCCGCAGGAAGTTGAAGCGGGATAAGATTTCGAGCGCGTCTTCGTTAACGACAACTACCTACACTCCCTCAACTCTAATTCGCTGCACTGAGAAAGAACCTAGAAGTTCGACGGAGAGTAAGTCCTCGAAAACGTCGACCACCAAAGGCGATAATCTGAAGATGTTGAAGCAAAGTCAAGGTTGACTGACAACGGTTCCACTGTGACCGTGGGTCAAAATCTTGAAATACATGCTTCGCTGTATTTTGCAGGTACGATCGTAGGAACAGACTGCGGGGTGGCGAAGTTCGAGAGGATTGTGGCAAACGACACACAAATCCGGGACTTGTGTGAGCAGCTGCTTGTGTGTAAGGACGACGCTCAGTGCGTGATGTTGGTAACGCGGCTGAGGCTCCTCTTACACGAACACCTGCAAGACCTCCGCAGTAAACTCATGGTGCACGCAGCGACCGTCTCGGAAATTGAGAAAGCCTCCTGAGTCATTCCCAAAATCTAACCTGAGCTTAGGCAATCCGGATGGCGGATCGCCGCGGGTCAGGCCCTCTCCGGCCTCGTGCGCACTGCTTGCAGGCCACGGTGTAGGTGAACGGTCGCAATAACATGAGGCGTAGCTTCAACCAGTCCCTTTTCGGCGATGGGTGCGAGTGACCCTGTGGCATTTTGCCTCTGGGTGAATCCCCGAAGCCGTGGCGCCGGTCGGCGGGAATGGCACTTTCGAGCCATGGTACGGGAGAGCCGGTGAGATACACAATGTGTCCACGCCACGAACTCGACAGGTGAACGGTGATGGTTCAGGCTCGCCCCTTTCTATCGCCGTTCGTCTGTTTTCCGGCTGCGGTCGCACCTTCGAACTCCGACCGAATGACCCAGGTCAGGCCTTTCGTAATGTAACTGTCGAGATCAGAACCCCCGTCAACGGATGTTGTGGGAATGTTTCGCGCCTCAGGCACAGGGTAAGTTCGTGGAGTCAGAGGAAGCGGCCACGAATACCCCACTCACACGTGACTCCATTCCAGTTGGTGAAGTAGAAAGGCGTCCGACGAAGCATTCAGAGCGAAGACCGTAGAATTGCGTCGTTTTTTCCTCATGAATTCCATTCGTTCGCCGGAATCGTAATCCGCATTTGCGCGCCGAGCGCACACCCAGCCTCCAGAGATCCTTGCACGGTCAGATGCGTTCCGTCCGACTTCGGAAGGGATGCTGCATCGCACGCAATGTGCACGTTGGGCATGGCAACGGCTACCTGCCTTGCGCCGCCGCAATGTCGCGTTTCGCCGTGAGACAGATGAAGAACTGGACGGTCGCAGCTTGACCTGCGGTCTGGCGCACATCCGCATCAAGATTAGCGAATAGCTGGTGTAGTTGCGCGGCATAGTTCGGATTCGTGGCATCCGATTCACCCTGCATCCAGATGATGGCGGGCAGGATGTAGTGACCCGCTGAAATTGCGCGCCCGGCCGCGACCTGGGAGATCAGCCGAAGATACGGTGCGGTACCTTTGGAGATTCCAGCCATGGGTGTGGCGCCACGGCCAGCGGCCGACCCAATTCTCTGTGACCCCTGGCGCGTCAATGTTCCAAGCACTCATTTCGACAGGCGTTGTGCTGTCGGCGAACGGGACCAGGGCATTCAGGGTACCGCGCGGAATCACACCGCTTGCGAACATCAGGCCAACGTCTTGCTCCGGCGGGAGGGTGAGATCGGTCGGCCATTTATTCACGGCACGCGCGCCAAGACTGAGGCTCTGGCCGTAGCTGAGGATTTGCTGATACTCGCCGGCCATGGAGTCGCCGGCTATCGTTGTGGTGGCGCGACGCAGCGGCTGCCACCGCCGCAACCGCGTAGAAGGATACAAAGAGACGCGATAAAGATCAGCCGCGCAAGATTCACTGTTCGCGTCATCATCGACTGGGCTCCATCGCGAACTACGGCGTTCTTTGCTCCTCGAATTTCATCACGGATAACCGCGATCATAGCGCCGTACTGCACAATCAGGTTCGCCTGCGGACTTTGGCATTTTCTTGCATGTCCATGGGCCCCCACAGTGTATCGGCGTGATCCTGGGATCTGAGTGCCGTGGCCTGATAACAACGTTCTCACTTGCCCTGGGTATTGTCGATTCTCAGAAATCGCGCTGCGTTGTTGTACAGAATGTCGCGCTTCTGTTGGGCCGTCAGGTAATCGGCGTTCTGGATGATGCTGATCGAATAGGCCATCAACTTGGGCCAGAGCAGTTGGTCGGTCCCGAACATCACGCGGTCCTCGAATCCGCCGTCTACCAGTCGCTCAATATAGCGACTGACTTCCTTGATGGGATAGCTCCAGATCAGCCCGGCAACGTCCACATACACGTGGGAGTTCGCCTGCAGCAGCGTGAGCATCTCTTCGATCATGGGATAGCCTGCGTGCATTACTTGAACACGCAATTTCGGGTGGCGCGCCAGGAGTTCCTCCAACAGAAGCGGGTTCCCCATGGAGCCGCGGAATTTTGGCATGGTCACGTTCGCGCGTCCTGAGCCGCCGGTGCCCATATGCACCGCCACGGGAATATCCAGTTCCTCGGCCAGCGCGAAGTAGGTATCGACCGAGGGATCGCTGGGTGAGATGCCCTCATATTGGAGACCGATCTCGCCCATGACCTTGAAGCCGCCGTTGGTGAAGTCTTTTCGCAACTCTTCGAGGGCCACGCGCCGGCCGGGAGCCATTCCGCTCTGAAAAGATGTGCCGGGGATGACCCGGGTAGGTGCGGAGTCTTTCCATTTCTGTACGCTTTTCGGATCGCCGAAGACAACCGCGGTGACGTTGAGGCGCTCCATCTCGGCTAGAACATCCTTCATGTACTCGCCCGGGGCGGACGGATAGAGTGCGGGAGTGCAGGGCTCTTTCACCCATCCGAACGGCTCTTCCTTCTCCTTAGGATCGGACGCGGTGAACTTTGAGGTGTTCGGACACATAGGTGCGACGCCGGGAAAGTTCCCGTCCATCGCGTGAACGTGAACATCGATTACCGGCGGAGCCTTCGCCTCGGTGTTCTGAGCGGAAGCGATTGCTGCGTCGAAGACTAGGACCGCGCAACATAAGAATCGCTTGATCAGGCAGCAGGACATCCCGAGTCTCCTTTTGCGGGTGTGCGTAACCTTGAGACTTCGGAGGTATAACACATATCGCGATATCGTCAAAAATGCATCGCCGCGGATTTGCCCACGCGGCTGCAAACGGAATGTAACCCACTCACCGTTTCGCTCGCACTTAATGTCCCACATCGCTTTTGACTTTGGCCGCCGCGCCCACCCTAACATCCGTCCTGTGCCTGAGGTCTGCGCGTGGCGTCTTCCTCGGAATCGGTGGTGACTGACTCGGTGGTTGCGTTCCTCAAGAACGTTCTGAAGGAGTCGTTTCGCACGACGGCGCGGGCGCAAGCGCTCATCGAAGAAAAATTCCGGACTGCAATCTGGTCCCAACTAGAAGGACGCTAATGCCGAACTGGTGGCGACGATCTGGACCGAACGCGAACCCCGCGTCCGGTCTGTCCCGGATGCCCCGCTCCATTCGTTACGTTACGTGGTCCTCGCCAAGTTCTACCGCGTCGACGTCCACGACGCGCACCACGCCCTTTCCGACGCGTTCCTCACCGCCCGTGTGTGGCAGAAGATGCTCTACGCCCTGCAGGAGAAGGGAAACGGCAATCTGCGTAAACCGTTGAAGATCGGCGGAGCGTGAACGCCGCCGAGCCTTGCGGCCAAGAAGTCGTTCATCGTCGCTTCAGCAGCAGCCCATTTTGATCTCGCCCGCGGCAGTTACTGGCGGACCGAAGGCCTCCTGTGGAACCGGAGCGCCGTGCAGTACGCGGTACCAGTGCAGCGCCGCGTTGAACACCACCAGCACCACTCCCACGATGAAGATCGACATCAAGATCGAATCCAGATAGCCCGTGAACACCTGGCCGGGCTTGGCTGTGAGCGGCCAGAAGATGTTCTTAATCGATAGCACTCCTGCGGTCATGGTCGTAATGCCGACAAAGCACATGGGGAGTCCCGGGATCCATGCGTACTTCGTCTTGCCCATGTTGATCAGAAACGTAGTGACCACCGCCAGCGCAATGGTCGCCAGCAACTGGTTCCCGGTGCCGAACAGTGGCCAGATGGTGGAGATGTTACCGGTGTAGATCAAGTATCCCCAAGCCAGCACGACAAAAAAGCTGGTAAAGAGATTGCCGGGAAGCCACGCCGTATTCCCAAAAGGCGTGTACACCTTGCCCATCAGTTCCTGTAAGACATAGCCGGCAACGCGCGTTCCCGTGTCGACCGTGGTCAGGATGAACAACGCCTCAAACATGATCGCGTAGTGATACCAGTAGCCCATCAAGCGATCCATGCCGGGGAGGCCGCGGAAGATCTGGGCCAGCCGACCGCGAGTGAAACGGCCCCTCCGGTGCGACCGGCGAGTTTTTCGCCGACCTCACGTGAAAAGGTGTCGAGGTTCACAGTGTGCAGTCCCAATGTGCCGAAGACTTGAGGCGTGGTATTGATCGCGAAATAATCACCGGGAAACATGGAGCAGGCGGCAACCAGGGCGAGCACGCCGACCAGCGACTCACAGACCATGGCTCCGTAGCCGATGAAGCGCGCGTCCGATTCTTTGTCCAGCATCTTCGGAGTCGTCCCGGACGAAACCAGCGAGTGGAATCCGGATATGGCTCCGCACGCAATCGTCACAAACAGGAAGGGGAACAGCTTGCCTTTAATGATCGGTCCGCCACCGTGCACAAATTGCGTGAAGTTCGGGAAGTTGATGTTGGGATGCACGATAAACACGCCGACGACCAGAAAGGCGATCGTCCCCAGTTTGACGTAGGTTGAAAGATAGTCGCGCGGTTCGAGCAGCAGCCACACCGGGAGCACGGAGGCAATCAACCCGTAAACCCCCATCAGGATGGTGATCTCGTGAGGTGTGAAGGTCAGCGCTCCGGCAGCGCCGCTCTGTGCTACCCACTGTCCGGCGATCACGCCACCGATCAGCATGACGACCCCAAAGACGCTGGGGCCAGTAACCGTGATTTTCCCTGCGTGGCTCTTGAACATCCACAGCCCCATGATGAGCGCGATGGGAATCGACACCCCAATGGTGAACACTCCCCACGGGCTGTTCGAGAGAGCGTTGACGACCACGATGCCAAGGCCTGCCAACGTGACCAGGAGAATGAACAGGACTGCGATCATGGCGACCAATCCCGCGAAAGGGCTGATCTCGGTGCGCGCAATGTCCGCCAGCGAGCGTCCGCGATGGCGCACCGACGCGACCAGCACCATAAAGTCTTGTACACAACCTGCCAGGACCGCTCCCACCAGGATCCAAAGAAAGCCGGGAGCGAATCCGAACTGAGCCGCCAGCGTCGGTCCCACCAACGGTCCGGCGCCGGCAATGGCGGCAAAGTGGTGTCCGAACAGCACCCACCGGGGAGAAGCAATGTAGTTGTGCCCGTCCGCATAGAGGTGGCCGGGAGTGGTACGGCGGTCGTCAAGGGACAACGCCTTTGCCGCAATGTATGCGCTGTAGTAGCGGTACGCCAGAGCATAGACACACAGCGCGCCTAGCAAAATCGGAAGTGTGTTCATGGAGCCGGCTCCAGTTCTTAGAACTGTGGGATAAATAATGTCCCACGATCTTAGTTAGCTCGCCGCGTATGCTACACCCGTTTTTCAAGCAGCGACAATCCCATCGTTGCTCGATTCTGCACGTCAGCCGCGTCCGTCCCTGCGCAAAGATGCGACGCAAAGCGCGGTGACCGGCCTTTTTGTTAAGCGGTCCCGTCGAAGGCGCGACAAAACCTCCGACGGAACCGGTGACCTGAACGAAGCGTTTCAAACCATGCAACGAGTTAGAACGTAAACACCGGCCCAAATTCGTTGCGCCAGTTGTGTGCCTGCCGGGTCGGGGCACCCGCGAATGGCAGGTAATCGAATGTGATTCCGGTGGCCTCGTGATTGTTGGCGGTGCGAGTAACGATGTAACTGACTTCATGGACAAACGTGACCCAGTTATTCAGTCTGTAGGTGAGGGAAGCCGTGTCCAAGTCGGTGCGGCCCAGATGGTTGCCATGCTGGGAGTCAGCGTAGTTGGCACGATCGGTGGAGTAGGTGGTGTGCAGAATCCAACCGGTAAAGACCTCCAGCTGAATTTGTCAAAGACGCTTGCCTAGCGAAGAAGCGAGACGGTGCCAGGCTGCGAGATGAGGTCCTGATATAGGCTAAACTCAACGAAAGTCAAGTATTTTCTCGCACTTGGGGGCCAGAGGTCCGGTTATGGAACGTTGTCTTTGCGCTTGATTTCAGAGGAGGACGGGGCAATGTGCAGGCGAGCTGCAAACAGCGACTCGACTCCCCCCGGAGTTAACGCGCTTACGACCGCCGTTTCCTCCAAAGAACGAAGGCCGGGTATCCCGGAAGGATATTCCGGATCCCGGCCCTCGTCTTCTTTCAACCTGGAGTAGAGCTTTTAGACTGGCTCGTACTGAGCGCTAGTTGCCCGAGCCCGAGTTCGCGGCCGCCGTGGTCGGAGTCGGGGTGGTGCCCGAACCATACCGCGCCAGCCGTGGGAAGAACGGCGTCACTTCAAACGGCATCTTGTCGCGTGCCGAGGTGATGGCGACGGGAGCCGTCTTCACCATTTCCGCCCGGTCGTCCCAGGGATTGATCTTCACGCGTCCTCCCAGAGGCAGCGCTGCGATCTGATCCAGTTTGCTGTTGTCGAGCGCTGGGCCTTGCGTGGCCAGCGCCGACAGGCGCGTGACCGTGGCGCCCTCAGCCAGAGGATTGCCCAGGTGAGTCGTGAGCAACGCTCCCAGTTGCGGAGCACGCTGTTGCAGAGCCTTCAGGAACAGTCCAACGTTATCGAGCTTCTGTGCGTACGGCGAGTTCTTCAACAAGTCGACCGCTTTCTTGTCAGCCGCCGTTTCTTCTTCAGGAATGTGCTTGAAGCCCAGGTTTTGATAGGTCGAGTCGTCGGAGAACAGCATGCGATCGTTGAACGCGTACTTCGAGCCCAGGTTGTGTCCGAGCACGATGTGCGCCAGTTCATGCGAAAGGACTGCAGCCAGGCTGGCCTCATCCGGCAGCACGTCAACCAAACCGCGGCTGATCACGATAGTGTTGCCCACGCTAAAGGTTTCCAGTGGCGCCGTCAGCAGCACGCGCGTGCGCACCGGTCGCGGCAAATCAATGTTGTTAGTGACTTCCAGGTTGTTGACCACGGTTTGGAGAATGTGGTCCACATCACCTTCGGGCGCCAGCAGTCCGGCATACGTAAGGCGCTCGATGACGTTGTCTTCTGCCTGCTGCTGCCAAACCCGCTCCGCCTGCAGGGGAGACGCATCCTGCGCGGCCGCACTCTCATCTTTCACGCTGTCCACGCGGATCTGAGTCAGTTCGTCGTCCTTGCCGCCCTTCTTCAGGTCATAACCCCAGATGCGGGTCTGCGCCTTGAAGGCTACTTTGTTCTTTACCCCAGCGCTGAAGTCGCCTTCCTCGCTATAGATGAAGGCCGGCACCCAGTAGCCCGGGATCAGGTTCAGTCGCCAGCTGTCCATGTGGAAGAAATAGGAATTGCGCGGCGCCGGATAGTAGGTCCCATTCAGGCGCACGATGTTGTAGCCCTGGTCTTCTACCCAGACGCGGCCCAGGAAGCGGCCACGGCCGGATCCCTTCTTCGGCGTCACGTCGAACACCAGGCTGCGCACGTCGCCTAGGAATTCGCGGCGCACGTAGTGAAATTCGTAGTGCTCGCGGTCGAAGTCGGTGCGGTCCGCATAGACCATCCACGAGAAGCCCAGCGGCTGGTACTGCACCTTGTAAAGCTTCTGCAGGCCGCCCAGGAGACGGGCTTGCATGCCGCCCTTGTCGTCGTCCTTCAGGTAGTCCTTGCGGTCGACGGTTTCGCCCATATCCATGCGGCCGAGGAAATAGTGATCCTCGCTGGGCACGGGGCCAAGCTGCGGATCGCTGGTCAGATTCTGCAGGTAGGTCTCAACCACCGGCGTGCGATTGGACAGCGCCTTGATCAAGCCGTGTTCGCGCTCGATGAATAGCGTCACGACCTGGTCCATGGTGGTCGGAGACGCAACGGTCGCCGGAGCCGCCGGAGTTGCCGGCGCGGCCCCAGCCGCCTGCGAAGCCTGCGCTGGCGCGGGCTGGGCTTGCGCCGGTTGCGCCGCCGCGGGATCCGCCGCCGCAGACGATTGTGCCGCCTGCGCCGCGTCCGGCGTAGCCGGCTGTGACTTCGCCGCCTGCTGTGCGGCAGCGCTCATCGACGCCAGCAATGCCGCTGCAAAAATGCAATTCCAAGTACGCATGACTCTTTTCTCCAAGTTTTCTGTAACCCGATTTCAATCCCGAAACCAAAACCGCCCGAGCAACTTCGCCGAAATCTTCAGTACGCCATCTGGAACACGACGTGAACGATTGCTGTCGAATCCACCAGCTGTCCGCTGCGCAGTGCCGGCTTGAACCGCATCTTGTTGGCTGCGGCGATGGCGGCTTCATCGAGCCCGTGACCCAGCCCTCTCACGACACGATTCACTTGCAACGTTCCTCTTGCTGAGAAGCTCACCTCGAGCAGCACTTCGCCCTCGAGCTTCAAGCTGCGCGCTTCGTCGGTATAGACCGGATTCGGTTTATACGTGATCTCTACCGGAGTGGTCGGCGCGCTTGAGTCCGCCGGCGCAATCTTGGGGCCCTGATGCACCACCTGCTCCGATCCGAATCCGCCGGTGGCAACACCCTTGCCGTTACTGCGCCCGTCGCCCTTGCCTCCGGTTGCGATGCTGCTGCCGAAGTCTGCGCTGGCAACAGTTCCCTTGATTCCCTTGGCTCCCCCGGATCCGTTGCCCTGTCCCGGGCCCGCGGGCATATCAAACGAGCCCAGTGACGCGCTGTACAACTTCGCGCCCTGCTTGCCCGTGCCCGGCAATCCATTCGGATCGCCGAATCCGCCCGTCTGCACTTTCTCTACGGGCGCGTTTACGGTTGGCGTCTGCGAGCTTCCGCCAAATTCTCCAGTATGCAGCAGTTGCGGGCGCGCCCCGCCCGCGACCTTGATTTGCGGCGCAACGAACTGGTTCACCACAACTTTCGGCGCCTCGACCGGCTGTGCAGCTTGGCGCCGCGCTTCGCGGGGCACCACCAACTTGGGCTGCTCGAACACCGGCAGCTTCACCGCGGGAAGCAGTTTCGCCTTGACCGCCGGCTTGGGCTTGATCGGAGCCGGTTGCGGCCGCAGAGACGGCATCGGTATCAGTTCCGTCACGTGATATTGCGTCAGTTGCAGTTTTTCCGGCAGCAGCAAACTCAGATTGATAAACAGCAGCACCGCCAGCGTCACCAAACCGTAGCTGGTGGCCAGAGCCCGCTTGTTGATCTTGCGTTCGGGCAGTAGTCCTAGTTGAAATCCGCGGTAAGGTGTCGCCATGCCAAATTCACTCCATTGGGACCCAGCTGGGGAGTGCGCCGGGAGCTTGGAGTCTTCAAAATACGGGAGATAGGACAGGGGGTAAACGTGTCCACGGCTCTTGACCTTAAGTAACTGGGGAGAGGTCCCTATGAGAAAACGGCCCAGAACAGGCGCGTGACGCGCAGGTTGGCGTGTGGCTGCTCCGGCGAGATTTCCACAATACAGGAACAAAACCTGAAAAGACAGGTGGAAACGAGGGTTCCGCAGGATTCCCTGCGGGCACGTCTTCTTAGCGTCCTTGGCGGTTCATTGCTCGCAGTCGCGAGAAGTATCGAAACGCCGGAATCCCGGCCAGAATGACAAGCACGCCATATCCCGAGTTCGGCCAGTCATTCTTAAACGTGTAGCCCAACAGCGCCGCCGCCACGGTCACGAACAAAGCCGGCACCACAGGATATCCCCACATGCGGTAAGGCCGCGCGGCTTGCGGCTCGCGCCGGCGAAACACAAAAACCGTGCTGCCCGCGATCAAGTAGAACAACCACTCCGCGAAGATGGCCAAAGAAAAAAGCTGGCGGAAATTCGCCCCCAGCAACAGCAGCAAAATCGACAGCAGCGCTTGCACCCCGATCGCCACCGATGGCGTGTGAAACCGCGGATGTACATCGGCCAGCGCCCGAAAAAAATATCCGTCGCGCGCCATCGCGAACGGCACGCGCGCCCCGCTCATGATCGTGCCGTTGAGGGTGACCAGCATCGAGAGCGCCATACCCGCCGAGACGATGCCGGCGCCCATGTGCCCCAGGACGAGCGCCACCGCATCCGACGCTGGACGCGGCGAAGCCGCAATCGCGCTCGCGGGCAGCACGTATTGCACACTCGCATTCACCAGCATGTAGAGCGCGCCCACCGTGGCCACGCCCGCGATCAGCGCAATCGGAATGTTCCGCTCCGGGCGCTTCACTTCGCCGGCCACCATGTTGAGATCGTTCCATCCGTCGTAAGCCCACAGCGCTGCCACCAGCGCCGCCATGAAGCCAGCCACGCCGCCTTTCGCGCCCGCGAAGCTCCCCGTAAAGTTGCTCCATCCCCGCCCCGCGACAGCTCCGGCTCCGCTGAAGCAGATGACAACAATGCCGAGAATGATGGCGACTTTCAGCAGCGTAAACACAAGCTGGAACTGGCCCGCCTTCTTGATCCCCAGATAATTCAGAAACGAGATGAGAATGGCCGCGGCGATCGCGACGATCTGTCCCCAGGTGACGGCAATGGGCGTGGAGATCAGGTTTGCAGAGAAGAAGGAGAAGACGGGAAACGTTCCTAGAATTCGTACCAGCCCCGTGAGCACGGTCGCCACCGACGCCGGTTTCGCGATCACGAACCAGGTCCACCCGTAGAGAAACCCGGCCAGTTGGCCATATCCGTCGCGGACGTATACATATTCTCCGCCCGCCTGCGGCTTCATCGCCCCCAGTTCCGCATAGGTGAGCGCGCCGAAGAACGACAGCAGCCCGCCCACAATCCACGCCAGATAAACGAGCCGAGCGGAGCCCACCGCCTGCATCATCTCCGCCGGCACAAGAAAAATGCCGCTCCCGATAATCGTCCCGACGACTACGGCCGAAGCATGGCTCACCCCAAGGTCGCGCGAGAGATCAGGACGTGTGCTTGCTGATGGGTTGGAATCGTCGTTCATGCACCGGAGTTGGGAGTATAGCGGAGGTAGCGATTAGAGAGAACCTCAAGAAGACGAGAACTGATGGGAGGCAGAGGCGTAGCAGAGGGCGGAGCCCCAGACAAGCCAGAAACCCGCCAACGCCTGCGCCGCCGTCGAAGTGCGGCGTCTTGAGCGCCGGTGGCAGGAGTCCTTGCCGGCGAAGCTGCAGTTGAGTCACGATTTCAGTACCAGATCGCCAGCCATGACATGCGCGTGCAGCCGGTATTTTCCGGTGCCCTCTTTGCGGACGGAATTCCCCAGCCAGCCCTTCGGTTCGCCGAACTGCGTGCCGCTAACGTCTCCGAACCTGACGGAAACATCGACGTGGGCGTACTCTTGCGGACTTCTTACCTGAATGATCAAATCGCCCCCGGTCAACTCAAGATCCTTGTCTCCCTCCACCCCCTCCACGGAGAGATCCCCACCTCGCATACGCGCGAACAGGTTGGTCGACTTGGGAATTTCGATCGTAACTTGAAGTTCGTTCTTGGGCACGTGCGAGAGCTTCAGATCCACGGCTCCGTCCGAGCGCGTCACCTGAATCTTGACCTTCCTTGCCTGTGGCACGTTCTTGCCCTCGACGTGAATAGAAATCCTCTCCGCATCGGTGCCTACAACGCGGAAGTCGCCAGCGTGCAAGTGCAAACGAAGATTTGTGCCGCTGGCCAGGTTTGTCTGAAAAGTCTGATGTTCCCGCTTCGTTTCTAGCGATGCCTGGCAGAACGCCACCGACACAGAGAGCAGCAACACTCCGAGAAGCCGAAAAGTGTTATTCATAGAGACACTCCACTTGGTAGACAACAAGCAAAAAGTGGCCCAAGGTTCTCTTTCTTTCAAGGACGATTCCGAAGCTAAGCCTCACCTCTGCCCAGCATGCTACTGGCCATCAAACCTACCCCAAACGTGAGCGCGGTCCCGATCATCACCCACCACGTCCACGGCACGCGGGTCCCGAGCCATAAGTATAGTTCAACTCCGAACCCGAACAGCATTCCCACCATTGCCCCGCGCTGATTAGCCCGCCGCGTCAGCACTCCGAGCAAGAACACCCCCAACAGCGCCCCGTAGGCGACCGACGCGATCTGCAGCCCTACTTCCACTACACGCCCAACCTTGTGCAGCGCGATCACCGCCAGTCCAAACAGTACCAGCGCCCAGGCCAGCGTCGCTAGCCGCGAGAGCCGCATCTTGGTGGTTTCGTCAGCCTGCGGGCGCAGCCGGGCATAGAAATCCATGATTGCGCTCGACGAGAGCGAATTCAGCGCAGCGCTCAGGTTCGACATCGCCGCTGCCAGGATCGCCGCAATCAGCAGCCCCGAAATGCCATGCGGCATGCGCGTCACAATAAATGTCGGATAAATGCGGTCCGGCCTTCCGAATTGCGTTGAGGGCGCCCGATAGTAGGCCCATAGCAAGATGCCCATCGTCAGGAACAGCGCAAACTGAAATAGAACTGCGACTCCGCTGGAAACCAGAGCGGTCGCGGACTGTTTCCGTCCCCGAGCCGCCAGCAGTCGCTGCACGATGAGTTGATCGGTGCCGTGACTAGCCACCGTAAAGAATGCCCCGCCGATTACTCCCGCCCAGAACGTATACGGAATCCAGATGCTTCCGCGAAAATCGAATACCTGCAGCTTGCCGGCACTGGCCGCCGCGGCATGAATGCCCGTCCATCCTCCAGGAACGAGATGTAGAATCGTCGCCAGTCCCACCAGCGTTCCGCCCACGTAGATCGCTGTCTGCACGACGTCGGTCCAGATCACCGCCGCCAGCCCACCTTCGAACGTATAGATGAGCGTCAATGCAGTGATGATCGCAATCGACGCTACCTCGCCCGTCCCCAGAGCAATCGACACGACGATCGAAACTGCATAGACGCGCACGCCCTCCGCAGCCGCCCGCGTGAGCAGAAACAATCCCGCAGTCAGAGACCGCAGCCCGCGACCAAAGCGCCGTTCAATCAATTCGTAAGCCGTGAAGAGATCGCCGCGGAAGTAGTGCGGCAGCAACACAAAACTGATAACCACTCGCCCCACCACGTACCCCATGACGACCTGGAGAAACGTGAAGTTCGTGTCATAGGCCAGCCCCGGAATGCTGATGATGGTCAGCGTGCTGGTCTCAGCCGCGACAATCGAGAGCGCGATCGCCCACCAGGGGATGTCGCGCCCGGCCAGGAAGTAGTCCCGCAGCGTCCTGTGCCGTTTTCGAAAGCGCAGCCCAAACAGGGTGATGCCTGCCAGGTAAAGTCCGATGATGGCGAAATCGATTCTGTTCAGGCCCATGCCAAGTCAGTTCAGCAAAAAGTCTTAGGAGTAATCCTTGTCGTTCCGAGCGGAGCGAGGAATCCGCTTTCGCAGCTAGACCACCTTCCGCGAAACGCTCTTCCCCGGATCGTAGGTTTCCGACAAAATCGCCACTAACCATAGGGCGGTGTCGCCGTCGTTGCGCACCGCGTGCGACGCTCCCGGCACCAGCACTATCACCGCCAGGCTTCCATCACACGCCCGATGTTGCGGCGCGGATCCCTCGCCCTCGTTCCAGTGCAACGACCAGTTCACGCCCGGCAGCAGCACGATCGCCTCCCGCCGCCGCAAATGATAATGATTCCCCCGCACCGCTCCCGGCATAGTCGAAGCAAGATGCATATCAGCCGTGCGCCCCACGAACGCGAGCGCACGTCGCCATTATTGTCGAGTTCTGAAGCCTGAATCTTCGCAGTCATTCTTTCGTCTCTTGTTGCGTGAAGAACATTTCACCGGAGACCCAATTATGGAGGCAATTTCCGTCCGGCGCGAGTGCGACTATGGAGACCTCGCTCCGTGGATGCACAGATGCCTGCTGAGAACCGGCTGGTGAGCACTGACACTGAGAACTGAGAACCGCTTCTGTGTTAGAACTTTCCTCGTGTCCTACTATCTTGGAATCGACGGCGGCGGCACCAAAACTACCTGCGCTGTAGGGGATGAGTCTCAACTCCTGGCGACGGCGACCGCAGGTCCCAGCAACATCGTTCGCGTTGGCGAGGTGCAAGCGCGCGAATCGCTCCACCAATCGGTGCGCCAGGCCTGTGCCGCCGCGGGCATCACCCCCCCGCAAGTCGCACATACTTGTGTTGGAGGATCCGGAGCGGCTCGTCCCGAGTGCGCGGCGATCGTCCGTCGCGCATTGGCCGAGCTTCTTCCCAGCCCTATTGAAGTCGTTGGCGACATGCAGATCGCCCTGGAAGCGGCGTTTGACACCTGTCCTGGCGTCGTTGTCATCGCCGGCACGGGTTCGATCGCCTATGGCCGCGACCGCCAGGGAAATACAGCCCGGGCCGGAGGCTGGGGCTTCGCCATCGGCGACGAAGGCTCGGCGCACTGGATCGGCCGCGCCGCCGTGGGCGCTGTACTCCGCGCCGTTGACGCCTCTGGCGCCTCCGCCGCGAATGACGGAATTCTGGAGCTTTACTCGTCCTTTGCCGCAGCCCTCGGCGAAGTCTGGGGAGTCACCACGCTCGCCGAACTGGCCCGCGCCGCCAATTCGATTCCGCCTCCCGACTTTGCCGCGCTCTTCCCGACCGTAGCCAACAGCCAAGATAATCTCGCTGCCGAAGTTCTCACCCAGGGGGGCAGGGAACTGGCCCAGATCGCTGTCATTGTAGCTCGCCGTTTGTTCGCGGGTTCCGACATGGCCCCAGTCCCAGTGGCCATGACGGGGGGCGTCTTTCGTCACGCTCCGCTCGTGGGCCAGGTTTTTTACAATGAACTGCGCCGGCTGGACCCGCGCCTGGAAGTCAATCCTCAGGTCGTCGAACCGGTGGAGGGCGCTCTGCGAATGGCGCGGAGAGCCGCCGCGAGTCGAGTTTCCGCGCTTCGCTAGACAGCGCATGAATTTGCCAGAAACAGATCCCGCGCTCGACTCGTCGGACGGATCTGCTCGGTCGACGCTACACGCCCCCGCGGATCCTGCTCTCACTGAAGACCTCATTCTCGCCCAACTAAAAAACCGTGACTTGGCTGCCGAAGACATCGCACAAATCAGCACAAACTCGGTTGTGACCAAGTCGCCGAAAGTGCGCCTCGCCCTCGCCGCCCATCCCCACACGCCGCGTCGTCTTGTGCTGCGCCTGATCCGCGAACTCTATACCTTCGACCTGATGCATTTCGCGCTCCTCCCCGACGCCGCTGCGGACCTGAAGCGCATTGCCGATGACATTCTCGTTTCCCGCCTCGCCTCCGTCAGCCTCGGGGAGCGGATCTCGCTTGCCCGCCGTTGCTCCGGGAGCGTGGCCGCAGCGCTGCTGCTCGACAAAGCGTCGCGCGTCTGGCAGACCGCGCTCGAGAATTCCCGCCTCGGCGAGGCCGCCATTGTCAAAGCATTGCAGCGCCCCGGAGCCGCTCCCGCCTTCGTCGGCGCGGTCTGCCATCACTCGAAATGGTCGCTACGTCCCGACGTTCGTGTCGCCCTGTTGCGCAACCCGCACACGCCGCTGGCCCACGCGCTGGAATTCGCCCGCCGCCTGTCGCCTCCGCAACTGCGCGATATCCTGCACGCGTCACGCCTGCCGGAGAACATCAAGGGATACTTGAGGAAGGATCTAGAGATCAAAGGAAACGCATAACGATCACTGGCTAGAGTTGGTGCATCCCATGCGATCTGTCATCCCGAGCGCAGCGAGGGATCTGGGTGTTCGCGGGCAACGCGACACTTGGTGGTGCAGGCAAGGACTTAGATCCCTCGCTGAGCTTGACTGCATAACCACGTGGGCTCATCGCAGCGAGTAGATTGGTTGTGACGAAACAGACCAAGGCTGGAGAGAAGGAGCCAACGGCATGCTGATTATAGGCTGTGATTTTCATCCGGGTTTTCAGCCGGTCGCGATCTTTGACAACCAAACCGGAATGACAATGTAGTTTGGTCTGCGCTATCACCGCCCGCCACCGATCTCCAAAATCGCCCCAGTTGTGTAAGACGCGGCCGGAGACAGCAGCCAAAGCACTCCCTCCGCCACTTCGTGCGGCAGGCCCGCCCTTCCCATCGGAATCGTTCCCATCAGCCGCTCCAACCGCTTGGGCTCGCCGTTGGCCGCGTGCAGCCCGGTCTGGACCAGTCCGGGGGCGACCGCGTTGACCCGAATCCCTTCCGTCGCGACTTCCCGCGCGAGCCCGATGGTGAAGCTGTCAATCGCGCCCTTCGTCGCCGCGTAGTGGGCCCATTCCCCTGGTGCTCCCGTGTGCGCCGCGCGGGAAGAGATATTTACGATCGCACCGCCCGTTCCACCTCGCCGCGTCGACATACGCCGCACCGCCTCGCGAGCGCACAACATCGCGCCGGCCACGTTTACTGCGAAGACCTTATTAATTGCCTCTCTCGACACTTCCTCCACCCGCGCAAACCCGCCCGTCACGCCCGCATTGTTGACGAGCCCTTTGATGGGGCCCAACTCCCGCTCCGCTGTTTCGAACAGGCGTACGATGTGCTCTTCGTGCGCGACGTCGGCTCGAATCGCGACTGCGCGTCCTCCACCCGCCACGATCTCATCGACCACCTGTTTCGCCTCGGCCTCACCGCTGAGGAAGTTGACGGCAACCGCGTATCCGCGCTCCCCAGCGAGCCGGGCCACCGCCGCGCCAATCCCACGGCTCGCCCCGGTGACGATGAGTGCGCCGAGTTCCTCTTGGCTGGTCATCGAATCGTTGGATTCTGGATCGTACGGGAAGATCAACTTCTCTGCAGTTTGTACTCAATCTTTCGCTCGCCGCTCAGGTCGTCGACTAAGAGCCAAGCGCTAGAAGCACTACACCTTCACCGCCTCCCGCTTCCCATGCATCATTTCCACCACTGCCTCATAAACTCGCTTGCGGGTCTCGTGCCGTTCGTACGCCCGCGTGATGTAACGGACGTGCACTTCGATGCCTGAGCCGGTGGGAACCACGTTGATCCCAGGCCTGGCCGAGAGCGTCTGCACGCGATATTTCGCCGTCGCCTGCTGCCACTCCGCTTCCGCCTTGCCGGCGTTCGCGGCCGTTTCCTTCTCCACGATTTTTTGAATTCCGTCGATCACCGGGTATGGGTCCTGCCCCGCCGGAATCAGCACTTGCAGTTCGTCCCACATCCACTGGCCTGAGGTGGTGAAGTTGAAGAAGTGTCCTTCAATGGCGAAGCTGTTCACAAAGGAAACGCGGCGGCCGGTGGGATGTCCCGCGTCGCTCCAACTGCCGGTCTCGAGCAGCACCGTCTTCAGCAATCCGACCTCAACCACTTCTCCGCCTACACCGTTGATCTCCACCCAATCGCCCACCCGAACCCCGTTGTTCCCCATCAGCACGAACCAGCCGAAAAACGCGACGATAAAGTCCTTCATGGCGACCGTGAGGCCGGCGCCAGCCAGTCCGAGAACGGTGGTGGCCTGCGTGGGCAGGCCAAAGACGATGAATAAGATCAGCACGGCGCCTGCCGCCTGCGCCGCAAATTTCACCACCGCGCGCAGGGTATCGATTCGCCGGTTCTCCGCTTTCATCCCCGTGAACAAGCGTTCGATCAACCGGTTCGCCACGTACACCGCGACTAGAACCAGCAGGATTCCCAGCGTCGATTCGATCAGGTTATGCAGCGCGGCCCGTTCGCGAGTTTCAACCAGCGCAATCCAGGCGGTGTAGACGTCCCTCAGTTCCTGCTCGTCCTGCACCCGGCGTCCCAGGTCGGCAAGATTTTTCTGATCGCGGGTGTACTGTTTCAGAGAATCAAGCGCCGTCTTCGCCGCCGACCTCGACTCCTCGCGACTCGCCGCCTTACTGTTTTTCGAGAATCCCGTTGCCTGCTGCTTGGCGCCTTCGCGGCTCTCCTTGTCTTTCTCGACCTGCATGGCCAGGGTGGCGTGCCGCTGAGCCAGCCGCTGCTGCTTGGCGGTGGTCTCATCGCGCGCTTCCTGAAGAAGCGCTTGTTTCTCGCGCCAGGCCCGCCAGGCCCGGAACACGCTCAGCAGGGTATGCGTCTGGTAATCCTGCTCATGCGGATTTACAGCCGACCCCGGCGCCACCGCGTTATGATCGCCGGCCTCGTGTTCTGCCTGCAGTCGTTTGATCTTTGACTGCGGATCGCCGCCGGCCTGCTCCAGATCCTCCCCCGCGTCGTCCACTTCGTCCTGGTCCAGATCCATCTGCGCCTTGGCGACGTCGATCTGATCCTGCAGGTTGTCCTTTTGCGCTTCGGGGGCCGCGGCCAGCTTGCGCGTCAGCAGTTTAATGTTTTCCTGATCTTCCTTGAGCGTCTGCTCGGCCTTTAACTTGCGGTCGGCGATCTCCTTGGCCTCGGCAGAAAGCGGGGGCGGATTTTCTTCCGCGGTGCGCAGGGCATCGAAGAACGAGAGGTCGACCTCGTGATCGGCCACTTTTTCTGCCTGATGCGCCAGCTGTCGTTCTTCCGGAGTACCCGCCACGGCGCCCGTGCGCCGCGCTGTTTGCAACGGACGCTGGTCGACCAGCGGATGCGGCGAGGCCGACACCTTGCGTCCCCCCAGTTTCTTTCCCGGCGTGGCAGCGGTATCGTCACTGGCCGCCGGCAGGTCGCGCGTCCACACCATTCCCAGGATGGCCGCAGCCACCAGCAGAATTAGCACGGTCGCCGTAATCCAATGCCGAACTTTCATAAACTTCGAATCTATCGTAGAGACGTATTTGCTAAGTCTCTCTAGGCAAGGCCGCTCTCGTCAGACCAATGTAACAAGAAACGAGGGCGGCCCGCGACCGCAGAGGTTCCATGTGTGGCCAAATCTTGGCCGCGCTATCCTCCACCCGGCCTGACGTTCGTAATCTCCCGCGACCTAATCGGTGCCCATAGAATTGTCACATGAGCGCCATGCTCGAATGCCTGCGATCGATCCTCGACGAGCCCTGGAAGCCGGTTTCGCGCCCGGCGCTGGTGGCGTGGTTCGTCTTTTACGGCGCATTTCTGGCCTACGCGTTCTCCGCCCACGGCGGATTCCTCTTCATCGACAATGCCAACCTGGTCGTCCACGAAGGCGGACACAATCTGTTGGGCTGGTTCGGCCCTACGCTCGGCCTCTGGGGAGGCACGCTGCTGCAATGGTTGGTCCCGTTTCTCCTGGCCGCATACTTCTTCACCCAACGCCAAACCGCAGGCTTCGTCTTCTGCCTGTTCTTCTTTTTCGAAAACTGGCTCTACACCGCGACCTACATGGCCGACGCCCGCGCGCAGGCCCTTCCGCTGGTCACGACGGGCGACCCAGATTTCGTCGAGCACGACTTCTATGCCATCTTCTCCAGCCTCGGCGTGCTGGACGATGACACGAAGATCGCTGCGATCGTCCGATTACTCGGCTGGGTCGGAATGCTAGCCGTGGTGGGATGGCTTGCCGCGAGAGACAAAACGGTCCCCAAGTAGCGACGGCGTGCGGTGCGCCATTTCTCGCGCGTTTTGTGCGCGAGAAGTTGGGGACCTCGGAGCTACCTACGGAACCCAGTCCCCGATAAAAATATTCGTCTCGTGCGGTGCTTTGGCGTTGCGGTTCGACGCCCACACCAGCTTTTTGCCATCGGGCGAGAACATAGGGAAGCCGTCGAAGCCGTCGCTGTAGGTAACGCGCTCGAGGCCGGTACCGTCGGGGTTGACGAGCCACAGTTCGAAGTTTCCCATGCCGCCCGTGGCGTGCGTCTCGGGATCGTAATTCGACGAGAAAATAATTTTCTTGCCGTCGGCAGTGAAAGCCGGCCCGAAACTCGCCGCCCCCAGGTTGGTGATCTGCCGCTTGTCCGAGCCGTCAGCCTTCATGACCCAGATTTCGAGTGACGTTGGCCGGATCAGGTTCTGCCCCAGCAGTTCTTTGTAGTCGGCGATGTCCTTTTCCGTCAAGGGATGATACGCGCGGTAGACGATCCACTTGCGATCGGGCGAGAAGGTCGGGCCTCCGTCGTAGCCCAACTCGTGCGTGAGTTGCTTGACGTTCTTGCCATCCGCGTCCATCGAGTAAATGTCGAGATCGCCGTTGCGCACGGAAGTGAAAGTGATCTTCTTGCCGTCCAGCGAGATGGTCGCCTCCGCGTCGTAGCCGGGCGTGTTGGTCAATTGCTTCAGGTTTGTTCCATCAGGATTCGCCGTGAATATGTCGTATCCGGAATACACCGCCCACACGTAACCCTTGGAAAAGTCCGGGCGCGGCGGGCATTCCGGGCTAGCCAGGTGCGTCGAGGCATAGAGAATCTTGTTGCCGTCGGGATAGAAATAGCTGCAGGTGGTGCGTCCCTTTCCGGTCGAGACCATGTGCTGGTCGCTGCCGTCGATGTTCATGATGAAGATCTGATCGCACTTCACATCGCCGTGTGACGACTGAAAGATCAACTTCTTGCCGTCGGCGGAAAAATAGGCCTCGGCATTCTGCCCTCCAAAGGTGAGCTGATGCACATGGCGCAGATGTTTTTCCCGCACAGTGGCCATGTCGGGTGGGTTTGCGGTTTGCGCCGGTAAGGCTGCAGATATGACCAAGAAACAAACCAGGAGAGTGATAAAAATGTGTTTCATGACGATGGCCGCTAGTGTAGCAAGCGATGGCCTCGTTCACCAACGTGGAGAATCTGTTGCCGTTCTTGTTCACGTCGTTTGCGGTCAAGAGCTTTTATCTGCCCCGAGCACAAAGCATTGAACCGCGAGTTCGAAGGCAGCCCAAGCACGCTAAGAAGAACAAAAACGATCAGTGCTGATTTCACACGGCGGGAGTAGAATGAGCCAATTTTAGGGAGGCTCGATGAAATCCTTGGTACCGATTCTCGTCGTTGCTTTTCTTGTCGCTCCGATCGTGTTTCCACCGCGCGCCATGGTCTCGGCGTCTCCGAAAGCGAGCGCCGATACGCTCAAGCGACTGGAAGGCGAATTCATGAAAGCCGCCGCCGAACGCGGCTCGCAAGGATACATGTCGTATTACGCCGACGATGCGATCGAAGTCCCCAATGGCGCGGCGATCATTCATGGGAAGGTAGAGATTGCCAAGACCATGGGCTTTCTCGACGACAAAAGCAATCACCTTACGTGGACTCCTGTCGGTGGCGACATCTCCGCATCCGGTGATCTCGGTTATACCTACGGCGAGTATGAGTTCCACTCCAAAGACAAGGACGGCAAGCCGTCGATCGAATACGGCAAGTACACCAGCATCTGGAAGCTGCAAAAGGATGGAAGTTGGAAGGTCGTCCTTGACATGGGGAACGCCAGTCCGCTGCCAAAGTAAAAAGAAGTTTCGCTGCGAGTACTGGTTTGCGACGGAGGTCATATGGCAAGGCTGAAAGTTCTGCTCTTCCTGATTGGTCTGACGGTTTCGCTAACCGCGGTGGCAGCAGACTTCTGGGTCAAGAAACCCTATCAGAACTGGTCGGCAGACGAAGCGCGCCGCATGCTGGAAGAATCTCCGTGGGCCACGACATATACTCTGAGCGGCATTCAGACCAACGCCTTCGGCAATGACGCACCCTCGAACACTGGCTACCGGGGTGAGATGGAAGGCAATCCTACCGTCAGCTACAACCTTCAGTTTCGTTCTGCAGCGCCCATTCGACGAGCCCAGGTGCGTACCTCCCAACTCAACTCGCATTACGACAAAATGAGCGCGGAACAAAAGGCGGCCTTCGATACCAGCGCAGCGAAATTTCTGGCGACCGCGTTTTCGGACCGCATCATCGTTTCGGTCACCTTTCACTCTAACGTCCAGAACTATGAGAGCTTGCTGCGGAACTATTGGGCTGGCCAGAGCCTGGCCAAACTCAGCATGACTGTGTATCTGAATACCAACTCAGAGAAGCTGGGTCTGATCGACTACAGCTACAAGGAAGATACGTTTCAGTTCACCTTTAAGCGTCCCAAGCAAATCTCTCCGGATGAGAAACTCGGAGTTGAATTTGTTCACCCCAGAATCGACCGAGTCGCCCAGCAGCGCATACTCCAGGAATTCAGTGTGAAGAAAATGCTGGTGGATGGAGAACCCGCCTTCTGATGGCGCATGGGAAAGCAATTCATGTTATCGCACGCATTTACCAGCCCTGCCTCAGCGGAGCCGCGCCCGTAGCCGGGGGTCGTCAGCGGCGAGGTAATTTCCGGGAAAATGTGGGTCAATATTTCTCGGGGCTTTGCGCTTCTACGTAGAATCAACAGGTTATCAGCGAAACGGACGGGTTGTCGGAGGTCCCTATTGTATCAGCAGGTTAAAAAATGAATGTTGGCGCTTCCTATAGCATTAGAGATATAAAGAACGCCAATCCACTTTCCCGTCATCCTGGGGCTCTTTCCGTTTCTCGGAGGCGAAGGCTTGATTAGATCCAAGCCGGATCGTCGTAACTACGCAATCCTAGGCCTCTCTAGGAGCATCTGACAAAGCGTTGTGCCGGGCGATTGGGCGATGCGAATGTCTCTAGGTGCCGAAAGGCCCGGTTGCGACCCGGGCCAGATTCTCCAGTTCGCGTAAGTACATCGGCCGCAGCAGCAGAGTGCTGAGAGACTTTTCGATAATGCCGAGGAATCCGGATCGTACCTTCAGCTCCGTTGAGATCGTTACGCGAGAATCTGCGGGAGCTGGGCCTTGGTCCACCGTAAACGTCGTCACCGCCCCGTTAGCGTCGAGATCGGTCTCGACCAGCACGCGACCGGGCTCGGGCTCAGTGACGGCGGCCCGGAACGTCTGCTTCTTGCCAAAGACGCTCATCTGAAACCGAATCACCGTCCCGGCGCCGACGCCTCCCTGCTCGACCACCAGGCCGCTGAACTGTTTGGGAACGATGCGGGGATGTCCGTCCTGGTAGTTGGCAATCAGAGCGTACACCCGCTCGCGGCGCGCCGGAATCACCGCGGATGCGGTGATGAGGTGTTTGTCGGGCTTGTTGTCGTTCATTTCTTAATCTAAGCGGCTTACCCTAAAACGGTTTAGTCCGAATTCTAACAGCGGGATTCACTTGTGAAAGTGATTGCGAATCGCTTCCGCCTGCACCCGGGTCACGACAGCCGACAGGGCCGCGGCGTCTGCCTGCTTGACGGCCTGCACGCTGCCGAAGTGTTCGAGCAGACGGCGGGTCGTGCTCGCGCCCACGCCGGGGATTTCCAACAGTTCCGTGGAACGGTCGCGCATCTGGCGGCGCTTGCGATGAAAAGTCACGGCAAAACGGTGCGCCTCGTCGCGAATGAGCTGAATTAGATGCAACACGGGGGAATGGTGATCGAGCGCGATCGGATCTCGTTCCTGCCCGTAGACATAGAGAATCTCTTCGCGCTTGGCGATGGCGGCTAACGGCTGGTTGATGATTTCCAGCGCGTCGAGCGCAGTGGCGGCGGCGTGCAGTTGGCCCAGGCCTCCGTCGATCAAGACCAGGCTCGGCAGCGGCTTGTTTTCTTCCTGCAGTCGTTTGTAGCGGCGGGTGACGACCTCGCGCATAGAAGCAAAATCGTCGACGCCTTCGACCGTTCGAATGATGAACTTGCGGTAATCGGACTTCTTCATTTTGCCGTCTTCCCACACCACCATAGAAGCGACCGTCTCTGCGCCCTGAATGTGCGAAATGTCGAAACACTCGATGCGCTGGGGCAGTTCGGGCAGGCTGAGCGTTTCTCGCAGTTCTTCCTGAATCTTGCGGGCGCTGGGCTGGAGCACCCGGAAGCGCTGGTCGTAGGACTGCTTGGCGTTGTTTCCGGCGAGATCGATGAGCGAGCGCTTGTCTCCGCGCTGCGGCACCAGGATATGTACGCGTGAGGGGCGGGCACTGGCGCCGGCCTCTTGCTCAGTGAGCAGGTCTTCCAGTTCTTCACGGTCCTCAAAATCAACCGGCACGTAGAGGTTGCGTGGGACATACGGCTGGCCGATGTAGAGCTGCTTGAGCAGTGCGGAGAAAAACTCTCCGGGAGAAAACAGGTCGTGTGGGGACAGTTCATGTGGGGACAGCCGCCCCCGGCTGTCCGTGCCGAGCGAAGCTCGGCTGGGGTTTGCTTCGGGATCATCGTTCCTGTCGGCAGAGTGCGCTGGCGAGCTTTGCTCGCCTGGACAGCCGATGGCGGCTGTCCTCACATGCTCTTCATTTTTGCGGGGCTCATGGTCTGGATCAGGTTCCGGGGCTCCAGCAAACTGCGGCAGGTCTTCCCAGAAGAACTCGCGGCGGTCGACCATCTTGCCGCCCCGCATGTGGAACAGGTTCACGGCCAACATGCCGTTTTCGCAGTGGTAGCCGAAGACGTCGGCATCATCGCCTTCGGCGGCGGCGATGCGCTGGCGTTCCTGCAACTGCTCGACGGTCGAGATCAGATCGCGATAGCGCGCAGCACGCTCGTACTCCTGCGCCGCCGCAGCTTGCTCCATGCGGTCGCGCAGCGAACGCGCCAGGTCCGTGGGACGGCCTTCCAGAAACAGCTTCACGTCCCGCACCGCTTCCTGATACATCTCCGACGTAGTCAACTCCTTCACGCATGGGCCCAGACAGCGCTTGATGTAGTACTGCAGGCAGGGACGCGGATGAAAGCGGGTCAGGTCGACCTTGCACGACGGAATCAGAAAGTTGCGGTGGATCAGGTCGACGATGCGATACGCGAGGTTGGCAGGGAAGTAGGGGCCGTAGTATTCGCTGCCGTCCTTGCGCAGGCGTCGGGTGACGTAGACCCGCGGCCAGCGCTCGGCGAGCGTGAGCTTCACGTAGGGGTACGTCTTGTCGTCGCGAAGCAGGATGTTGAACCGCGGCTTGCGCTGCTTAATCAGGTTGTTTTCGAGCGCCAGAGCTTCTTTGTTGTTGGCGACCACGATGTAGTCGACGTCGACCGCCTCGCGCACCAGCGTGCCGGTCTTGGCGTCTTCCCAGCGGCCTTCGTGAAAGTAGCTGGAGACGCGGCTGCGCAGGTTCTTCGCCTTCCCCACGTAGATGACTTCACCCTCGGCATTCTTGTACAGATACACGCCGGGTTCGGCGGGGATCGTGCGGATTTTCTGGAGAAGATCCATCGCTGGGCCGCTCGGTTCGCCTTTTCATTTTATTGGATCGACCAGGCTTTCCAAGGTGTCGATGTCGTGTGTCGCCCGGGAATGCCTTGAGCTGCAAAGGCCGCGCAAGGTAAATAACGGTTCCTAGGCCGTGTCGGCGAGATCAAGGGGCTGATCCGAATCCCTCCATTCGGAAGGGCTTCTCGCGCACGTGAGGGTCCTAATCTGAGCCCAACCGTATAAAATTTCCCTTCCCTATGTGGGCTTTGCGTTCCTGAGGGTTCTGGTGCGGCGGTTGGACCAGCCCCTTGGATTTCGCAAGCCCTTGAAAACGTATATACTTAGGTTGGATAGTCGCAGTTCAGAAAACTGGCATGTCCCGTGCAAAAGTGGAACGCGGGACTTGATAGCATTCGGAAATTCCCAGGACCTCAGGATTTGCAAGCGGCGCGGGGCGACCCAGCGCACGTGACGACAAAGATGGACTAAGGAGCCTTACCCATGACCCGCACTTCGTTAGTAATCTGCTTAGTCGCCAGTATGGCGGCCACTGTAGGCTGCACCAGCAAGAACTACGTGAAGCAACAAACCACGCCGTTGATCAACAAGACCAACGAACTCGACGACCTGACCGCGAAAAATTCCAAGGACATCAAGGACGTTGACGCCCGGGTGCAATCCGGACTAGCCGCCGTGAATGCCAAGACGGCCGATGTGGAGCAGAAGGCGCAAGCCGCCGGACAGAACGCAACGCAGGCACAGCAGGTAGCCGATGCCGCCAATACCCGAGTGGGCGTGCTCACCGATACGGTTGCCAATCTTGATAACTATCACGCCGTCGCCGAAACCTCGGTGAAGTTTGGCTTCAACAAAGACAACCTGACACCGAAGGCGAAGGAAGCTCTGGATCAGCTTGCGGGCAGCATTGCCTCCACCAAGGGCTACATCATTGCGCTCGAAGGCGGAACCGACTCGGTGGGTCCGGCGGACTACAACTACGATCTGAGCCAGCGCCGTGCCAACTCGGTGATTCAGTATCTGGCCTCGAAATACAACGTGCCCGCGCACAAGATTTATGTGATTGGGCTGGGCAAGGACAAGCCGGTGGAATCGAACAAGACTTCCTCAGGCCGTGCCGACAACCGCCGCGTGGATGTTCGCCTGATGACGAACACAATGGGCGGCAGCGCCCCGGCCTCGACCCCGACGACAGGGCAGAACAATCCGTCGTCCATGTAAGGGAACGAAAAGTTTACCCTCCTCCCCGGAGGACTTCGCCAACCAGGCCGCTCAACGCCTCCCCCTGAGCGGCCTGTTTTTTAGCTCCTAGCTTCTAGCTCGATCTGGAGCGATTTGACTCGGACGAGTAGGATTGCAGGCATGTCGACTGCATTCTCCCGTCGGTCGTTTGTTGCCATGTCGGCGGTATTGCCTTGGGCCTTTCGTGAGCTCGCTTCGGGCGCGGCCCGGGCGTCGTCGATTCCGGTTGGATTGGAACTCTACTCCGTGCGGGACTCGCTGAACAGCGATCTTGAGGGCACGGTGCGGGCGGTCGCGAAGATGGGATACCAGGCGGTCGAGTTTTACGCTCCCTACTTTGAATGGACCGAGCCGCAGGCCAAAGGGATGCGCAAATTGCTCGATGATCTGGGCATCAAGTGCTACTCGACCCACAACAACGAAGACTATTTCAGCGCGAACAACATTGAACGGGCGCGTGACCTGAACCTGATTCTGGGTACGAAGTACATGGTGCAGGCGTGGAGCGATCCCAAGCCGGATCTTGATGGTTGGAAGACACTCGCTGGCAACCTGAATGCGGCTGCCGAGAAACTCGCGCCTGTCGGACTCAAGGTTGGGTACCACAATCACCAGGCCGAGTGGAAGGCGGTGGGCGCACAGCGGCCGATGGAGATTTTAGCCGCGAATACGAAGCCGACCGTGATGCTGCAGTTGGATGTGGGGACCTGCCTGGAGGGAGGAGCCGATCCGGTGGCGTGGATTCGAGCCAACCCGGGGCGCATTCGGTCCATCCATTGTAAAGACTGGTCGCGCGATCCCGAGAAAGGCTACAAGGTTCTGTTGGGCGAAGGCGTAGCGGATTGGAAGGGCATTTTCCGGGCTGCGGAGAGCGTCGGCGGAGTGGAGTACTACCTGATCGAGCAGGAGGGGAGCCGGTTTTCCGAACTTGAAACTGCGCGGCGATGTCTCGATGCGTATCGCGCGACGCGCGAAGGACGGTAAAATAAAGCTATGCGCAGTTTGTTTTTGCTGTTTCTGCTGGGCAGCGCGGCACTGTGGGCCCAGAGTTCTTCCGGGACCTCCAACTCGGCGCCGTCGAAGCAGGATTCGGAATCCTCTTCCACCGCATCGCCGCCTTCATCCTCGTCCCAGTCCGATTCGAAACCGGCTCGCCGGCCGAACCTGGATGCACCGCGCTCGGATCGCGTGCGTGCGGATTCGCTCGAAGAGGGGGAGAGTTCGAGTAAAGATTCGCAGATCGATCTGAGTCCGCCGCCGGATGACGCTGATGTGCACCCGAAGAGTTCGGACATGCTTATGGATGCGGAAGGATCGACTGGGAATGCCGATGTGAGCGAGTTCCATCCCTGGGATCCGCACAAGGCGGCGAAAGACATCGAAGTGGGCGACTTCTATTTCAAGCGGAAGAACTACCGCGCGGCCGAAGATCGCTATCGCGAGGCGCTGGTTTACAAGGACAACGACGCCATGGCGACGTTTCGACTGGCGGTCTGCCTGGAAAAAATGGATCAGCTGTCGGAAGCCCAGAAAGAATACGAGAACTATTTGAAAATCCTTCCTTACGGGCCTCAAGCCGCAGATGCGAAGAAGGCGATCGATCGATTGAAGGGGCCGGCCGCGAGCGCGAAACCGGCGAAATAAGAACTCAACCTTCTTCGTACCTAAAATGTCTTCCGAGTTCTGTGCCTAGCTCAGCTTGTGTTGTCATCGTGAGGCGGACGCTGTTTGCCCGCCTAGGACCTGTGCAACTGGCGGGCTGCATGGGTCCTTCGGCGCCAAAGAACGGCGCCTCCTAATGAACAACTTCGATACGTGCCGCCTGTTCATTCCTCTTTTAACCCGCTGAAAGCGGGTCCCTGGCTCAGGATGACAAGACCTTGCCATGGCAGAACCCTGGGGTGCCTTTCAAACCAGATACACTCACTGCGATAGGCGCACTTGGTCCGTTAAGCGGCCAGGGTCAGTTTCTACTTTTTGGGGGACTTGGGGTGGAGTTCGCGGTGACCATTGCCCGCGCGACTCTTTTTGCCTTCGCCGAGGATCAGATTCGCGGGCCACTTGGGGCCGGACTGAGCCAGCCGCCTGGATCGGGCCGCATCGACGATGGCGTCGCAGGTATCGAGGCAAGCGTGAACTGTCTGGACGCGGAGGGCGCCCTCGAAACGGCCACGAATAATCAGCATCACGGCGCCGTGCATCAGCGACCAGAGACCCATCATTACGCGCGTGTGTTGCCGCGGAGTTCCTCCCAGATGTTTAGTGAGGCGGTCGCGCAGGAGATTGAACGAAGGCCAAGACTCGTGCAGGGAAGGCGGCTTGCCTACTCCATCAAACAGCACTTCGTATGCGTAGCTGTGATCCAGGGCGAACTGGATGTAGCGCTCGACGGATTCGCGCAGGGTGCGGGCGCGGCTGACGGCGGCAAACAATTCGCGCCGGGTCTCCATGCGCAGGGAGCGCAAGATGTCGTCCCGGTCGCGGTAACGCTCGTAGACGGTGGGCGTGGTGGTGCCTGCCGCCTTGGCGACGGCGCGCATAGTGAGGGCCTTCTCGCCGCCGCGAGCCCACAGCCGCGAGGCCGCATCGAGAATGCGCTGCTCCAAATCAGGATCGGGTTGACGGGGCACGCCTCCTCCAACACTGCCGCGATGCACTGCGTTTCGTTAACGCTGTGTGTACTTACTGCGCCGTTGACGATTTGGCGCCGATATTTTCCACAGGAAATTCCCTTTGCCGAGCCACACGCTTAAGCAATTGACTGCATCGGCCGACGTTCTATTGAATTTCTTTTCCAGATCAGGGCCCAGATCACGCAGAAAGAAGAAGCACCGAGGAACAAATGAGCGCGTACGGCGGCGGATTCTTCCCCATGACGCAAGCGGCGAACGCTAGCAGAAACTATTTTTCTACCCGGATGAACTCACCTGAGGAAGCGTTCACCGCGACCGTCAGTTTGGAATTGTCGCGTCCGGTTCCGAAGATGACGTGCCACACGAGTTCGTTGGTGTTGTGGTTCCAATCGCAAACGTAGACGACCGGAGTGTCGGGCTCCTTCTCAAGAATCTTGTCCCCGCCGTGTTTCTGCGCCGCGGCGAGAGCCTGGTCGGAATCGACTTTGAGGAAAGCCATGTCAAAGACTTGAGTGGAAGCGTTGGAAGCGCTGTAGCTGTCTTCGATTCCGGGATTGACTCCGCGCTCGGGCGCGCCCTCGGCTGTGCTGCCCGAAAAGGTATAGGACTTTTCCGAGCGCATACCGGGGGAGGCGAAGCTGCCGCGCCAGATCGCCGACTTGCCGTCATGTCCGTTGGCATCGCTTGTGGGAGTGGACTCCAGGCGATACGGCCTGGCGTCCTGGTTCCAGCCACGCGCCGCGACGTAAACCTTTTGGAAGGCCGAGCGCGCCGTAATTAACTCAGGCTTCTTGACTTCGGGTTTGGTCTCAGCCGGCTTGCTGGGCTCCGAACTGCATGAGGTGAGAGCGACAAGAGCCACGATGAGTAGTGCTGAAAACCACACTCGTAAGGTTCCGAGCCGAGTTGAGAGTGGGGCTCCGGGCCCGGGCGCTCGATTCCCGAACTTCGTGCGGGCAAGGCTAGACGTCTTCATGACATCCTTCCTGTTATAACGTTGCTGGGTTTTATCGCCGCGAAACATTCTACCCGAAGCGGCGGAAAAGGTAAGTGACTGACATGGACCGCCGTCTCAAAAGGCTGCAGGAGGAGATTGCGTCGGCCATTGCGGGGCTGTCGCCAGAGCAGTTGAGTTTGCATCCGGTGGGTAAGTGGTGTACCGGTGAGGTGCTGGAGCATCTGTATTTAACCTATACCGGAGAACGATTAAAGGATTCAGCCGCGTGCTAGAGGCTCAGAAGGTGAAGGTGACGCCGCCGACGTGGAAGCTGCGCAGGAATAAGCTCGTGGTGTTCGGTTTCGGTTACCTGCCGCCCGGCAGCGAAGCGCCGCCGTTCGCCCGTCCGCGCGGCTGCCGGTCGAGAACGTGCTGGCTGAGATTGTGCCGAAGATCGGGGAGATGGACGATGTCATCGCGCGCTGCGAACAGTGCCTGGGTAGGGGCAACTTGCTGGATCATCCGATCCTGGGGCCGCTCACGGGCGCGCAGTGGAGAAAGTTTCATCTGGTGCACGGTCTGCATCATCTGGCGCAGATTCGACGGCTGCGTGACGGTGGAGCGCCAAAATGAATGTCAGAGGTAAGAGTTGATTGCGGGGCCGCTTGGCTTCGCCCGCGCGGGATAGCCCTTCAACTTCGCTCAGGGCAGGCTGCGGCGGCTGTCCCCATGTGGCTTGTGAGAATCCTGACAAGACCTGAGAAATCTACACTGGACCTGAAATAAATTGAGCGCCGGGATATGGCCTCCGGCGCTCCGATTGTCCGTCGTGTACTTTCCCTTATTGCTCGCGGGCCGACGCGGGGACTCCCGCTTTGCGGGCGTCTTCCTGCATGTCGTCGAGCTTCTGCTTGGCGTCATCGAGGGCTTTTTGTTTGTCAGCGATTTGCTGCTTGTATTCGGCGTCCTGTTTGTCCCAGTCGGCCTGATTGCGGATGCGGTTGCCGGCATCGGCATACATGGCGGCAGCGCGAATCTGATATTCGCGTTGCAGCACGTTGAGTTCGCGAGCCAACAGATCGATTTGTTCCTTCTGCGCAGTGAGCTTGTCCTCCCACTGTTTGATGGCGGCCTGCCTGGCGGCTTCCTTCTCGGCTTCTTCCTCTGCCGGGGTCTTGGCGGTGCTCTTGAGCGGGGCCTTATCATCGGCGGGCTTCGCCTCGCTCTTCAGCGGAGCCTTTTCTTCTGCCGTGGATTTGGAGTCTGCCGCAGATTTAGTGTCGGCCGCGGACTTGGCGTCAGCGGGGGCCTTGGAGTCGCCCGACGGGGCAGCTTTGTTCTCGCCTGCGGCGGGAGTTGCGTTGGTCGACTCGGCAGTCTTGGCCTCGCCGGAATTCTCGGTGGTCGCACCCTCCGCTGCCGGAGCCGGGCCTATGATCGAGAGCTTTGTGTCCTTGGGCAGATTGTCATTGTCGAAGACCTTCTGCTTAGGCGCGGGAGCCTTGCGGACCTGGCGGGCGTAGTCCCCGAGCGACGATTCGCCCGATTGAGACTGATTCTGCGCGAGTGCCGAAAGGCCAAGCAGACCGACCGACAGCACGAGCCCGATTCCATTGCATGCGATACGCTTCATAATTCCCACCTTTTCCTTTGTCGGTTTCTCTGGAACGGCCAACCACACCGACCAGCCCGTCATTTCTTTTTTCCGTGCAGACCTCATCGTCCAAAACTGTTTTGTCCAGACTCCCACGTGTCAATCCACTGAGCCTGCGCCTGCCGCAACGCCGGCGCGCTTTTCGGTCAAGAATCCTCCCAGGCTGCGATCCAGATCCGCGGCCTCGTGCGCGATATCCGCGGCCAGTTGTCGGGCCTCGGCCGGATCGCCGGCCGCCGCCAGTTCCTGGGCGTAGCTGGAAATGGTGGTTAGCGAAGTGCGCAGCCGCAGCGCCATTTCGGCTGAGATCTCGCCACGCTGCGCTTGCTGGCGACGGATGTGCTCCAACTCGCTGAGGTCGTTGATCAGACAGGCGACGCCCAGCAGACTGCCATCGGCCGCGGGCACCGGAGAGACGGTGACTGAGAGGAAACGGCTCTCGCCCAGCGGCGTTTCGTATTCCGCTTCCACCTCGCGCCGGTCGCCGCCTTCATGAAGGACTACGTCGACCTCGTCGGCCAGTCGGATTTCGTCGAATGTTTCGTCGCCTGTTCCGTCGGGGAAGACGCCCGATGCGGCCGCGTTGCTGACCACGGCGCCGCGGAAGATATCCTCCGCACACATTCCGGTGGTCGAGGCGAAGCCCAGGATTTCTTTGGCCGCCGGATTGCTGGTCTTCACCAAGCCGTTCGTCCCGAAGACGAGCACGCCTGAGGAAAGGTTGAAGAGCACGGCCTGGCTGAGTGTCTCGGTGGTACGGGCGCGATACTGCTCCGCCTGCCATTGCACTTGCAACTCATGTTTCTGCTGTTTGAGTTGCTGGATCACGGTGTTGTAGACGTGCATAGGGAACGCTTCTAAGGCGGGCGCCGACTCAGACGAAATATCGGCTTCGTCGGTAATACTTTTGCGCAGCAGGCGGATGAAAATCAGGCCCAGCAGAAAAGCAAAGCTGGCGCAAAAGAAAACGACGGCCGCGCGCAACACCACCGGGTTGGCCATGATTTTCACCAGAGCCTCCCGTACCAGCGCAGAAATTGATTGCCAAAGAAGAAAGCGAAAAGGGCCATGCTGCCGAGGAAGACGCCGAACGGCAACTGGTAGTAGCGGTAGACCATCTGCGCTGACTGCCATCCGCGGCGGCGGGCGGCCTGCGCATTCGCCAGCCGTTTCATGAAGCGATGCGTGCGCTTCAGCCATACGACCAGCACCGTGGTCAAGCCGAACAGGGAGCCAGCAATCGAAGCTGTGAAGACCGTGAAGACGGTCAGCTTCATGCCCAGGAAGGCTCCCACCATGGCCATCAGCTTGACGTCGCCAAGACCCATGCCCTCAGTGCCGCGCCAGCGCAGGTATATGGCGCCAGCGCCGTAAATGAACGACGCGCCGAGAGCGGCGCCCAGCAGGGAATCGACGAGCGACACCATCCGCATGGACAGCTCGCCACTGAAAGGCAGGTTCACCATTCCGGGAAGAAACTGTGAAGCCAGGTCATTGACCGGAACGAGCAGGCTGAAGACGAGGCCGACAGCGAGTCCGGGGAGCGTCATCTTGTCGGGCAGCAGCTTGGTCTCAGCGTCGGTGAAGATCAGGCCCAGCAGAAGAAATGCAAAGGTGCAGTATTTCAGGGTGGAAAGCGTGGGACCGAAGTACCAATAACAGGCAAGAAACAACGCGCCAGTCAGCAGTTCGATGGTGAGATAGCGAGGCGAGATGCGCGCCTTGCAGTGGCGGCAGCGGCCGTCGAGAATCAGCCAGCTCAGGACCGGAACATTGTCATAGAGGGCGATGGGATGCTTGCACTGCGGGCAGGCCGAACGCGGCGTCACAACCGAGATGCCCAGCGGCAAGCGGTAGATACACACGTTCAGAAAGCTGCCAAAGGCCAGCCCAAGGACAAAAATCGCCGATGCGATGACCGGATCCACGTGGCTTTGTTTGCGTACCCTCCGGAGCCGCGCACGCGGTCAGGCGTGAGCGTGATGTCGGGAGAACGCAGGAATCTCCTGATCTTTGCGAAAATCTAGTTTCGAATCTGAGTTTCGATTCTGGTTGGATTATAAGGCGATGATCCGGTGGGGCCTAAGGTACCGAAGTCACTGCCCAACCGGCCAATGGGCAGTAAGACATTGACGGTGGGAGAGTTAGGAGCGTCGCGGCCGACGCTCCCTCCGGTTGCTCGACTACCGCTCGGCCACCAGGACGACAGAGGTCTGACCGACCGTGTTCTACTGCTGGCTAGCAGGCGGCGGGGGTGCCGCAGCTTCCTGCTTGACCTGGGTTTCGGTCTGATCGGCCGCCTGTTGTTGGTCCTGCAGAGTTTTCTCCGCCGTCTTATCGGGCGCCGGGGTCGGGATATCCGATTCCACGACACCGGTATCTGGCGCCTTTGGAATACCGCCTGTACCCTGTTTCTTCGCCAGTTCGCCCATCCCGTTGTTGAGTTTTTCCTCGAAGTGGTTTCGCATTTCCTGCAAGTCGTCCACTTTAACGGCTATAGTTTGCCCGGCCGCGCAGTCGGACCCTTTGCTCGCCGAGACGCTTGCGTTCACCATGTTTTCCGCATCCGGAGTGTCGGTGAGCCGCGTGAGTACGTCACCCGCTGTAAGCCCGCATTCCTGCCCGTTCGCCGTTACGGTGAGGTCGCTGTCGACAACAAAGGTCCGGCGGGCGGGATCGAGTGCCGGCGGAACTTCTTCATCGTTCTTGGCCGGACTATTGGCGGGAGCACTGGCTGGGGCCGGCGCTGCCTGGGCGTCGGATCCGGCGTTCTGTGCTGCCTGTGCCTGCTGCGCGGCCAACTCTGCTTTTACTTCGTCGGCAATCGCCTCTTTGACTTCAGGAGAGAGTGTTACCGTGCTCGAAGCGGGTGCCGAAGGAGCAGATCCACCTCCGTAGCTCGCCGTGGCGGCGTCCGCGTAAGCCTCCTGGCGGGCCGCATACGCCGACTGCAACTCTGCGGCGATCAGATAGTCCGTCAGCCAGTATGCTGGCGCGGCGTAATAGGGATAAGGCGTGAACCAACCGCCATAGAAGCCCCACCACGGCGCTCCTCCCCAGCCCCACGCTCCAACGCCCCAGAAAACATGCACCCCCCAGGGATGATAACCCCAAGCATAGAAGCCAGGGTGATACCAAAAACCGGGATGGAAGCCGTAGTAGGCGTGACCTTGCCAGTAGTAGCTGCGATAAACAGCGGTGTGGTAGGAGCCGTGGTAATAGTAGGTGCGCGAATAGTAGGAATGACTGTTGCGAACGACGTAGGACCGCTGCACGTATCCGCTATTCCGCCCTGTGTTCACTACGCGCACTCCGTTATGTTCACCCACCACCGTGCGCCCGCCGTTGACCGTGTGATCAATGTGCATGCCGTTGTGATCCACGGAACGAATCTGACCATTGGAGCGGACGCTCGCGGACCCGCCGCCTTTCAGAGAAACATTTCTGGTTGCCATCGGCGAATGCCCAGTCGTTGCGGTGCGGCCGAAAGTCGCTGGATGCCCGCCCGCCGGCGAATGCCCGCTCGGCGGCGTGAATCCGCGGGCCGACGTACGCCCGGTCGTCGCGGTGTGTCCGCCTGCCAGCGAGTGCCCGGTGTTCGTGGTATGTCCGCCCATCGGGGAGTGCCCGGCGTTCGCGCTGTGTCCACCTGCCGGCGAATGCCCGGTTGTCGCAGAGTGTCCGCCAGTTGGTCTATGCTCGCTGGCTGCGGAACGACCGCCGGCTGAGTGGTGCGCTGGGGCCGCGTGTGACGCCGGCCGGCTCGGAGCGGACTTGTGCGCCGGTTCCGACCTTTGAGGAGATCGGGCAGCCGAAGCAACCGTGGCTACGCTGAGAACGGCCATCCATATGAACCATCTTTGCACGATGCGCTTTCCTAGGTTGCTCGAATTCATGGCCGCTCCTGGTAAGATTCAACGCTCCTCCTCACAAACCCGCCAGTAGCAAATAAGTTCTGTCCAGCCCGCGGTCGATCCGATTGGTCTGCCCGAACAGGCTTGTGGGGGGAGTGCTAATGGGGAGCGGGCGCACGGGTTTCGAAGCGGTAGAGGTTCCTTGGGGTGCCGGGGTGCGTAGTGTGTGTTTTGGCCGTAGTGCCGGGGGCGAGGCGAACTCGGGGAAAGCGCTCAATGCTCCATACGCTCCCGGAGTCGTGAGATCGGAGGCAGCGCTTCTTCGCGCTGCTTGGACCTGCGCGCTACTTCGCTTGCAGAGTCTCGACGTATGCCAGCAGGTTGGCGGTTCTCTGCTGCACTTGGGCCTCGTGCCCTTGGCTGATGCTGGCGAACAGCGGTCCCCACACCGGCATATCAAGATGGCAACGTGCTCTGCCCGCGGATAACCGATGCCACATGGGCGGCGGACGGATATTTGCCGCCACTCTCTTTGGCTAACGCCGTAAGGTCGGTCGGCGCAGTTTTCATGGCCGAGGCTGCCGGGCCATCACCCTTGGCAGCGGCACCGTGACACACAGCGCAGTAGCTGTTGAACATTTCTTTGCCAGAGTTCGACGGGGCATTGGTGATGGGAACCTGCTTGATGGTGGGTGGGGTCTGCGCCGGGGCCTGTTGCCCGATCGCAAAAAGCCGAAATCGCCACCACAATTATGGCTAGACTGATGAATTTCGTTACACGCATTGTCTGTCTGCTTGGGGCTCGCGAGGCCCGAACTACCACAACCGCCGAGTCGGGCTCGTGGGGAGGAAGCAGACTGGACTAGGATCACAAGCGGGTGTGACGGGTTAGTCCGGAGCAGGACTAACCCGTACCTACGCCTGCCATTATAGTGGCGTGGGAAACAGTCGCGCCCAGTCTCAGGCTCTTGAGTTCCCGGTACTCCTCCGAGTCGTACCAGGGGCGCGCCTGGTCCATATCGGGGCACTGGATCATCACGGGGAACACCGGCGCGGAAGAACCCTCGAGCACTTCGAAAGGGCCACCGATTACTAGATAGCGACCGCCAAATTTCTCTGCGACCGGAGTGATGCGAGCCATGTACTCCTCCATTTTGGCCGCATCTTTGATTTCGCGAATGTCGACCATGAAATATGCAGGCATAGCAAAACCTTCCCCCAGCATGGAATCCTAGCAAGCTGGAGTGCAGCAGCCGTTCCCGAATCTCTGCTGGTCCAGGGAGCATACAGGATGCAGGTCGGACCGTTTCAGGGAAAGGCAAAGCGCAGGAGTTCTCCCTCCAGGGCCAGGGCGAATCGGTCCGTGACGGGAAGCCATCCCGCCCAGCGGGTCCAATCGGCAGGAATCAGACGGGTCTGAGCGGTGGGGATTTCGACCCAGCCCTCGGCCGTTTCTTCGCGGAGAAAGACCGAGAAGGCAGCGGCGGCGGGTGGCAACGACTTCCACTCGTACAGGGTTGCCGCCAGGCTTTCGGTCAGAGACTCGTGCGGATCGAGGCAGAGAATCCATGCCCAGGATGTAGCCGCCAGATATTGCGCGGGAGAGGCGCCGATGCGGACGTCGAGGACTCGCGCGCCGTACTCGCGGGCGAGGCGCACGGTGGCGTCGCGAGAACCATGGTCGACGATTAGGATGTCGTCGCAGGGATAGAGGGTTTCAAGTGTACGGCCCAGGCGCAGGGCGTCGTTTTCCGTGTGGAGCAGTGCCGTGATCGGGGGCATGAGTAGTGTGCGTCAGTGAGTGTACGCGAAAAACTAGGGCGCGACGGTGAAGGCTGTATGACGCGGGCACTCTTGCCCGCTCTTTCTGCACCGCCGACAGTGGCGGGCAGGAGTGCCCGCTCCACACTTGAGGGCGAGGGGTAGGTGAGCTTCGCTCGACCGGACAGCCGGGGCGGCTGACCCACATTCGATTGTGGAACGGTCCTTACATTGGATTGTAAGAAACGGAATGCGGGGCGAGTTCCGGGAAGGGGCCACCGCATTCCGATGGAGGCTTACAGACTTCGGAGGAAGTTCAGAAGGTCCTGTTGTTGCGAACTGGTCAGCGCGTTGTAGCTGTTAACGACAGCGTTGGCTTCGGAGTTGCAGACATTACTCTGCACTTCGGGTTCGTACACGCTATTGGTAGTCAGCACATAGAACAGTTCCGCAGAGGACACCTGCTCGCAATACTTGCTGGTGGTGAAGAAGTGAGCCTGGATGGCCTGCACGAGGTCGGTGGTGCGTCCGTCATGCAGTAAGAAAAGGCGCTGGCCCAGGCCCCAAAGCGGTGCGGTGCGGAACTGGTCGACGCCGGCCCCTCCCTGGTGAATGCCGTCGGCAAGGCCCGCACCCATGTGGTGCAGGGCGAAGTCGGAGTAGGGGTGATAGGTAACACTCGACATGCCGGTAAAAATGGACGCCGCGGTCGTGAGGCTGGTCGAGTGGCAGAGGTTGCATCCGATCTGGTTGAACAGGTTCGAACCGTTGGTCGTCGACTGGGTCGGCGCGGCTGGCGTGGCCGGCGCCAGCAGCCGTATGAACGCGGCGAAGTTGACCACATCCGACGACATTTCCGACACCGTGCCCACCGTGGTTCCGAAGTTGGGGCTGCTCTTGTTGCCGTTCAGGATGTTGCTCGCGTCCTCTGGAGTGGCGTTGAAGACGCAGCCGGCAGTGGTGTTGCGCTCGTTGGGGAAGCCCTCGTTGGTCACACCCTGCTCTACGTTGTAGGCCTCAGAGGCGAAGATGAGCAGCGACTTGTTCTGCGCCTTCCAGCCAAACCGTGTGATGGTGCCGTCGTTCCCACTGGTGTTGAAGACGCCGCCGATGCCGAGGCTCTTTCTGGTGCTGGCGGTCGAATTCAGATTTGCAAGCAGGGTCGCGTCGGGAGTGTTTTCCACTAACCCCAGACCGAACAAAGGCGTAGGGATGCGGAAGATTACATTGCCCAAGGAAAGCTGTTGGGCGAAATTCGGCTGGGCCAGCGTGCAGCCGGGAGCGTCGGTGCGTCCTTGAATGGTGTAGAGGTCGTGCACACCGCCATCGAGAGGGGCCGTAAGGCTATTGGCATTGACGGCAACGAATCTGGCTTCACGCACCGGACCGTTGGCGGTGATGAAGGAAGGTACTGCGTTCGTGGCGCCATCGAGTGTGGCGAGAGCGACCTGCGGGTTGGGTACGGGATTCTGCGGGCTGTTCAATCCGGGGCTGCTGCCTCCAACGGTGGGCTGAGCGTGGCACATGGCGCAGCTGTTGCCGTTGAAGGTGGGGCCCAGGCCGACTCCGCCCTCGATGGTTCCCGAGACGGAATCGATTTCGGCAAATCGGCCCATGGCCTGGTTGAAAAGAAGCTGTTCATTGGCGTTCAGAGTGGGGAAGAAGCTTCCGGCGCCGGCGGCGCCTGCTCGCGGGCCCGGATCCTTGGCTTGCGCGGTCGCGAGTGGGGAGATGGCGAGTATCAGCAGACCGACTGACACCGCTAGGACGAGGTGAGGGTAAAAGTGTGCGGCCGTCCCCGCCTGGGGGAGAGAGATGCGTGAGCGGAGCATGGCTCCTCCTTCCGAGATTTGAGTTGAGGACTACAGAGCGGAATGGCGCAACCTTGCTTCGTCCTGACAGCGCGGGTGCAGGGGAGTCAGGATGAAGAAGATCAGCGTTTCTATCCCGGATTGTGAAGTGTGAAACAGGAAAATTTGGAAGTTACGGAGTCGGAACAGAACAGCGACAAGTGTTTCGCAGATCACCATAAGTTTGTTGTGGATAGATTCGTGCTCGTCGTCTGCACTACGAACCTGCACAGAAGGCCAAATCGCGGACGGGTTGTTCTGAAATCCGAAAACACGGAAGTGCCGAGGGGGCAGAACGACGCCGGGACGCGGAGAACCGCATCCCGGCGCACGGTTCGTTCTTGCCTTATTGTGCGCCGCTCAGCTTCTGGCGATTCGCGTCCGGGCTGGAGACCTGCACTACCGTGAGCGGGGCCTGCAGGGTGAAGTTCAGCACGGTTTCTGATGGCAGCTTGATCTGCTGGCCCTTGGTCGCTGCCTGCACGCCTCCGCCGACGCCCGCGCCCGCTGCGGCACCAATGGCCGCACCTTTTCCGCCGCCGGCAAGGGCGCCAATAATGGTCCCGATGACTGCGCCTCCACCAACTTTCTCTGCGGTGTTCTTGCCGCGGGAGCCGCCTTGCTTCTTGTACTGGTCAGTCTGCAGGTTGTAAGTCTTCCCGCCCGAAGAGAGGCTGTCGAGTTGCATGGCCACCAGCGATTGCCCGGCAAACTTGCCTGCACTCTTTACTTCCACGAGATGGCCAGTGAGTTCGACGCCGGCAGGCACGGCTTGCTCACCGTCAGACGTGAGCGAGGCATTCAGGGTGGCGTGGAAGGTGTCTCCGGTTTGATTCTTTTCACTATCGATGGGATCGATGAGGCGAACTGTAATCTGGGTGCCTTGGTCGATGATCAGTTTCTTGGGCGCTGGAGGTGGCGGAGGAGTGGCCGCGGCCGTGTTGTTGGGCGGAGGCGCGGCCATCTGCGAGGCCGGCTCTGCAGCGGACTGGTCGCCGGCAGTCGTCTGATCGTTGTTGGCGTCATTGGCGGAATTCGAGCCGGAGTCATCAGAAGCATGGGACTTGCGCGACTTCTTGCCAGCAGAGGACTTGCCTTTGTCGGTCGGTGAGGCTGCCGATGACGCTGCTTTCTGATGCGTGCCGGTCGACGATGCCAGGGTGGGGGCGCTTCCCACCAGGAGGTTGTTGACGACTTCCTTCACTCCGGGTGTCGAGGCCGCCTGGCGGCTGGCCGCTTCCCGCTGAGCATCGTTGTCTACGTTACCGCTGAGCGTGACCACCCCATTCGCGGACTCTACGGAGAGCTGCTTGGTCGAAAGCCCAGAATCTTGGCTGAACTTGGTTTGAATGTCGCTGGAAATCTTGGCGTCGTCTGCCTTCTTGGCACAGCCAACAGCCAAGCCAAGAATTATCGCAAGCACAAATATAGACTGTGAATTTCTTCTCATACTCGACTCCTAGTACCCACTAGATGAAATGACTGGGTATCCGGAAACAACGTCCCAATCCAGTTTAGATGGTCCGAGGGACTGTCGCGGATGTCAAGGGGACGACCAAAAGGTCCAGACCTCATTTCCGACTCGCATAGCACCCTGCCCCGCGATTGCCGGTGTCAAACCCGTTTATTGCACTGGTTGGCCGATCTTGAGACCGTCGACGGACGTTCCGCCGCGCAGTTGAACGACTACTACGGTTTGGTCTGCACAAAACGTGGCCGATCCTTCAGGCATGCGGGGAGAGCGCGGCACCGCCGTCAGGACGTAACCGGGCTTTACCGCGTCAGCCATACCCAGACTGCACCGACTGATCTCAAATAGGTCGGGTGATTCCGCGATCCTCGCCTCCAGTCCGCGCCGCTCCGCCTCAGTCATGCCTTTCATTCCAGTCGTCACCAGTTGATTTACCTGGCAGGAATACCGTCCTTCCTCACTGTGTTGGCGTATCTCATCCTCAATCGCAATGAGTTGGTAAACCAGCATCTTTGCAGCACTTTCGGCTTCCTGCGCGCTCTGCTGGTCGAGGGTTTGCTGTTCGTCGTGTTCCCGCAGAACTCTCTGCTCCAGCGCGTCGCGCTAAAAGCCCTCTGCTATCCAACCAAAAAGGCCCCAGAAACCACTGCCACCAGCGACACCAGCGCGAGCTGAAGATAGGCAATCCACAATCCTGCCCGCGCCAGCCCTTTGCCGTTGAGCAAGCCTCCGCTCGCTGCGATGCGGCCTTCAGCCATGTGTCCAAGCACGATCGCGGAAATTCCCAGCGGAGGGACGAATGCAATCACTGAGTCCCAGCGCGGCGCGCGCCATGCTGCTGCAGGAAGTAGGCGGAGCCGGTGAAGAACGCGGACTCACGCTCGCTGACTCCATCGCAATTGCCTATTCCATCGCCTGTGGCACGGGCTGGCCGTCCTCCGGGCAGGACAGACGCTGATACGAGGCGACGGCGTTCAAGTGGTTCTCATTGCCGTAGCGACGAATGATCTTGCTCTCGTCGACGCAGTAAATAGGCGCGTTCGGAGGATTGCTTTCGGTGCGGGGATATGCGGTTACCGCGTAATGAGCGGCTCTTCCTTGGTCGTCCGCCCCGGTGCAAATCTGCTTAACTGCGTAATGGGAGTTGTGCGTGACCGGTGAGTTCGTCGTCCCTGCCGAGTGGCTCCAGATAATTCAAATCGCAGCCGTTGTTTCCACCGTGTTCATCCCGTGGGCGTCCTGCCGCGCTTCTGTCAGATGCCACGCGTCCATCAGGTTTTCGCCGTTCTTGGCTATCACCGCGGCCGAGGCATGGTCAGGATCCCCGTTGACGATCCGCTCCACTCAAGCCGCTCGTAGGGAGCGGTCGTGATCGAGCTTCTGATTCATTTCGTACCCAAGTCCGATCAGCACAACGAACAGCACTCCAACGATGAAAAGTTGAAGATAGCTCAAGATCAGTCCCGCAAACGCAATCCCCGTGCCCGTTTGCCGGCCTTGGCCGGTCGCGATTTGCCGGCGCGATACGTGCCCATGACCAGCGCAGCAATGCCGAGCGGAGGGATGAGTGCCATAAAACTCAGCCCCAGGCTTGCGATCGCCATTTTGCTCACGACAGGAGCGGCAGTCGCGGCTGTGGTCGATTGTACTGGAACCAGAGGGACAGGCCTCGAGGGTGCCGCCTCTGTGGCAAGCGGCTTGGCGCACCCGCGACAGTATGCGCCCATCAAGATTATCGAAGCCCTAATGAGGACAAAACATGGATCGAACCTTCAAGGAAGGTCGAACGCGACAGGTAGAACGTAGCTAACGCGGACGTCGCCTCTTAGTGAATAAACTTGTAATCCACAATCGAAGCGGCCAGGCTGGTTTTGTCTTCCTCAGGCTCGGGTGCATCGTTGAAGCGCATGACGCGGCCCTGGCAGACGACGTTGCTGTTTTTCTGGCCGGAGATTTCTTCGGGCATCTCGAAGACCATCTCGATGAGCGCGTTCAGCGGAAGCTGCTGCGGCCCGACGAACAGCACACCGCTCTGGCTGATGTTTTCGATAATGCCTTCAAACCACGTGCTGGTGCGATTGACGCGGTAGCGCAAAGGAATGTCGAGCCTGAGGCGGCGCGCACGGGGCACCCAGGTCGGCCGCTTCGTCCGCGGATGGCTGCGGCGAATGCCGGTTTCGGGCTTATGCTCCAGGCGCTCGGTACGGCGCATGGTGGCCCAATCGTACTTGTATTCCGCGGCGCACAACAGGCAGACCTGGTAGTAGTCCCCGTCGGCACCACGGCGCGGCCAGGAGAATTCGTGGGAGCAGCGCCCAAGCATAAGAACATCCATGAATTTCTGCGGCATAATGGATTACTTCCGGGTCAACTACGCCTCGGACGCAGGCACATCATCGCGCGAAGGGGGAACTTTGGGAAGGTTACTTTCGTGCACGGGAAACGGTTTGGGCGCGGCAAATCGCGTAGATGCAGACGGTTAGCCTGTGGAAGATCGGCAGGACGAAAGTACTATCGTAAGGATTAATACCACCTTAGCCAACAATTCAGTCCGTGTATCATCGGCCCATGGACGGCACGGTGCCCGATGCGGCGGTTTTTATCCTGGCTGGGGGCAGGAGCACGCGCATGGGGAGGGACAAAGTCTTCGTTAGTCTCGACGGAAAGACGCTGTTGGCGCGAGCCCTCGAGGTCGCGCGGTTGGTGACGACCGACGTGCGCATCGTGGGCGATGCGGCGAAGTTTGGGGCGTTTGCCCCGGTGGTGGAGGACGTGTTTCGCGAGTGCGGGCCGCTGGGAGGAATTCACGCGGCGCTGCGGGCGTCTGCGGCGGAGTTGAATTTGATGCTAGCGGTAGATTTGCCATTTGTGTCACGGGCGCTGCTAGAGTACTTGATCACGCGGGCGCGAAACGCCGATGCGATTGTGACCGTGGCGCGGGCAGGCGGGGGATGGCAGCCGCTGTGCGCCATCTATCGGCGGGAGTTTGTCGATGTCGCGGAGAAAGCTCTGCGGCAGGGGCGATATAAGATCGATTCGCTGTTCGACGCTCCGCGGACGCAGGCGATTGAGGAGGAGGAGCTAAAGGGTCGCGGCTTTTCTTCGAAAATGTTTCGCAATTTGAATACGCTGGAGGAGTTGTCGGCGGCGAGTGAAAGATGAGCGCCTGCGACTTGGCCGCAAGGGCCGGGCTTTGCCCGGCCGGACAGCCGAGCTCGGCTGTCCCCACATGGTTGGTGCCACGGCAGGTCATGGGGTTGAGCGCCGTGGTGGAAACCCTTTGAGGGCGCTGCTGCTGGCGGCGAGCCGGGCCGGTGACGGGGTTGGCCATGGTGCTGACGCTGGGACCAGCCGAGCGGTTCGCTTCGGGCACGCAAGTAGCCAGCTACTTCGGGCTGATTCCCAGCGAGCACAGCAGCGGCGGACGGCTAGCAGTTGGGGCGGATCAGCAAGCAGGGCAGTGCGTTTCTGCGTTTTCTGCTGGTGGAAGCGGGCCAGATGGCGGCGCGCCACGTGGAGTTGGGACGCTTCTATCGTCGCCTGGCCATGCGCAAACATCGCGCTCTGGCCAAAGTGGCGGTGGCACGCAAACTGGCGGTGAGGTTGTACCTGATGTTGCGCCAGGACTGGACGTACGCGCAACTGTGCAGGGCGGTCGTGCAGGCGAGCCCGAGTCATTCGTGGTGGAACGACAGAACCGAGCGCTTGACCAGGCAGCCCGCCTCCCCGAGGAGCGGGGAGTTCGAAGCACGAACCATGGGAGCACGAACCGAAGAGATCGGTGGCGGGACCCTGCGTCCCCCGCGAGATTAAAGGACACGACCTTGGTCTGGAGAGTCAAAACCCTTTCTGCTAGAGCGAAATGGCGCTGCTTTAAAACCCGACGCGCCGACGGAGAGGTGTCGGCAAAATTTGCTTGACACGCCCCCCGTCGTTAGAGACGGGATGACAGAGTGTTGGATGATGGTAGGATTCAAAAGCCAAAAGCCAAACAGCTAGTCGCTAGAAGCTCGTAGCCGATTCATGTCTGACGATCCCAAACCCGCGCCTTACATCGAGTTCCGCGACGTCTCCAAGGCGTTTGGCGATAACGTCGTGCTCGATCACGTTAGCTTTGATGTGCTGACAGGCGAGACGGTCTGCATTCTGGGGCGTAGCGGTGTGGGCAAGTCGGTGTCGCTGCATCAGATCATGGGATTTCTGAAGCCCGATTCCGGGCGCGTGATTGTGGCCGGAGAGGACATCACCGATTACACCGAGCTGCAACTGGAAGCGATCCGCAAGAAAGTCACGATGGTCTTTCAGAATGGGGCGCTGTTCGATTCGCTCACCGTCGGCGAGAACGTGGCTTTTCCTCTGCGCGAGACTCGAGACCTGAACGAAGAGCAAATTTACCAGATCGTCGACGGGCTGCTGCAGATGGTGGGCGTGCAGGAGATGCGCGACCTGCTGCCTTCCGATTTGTCGACTGGCATGAAGCGTTCGGTGGCGATTGCGCGGGCGCTGGCCGCGCGGCCGGAGTGTGTGTTGTTCGACGAGCCGACGACGATGGTCGATCCGCTGATGGCGCAACTGCTCGGCGACCTTATCAAGCGGCTCAAGATTCAACTCAACTTGACCAGCATCGTCGTGACCCACGACATGCGCCTGGCCAAGAAGTTGGCCGAGCGAGTCGTGTTTCTGCATGAAGGCAAAGCCATTTTCTTCGGCACCTATGCCGAGATGGAGAAATGCACAGCGCCGATCGTGCAGGAATTTCTGGAGCTGGATGAATTGAAGATAGAGGCGTAGAGAAGTTTCAGTTTCTGCAAACTGTTCCTCCTTGCTTGCCCGTTCGGGCTGGCGTAATCTCATTGCCCATGAAAACCAGAACTTTCGGTTTCCTGCTTATGTTGGGGTTCTGCGCCAGGGGGATTCTTGCGCAATCGCGATCCGGATCTGCCGCGCCGCCTTCCGTCGTGATCAAGGCCGGGAAGTTGCTTGATGTCCGCAAGGGCAGTTATGTGGAGAACGCGGCGGTATGGATCGACGGCGAGCGCATCAAGCAAGTTGGTGCGGCCGCTGAGATCGAGGCGCAGGCAGCGAAAAACGCGAAGGTGATCGATCTGGGACGGGCTACGGTTCTGCCCGGGCTCATCGATTGCCACACCCGCATCATGGCGCGCTTCGACGAATCGGAAAACGGCTACCTCCTCGGCCTCGCGACGAAATCGCCAAGCTTGCCGCGCACTGGAAGGCGCCCGCAACGCCCGCATCACCCTCGAAGCGGGATACACGACCATTCGTGACGTCGAAAAAGAAGGGTCCGACTACGCTGACGTCGCCCTGCGCGACGCCATCAAGCAGGGCCTGGCCGTAGGACCGCGCATGCAGGGTGCCACTCGCGCGATCGCCCGCCGTCGGCCAATACAATCCCTTTGGCGTTTCTCCCGGTTTACGAACTTTCCGACCGGAGCGCAAGTGGTCAGCGGTGTTGAAGAAGCCCGCTGCGCGGTGCGCGAACAGATCGGACACGGCGCCGATTTGGTAAGGTCCATGCCGACTGGGACAATCCGACTCTGACCGTCGAGGAAATGCGCGTTATCGTGGAGGAGGCTCACAAGCAGAAGCGGAAAGTTGCGGCCCACGCGACCACGCCGGAAGGGATCAAGAACGCGCTGACGGCCGGAGTGGATTCGATCGAACGCGGGCACGGCATCGACCGGGAGGGCCTTGAGATGATGAAGGCAAAAGGGACGTTTCTGCTGCCGACGATCGGCGCGATCGACCTGCAGATCGAGAAGTACAAGAACGATTCGGTAACTCCCGAGCGGCGCCAGAGGCGCGAAGCGTTTCTGCAGGGATCCAGCAGTCGGTGCAGACCGCCAAGAGCCTGGGCGTGAAGATGGCGGCCGGTTTCGATGCGGCGAGCGCGGAAGATCAGGGAATGCACCGAACTGGCGGCAATGGTGAAGCGGGCCTGACGCCCCTGGAGGTCATTCAGGCGGCGACCATCAATGCCGCTGAACTTTTGGGCTGGCCGGACAAAGTGGCAGCGCTCGAACCCGGCCGCGGATTTGATCGCGGTCGATGGCGATCCGCTGGCGGATATCACGGTGCTGCAGCATGTGAAATTGGTGATGAAGGGTGGTGGAGTGGTGGTGAAGGACGCCGCTCCGCACTAGTTGCTTCCCCGAGAGCGCGTACCGGCTAAAGCCATCTTTTACTTACGTTCGGGCTGGGGCGCGGCTTGAAGACGCGCCCTTTTTTAAAAACCCTGCTGCACCAGTTCCTCCACCGTCAGCGAGTTTTCTGACGATTCGCCTTTCATCATTTTCTCGACGTATTTCGCGATCAGATCGGCTTCGAGGTTCACCGGGTCGCCGGGCTTCAACGAATGCAGGTTCGTCATCTCGACCGTGTGAGGAATGATGGCGAGGGTGCAGCGATTCTTTTCCAGCTTGGCCACCGTGAGGCTGATGCCCTCGATCGAAAGCGAGCCTTTGAAGACGGTGTATTTTTCCACATCGTCGGGCAGTTCGATATGCAGCCACCGGTTTTCCGAGTCGGCGATGCGCTCGAAGGCGATCAGCTTGCCGACGCCATCCACGTGACCCTGGACAATGTGGCCGCCGAAGCGGCCGTCGGCCTTCATGGGCAGTTCCAGGTTGACCAGAGCGCCTTCGTGAATGCGGGAAAACGAGGTACGGGCCCAGGTTTCGGGGGCAAGGTCGGCGCAGAATGAGCCGGGCTTGACGTCGAGAGCGGTCAGGCAGACTCCGCTGACGGCGACGCTGTTGCCGGTGCCGAGTTCACGGGGCGTGTGTTCGGCGGCAACGGTAATGCGGCGGTTCTCGCCGCGTTGTTCGATGCGAGTAATGCGTCCGAGCTCTTCTACGATACCGGTGAACATGAAGGCCTCCGGGATGAACGGAACATTCTAAACCCGCAAGGCTAATTCACCACAGAGACACGGAGTCACAGAGAAAATCATTGCTTGATTTGTTCTTCTCGGTGGCTCTGTGCCTCTGTGATGAAGGCTCTTATTCTGCATAGGGATCGCGCAAGTATCCCTCGACCGCGAAGTCTTCGCCGAAGCGATGCAGGTGGATGTTCTTGACTTGTGCGGCCTGGCTTAGGTGGCGGAATCCGGTGCCGGCGGCGAAGGGAATGGAGCCGGTGCCTGCGAGGATCTTAGGCGCGTAGTACAGGAAGACTTTGTCGACGGCGTTGGCGGCGAGCGCGGCCCAGTTCACGGCAGCGCCGCCCTCGATCATCGCAGAAGTAATTTCCAATTCCCCGAGACGGCGCAAAATCGAGGGCAGGCCGGGGCGGCCATCGGGCTCGGATGCAGGAACAGTCTCGACCCGAATGCCAAGTTGCTCGAGTTGGGTGCGCTTTTGCTCGTGGTTCTGTTGCTTCCCAGCGGGTGAGGAGGTGAACAGTAGTACATCATTCTTCCTTTCCGTTGCGGCACTTTGGACCAGGCGCGATTCGATCGGCAGACGGAGGCGCGAGTCGAGAATCACGCGCAGCAGAGGCCGACGCCGGGGGTGGCCGCTGCGATCGGTGAGTAGCGGGTTATCTGAGAGAATCGTTCCCACACCGACCATCAGTGAGTCGTGCTGGTGGCGCAGTTCGTGCACGTGGGCGCGGGCAATCTCGCTGGTGATCCAGTTGCCGGAGAATCCGTCTGCGGCGGGGCTAACATCACCGTGATTCGGCGCCTCTTGATTTGCCGGCGGCGGAGCGATCTTGCCGTCGAGCGTCATGGCAGCTTTTAGGGTCACCAGGGGCACTCCGTGGCGGATGTAGCGGGCGAATCCTTCATTCAGACGACGGGCTTGCTCCTCCAGGCGTCCAACTTCGACGTGTACACCGGCGGCGCGCAGCTTTTCGAATCCACGGCCGCTTACTTTCGGGTTGGGGTCTTGCATAGAGGCGACGACGCGATGAATTCCGGCGGCGATCAGGGCGTCGGTACAAGGCGGCGTGCGGCCTTGATGCGCATGCGGTTCGAGATTGATATAGAGCGTGCCGTTGCGAGTTTTTGCGCCCGCGGCTGCGAGGGCGAGGATTTCCGCGTGCTTGACGCCAGCGTAAGTGTAGGTTGCGGTGCCAGCGACGTTGCCACGAGAGTCGGTGATGACGGCGCCGACGTAGGGATTGGGGGACGCCAAGCCGATGCTCTGGCGTGCTAGTTCCAGTGCGCGGTGGAGATGCAGTTCGTCGGCGGAGTGCGTTGGCATTCAGAGGGAATCTATCACGGAAGATCAAAATGCAGTTGTCATCCTGAGCCAGGGACCCGCTTTCAGCGGGTTAATTAAAAGAGGAATGAACAGGCGGCAGGTATCGAAGTTGTTCATTAGGAGCGGCGTTCTTTGCCGCGAAGGACCTGTGTAGTCGCTTGTGGCATCAATCCACCTAGGAGTGCACCGGTCCTTCTGTTCGCTCCGGATGACAACGTCGTACTCGGCAAGTTCACCGCGGAGGGAAGCTCCGGTACGAGTCGTCTTCTATCTCGGCGACGGCTGCGCCGCTTCGGCCCTTCGGGCCACTGCGCAAAGCAGATGGCACGTACGCATATGGGTCGCCGGGCGGAGTGGGCTTCTTGCCGAACATGCGTCGTAAGAGATTCAGAAGGAGTTGGAATCGCGAACGTTTGTCGCCAGCATCCGGCATACGCACTCCTATTCGAGCCTGCTCATTCAAACAAGGAATCCACGAATTCTTTCGGGTCGAAGGGAAGCAGGTCTCCCGCTTTCTCCCCCACGCCCACAAAGCGCACGGGCAGGCCGAGCTCGCGCGAGATCGCGACCACCACACCGCCTTTGGCCGTGCCATCAAGCTTGGTGAGGACGATTCCGGTCACGCCCGCCGACTCGGTGAACATGCGCGCCTGCTGCAGCCCATTTTGCCCGGTGGTGGCGTCCATCACAAGCAGAGTCTCGTGGGGCGCTCCGGGAATGATGCGCTGCGCGGTGCGGCGCATTTTGTCGAGTTCGGCCATCAGGCTGGTCTTGGTGTGTAGGCGTCCGGCGGTGTCGACGATGACGTAGTCGGACTTGCGGGCGGTGGCGGCTTGCAGCGCGTCGAACAGCACGGCAGCGGGATCGCCGCCGGGCTTGGTCTTGATCACTTCCGTGCCGGTGCGCTGTCCCCAGATTTCGAGTTGTTCGATCGCAGCGGCACGGAATGTGTCGGCGGCGCACAGCAGGACATTCTTACCCTGGGAGCGAAAGACCTGCGACAGCTTTCCGATGGTGGTGGTCTTGCCGGTGCCGTTGACGCCCACGACCAAAATTACCTCGGTCGCGCCATCGACCTTCTGAACCGGACGCGCATTGGCCGAACTTAGAATGGCGAGAAGCTCCTGTTTCAGCAGCCGCTTCAGTTCCTGCACGTCTTTGATCTGCTTGCGATCGGCTTTCTCCCGAAGTTTACCGAGGACTTCCTGGGTGGTGGTATTGCCAAGATCGGCGCTGATGAGCGTGGCTTCGAGGTCGTCGAGCGTGCTGCGGTCGATCTCCTTGCCAAGGGAGACGACTTGGTCGATGCGGTCCGCCAGGTTTTCGCGGGTGCGCGTGACCGCCTGCTTCATGCGGTCGAGGAAGCCGGTTTTCTTCTCCTCCTCGAGGCTGCCGAAAAGAGTTTGGATCATATGAGTGACAAAGTTTAATTATACGGGCGAAAATCCCACTTCTCGCGCAAAGAACGCGCGAGAAATGGGGGCGCCCGGATTCTCATCCTCGTTTTCGATGGGCGGCTGATTCAGTGATAGTCAGGGAGATCCTTCGCTCCGCCTGAAAACGGCTGCGCTCAGGATGACGTCACATCGAAAATGGGGGACTTCGCTTCCGAATTGATTGGACAGACCTTCAACCTAGACGCGGGTTCGTTCTAGGGCGGTTGCATCGGCGGCAATTGCGGCTGGGGTCGGTGCTGCTGAGGTCTCGTCGGGAATCGCGGGGATCTCCGCCGGAATGGGTGGGATCGGGCGCTTGATCGTGAAACGCTGGATGCGGATCTCGCCGCGAGCGTACACCGCCAGCAGCGCGGTGACCGCAACGGGATCGAGGCGTTTGCCGGCGAGGTTCTGGATGATCTGCAGGGCCTGATCCGGCATGTGCGCCTGTTGGTAGGGGCGATTCGTGGTGAGCGCGTCGAACGTATCTGCTACCGCGATGACTCGCGCCAGGAGGGGAATCTGGTCGCCCTGCAGACCATAGGGGTAGCCGCGGCCATCGAGAGCTTCGTGATGCAACTCGATGCCGGGCAGCATTTCGGCCAACTGCGTGACCGGGCGCAGGATGTTGGCTCCCTTGGTCGTGTGCGTCTTCATGACTTCGAATTCTTCGGCGGTGAGCGCTCCGGGCTTTTTCAGGATGTGATCTTCGATGCCGATCTTGCCCACGTCGTGAAGCTGGGCGGAAATCTGCAGCGTCTCCATGAAGGTGGCATCCAGGTTCATCTCTTTGGCGATGAGCAGGGAATAGCGCGTAACCCGGTCGGAGTGGCCGCGAGTGTAAGGGTCCTTTTCGTCGACGGCTCCGGCGAGCATCTGGATAGAGCCCATGAACAGGGCACGATTCTCTTCGGCGGCGCGCTTCAGGTCTTCGACGAAGCGCTCGAGTTCTTCCGACATGCTGTTAAAGGTCTGGGCCAGTTCGCCAATTTCGGTGCGGCTCAAAAGATGTACACGCTGCGAGAAATCGCCCTTGGCCAGGGCCCGGCTGGATTGCGTGAGTACTTGGAGGGGATTGGTAATGCGTCGTGCGGCGAAGATGCTGACGCCGATGCTCAACAGGACGGCCGCGATGGCCAGCAGACGTGAGATGCGCTGCATCTCATAGACTCCCTGGTAGGCTTCGCGCTGCGGCTTTTGCACGACCACGGCCCAGTCCAGGGACGTGACCGGGCTGTAGGTACCAAGCATCTCGATCTGATTGTGGCCGGAGCGGACGGTGAATTCCTCGGTGGCTACCAACTGGGCACGGTTGCCGCCATCGACGAAATTGCGCACGATCTCCAGATTCTTCATGTCCTGGCCGGTGGCGAATTCGGGTGAGGCGGCTGCTACCAGGCGGCCTTGCGCGTCGACGACATAGGGAGTGAGGCCGCCGCCGCTGGCTTCCTGCAAGCGGCGAATCAGGAATTGCAGGTCGACGACGCAGGCGACCATCCCCAGGAAACGCTCCCCGTATCGAACGGGAGCGCTAACCAGAAATACGGTGCGGGCGGATTTTCCTTCCCCAACCACGAGAGCCTGGCCGTTATAAGCGCGTCCATCCCGAGCGGTGGCAAAGGCGCGTTCCAGTTCGCGTTGCAGAAAGGCGTCGGGAGCGATGCCTGCGGCGGAGGCGGAAATGCCCTTGGCCTCGGAGTTCAGCAGGGTGGCGTAGGCGATCTCGTCCGAAGAAGAGACGAAGTTTTCGAGCAGTGCGCGCAGTTCGGGAGCCTCGATATTCTTCTCGCCGATATCGCCGCCGCTGGCTACCTGGACGGCCGAGGACAGGTTGGCCAACATCATGCGCAGCGAGCGCTCGTGCTGGGAAAGATCGTCGGCCAGCGAGCGCGTCACGGTGTTCTGCAGCAGCTTCTCGTTGGTCTTGAGGCGGCTGCCGTTGATGGCGACAACCTGCGTTGAGTAGAAGTACATGGGGACGATACTGATCACCAGAAGCACCCCGAGGATGGCGTAGAGAATCGGGATGCGGGCGTGGCTGGACGTGCTGGTGGACAAGAATCTCCCTTCCACTCAAATCGCAGACGCCAGAGGCGAAGTGGCGGCGGTTTTCAAAGCTATCCCCTAAATCTTAACGGGGAATGGGGAAAGGGAAAGGGAAAGCTGGATGGGTTGGCATTACCAAAGTACCTTTCAAAACGCACGTCTGGCGCGGGTTTTGCCGGGGGAAAGCAAAAGCCGACCTCGAACCGCAGGGCTCAGTTCAGAAGCTTCTTCAAGTCTTTCCATTTGATGAGGATGACGTGGCTATCCTGCAACCGTTTCTTGAAATCGGGGCTGGTCACGACGTCGTAGTCGCGCTGGCGCCAGGCGGCTCCGTATTCGACATAATCCACCGTGACAGCCCGCAGTTCGGCGTCATCGGAACCGAGGTGAACGATGATTTCAGTGACGCCAGGCTTCAGGTCCCGAATAGCGTTGGCATAGAAAGTTTTCCAGTCACCGGCTTGGAGGGTTTGCCCGGCGATCACTACGGAATCGACGAGGGCATCATTTTTGGAAAGGACTGATGAGAGCTCAGAGGGAGCACTCGAGGCAATGAACGGGAGGAAGGGCAGCTTATATTCCCGAGCGACCTTGACATAAACGGCGAACAGATCGGGTCGCGAGAAGAGGGCGCCCATATGACTATCAAGATGCGTGGGGTGAATGCCCATGGCGATGGCGCGTTCGATCTGGGCGCGAATCTCGCGCTCGGCTTCATCGACTTTCATTGCTCTAACAGCCAGCGGCGTGTCCTGCCAAAGATATCCAGAGGGATCGAGCAGGCTCGGGACTTTATCTTTGGATTCGACCGGGCCCCAGCGGTACGTCTTCCACTCGCTGGTGAGGGTCAAATGCAAACCGAGATCAGCGTCGGGATGGCTCTTGGCGTAAGCAGCGACCTCGTTCAGCCAGGGACAGGGAATCATCACGCTGGCGGAGGTGATCGCATTCTTGTCGAGAGCATCGAAACTGGCGGCGTCTTCGGAGTGCGCGACTGCGAGATCATCGGCGTGGAGAATGAGGAGTTTGGCGTCGCGTGGATAGCCCAGGCGCTCGGCAATGGTTTTGGATTGTGCCAGTGCGCTCGGGGTGAGGACAAGAGCGATCGCAACCGCAAGTAGGTTTCTTCGCATAGAACGTCCTCTGGAAGGCAACGACAAACGAACGGAACCAGGGGCTAAAGCCCGTCCTGATTTTACGCGCTTACGCGGCGCTAAAAGTGCCGCTCTTCCACGTGCTAACCAGTTCAGGTTTGTTAGGCAGTCTTCGCGAGGCCAACTGCCCAATGAAAAGCCAAGAGCCAACAGCTAGGAGCTGAACCCCTCGCTCTTGCCGCTGCGCGTCATCAGTTCGTGGAGAGCTTCGTACGGGGACTTGCCCTGATGCAGGATTGCGTGCATCTGCTCGGTGATCGGCATCTCGACTCCGCGGGAATGAGCCAAGCCAACGGCAGCGGTTGTGGTGAAGACGCCTTCGGCGACCATGCCATGCATGCCGGTAAGAATTTCCGGAAGCTTGCGTCCGCGACCGAGTTCGACGCCGACGCTCCGATTCCGCGACAGGCCGCCGGTGCAGGTAAGCACGAGGTCGCCCAGGCCCGCCAGGCCGGCCATGGTTTCGGCACGGCCGCCGCAGGCAATGACGAGGCGGGTCATCTCGGCCAGGCCGCGCGTGATCAGGGCGGCGACGGAATTGTGACCGAGGTTCAAGCCATCGCAAATTCCGGCGGCGATGGCGACGATATTCTTGAGCGCGCCGCCCAGCTCGACGCCGACGACATCGCTGTTGGTGTAGACGCGGAAACTGGGGTCGCTGAATTCGCGCTGCACGGTGGCGAGCAGCGCGGAGTCCTGCGACGCGATGGTGATGGCGGTGGGATCGCCGCGAGCGACCTCCTGGGCGAAGGACGGGCCGCTAAGCGCACCGACCGCAACGGGCAGACCGCTGCGGCCGTCGTCGCCGAGGACCTGCGTGATTACCTCGGTCATCCTCAGCAGTGAGCCTTCTTCCAAGCCTTTGGTGGCGCTCACGATTAGGGTTTGTGCCGGAATCAGCGGGCGCATGCGCTCGAACAGACGCCGGCAGTGCTGCGATGGGACCGCATTGACAACGATTTGCGCGCCGGAGAGAGCGGTGGCGAGATCGTTGGTCGCTGTCGCGGCTTGGGGGATGTTGCGGCCAGGAAGAAATTGCTCGTTCACATGCTTTTTCGTGATCGAGTCGCAGACCTCGGTCTCGTGGGCCCACAAGCGTACCTGGTGCGTGCCTTTGCGGCTCAACACGATGGCAATGGCGGTGCCCCAGGCGCCTGCGCCGATGACGGCGATCTGGCTCATCTTTTTTCTAACCTCACGGCCCGCTTCGATCCGAAACGATTCTCGGTGCCGGCCAGCAGCCGGCAGATGTTCTCGTGGTGCCGGGCGACGATGAGCAGGGAAGCGGTGGCCATAGACGCGAGGGCTAGCCAAGCATTGCCGTATTCGTGCAACCGCCACACCAGCACTGGGAAGGCCGCTACGCTCAGGATGGATCCAAGGGACACGTAGCGGAACAGTAGCACGACGACCACAAAGATGCCTGCCGCGATCAGCACAGCTTGGGGAGCGATCATAATGAAAGAACCGAGGCCGGTGGCCACTCCTTTGCCTCCGTGGAATTTCAGCCAGACGGGAAACATGTGCCCAACGACGGCAGACAATGCGGCGAGAGCCATCGCTTCATATGGCCTAGTCGCGTCCACCCGGCCGGAGAGATAGGCCGCCAGCGCCACGGCAGCGGAACCCTTTAATGCGTCAAGGACGAGCGTCATCACGCCCAGCACCGGCGATTTGCGCGAGACATTCGTGGCGCCGATGTTTCCGCTGCCGCTCTGGCGAACATCTTCGCCGTGGAAGATGCGCACCAGGAGATAGCCGAAGGGGACCGAACCCAGCAGGTAGCTTGCGGCCATAATGAGGAGGAGTATCGACATAACGTATCGGGTCGGGTGGCGATGCGCGCCATCTTGTCCCGCCGCTCCCCTTGGGCGAGACGCCCCCGGGACGGCGAGACGGCCGGCGCTATGGTTGCTGCAGCGCGAATCGTTCCAGCTTCGTGTACTTCGATCCTTTCGGCGATAACTGGCTCTGGTACAAAAAGAACTCGCGGGGCGTCATGGTACCAAACTCAGGCGACGGCAGCGAAGGGAGTTTTTCCTGCAGGTGCTCGAAGGCCCGATTAGGGCCGTCTCGCCTGCGCCAGCGCGGTGAACCGGAACCGCCCGAACCACGTGCCAGTGTGAGGTGAGGACTGTACGCGCGGTCTTCTTTCGGAATTCCGAGGGGTGCCATCTTTTCGTCGATGGCCAAGGCCAGCGCCGCTAGTTGCGGTCCGGCCTCCATGCCGAGCCAGAATACACGCGCCGATTTCACGGTCGGGAAGAATCCGTATCCGCGGAATTGAATTTCGGTCGTGTTCACGTGGACGGCTCGTAGGGCGAGTTTGATTGGCTCGACTGCCGCTTCGCGTTGTTCCCCGATGAACTTCAACGTGATGTGCATCGACTCCGGTTTGACCCAGCGCGCCTCGGGCGCGAATCCCTGGACACCTTCGACGAAACGGGCGATGTGCTCGCGGATGGCGTCGTCGATGTCGAGAGCGATGAAGAGGCGCATAAGACCAGCTGCTGGCTCCGGGCTTCTAGCTTGAACCACATGCCGCAGGTCGCATTTCCCGTGACCGTTCTTGCCGACCGGTTCCAGCGCGAAAGGCCAGAACTGAGAGAGCAGGAGCTAGGAGCTAGAAGCTAGCGGCTTTCTCTACATCAACTTCTTTCTCACCATATCCAGCGCCATGGTCGACGCGAAGCGGCGGATGCGTTTGCGGTCTCCGGGGAAATTGCGCTGCACCACTTCGGTTCCGGTGTCGCTCGCAACCGCGTGAAACACCAGGCCCACGGGTTTTTCCTGGGTGCCACCGGCAGGACCGGCAACGCCGGTGATGCCGACTCCCAGGGTCGATTCGCAACGATAGCGAATACCTTCCGCCAGCGCAGCGGCAACCTCGCGGCTGACCGCTCCGTGCCGCTCAATCATCTCAGCCGGCACGCCGGCGAGCTCCGTCTTCAGATGGTTCGAATACACGACGGCGCCGCCTAGGAAATAGCGTGAGCTTCCGCCAACAGATGTAATCCGCTCTGCGAGCAGGCCTCCGGTGCAGGATTCGGCAACGGCCAGGGTCGAGTTGCGCATTTGTAACCAGTAGCCTACGATCTGCTCGAGCGACTCGCCGTTGCGCGAGAAGACGGCGTCATCGAGTTCGTCTTCGACCAGGCCGGCGAGTTCGTCGACGCGACCCTGGGCGGCGTCCTCGGTCGCGGCGCGGGACTTGAAGTGCAATTCGCTTTCCCCGGCGCCCGCTAGGATGGTCGTGTCGACATCAGTGTAGCGCTTGTAAATGGGCGCAACGCGCGCATCCACGAGAGACTCGCCCAGCATAGCGACCTTCAGCGTGCGGCTAGCAAGGAACGCCGTGGGAACCTTCGCACGCAGGCGCTCGCGGACTTCGGCTTCGAAAAGCGACTTCAGTTCGTGCGGCGGCCCGGGCAGCAGCACGATGATGCGCTCGCGGCCGTCGAATTGTCCGCTCAGCCATTGTCCAGGAGCAGTGCCGTTGGGATTGGGCAGCACGGTTGCGCCTTCGAGAACGTCGGCCTGCTTGGCATTGTTCGGCGCCATCTTCCAGCCGCGGGCGGAAAAACGTTCTTCCAGACTGCGAATGATCTCCGGATCGCGGCGTAGGCCGACGCCGAGGGCTTCCGCCAGGGCTTCACGTGTGAGGTCATCTTCGGTGGGGCCGAGGCCGCCGCTGAAGATCACAATGTCGGAGCGGAACAGGCCGTGCTGCGCGGCTACCACCAGGCCACGAAGATTGTCGCCCACGATGCTCTTGAATATGACATCTACGCCCAGCAGGTTCAGTTGCTCGGTCAGGTAGAGCGAGTTAGTGTCCATGCGGTAGGGCGTGAGCAGCTCGGAACCCACCGCGATGATTTCGGCATTCACGTGTTAGAAGTCTAAATGAAAAGGGCGGAACGGGCATGGAACACAGCGTGAGCGGTGGTGCGGGCGAAAGCAGATTCCTCACTTCGTTCGGAATGACAATGGATCTGCTCGGAGTGACAACCAGGCAGTTATTCCGGCAGAAGGGGTAAGCTCGCGATGTTCCACGAAAGATGGTGGACGCTGCTGGTCGTGGCGAGGACGACTGATCGTCCCGGCGCGAAAGCCAGGCCCACCAGGCCCTGGCCGGCAACCTCGAGATTGGACTTGCCGTCTGGCGTGATCTTTACTACCCCACGTTTACCGGCGAGGGATGCCGCGACGTATAGGTTGCCCTCCACGTCGAAGGCCAGTCCCTGCGGCCTCCCCAGACCTTTGTAGAAAGTGTGGACCGTGCCACTCGGGTCGATGCGGTAAACACGATCGAAGCTAGAGGTCGTCGGACCGGTCACGAACAGGTCCCCCTTGGGGCCGAAAGCCAGGTGATAGGCGGACACGCTGGGCTCAAGTGTGGCAAAGACGAAGACCTGCTGGTCGCGGGAAATCTTGAAAACCGTGCCGTTGCGGTCCCCGACGTATAGGCTTTGCTCGCGATCAAACGCGATGCCGGTGGCGACGCCCATGCCTTCGGCATAGGTGGTCATGGTTCCGTTCGGAGCCACCTTGTAGACGGAGCCGTCATGGCGCGAGGAAACGTACATCTGTCCCTGGCGGTCGAAGGCGATGGAGGTGGCGTTCATCAGTTCGACTACGAAGGGCTTGACGTTGTAGTTGGTGTCGATCTTGAAGATCGCAACTGGGACTTTTTGGCCGCGCGACCCGGAGAAGGTGACGTAGAGATTGCCCTCGGGATCGAGCGCCGGATTGGTAACGGGGTGAAGGTTCTCCGCGATGGGCACTGCGACTTTAACGGTATGAGCGTTGCTGATGTGGCCGTTGGTCGCGACAACGACCGGGCCGGAGGTCGCTCCTTCGGGTACGCGCGCGACCAGAAAGGCGTCGGAGCTGACCACAACGGATCCCTCGACCTCGCCGAACTGCACTTTCGGGCGACGCAACTCGGGCGGCCGCAGGCCTGAGCCGGTGATACGTATTTCTCCCCCCATGAGCGCGAAAGCCGGAGCCACCGCTTCGATGCGAGGTCCCCCGTTGACGTTCCTCTTGCCCAGGATGCGGTCGGAGAATGCCATTGTAAGTACCGAGTACCGAGCGCCAGGTAGCGAGCACGAGAATCAGCGCTTTCTTCTCGGTACTCGGTACCCGCGAATCGGTACTACCTTAGTAGACCAGAGTACAGAAGAAGTTGCATCCCCGCGAACGCGTAGATTCCTGCCGCAACATCATCCAGCACGATTCCGGTTCCTTCTGGAAGGCGCTCCAACTGGCGCACCGGAGGTGGCTTGAGTATGTCGAAGACACGAAAAAGTATAAAACCCACGAGGAAAGATTTCCATGTCAGCGGGACGGCGATCAGGGCGGTGAGTTGTCCGGCGACCTCGTCGATGACAACGAATTGTGGGTCTTTGGTCGCCGAGGCTCGCGCCACCAGAGTTGCCGCGGGTATTCCGACCAGGGTGACAAGAACGGCCAGCCCCACAACAACAGGGATGCGCCTGACCGGATTTAGTTCATTCGCCAAACCGGCCCACAGCAAAACCGTCGTGGCGGATCCCCAGGTGCCGGGACCGGGACGAAGCCGGCCGATCCCGAAGAATGTCGCGACCAGCGTCGCCCATAGGAGGCCGTCGGGACTCCGGTCGGGATTCGACGTCACTCGTCGCTCTCTTCGTCTTCTGGATTGCGGTCGCGAAGCGGTTCTTCGGCGTCGGTCACCGGAGACGAAATCACGTACGCTCCGGTAGCCCACCGGCCCAGATCGATGATGCGGCAGCGGTCGCTGCAGAAGGGGAAGGCCTGGTCGTGGCTCTTGACGATCCTCTCGCAGATCGGGCAATGCAGGCTGATAGGGAGTTCACGCGGCATAAGACCACATATTGTAGCCGGGAAGCTGCGACGCGGAGGCCAAAAATTGGGGGCCTACACAATCCTGGCTACCAAATCGTAGTCGTGAGCCTCAGTGATCCGGCAGCGGTAGAACTGGCCCGGCTGCGGTGTGCTTTCCTCGGGGAAGTCGTTGATGAAGACTTTGCCGTCGATCTCGGGTGCGTGCATGGGGGTGCGGCCCTCGAGCAGCAATTCGCTTTCTCCGGATTCGCCTTCGAGCAGGAGGTCGAATTCCCGTCCGACCAACGTCCTCTTTTTCTGTTTGCTGATCTGGCGCTGGATGCCCATCAGGTGCTTGCGGCGGCGTTCGATGTCGCGGGGAGGGAGCTTCTTGGTCAAATCGAAGGCCTGCGCGCCGTCCTGGTCGGAGTAGGCGAAGGCGCCCATCCAGTCAAATTGTGCCTCGCGAACGAAATCGCAGAGCTCTTCGAACTCTTTCTCCGTCTCGCCGGGGAACCCGACGATGAACGACGTGCGCAGGGTCAGGTCGGATACCGTGCGCCGCATTTTGGCAATGGAGCGCAGGAAGACATCTGAACCACCGCCCCGCTTCATGCGCTTCAACACCGTGGCTGAGGCGTGTTGCAGCGGGATATCCATGTAGGAGCAAATCTTCTCGTGCTGGGCGATGGTTTCCAGCAGCTTGCCGGTGATCTTATTGGGATACGCATAGAGGAAGCGAATCCAGCGCAGGTCTTCGATGTGGGCCAGTTTTTCCAGCAGCAGCGCCAAACCGTCTTTCAGACCAAAGTCCTCGCCGTAGCAGGTGGTGTCCTGGCCGATCAGCGTGACCTCGCGAACGCCAGACTGTGCCAGGCGCTCCGCTTCGGCGATTACCGATTCGAAGCGTCGCGAGCGGAACTGTCCACGCAACTGCGGGATGATGCAGAAGGTGCAGGGGTGATCGCAGCCCTCGGCGATTTTGATGTAGGCCATGTGGCGGGGCGTGGCCAGGATGCGCGGCGTGGCATCGTCGTAAAGATAGTTGGGCAGATCGCCGATGGCGGCAGTCCATGATTCGCGAGCCCATGACTCGCGGGAAAAGCGGCCTTGCGCCGCGCGGGCGTTGCCTTCGGGGCGCGAAGGCAACACCACAAATGGGGAATCATGCTTTGGCGATGCGGGGGCGACGCCGGTGGCGGCAAGAATATTTTCCAGTTCGCCGGTTCCGACAACGGCGTCAACTTCGGGTATTTCTTTGCGAATCTGGGCGCGAAAGCGCTCTACCAGGCATCCTGCGACGACGAGTTTCTTGGCCTTGCCACCAACTTTGTGCCCGGCCATCTCAAGAATCGTGTTGACCGATTCCTGCTGCGCGCTCTCGATGAACGAGCAGGTATTGACCACGATCACGTCGGCATCTTCGGCACGGCGCGTAAGTTCGGCTCCGGCCCGCGCCAGCAGGCCCATCATCACTTCACTGTCCACCAGATTCTTGGGGCAGCCCAGGCTGACAAAGCCCACTTTTTGCGGGCGCACGGGCGGCCGATCTCCCTGGGATTTTTCATTCTCCAATTCCGGCTCCAGATCAAGGGAATCGCTACGGAGGAGGTCCTTGAGCGTCATGCAATGTTTCCATTTTAGCATTCCCCGTCTTATATCAGGCGCCGTAGGGCCGCGCGTCGAACTCTTGTGGGGCGGGTGGCGTCACCGTGAAAGTCACAGAAGGACAGAGTTGTGGTCAAAAGGTTCGGTCGTCGTGCTAGGCTAGTCCTTACCGCCGTGACAATTTGGAACCACCTCGCAGGAGGAGAAATGTTAGGCAGACGGTTTTGTGTTGCGGTGCTGTCGGTAGTCATGATGTTGGGGGTGTCGGCGGTTGCGCAGAGCGGGAAGAACGAGATTGGCGGCATCCTCGGGCGCACCTTCATCAGCGACCAGGGACTTAAGGGAGCGACGTTTTTCGATCCCGTCATCCATTCCGGCAACGGTCTGAGTTTCAACGTGGAGTATGGCCGCCGGTTGTTCGTAGCACCAATCTACTCGGTCTCGGGTGAAGTGATCGCAATGTACAACCCTGATGAAGACCTGAATGGCGGGGCGTCCAGGTTCGCGGTTGTGCCGAGCGACTACAAGCAGCTCTTCGTGACCCCGGCGGTCCGAGTAAATCTTTTTCCGACCACCGCAGTTTCTCCCTGGGCAAGCTTCGGCGGTGGATTCGGCCACTTCAGCCAAGGCAAGGTCCTCGACTACGGAGGCACCAATCCCGGCAAGTCGACGACGACCGGCGTGATTCAAGGTGGAATTGGGCTGGACGTTAAGGCGTGGCGGAAACTCAGCATCCGCTTCGAAGCCCGCGACTTCTGGTCCGGCGTACCAGATTTTCCTTTAGCTTCGACGGGGAAATCGCGCCAGCATAATTTCTTTGTCGGAGGCGGAGCCTTCTGGCGCTTCTAGCGCCCATAATCAGCCGGATAACGGATCATCTTCGGGAGGCTAGCGGTTTCGCGAGGCAGACTCGACTTCCTCGAACAACTTTGGCAAGCGCCGGGCGGCGTCGGCGGAGTTTCCGAATCTCGCTGATTCGTAGACCTCGGTAAAGTGCGCGACCGGCTCGCGCAGACGGGCGTCATCAATCCTGCGCACAAATTCCTGAGGCGTTTGCGAAGAAGATTTCTTTACTCCTTGTCGCGCCAGGGAGCGAGCCATGCGCTCGTACCACATGGCTGCCGCTTGCTCGGGGGATCGCTCAGGGTGCGCCCGTAGGCGCTTCTCGTGGAGCCAGCGGATGAGATGTCGCGCATTTGCAAGAAACAGCAGGCTCGCCCCGATCGTCAGCCCGACAAATGTCCACCGGCCGGGAGCCTGCTCCATCTGGTCCTGATTGCGGCGAGCCCAATGCAACATCGACTGGTAGCGTTCGCGAGCCCTGGTGCGCATCCCCTCCCACAGGCCGCGCGTTCCGGTGATCGCAGCCTGACCCAGAACGTACTGGTGCGAGCTGTCATAACTCACGATCCAATCGCGCCAGAACGATGCCATGGCATCCACGTAGAGGCCAACCCGGGCCCATCCTTGCGGAGTACTGGGCGCGCCTCCGGGCGTGGGGTCGAAGGTTTGCCAGCCGTAGCCGGGGAAGTAGGCCTCGACCCAAGCGTGGGCGTCTTTGGCTCGGACCACATAGTTTGCGGTGAGATCGTTGAATTCATCACTGCGGAATCCGTTGACCACTCGGGAGGGAATGCCGAGCGTGCGCAGCATGACGGCCATGGACGAGGCGAAGTATTCGCAGTGTCCCTGCTTGCGCTCAAACAGAAAATTCGCAATGGGATCTTTGGGCGGAGTGCGCGGCAGCTCGAGGGTGTAGCCCAGGCGAGTTCTCAGGTATTGCTCGAGCGCGGCTGCCTTGTCGTAGTTGTTGTGGGCGGTGGCCGTGATCTGTGCCGCCAGTCGCGGCACGCGCGGATCGACCGCTGACAGTCGCAAGTACGATGCGGCGATCTGGGGAGGAACGTTTTGTCCGGCTGCTCGCAACTCTTCCAACGGCGTAGTTGCGATATCGGAGTCCGCCTCGTAGCGGCCGACGGAGCGTTGAGTGTCGAAGTTGTATATAGCGCCCCCGGCATCCGCCGACACCAGGCGGTAGCCGCCGCTGACACTCCGCGCCCAGGGCGCGACGAAGAAGACGTTGGTCCCGATCGGCTCCATCAGAACGCGATAGTGAATGATCTGCTGCCGGGCGGCAACGGGTTTAATGTGCGAGTTTAAAGATGCGTCCTGAAGTTGCGGAATGGCAAAGCTGTTATCGGGCCATCGCTGGAGCACGAATTGTTCGCGCGGCTTCGACCAGACGTGCCCGTCGAAATCGCCCAACGCCACCCCCCGCCAGTGCAGGTTGTAGCGACCCCCGGTGTCGTCGTCGATCTGGACGTGCATCACGACCGCATTCGATTGCTGGATCTGGCCGATCTGTCCGAGCTGCACGTGATCACTGAAGCCGGAAGAAAAGTCCGTGCCGAAGGAATATCCGCCGAAGTATCCGACCGGGCGGCGCGGAATCAGAAAGAACAAGACGGCGGCGAGCGCGAGAATGACGAGCATCAGAGCAGGGGTGATACGCGCGAGCGAAAAGGCCAGGCGACGGTGCTCCTGAGGATCGCTCGAATGTCGCGCCTGGATACTAGCCATGTGCCCCGAGCGGCGCATTTCCATCAGCACAAACGTGCCGACGGCCACGAGCAGAAACGCGGCGAAAGAAAACAAAAACACACTGTCGACGGTCAGCACCGCCGAGGCCAGCACCATCAGGAAGGCGAGGATCGCCAGCATGATGTGGTCGCGCTCGCGCCGCAGGGAGAACATACGCACCACCACGCCGAACAAAGCCAGGTGAACGGTGGCGGGCAGGAAACCGCGCGAGACCAGGAAATAGTCTGCGGCGAAGAAAACGAAGTAAGCGATGGTGAGTTGCGTCGTCCAGCGCTCGGAAATCACCGCGGGACGCCGCTTGGCCAGCAAGTAACCGCGGGCGGCGAGCGCGAATCCCACCAAGGTGATCGAAGGCAGGTCGAGTCCGCCAGTGCTAGCCAAGGTTGCAAATCCAGTTAAAACAAGCAGGTACAGGGCGAGTTGAAAGTAGTGGTCGATGGCCAGGGTCAGAGGGATCGGAACGATTTGTGCGGGCGGAGTCGACATTTGCTTGCCGAGCTGATTTCGCAGCGTGGATGCGAATCCTCATTATTATTGTTCGACAAAGATCACAAGAAGGGAAGGCTTGGCTGCCGAATTCTTGCACCGAAAGTCACATGGTCATTGCGCTGCCCGAGCGGGCTGAGAGGATCGCGAGGACAAATTGCATCCGGCAACGTGCTGAGCGCAGATGTTTACAGATGCTAAAATAACCAGTCAGGCATCGGTCTCGCGCGACGTACTCCCGCCAACCCCGCCAGGTCCGGAAGGAAGCAACGGTAACGGGCTCTTGCGTGTGCAGCGAGCCTCCGGTGCCTGGCTTTTTCTTCCCGGTTCGATCCGCTCCGCATACGAACAATTACACTTCCTTTACGACTCTTTTCGCAACAAAACCTCCGCGGAGCATTCTAAAGACATAATGGCTCGATCAACCGGCGGGCCGCACTCCAAGAGAATGAGGAAAGCGAAATGAGCAGTCACGGAGTTTCTTCGAAAGGCCATGATCCTAACGTCATAATCCGCGTCTCGGGAAAGTTATTTCATGGACACTTGTCCTATCTTGACCAACTCGTGCAGTCCGCCGCCGAATGTCAATTGTGGCCCCTTCTTAATCTCTCGAGTTTGGAGGAACTGGACCGGGCGGCTCTGTATTACCTGATGCGCGGAGAAAATCAGGCTTTCAGCATCGTCTCGTGCCCGGGTTTCATTCGCGAATGGATGGAACACGAACGGGAGCGCGCAGCCGCCTGAGCCCGCCGGCTGATCCTGGAGTCTTTCCCAACCTGCTGCGATGGACCGACGGAGGGAGCGCCCCGCGGCGCTCCCTCGCAGAAAGGAAACGGGAGTACAATGCGTGCGGCCCGTGCTCGTCTGCGAGGACGCTTCTTCCGCGACGAGAGAAGGAGAGCACGCATGCGTACTGTTGAACAGGGTGACCTCGGTCTTCTGCAGCATCCCGCATCGCAGGAACTTCTGAAGTCGAAGATTCCCGCGCGCCTCGCCTACGTCTGGAGCGATGGCACGCCCCGCGTTATTCCCATCTGGTTCCACTGGAACGGACGCGAAATCGTCATGGCGACTCCGCCCAAGGCGCCGAAGCTGAAGGCGCTGGCTCGGAACCCGAAAGTTTCTCTTACCATCGACGACAACGCGTTTCCTCACAAAGTACTGCTTATCCGTGGCACCGCCCGCCTGGAGCCGCTCGACGGAATCGTCCCGGAATATGCGACGGCTGCCGAACGCTATTTCGGGGCTGAACGGGGCCAGGCCTGGGTCAAGAATCTGCGCACGATGATTTCTTCCATGGTGCGGATCACGATCACGCCCGAGTGGGTCGGCCTGCTCGACTTCCAGACTCGCTTCCCGAGTGCGTTAGCGAGCTAGTTCCCAGAGTTAGAGCAGCGGCTTCCCGAGACTGTCGTGTTCGTTGGGGCAGAGCGCTCGATGCCCGTCTCGGCTTGCGCTTTCCGTTCGCGCCAACGATACTGAGATATCGCCGTTAACTTATGAAAACAACTATTTCTCTTTCTTCTCCATCCGCATTGGAATCCGAATCGCTAGTTGCAGTGGTGCTGGACCACGCCGAGCCCGCGCCGAACCAGAAGGACAGCAAGCCACAGCTCCAAGTCGCCAGCAGCGATCCAGCCGTGCAGTCAGTGTCGGCAGACCTGCTCTCGAGCGGCGAAGTGAGCGGCAAGCCGTTTGAGACCAACCTGATGCACCGGCCCGTTACTGTGATGGCCAAGCGCCTGCTGCTGGTGTCGGGCGGCAGCGCGAAAAAGTTCTCGAGTTATGACCTGCGCCGTATCGCGGGAGTCGCCGCTCGTGCGCTCAAGTCGCGCGGGATTCGCAGTTTTGCTTTCATTGCCCCATCGGGCATTCCGGCGGAAGAAGCGGTCCGCGCTATCGTGGAGGGAGCGCACATCGGCAATTTCGATCCCGACTACTACCGCAGCGACCGCAAAGATCAGAAAATCGATGCGATTACGGTCATGACGGCCGGCGATAAGAGCGCGCTGGAGAAAGCAGCGGCCGAAGCGCAAATCGTCGGCGAATCGCAGAATTTCACGCGCGATCTGGTGAATGAGCCCTCCAATCGCATGACCCCCACGATTCTGGCCGAGCGCGCAAAGAAGATGTGCGTCGAAGTCGGGCTGAAGTGCGAAGTATTCGGCGCAGACAAGATCAAAGAGATGAAGATGGGCGCGTTCTGGAGCGTGGCTCAAGGTTCTGACGAGCCTCCGGCGCTCATCGTCATGAAATACGAACCCGTCGGCGCACCGAGCAAGCCCGTGCTGGGCCTGGTGGGGAAGGGAATTACGTTCGACACCGGCGGCATCTCGATCAAGCCTGCCGACGGCATGGAAAAAATGAAATACGACATGGCCGGCGGTGCCACCATGATCGGTGTCATGCGTGCCATCGCGCTGTTGAAGCCGAATGTGAAGGTCATCGGCATTGTGTGCGCGACGGAAAATATGCCCTCGGGCAAAGCGCAGAAGCCGGGCGATGTGCAGATCGCCATGTCGGGCAAGTCCATTGAGATCATCAACACCGACGCGGAAGGCCGTCTGGTGCTGGCCGACGGTCTTTATTACGCGCGCCAGTTGGGCTGCACGCATCTAGTGGACGCGGCCACGCTCACGGGCGCGGTCGTGGTCGCGCTCGGCTACAACAACGCGGGAGTCTTCGCCAACGACGACCAGATGTACGAGCGATTTCACAGCGCCAACGCGCGCGCCGGCGAAAAAATGTGGCGCATGCCGCTGGACGATGAATATAAGGAGCAAATTCGTTCCTCCATTGCCGATATTGTTAATTCCGGCGGACGCTGGGGCGGCGCCATCACGGCCGCCATGTTCCTGAAGGAGTTCGCCGAAGAGACGCCGTGGATTCACCTCGACATCGCAGGCACAGCCTGGATGGAGGAGCAGAAGCCATGGATCGCCAAAGGCCCGTCCGGGATCGCGCTGCGAAGCCTGGTGGAGTTTGTGAAGAGTTTCGCGGGATAAAGCCAAGTCCTTGATTTGCTCCGGCTTCGCACCGATATTCTCTCAATGCTATATGCGTAGGGTGTCGGCGCACGCCCGTAGCGGTTGAGCTGCTGTGCAAGCACGGTCAAGAGGAGGTTTGATTCGAGACGAATCGACCAGTACGACGAGGAGACGAAGAGAAATAGAGACTGATAGAGACTGATGACGGACGTTGAGAGAATCCGGTGCGGTTGCTATAATCGGGGGCGTTCCACACGCTTCCAGCGTTGGTTCGGTTCGCTCCGCCTTCCTACGCAATCTGCGGGAAGCGAACGGTGCTCGCAGCTTGCCTAGCGGGTTCGTAAATGTGGCCAGGTAGCTCAGGTGGTAGAGCGCAGCCCTGAAAAGGCTGGCGTCGGCGGTTCAACTCCGTCCCTGGCCACCATCATTCCAAAGAACTTACCGGAATTGCGTCTTGCCCTCCCAGTCCGCTTTCAGTCCGCTAATTTTCGGCGAGATCCGAGTCGGTTCCTGGCTACGATGATGGTGAAGGACTTAACCTCGAATTGCCTCTCGCTCAGTCCGCTTTCAGTCCGCATTACTTCAGCGGACAATTTGCCAGACCTCCTAACAACGATGGGATCGCTGCAGAAGGAAGCTCATCGCACCGGCTCGAATACCAAGATTGCGGCTTCTTGATCGCCGATCACTTCACGAATGCCGAAGCCGAAGTTCGGTCATTGAGACTGCATTGATGCCTTCGCGACACCGATCTGAACTGTATGGGCCATGAGCTTTCCGTCTTTCATCGGCATGGCGTGGATGACGACTCTGTCCCCGATATGCAGGTCGCCTGGCGCTGCCGGTGCACCGTTCTTACTAAACTTCGTGTCGGAAGAGATCATCACTGCGACGGTGGCTTTCGTGTTGGTTTCAACACTGACCGATTCCTCCGATACCTTAATTACTGTTCCCATCACGTGCTGTTCATTCCCGTGAGCGAAACAGAAGCTGGAGATCACTGTCATGCAAAGCAAGGCAACAATGGTGCGTATCATCTTTTCTCCTCTTTATTGATTGTGGGATTTGGGCTTGGAGGATTTCGTACTACCTCCACGCAAAAAGTTTTGTTCCTCGTCTTCTTCCTGGCGCTCCTTCTCAGTCTTGGGATTCAGTTGTTCCATCTGCTGGAGTTCCTCCGCCGTCTGGTTGGGCAGATGGCGGATGAAGAGCACCAGGTTCCACGTCTCCATATCACCCGCTTCGGCATGTTCTTCGCCAAATGCTGGCATTCCACTCAGCCGAATGCCGTTTTCAATCGTGTAATAGAGCTCGCCATCGCTCTTGTTTTGTGTTTCCTTTTGCCGCATGTCCGGTGGTTTGGGGTAGAGGCCTTTGCCAAATAATGTGTCGCCACCTCCATCGTTGGCGTGGCACGTGGCACAGTGATCTGCGAAATGCTCTATACCAGCCTGAAGGTCAGACGAAGATGACAATGGATTGCGAAGCTGACGGTATTGGGATGGAACAGCCATTTGGCGTGCGGTAGTCGCAACGAGCGTCTCGATCGCAGACGGATTATCGCGCGCACTGAAACCACGCCGGATTGTCACCCATCCGAGCGCGGCGGCGGCCGCGACGCAAGCGACAGTGATCGATAGAAGGAGAGTGCGTTTTCTCATGCGCTCACCTTTCCTGCGGGCTTATGCCCATCTGAAATGGAATGTTCACTTCACGCACTGGTTGGTCGATTCCGCCTGGCTGTGAAGGAGCTTCGAGACCGTCCGTGAGCAAGTGGGACTGCAAAGAGATTGAGCTGGTTGCAAACGTTTCCAACGCGGTGATGTAGGAAACTTCTAGTTGCATCAGAGTTCTCTGGGCGATGAGAACCTGTGGGTACGCTGAAGCCATCTCCTGATATTTCTTGGCATACATCTCGTATGCCTTTTGCGCCCTCGGTATCATCTGGTTCTTGTAGCGGTCGACTGCGGTTTGCGAGAAGGCGTAGTTTTGGACGACGCTGGCTGCCCGCTCCCGCAGGACGAGCTTCACACGCTCCACTTCGCGCTTCGCCCTTTCTAGATCGGCCCTAGCGGTGGCAACGTTTCCCTGGTTGCGGTTAAAGATGGGAATTCTCACACCCACGTCGGCAAACCCCTGCAATCCGACAGGTTTCCCATTAGGCTCGGACAACAACTCGCCATTCTGTTGCATGCCGGCCCGGATTTGCAGGTCGGGGATCGATTCCCGCCTTGCGCGAGCCAAGGTAGCATCTGCTCGTTTGACACCGAGTTCGGCGATTCTCACGGCAGGACTCTCGTTGACGATCTTCTCCACCAGTTCATCCGCATTGACTGGCACGGTGTCCTCCAGTTTTCCTTCGAGCCTCATTAGAGGAAGCCGCGGGTTCCCCACAACGGCGGCCAGGGCTTTCCAAATCCGTTGTTGATTCTGTTCGGCCATGGTGACCGCTAGTTCTGCCTGTTGCGCTTCCACTTCCGATTCGAGCACTTCTGGAGCGTCCGCTTGGCCGACATTCGCGAGTTGATGTGAGGTCTGGACAGCATCGTCGGCAAGCTTGCTGAGGTGTTGGCGCAACTCCAGTGTCTGCTGTGCAGCCAGCGCCTGGACGTACGACATGCGCACGTTCGTGACAACGCGCACTTTTTGCTCATCGGCTTCGGTTTCTGCCTGTTTGAGCTCTTGATCAGAAATGGTTCGATTCAAACCCAGCCTTCCACTCAGCACGATGTCCTGCTGGACGAAAAAGCCTTGCTCGCCGCCGTGAAACGACCCGCCCCGGATTTGTTCGCCCTGGTAGCCGACTGTGGGGTTTGGGTAGAGTCCCGATTGTTTCTTCCTGCCTTCCGCCGCCTGGATATTGGCGGCGGATTGCGCGAACGTGGGGTTGTTCTGTAACGCCATCTGTTGCAGTTCTTCGAGTGTCATCGTCTTCTGCTCGGAGACCGTAGTTTGCGCTCGGCCTTGCAAGGCAAACAGGAACAGAAAACAGGAAAGGCAGAGTAGAGATCGGGTTACACCACGAAGCTGCGTTACCGCCTCGACCTGTAATTCATTAACTGGAGTGGTCAGGCTATTCATGTTTGTGCTCCATCCCCGGCATGTCCATGTTCATTGGCTTATTGGCTTCCCGCTTTTTTCGAAGCTCCACGATCTGGTCGTATTTCTCTTGAGGCAGCACACGTACGAACGTCATCATTCCCGCCATGAAGCCGCTCCAGCCAGGTCGTAGGCCAAGAGTTTCGGGCTTGTCTACCATCTGATCCATCGCCATCATGGGTCCTTCCATGAAGGCATCCTGGGGAAACCCTGGTACGGAGTTGGCATCCTTGCTCACTGCGGGCTCGCTCATTTGCATTCCTTCGTGCTGCATGCCTGGTATGCTTCCGTGCTGCGTCGGACTTTCCGTTTTGAGTGGAGAGTTTGAGAGCGGTTGTTCGAACGTGGAGCCGACACCCATTCCGCGACCCAGGCTTGGACCGTTTTCGTCGGACATCGCGCTTCCTTGCCGCAGCATCCCCATGCCGCGCTCCATGTCGAGTCCCGCGGGCATTCCATTTCGTCGCGTCATGGGGCCGGCAGTGGACGACATCTGGTTCATCATGTGGTGAGGGAGATGACAGTGCAGCATCCAGTCACCGGGATTGTTTGCGACAAATTCGATGTCGCGCGATTGCGCCACACCCACGAGTACTGTGTTCCCTGGGCCCCATGTCGTCTCGGGCTGCCGTCCTCCTTCTGTGCCGGTGACCACAAACTGATGGCCGTGAAGGTGGATTGGGTGGTGATCCATTCCGAGGTTGATGAGGCGAATGCGCACGCGCTCACCGTGCCGCACAATTAAAGGAGTCGTCGCAGGCGCCGCTTTGCCGTTGAGGGTGAGCCAGTTGAACTCCATGTTCATGGAGTTGGGGACACTTATGTTCGGCAGGAAGGCATACTCCTGCAGAATCATTGCGAAATCTCTATCTACTCGCGGCCGGTAAGGCTCCTTGGGATGCATGATGAACGCGCCGATCATGCCCATCATTTCTTGCATCGCCATGTGCGAGTGGTAAAAGTAGGTACCTTCCTGGTGGAGTGTGAATTCATAGACGAATCGCCCGCCC